>Ga0099364_10009497_pt1 | contig 13490 bp, 13 predicted proteins | sample TergutTh196P3_FD_73070 | JGI IMG/M metagenome (GOLD analysis project Ga0099364, IMG submission 73070) | Microcerotermes parvus P3 segment gut microbial communities from Pointe-Noire, Republic of the Congo - Th196 P3 | ecosystem: Host-associated > Arthropoda: Insects > Digestive system > Gut ...
GAACCCAGGGAACGGCTATCCGCAGCATTGATAAACCCACGGCAAACGCCACTCCTATGGATAAAGAAACCAAAACGGTCTTTCTTTTGATATATCCGCTGGTTACGTCCTCGATTTGATGCGTCAGTATATAAACGGCGGGTTCCGTCAGAATGACGAGCATTCCCAATAAAAATCCCAGGCCGATCAGAATCATCTTGTTGTCATATGATGCCAGACCATAACCGATAAGGTTGCCGACATTCATAAATCCCGCGCTTACCCCGACTAAAAAGAGGATAAGTCCGATATACGTATATAGAAAACCCAAAAGGATTCTGACAAATTGTTTTAATTGCAGATGAAAATTTATCATTTGAAAGATAATGAATATCAGCACAACGGGCAGTAACGCGACAAACGATTCCCCGGCTATATGCAGCATTTTCTCGATGAACATGCTGAGCATCGGACCCGAGGCAGCCTCGGATATTTCAAGCACGCCGGTCACATTGTCGGTCTTGACGAAAATGTTTAAAACCAAAACGCCGAGAATAGCGCCGGTCGACATTACCCCAACCAGCCCAAAGCTGTCTTCCTCCGATGATTTGCGGTCTTTTTTCAAGGCTGCCGCCCCAGCGGACAGCGCCAGCACAAGAGGAACGGTAAGCGCGCCGGTGGTGGCTCCGCAAGCGTCGAACGCGATTGCCAGCATATCCGAAGATGAAAAAACAGCGAGAAGGAGCATTACGCCGTAAATTACGGTAAACAGAAGCTTCAGGCGAATATTTTTGACAATTCTTCCTATTCCCAACGCCAGCATAACTCCCGTACCTATTGAAACCGCCACGAGAATGACGGACATAGGAATGAAGCCGCCAGTAACCGAAGCTACCTGTCTTGCCAGCACCTGCAGATCCGGTTCGGCGATATTGACAAAAAATCCCATTAGAAATCCGATTACAATGACATACCTGATGCTGTTGGATTTTAGAAACGACGTGCCCATGAGATTACCGAACGGCAAAATCCCAATTTCAATGCCGAATAATAATATGGACATCCCGATAGTAATCGCGAACGCGCCCAGAATAAACTGAAACAGGAGAGTAGTCTCTACAGGCACCAAAGTGAAATTGAGAATAATTACAAGGATCGCTACCGGCGCGACAGCGGACACTACTTCTTTTAATTTATGAATTAATACATTCAAATAATCTCAATCCTCCAATGGTTTTTTAGATAGATAATGATAACCGCAGTATTACAATCGCCACGCTTTTTATATTGTAACATATAAATACCCGCAAGTCGCCGCATATTTTGCGCAAAAGGACATTATTCGGCGGGACGACTTATCCTGTATTTCATGATTACGATTGACTTTGTGGTGGGCGGGGGATATTATCGTATTATTAAATAATTAAGAAAAGTCATCGCGGCGAAGGCCGTAAAGGAGAAGTCAGATGCAATTAGCCAGAGTTAAGGGTACGGTAGTCAGCACCAACAAAGCCGAAAAGCTGAACGGGCTGAAATTGCTGCTGGTAAAACCCATTGATATCGAAACGTTTGAAGAGAAGGGCGGTATAGTCGTCGCGATAGACGTCATCGGAGCGGGAGAAGGTGAGGTCGTGATGTGCGTCGGCGGAAGCTCGTCAAGGGCGACCGCCATAACCGAGGGGAAGCCTGTTGACCAGTCGATAATAGCGATCATTGATTCCGTCGATCTGGAAGGCAAAAGAATTTTTGAGAAGTATAAGGCGTAAGCGGCGGATAAACCATGTACACCGGTGAAGTTGTGGGCAGTGTAGTTGCGACGGTAAAGGATACTAATCTGGAAGGGATACCCCTTCTTATAGTTCGCGTGATCGAAAACGGAAAACCCAAAAATTTGATTGTGGCGACTGATTCAACCAGGCAGGCGGGTAAGGGAGATTTCGTTTACCTTATAGGCTCAAAGGAAGCGTCCCGCATGTTTCGCAATATTTTACCGCCCACTGACGCCTCAATAGTTGGTTTTATCGACGACTACAGGGAAGAATTATAGAAAATCAGGTGATGGAGGCGTGATATGAGAATAGCTCGTGTCGTGGGAAATGTTGTTTCAACGATAAAAGACAGTTCATATCACGGATATAAACTGATGATAGTCGAGTATCTTAACGAGGATGGCGCTCCCGCCGGGGCGCGCCTGATTGCGTTCGACGCCGCTCACGCTGGGGTGGGCGACGTGGTTTTGGTCAATACGGACGGCGGAGCGGCAAATATGTTGCTGGATAAAGAAATTATCGCGGACATTACAATCTGCGGCGTGATTGATAGTTATACCTATGAAGGGGAAACAACGATATTTTCCGGAGGAATATGATGAAAAAGGGAGATATTAATATCAATGAAATAAAAAAACTGGTAACAGCTGAATTATACGACGCCTTCAAAGCGACCGTGGTGAAACCTAAAGCTAAAGTAGCGTTTACGCCTTCGTTGCTCACAAAATACATAGACCACACTTTATTGAAACCTGAAGCAAGCGCTGATGATATAAGGAAAATATGTGAAGAGGCGAAAAAATATAAATTCGCCAGCGTTTGCGTCAATAGCTGTTACATAAAATTAGTGTCGGATTCTCTCGCGGGGAGCGACGTCAAGCCCTGCGCCGTCGCGGGTTTTCCTCTTGGGGCGATGATCCCGGAGGCTAAAGCGGGAGAAGCGCTCTGTTCCGCAAATAACGGGGCGCGGGAAATTGATATGGTTATAAATATAGGCGCGGTAAAATCCGGTGACTGGAGACTGGTTCACATGGATATTGAGGGAGTCGTTAAAGCCGTACAGGGATGGGCTATCGTCAAGGTTATTCTGGAGACCTGTCTTTTGACGGACGAGGAAAAAGTGAAAGCCTGCGCCGTCAGCAAACTTGCCGGAGCGCATTTCGTCAAAACATCGACCGGCTTCTCCAAGGGAGGAGCTACCGTCGAGGACGTCAGGCTGATGCGTGAGACGATCGGTCCTGACATGGGGCTTAAAGCCTCAGGCGGAGTGCGGACGTATGAGGACGCGGTGAAAATGATCAATGCGGGCGCCACGAGGCTTGGAACAAGTTCGGGCCTGACCATAGTGTCGGAAGATGGCTCCGACGAATATAAATGCGTAAATTGCGGCTCTTGCGATAAACAGTGTCCAAGCGATCGCGTCGCGGTTATCAGAGATCTTTACTGACGGTCCGGCGAACGATTTTTTTACGCGGCCCCGCCTTTAAGGAAATATCACGTAGATTTCGCCGCGCCGGTCACGTTCCAGGGGGAAATTTTTCCTGCATCTCGGCACGTCGGACAGTTTGATAGAAAACGACATGACGCCTTCGTCGCGTCCCATCATGCCCACGACCTCGCCAAACGGGGAGACCAGCGCCGAATTTCCAAAGCCGGCGCAAGCCGCGACGAAACATTGATTAGTAAAGGCAATGCTTCTTATCATAGGTTCCCAGATGTGAGTAAACCCGTCGCCCGGATTCGCCGAGACGAAAAAAATATTCGCGCCCGCCAGCGAGACCTGGCGGCAGTATTCGGGGAACAGCAGGTCATAACCTGACATGGCGGCGCATGTCGCCTCGCCGATGCTGAATATCGCGTGTCCGCCGCCCGGCGAGTAAATTTTGTCCTCGCCGCGTTTTGACGAGAGATGTGCCTTGTCGTAATGCGCGATAGCCTCACCGGCGTCACCGAGTATCCAGGTTCTTAAAAATCTCCGTCCGCCGTCCTCCCAGGGCATCCCGCCGGATATGGCGCTTGCGTGCCTGTCCGCGCAAATCAGCGACAAAGCCTCAAGGCAGCGCTCCGACTCATCCGGGCCGCCATTATGCCATTCCTCCGGGAGCAGCAGCGCGTCTGTGCCTCTCGGCGCTGAATTTCCCAGTTCGCGCAGCCTGTCCGCGCTGCCGCTGCCACTTTGACTAATTTGGATAAGAGATATGGTGAAGTCGTTCAAATTATAGCGTCACGAGAATGCAATCAGCATCTCTCGCAGCAGCTTGGCGGCGAGTGACGCTGATACTCCGGTCGTATCGTAAGGCGGGTACAGTTCGCAGATATCGAAACCGACCACGTCCAGGCCGCGAAGGCTCAGCAGCGCGTCGCAGAGCGCGCGAAAAGACATGCCGCCGGCTTCGGGTATGCTGGTTGCCGGGAACTCGGCGGGGTCAATCACATCAAGATCCACGGTGATGTATATAGGGCGCGACAAGACTGCCTCCGCACAACTGTCTATACTGTTGGCGCTGCCGGTTTCGATTCTCGTGTGCTCCATAGCCCACGCGAACTCCTCACGGCTGCCGGACCTCACGCCGAATTGATATATTCTGTCGTCGCCCAATATGTCCCAAATACGGCGCATCAGCGTTAAGTCTGAAAATGGCTCGCCGTGGAAGTCGCGCTTCAAGTCAGCGTGCGCGTCGAAGTGCAGCACCGCGAGCTCGGGCCAGCGAGTCGCCGCCGCGCGCGCCGCGCCGCAGGCCAGGATGTGTTCCCCGCCAATCATGACGGGTATTTTGCCGTCGTCGTGTATCTTGCCGCAGAAGGATTCAACGGCGTCGATAGCGGTGATTACCTCTTTGCCTGATATATCAAGGTCGCCCGCGTCAAAAATATCGACATCCCTCATATCTGCTCTGAGATATGGGCTGAATGTCTCGATGTTCGTGGATACGGAACGTATCGCGGAAGGAGCCTTCGAAGCTCCCTCTCGGTGTATGGTTCGCGATTCGAAGGGAGCACCGAACAATACCGTTATAGCGTTCTCGTAGTCGGCGCTGCATCCGCATAAGGTGCTATGGGTAATATCCATTTATCATTCACTTCCCGGAGTTTGCGAATATTACAGAATAATTTATGATTAATATACAAACACCGGGCGATATTGTCAAAAAAATTTGGGATAAGATATATCATATTTTCGCGCGGGCGTGTACAACATCCGCCGCGTGAAATATGATTACGCGTCCCTCGCCGTCGGTGACGGCCAGCGCTCCGTCGCCGGTGACGAGCGACGCGATTCCGAGCGTCTCTCCCTCCTCCGTAATGACCCTCACCATCCTGCCAATCGTGCAGGATTTTTTTTTGTACATTTCAATGAGAGAAGCTCGGCCGTTCTCCGACTCGATCATTCCGGCGAGTTTGTCCAGGCGTGACAGTATTTCGCCGAGCAGCCGGGGGAGGGCGGTCTTCCGTCCCGTCTCGATGAAAATCGAAGTTGCACGAGGTCTGTCGGGGGAATCAAAAACCGGCATGTCGCGCGGCGAGCCGTTGACATTAACGCCGATGCCCAGCACGGCAAAATCAATAAAATCAATTCGCCGCGCCGCGTCTGACGCACCCGACTCACCGGAAATTTCGCAGATTATGCCGCAGATTTTTTTACCGTCCGCCATCACATCATTGGGCCATTTTATTCCGATGAGATTCTCCCGTCCGTGTGAAATTCCCTCAAAATTTTTTTCCAACGCCTCCGCTACGGCGAGGCTCGCCGCCAGGTTCAGCAGTTGAGCGTGGCTCGCGGCGATATCCGGCCGCAATATCACGGAAAATGTCAGGTCGTCGCCGGGCGACGCCGTCCATCCTCTGTCCCGCCGCCCGCGTCCGGAGTGTTGAAAATCGGTTACGAAAACCGTGCCGTGCGCCGCCCCGAGGCGGGCGGCATCCTTCGCCCATGTCTGCGTGGACGACGTCACCGCGGCGGAGTGTATCGTCCCGCCCAGCCGAACCCCTTCGCGCAGGAAATTTTCCGTTTCCTGCCAATTTATCCGCCGCGTGTTCTCTGTAGTCATTTTTTCACAGTCTCTCCGATGATAATCGGCTCAATACAACCCAGCCCCAGTTGGCTGCCGCCGCTAAATTATAGCAATATTGCGCCGCTTTACCCGGCGAAGCGTATCATATATACTGCAATACGCGCATTTATTTGAAAATAACGGAGGTATCGGAAGTGTATAAGATAGTTTTTTTAAGGCATGGAGAGAGCGAATGGAACAAGGAGAACCGCTTCACGGGATGGACGGACGTGCCTCTGTCCGAAAAGGGCGTAGGCGAGGCGCGCGCGGCCGGGGTGCAGATGAAGCTCGACGGTTTTTCGTTCGACAAGGCGTTCACATCGGTCTTGAAGCGGGCGATAAAGACCCTATGGCTCGCGTTGGAAGAAATGGACGAGATGTACATACCGACCGAGTTTTCGTGGCGGCTCAACGAGCGTCACTACGGCGCCCTCCAGGGGCTGAACAAAGCTGAAACGGCGAAAAAATACGGCGACGACCAGGTAAAAATCTGGCGGCGCAGTTATGATATTCCTCCGCCGCTTCTCGAACTTGATGACGAGCGCTACCCCGGAAGCGATCCGAGGTACAAAGGTCTTGCCGGGGACGAGATACCGGCGGGGGAGTGTCTCAAGGACACGGTCGCGCGCGCCGTCCCATATTGGAAGAAATCCATCGTCCCCGAAATAAAGGCCGGACGCCGAATAATCGTCGCGGCGCACGGCAACAGCCTACGCGCGCTAGTGAAATATCTCGACAACGTGTCCGACGCGGATATCCTCGAACTCAACATACCCACGGGGATACCGCTCGTCTACGAGCTTGACGCTGACATGAAGCCAATTTCGCACAGATATCTCGGCGATCCGGAGGCAATAGCCGCGGCGGCGGCGGCCGTGGCGAACCAGGGAAAGAGCAAGTAAAAAAATCGCGGCCCGTAAGGGCCGCTTTGTTTTGCCTTCCTGTTTTGTTCTGCCTACTGAGATATTGACCCTACCGGGCAAGTGGGGACGCAGGCTCCGCACTCGACGCACGCTTCCTCGTCGATTATTGCCTTACCATCATCCATGCTGATTGCCGACGTTGGGCAAACACTAATGCAGGCTTCACAGCCGACGCAGGTATCCTGATCCACAATCGCTTTAGCCACCATGATCCTCTCCTTCTTTATGTGCGTTGCAATGTACCGATATTTTACGTTCCTAAGAACAGAACAATTCTAACATAGAACCTGCAAGTGGCAAGACGTAGTTAAGAATTGTCATGAATTTTAATCAGACGCATCCTTCAGTATGTTGTCCATAAGTTGCGGGAACGTCCATCCATAAGCCGCCGCCGCCTTGGGCACGAGACTCGTTTCAGTCATTCCCGGCGCTGTATTGGCCTCCATAATGAATATGCCCCCGTCAGTGCCGTCGAATCTGAGATCGACCCTGCTGTAAGTCCTGCACCCCAGCAATATGTGCGCGCGCCGCGCGTATTCGGACACGGCCCGGGTCGCGGTCTCATCTATGGGCGCGGGGCACAGGTACTCCGTCTCGCCTTTCGTGTACTTAGATTTGTAGTCGTAGAATCCGGAGTGCGGGCGTATCTCGATTATCGGCATCGCGAACGCGTCATCCCCCGTGCCGAACACAGCCACGGTCAGTTCCCTGCCCGGGATGAACTTCTCCGCTATTGCCTTTGTGTCGATATCCCAGACAGCGTCGAGAGCGCGTTCGGCTTCGGCGGCGTCGTCCGTTATGACTATCCCGATCGTGCTGCCGTTGGACGCGGGTTTTACGACGATTTTTCCCCAGTTATCAATCATCGGCCGGAAATCGATTTTGTCCGACGGCCTTATCGCGATGCCCGGAGGGACGGGGATGTGTCCGGACTCCATAATATTACGGCCGCTCTCCTTGTCCATGCACATCATGCAGGAGAGCGCGCCCGAGCCTGTATATGGTATACCACGCGCGCCAAGCGCGGCCTGGAGCCTTCCGTCCTCTCCCCATCCTCCGTGGAGCGCGATGAAGGCAACGTCCGCTCCGATAGAGGGCCAGTCCTCTATCAATCCCGATACTGACGGCACATCGACTGTGACCGTTTCATACCCCGCTTCCCTGAGTCCGGCGCATACCGCCGCTCCGGATTTGAGCGATACCTCCCGCTCGCCTGATACTCCCCCGCAAAGAACAGCTATCTTCAAAACGAACCCCCTCATGTAAAAGCCGCCCGTATTACGGCTTTATATTTCGATGGAATTATAACACCTCAACCTCAACGGCGGAGACATGGTCAACCAGACAATAATTTTGCGGTCCGTTCAGCCGCTTTGCATCAAACTGTGTTAGAATTTAAAAATCAGTTCAAAGCTCAATAAGGAGGTTGTATTGGTAATGAAACAATTCTTGAAGGTATTTTTGTCGTTGGCTGTGATTTTTGTTTTTGTTGGCATCGGCGGCGCGTCTGAGATCGTCAGGGCCTATACCACGATGGAAGAGCCCCTTGCGAAGACTCTTTTTGACGAATTTGAAAAAGAAACCGGCATCAGGGTTGAGTGGGTACGGTTATCGGGCGGCGAGGCCCTGGCGCGTATCGAAGCCGAGAGCGCCAACCCCCAGGCGTCCATCTGGGTCGGCGGCGTCGGCACGCAGCACATCGAGGCTAAACTGAAAGGCCTGACCACACCCTACAGATCCCGCGCGGCGGACAGCATCCCGGAAAAATACCACGACGAGGATAATTACTGGATAGGGCTCTACGTCGGTCCCATCTCGTTCAGCATGAATACGAACCGCGCGGAGGAGCTGAATCTTGAGATGCCGGCATCCTGGGCCGATCTTCTGAAGCCCGAGTACACGAAGCAGGTTCGCGTCGCCCACCCGAGCACGTCGGGGACCGCATACAACATGGTGACGACGATCATCCGTGTGCAAGGCGGAGATGAGGACAAGGCCTTCGAGTTCCTCAAAAAGCTGGACAACTCCATCGAACAGTACACGCGATCCGGGGCGGCTCCGGGAAGGAGCGCCGCCATCGGCGAGATACCAATCGCCATCGGGTACCTGCACGACCAGGTGAAACTGAAGATCGAGGGCGCTCCGTTAGAGATAGCCATTCCCTCGGACGGCACGGGCTTCGAGACGGCGTCTATGTCTCTTATTGAGGGAGGCCCCGACGCTCTGAACGCGAAGAAGCTGTATGATTGGGTTTTGGGCGCGGATGCCATGGACATCATCGCCCAGTGGTATGTCATCCCCCTGTCCAGCCTGGCAAAAGCCACTGATACGGGCTTCTCGCTGGCGGGCATGAACCTGGTCGACCAGGATGATCAATGGGACGCCGCCAACAGGGAGCGGCTGATCGAACGCTGGAACAGAGAGATCACCAGCGAGTACGCGGAGTAATTTTTTCCGGGGGAGGAGGCAAAATCGCCCCTCCCCCGATTTTAATACGGAGACGTATACCTATAAAGTGTTCACAAAAAAACGGATCGTTAATTTTATCCTGGTCTTAGTGTTTATTGGCGCGGTGGGGGGTTGGGTCTACTCGAACGCGAGGCGTGAATTCCTGTCCCTGATGCGTACTCAGCAGTTGCGCGCCATCGCCGCGGCGTCGGCGGCCTTCGGGATAGCCTCGGACGAGGAGGAAATGGATACGTGGTTTGGGCAGATGAATCGGCGCGGCGCCAACTACAGCGTGGCTTACGTCGATGGCGTTCCGATGCGGGGGGAACTTTTGCCGGTACGGGGCGACGCCCTTTTGGCGGAACTGTATCGTGACAACGCGCCTGCCTCGGAGTTTGTGAAGGGATTCGATCATGTTGCCTACGATGAAACCTACCGCAGCGCTCAAATCTGGAATGTAGGCTCCGCGCCGCGCGCGCTTTTTTTCGCTCCGGCGCTCGATTTGAAAACAGGCGACGTGAGAGGCGCGCTGCTTTTTGCCTTCGACTTATCCGAGGAAAACTCGTATTTGCGCCTTCTTTCGATTTTGTTCTGCGTGGCATTCTGCGTCTTCACCATTGTATTATGGCAGATTTTATTCAGCAGAGACCCAATCGTATCATTTGCCGTGGCCGGGTTGTTTCTGATGGCGCTGGTTTTTATCGCGTATCCGCTATTTGAGGCCGCGCGTCTTTCGTTTGTGAGGGAGGGGCGGTTTTCGCTGGATATCTGGAAGTCCATCCTGACCTCACGCGGTTATCGCGCCGCGTTTTGGGGCAGCGTTCGGCTTGGAACGTGGGTGGCCTCGTTTTCGACGCTCGTGGGTTTTGTGTTCGCCTTCGTCTGCACGCGCACTAACGCGCCGTTCAAGCGCTTCATCGCGGCAATGGGAACGCTGCCCGTCATATCTCCTCCCTTTTCCCTGACCCTGTCGGTCATTCTCCTTTTCGGAAATAACGGACTCGTAACCCGGTGGCTTGGTATTACCAGGTTCTCGATCTACGGGCTCCAGGGCCTTGTGCTGGTGCAGACGATAGGAATGTTCCCCATCGCTTTCCTGACGCTCGTGGGGGTATTGGAGGCCATCGACTCGACCTTCGAGGACGCGGCGATGAACCTGTCGGCGAACAGATGGAAGACATTTTCGTCAGTTACCCTGCCTTTGGCCTTGCCCGGGCTTTTAAGCGCCTGGCTTCTGGTGTTCACGAATTCCTTGGCCGACTTCGCCAATCCCCTGATTTTGTCGGGGAACTACCGCGTGTTGTCGCTGGAATCGTACATAGAAGTTACCGGTATGAACCGAATGGGACACGGGGCAGCATTGTCGCTTCTCCTTCTGATGCCGACTCTGACCGCCTTTTTAATCCAGCGGTTCTGGATCGGGCGTAAAGCTTACGTCACTGTGACGGGGAAACCGACGGGCCGGATAACGGAGTTGACCTCGCCGTCTGTGAAGGTCGCTCTGCTCGGCTTTGTCGCGATTGCCGTCGTTTTTCTGCTCTCCCTTTACGGAACGATCATAGCGGGGTGTTTCGTGAAAAACTGGGGGATTGATTACTCCTTCAGCCTGGATAACATTTCCGAAGCCTTATCGCGGGGCAGGAGCGCGCTCTTTGACACCGTGACGCTCTCCGCCGCGGCCACGCCCTTAGCGGGTATTATCGCCATGATGGCAGCGTTGCTTTTCATCCGCAAATCTTTCAGGGGCAAGCGTCTCCTGGAGATGCTCATTATGACGCCTTTTGCGCTTCCCGGAACCCTGATAGGCATCAGCTATATTCTGGCGTTTAATAAACCGCCCCTGATCCTGGTCGGAACAGCGGCGATCATCATAATAAATTACACAATACGCGAGCTGCCAGTCGGGGTAGAGGGAGGAATGGCGTCCCTGCGCCAGATAGACCCTTCCATAGAAGAAGCCGCGACCGACTTGGGAGCGGACTCGGCGACCGTTTTCCGCACGATCGTGCTGCCTTTGGTGCGTCCCGCTTTTCTGTCGAGCCTTTCGTATACCTTCGTGCGCTCCATGACGGCAGTCAGCGCGATCATTTTTCTGATCTCGGCCCGCTGGTATCACCTGACCGTCCTGATTTACAATTTTTCTGAGAACCTTCGCTTCGGGCTGGCGAGCGTACTGTCCACGGTTCTGATCATTATCGTATTCGGCGTGTTCGGCCTGATGCGCCTTTTGGTCCGCAAAAACGAAAATTTGGTTAAGAGCATAGGATAATTCGGCAGGAGGGAAACTTATGTATTCCAAATCCGTACGTCTGGAAAGTGTGACGAAGATATTCAAAGACTCTCAGTCAGGGCAGCTCGTGCCGGCCGTTGACGACGTGTCTTTCGACATCGCGCCGGGCGAGTTGGTGACCCTTCTCGGACCTTCCGGATGCGGAAAGACGACGGTTCTGCGGATGCTCTCGGGCTTTGAGACGCCGACGTCGGGCCGTGTCTTCATCGACGGGACCGACGTCACCGACGTCCCTCCAAATAAGCGCGATACGGCGATGGTATTTCAGAGCTACGGGCTTTTTCCGCACATGAACGTTTTTGAAAACGTGGCTTACGGATTGAAGCTGCGTAAGATGGATAAGGACGCCATCAAAGAAAAAGTCACGCGCTTTTTGGGCATGGTGGGTTTGCAGGAGCTTGGGAAGCGCCCTCCCTCGCGCCTGTCCGGCGGGCAGCAGCAGAGGGTGGCGCTGGTGCGCTCTCTTATCGTGGAGCCGGCGGTGCTGCTTCTGGACGAGCCCTTGTCAAACCTTGACGCGATTTTACGCGAGCGGATGCGGGTGGAAATCCGAGGACTGCAAAAATCTCTTTCAATCACGGCGGTGTATGTGACGCACGACCGGGTCGAGGCCATGAGCCTCTCGGACCGCATCGTGGTCATGAACAAAGGTAAGATTGAGCAGATCGGGACACCCAGCGAAATCTACCGCGACCCGGTGAACAGATTCGTCTCGGGCTTTGTGGGAAAGGTCGCGTTTTTCCCGTGTGAAGTGAGAGAAATCGCCGAAGGGCATTGCGGCGTGGAGATTCGCGGACGGCGTTTCGATGTACAGAAGTGGTCGCCGGAGTTGAGAGAGAACGACAGCGGCGTTGTGATGTGCCGCCCCGAGTCGCTCTCTTTGGACGCGCCGGAAATGGGTATCGCGGACGGTGTGGTCACGACGAACGTCTATCTTGGCAACAGCGTGGAGTCGTGGGTTAAAACGGAACAGGGCGAGGTGCTGGTGCAAATTGATAACCCGGACGTGAAAAAAGTCCGAGGAGAAGGAGAAAATGTATCCCTGACCTTTGAGCCGGGTCTGGCGAAAGTGTTGAAATGATGAACGGGAGACTGCTTAAACGTCTAAATATCGGTATGCTATAATTTCTCAATAAAGCTTGTCTGACTATGCTTGCGCCCCATAGCCGGCGCGGTTGGATGTCAGATTAAAACACAAGGTGGTTGGATTGTATAGTTTTTTTAAATATCAGGAATTAAAGGATTTTTGCGAGAAAATTTTTCGCTGCTACGGGTTTGGCGCGGAGGACAGCCACACCATAACTGACGTGTTGTTGCGAGCTGATCTGTGGGGTATAGAATCTCACGGGATGCAGCGTATGATACGTTATCACGGCGAGATTACAAGCGGAATGGTATCCGTTGACGCTGTTCCCGAAATAGTGCATGAGACGCCCGTTTCGGCGGTTATTGACGCGAATAAGTCCATCGGTCAAACGGTGGGCGTGAGGGCGATGCGCGTGGCCATGGAGAAGGCGAAAAAATCCGGCGTCGGCATGGTGTCGGTGAGAAACTCAAACCACTTTGGAATCGCGGGGTATTACGCCGACATGGCCGTGCAGGAAGACCTGATCGGCATAAGCATGACAAACTCGGAGGCGATTGCCGTTCCGGTGTTTGGACGTTTTGCCATGCTGGGGACGAATCCCATAGCCGTCGGATTTCCGGCCGCCCCGGTTAATTTTATGTACGACGCTTCGACCTCCGTGGTCACGCGCGGTAAGGTCGAGGTCTTCAATAAACTTGAAAAACCCCTGCCGGACGGCTGGGCCGTGGACGCAAAGGGGCATGTGACCCATAACGCCGATGAAGTGCTGCATAACATAATCAACAAGCTGGGCGGTGGTATCGCGCCGCTTGGCGGCACCAGCGAGATGTTAGGAGGGCATAAAGGCTACGGTTTCGCCATACTGGTCGATATTTGCTCCGGCATCCTCTCCTCCGGGATGACCTCGAATTATATCGCTGTCAAACCGGGAGAAAACAACAT
>Ga0099364_10009498_pt1 | contig 13486 bp, 9 predicted proteins | sample TergutTh196P3_FD_73070 | JGI IMG/M metagenome (GOLD analysis project Ga0099364, IMG submission 73070) | Microcerotermes parvus P3 segment gut microbial communities from Pointe-Noire, Republic of the Congo - Th196 P3 | ecosystem: Host-associated > Arthropoda: Insects > Digestive system > Gut ...
ATAAATTTGATCTTAGTATCCCCAGCAGAGCATTTATTGCCACCGGCGGATCCTGGTGGAGTTTCCAGCTTGGGAGGGATCGTTTGTCTTTTGGCACCGGTCAAACCGGCAACCTGAATATCTCGGACAATCCGGATTACCATGATTTTGCCAGGCTTTCTTTTTTTTCCAGAGTGATAAAATATTCTGTTCTGGTAAGCCAGATGCCGCTTGATATCAGGAATTTAATGGATATTCCACAAGAAGCTGAATATATACGTACCATGCAGCGCTACTATTACCTTCATCGCCTGGATCTGAATTTATTTAGCCGCCTGTCAGTTGGACTTATGGAAGGTGTTTTAATCGGTAATTCTCCGCTGGAACTTCGGTTTCTAAACCCTCTGATTATTTTCCATCAGCTCTATTCATGGTGGAACTATGATTATTGGTCAGCGGCGAATACCCGCGGCCACTTGGTAGGATCCAGCTTATCCATAGAACTAAACTGGAACATTATTGAATCTCTGGCCTTTTTCGGACAGTTTTTCATGAATGAATTTGCAACACCCCATGAGGTTAAGATGGTTCCGGATCAGCCGCCCAATGGCCTGGGGTTTCTTGGAGGCCTGCGTTATACGCACTCTTTTGACACCTGGATCTCATCATATTTCATGGAATTCATTTACACAGATCCCTACCTTTACATGGCCTCTACTCCCTTTGCAAGCTTCGTCTACATGAGGTATTATTCCATGGCTCCCAGCAGGTTCCAGCATACATATTTGGGCTATGCAAGGGATACCATCACACTTACTCTTGGAGCTGATTTTCATAACAGGGACAGGTTAAGTTTTGGCGGGGTATTTTCATGGATATCAAGGGGTGAACATAATAAAGACGGAGTTAAATGGACGTGGGAGGAGAGCAGAGAAGCTTTTCTTGAAAGCACCCCTACAGGTATTGCGGAGAACAAGTTTATTTTAACATTCACAGCCGGATGGAGAATTAATCCATATCTGGTACTGAACGGCAGCATTACCGGGATTGTTTCCGGAAACAACAGGCATGTATCCGGATCAAATGCCGGCGGCGGACAGGCCGCACTTTCTGTCAACTTTTCATATTAGGAGGAAAAAATGAAACTTAGAATACTTTGTTTATTTTTATTACTGGCCATTACCGGCGGAATTGGTGCGCAGACTATCCATGAACCCAACAGCGATCTTTACAAAGACATAGACCGCTGGTTTGTCCAGGGATATATAAGGACATTCCTTCCCCTTATACGTCCCTACCCCTGGCCCTTAATCGAAAGTATCCTGCAGGAAGTGACAGTAAACGGCAATACGGAAGCCCGGGAAAAAGCTGCCGCATATAGATATGATCTTTCGCCTGACTCAAGATCTTTTCGTCCTGGTTTTCTTGCATACCTTCAGGGCAGCAGAGATGACGCAAGTATAGTATTGGCTCCTTTTGCTGAAGGCCTTTTTCACATAGCTGGTTCGTTGACAACAGGTTTTCACTTTGCCGCTTATGCCCTCAGCGACACTGACGGCGAACGCTTTAACGTACCTGGAACTTATTCTCCTTACACTGATTTCATTCCTGACATGTCCAATGTCGGGTCATTGACTGTTAGACAACATTGGACATCCATTACATCAATAGGAACCAGTAATGTATATTTTCAGGCAGGCCTTTCCCGTTCATCATTCGGTCCGTTTTATGACAACGGCATCGTAGTCGGCCCCCAGGCACCCAGAGCAGGTCATTTTAGCTTTGTTTTCCAGCAGCCCCAATGGTCATTTGAAATGCTTTTGCAGGCAATTACAGCTTCAGATGATTTTGGCAATGGATTGTATAACAATAAATTTAATATAATTCATTCCATAAACTACCGTCCATTGGACAATCTGGAGATCGGTTTCCAACAGGCCATTGTGTGGGGAGGCCGTTTTGAACTTATGTACCTGGTGCCATTTAGTTTTCTTTTTCAAAACCAGTCTCTTTTCGGCTTTGACGACAATGCTATTATGGGCTTACATGTACGATGGCGGCCTTTCAATAACCTCCTTGTAAACAGCCAGTTATATGTTGACGATTTTCATTTCAACAATTTCCTTAAAGGAACAATCCAGTTAAAAGCCGCAGCTCAATTTGGTCTTTCGTGGACACCGGATTACAACTATATCAACAAAGTGGATTTTGACTATACCATGGTTTTACCTTACACATACTCACACTGGAACGAACCAGCAGCAAACAGATATGTACCGGAAATGCCTAATTATCTGAATTACACACACATGGGAAGAAACATAGGTCCTGATCTGGAGCCAAATTCCGTCAGGTTTTCTGTCAGAACATCCTGGGACATTATTCCGGGCATTGGCGGCAATTTGTCTGCATACTTAACCGGTCATGGGAATGCTTCTGATGGTATTGAGTCCGATGTGGAAAGGCACGGTTCAATTTTCGATGACGGCTTTGTGGAGGGAAGAAGAATGCTTCGCCTTTCAGATTTTCTTTCCCAGTCTGTAATAGAAACCCGCCTTGGAGGAGCCCTTGGAGTACATTGGACAATTCCAACTTCTTACGGCATTTTCAAGCTATCCGCTGATTATGGTATGGAACTTGGCCGGAACAGAAGAACCAGGGATAGTGCCCCAAACAGGGAAATTAACAATACCAGACACTTCTGGAGCATCGGCGGCAGCTGGATCTGGTAAAAATTATCTTGTAATTTTTTGATTTTTTATACATTATTAATATATGACTCTGGAAGAATTCGACAGCTGGTTTAGGGAAAAGTACAAGAGGAAAAGCTCCGCCCTTATAGCTGTAATGATGGCGATATCCGATTCCATCGCAGTAATGATTTCCTTTGGTATAGGGTTTTTAGCAGTAAAACTTTACTATATCCTCATGGATAACTGGGGAGGAATAAATTTTAAATCATTTACAACCTACTGGCCATATCTTCCCATTTTTATCATTATATTCATTCTGATGAAACTTTACCCCGGTGTGGCTCTGGCTCCTGCCGAAGAAACCCGGGGGTTTACAATAGCCTCATTTCTGACCCATGGCGGCATCCTCGTTTCCAGGTACATACAGTATGAGATAATTGATTCCATTTTCATTGCTTTTATTATTAGTTTTATTTTTTCCACCATTATATTGATGATCTGCCGGGAGTTCATGAACTTTATTATACGCCTGGTAAAAATTAAAGGAATTCCGGTAGTTGTATACGGCGCCGGCGACAAGGGACGCCTGGTAATAGACAGGCTTTTAAACTCAAAAAAAACAGGTTATGAACCTGCATTGATTCTTGATAACGAGGTCTGGAACGGAGATTCCTACAGGGGTATTCCCATTATACAGGACACACTGATTGGGCCGGAGATTGTTAAACGCCATAAAATAAGAATGGCGATTATAGCCATGCCAAATATTGAACAGCCGGATCAGACAAGTATAATAAACAACTCGGTTTCTGCCTTTAGATATAATGTATTGATTCCGGATTTTTTCAAAATAAATAATATCTGGATGACTGTCAGGGATTTTGGCGGGGTTCTTGGCTTTGCAACTAGCCACAGATTAAAAATGTACTGGAATCTTGCAATAAAGCGTTTTCTGGATATTGTTATGGTAAGCCTTGGAGGGATCATCATTCTGCCTTTCTTCATCATAATATCCCTTTTAATAAAGGTAAGCTCCTTTGGCCCTGTTCTTTACAAGCACAAACGCCTTGGGCTTAACGGCAAATATTTTAACGCTTATAAATTTCGAACCATGATAAAAAATGCAGACAAGATACTGGCAGGTATGCTGGAAAAGGATCAGACCATGAGGGAGGAGTGGGAGCAAACCCATAAACTAAAAAAGGATCCCAGGATCACTACAATAGGAAAATTCCTTAGAAAATTCAGTTTTGACGAATTCCCCCAGCTCCTAAACATACTAAAGGGAGAAATGAGCCTTGTAGGGCCAAGACCTGTCACTGATGATGAAATAACAAAGTACGGAGAAAATGCCAGGCGGGTCTTAACAGTTAAGCCCGGTCTTACCGGTCTTTGGCAGATATCAGGACGCTCCGATACAAACTACAACGAAAGAGTGTCTTACGATTTATACTACCTGCAGAGCTGGTCTGTATGGCTGGACTTATGGATTATTTTTAAAACTCCAAGAGTTATCTTTAAGGGTAAAGGAGCTTACTGATGAAAAAAAATATTTTTTTATCCTTTATTTTAATTATCAGCTTTTTCTTGGCACATCCTCTTACTGCTCAAACAGAAGACAGAGAACAGCCTCTGCGTTCCCTGGACACCCTTTTCCCAAATATAAATGCCGAACAGAGGGAACAGGCTTTCTCGGAAAACGGCTATATCAGTTCATACGGAAAATTCCAGCCTCTTACGCTGATTCCGGCTCCCGGCTCCGGCATTGATCTCCCCGTTGAGATCATGAGATCAAGCCCCAGCTACCTGACCGAATCTATGCTAATTTTACCCTACTCCGGGAGAACATTGACCAGGCTGGACGCATACAATGCCCTTGGAAGAATAAGTGATCTTCAGGGCCGCCTCTACAGTTCCACTACACGGGGTGAAGACGTTCCGCTTTTTCAGGAAGCAACACGTATCACAAGCAACAGGCGTAATACAATTCCCGATCCCCCTCCAGCTCTGGTACTACCCTCCTCCGAAACAGTCTATATCCGGCTCAGGGATGTGAATTTCGGGAACACGTTTTATCAGGCTGATTTTACCCCGGGGCCTCATGGAGTCACTTTTAACCTTACCAACAGCCGGAACATTACCTATATGTTAATTACAGCCATGAGGGCCGGCCGGTTTAACACAATTATTTACATGGAGCCGCTTGAGGAAGGAATGATGATTTACAGCGTTGCCGGGGTGGATGTCTCCGATTTTGTCGCCAACAGGATCCATATCCCTTCATCCATAAGCAGAAGATTGGTGGTTTTCATTGGCTGGGTCAGCGACGGCCTGCGATCCCCCTCTTGACACATTCCCCTTTCTGCTATATTTATTACTTAATATTTATATGCGGCTGTCATATAATGGTTATTATCTCAGCCTTCCAAGCTGATGACGTCGGTTCGATTCCGATCAGCCGCTAAATCTGCTCTCCAGCTTCTCGATAATAATTGCGGCAATTTCCTCTGGTTCAATATTATCAGTGTCTATCACCAGATCGGCAATGGAATGATCGTCATTATCAATCTGGTAGATCCTCATGTAGCGTTCCCTGTCCTGCCTGTCTCTTTCAGCTGTAAACTCAGAAATGGCTTTTAGATCGCCGCCCTCCCTGTTCTGAATACGCTTGGCCCTGGTTTCGGGGCTTGCTGTTAAAAAAACCTTTAAATCGGCTTCAGGCAGCATCCAGATGGCTAGACGGGAGCCAAGGACGCATCCGCCCTTCATGCGTGCCAGTTCCACCTGCCTGTAGTCTACTTCCCTGTCCCATGAGTCGTCGGCCGCCGCAAGCGCAAGCACCTCCTTAAGATCGATGCCCCTTTCCTCCGCCAGAGTGCGAAATGTAAAATTAATAAACCTTAGCTCCAGCTCTTCAGCCAAAAGACGGCTGACAGTGGTATTGCCACAGCCGCTCTTCCCGGAAACCGCAATCTTAATTTCGTTATTCGACATTGCGAAGCTGCTCCCTGATGTTTTCAAGGGCGTTTTTCATTTCCACTACCGCCCTGCTTATATCCAGAATGGAAATTTTAGAACCTATGGTATTAATTTCGCGGTTGATTTCCTGGGAAAGAAAATCAAGTTTCTTGCCGGCAGATGGGTTCCTGTCAATTTCCTGCCTGAATTCAGACAGGTGAGACGACAGCCGGGATACCTCCTCCGAAACACTTTGTTTCATTAGAAGCACAGCGGTCTCTGCAAGTATTCTGTTTTCGTCAATCTTATCTCCCAAAAGTTCAGCAAATCTGGAGCGCAGATTTTCCTTTATGGCTGCTTCCGCTTCCGGCAGTCTGGAGCTGACAGTTTTAAGGGAATCTTCCAAAATGCCAATATGCGAAAGTATATCGTCCCTTGTGTGTCCGCCTTCCCTCAGCCGCTCCGCCTCCAGCAGGTCTGCCGCTTCCGCCAGGGTTTTATTTATTACAGCCCTGTATTTATCTACGTCTCTCTCTATATTAGTTTCCAGCACCCCTTCCAGCCCCAGGATCATGCTCAGTCCCGGCTTTTCGTTTATCCCAAGGCTGTCTGCAAGAGCGCGGATTGCCTGGCTGTATGACATAGCGGTACTTTTATTAACCGAGACAGAGAAAGTTTCGTCTTCCCTTTTAACCCTGATATAAACGTCAATTTTCCCCCGGACAAATCGCGAAGCCAGATACTTCCTTATTTCCGGTTCCAGAAGTGAAAGCCATGAAGGCAGGTGTATTGATATATCCAGAAAACGGTTGTTATAGCTCTTGATCTCCACCGATGCATTAACATTGTCAAGAGTAATTTCACAGAAGGCGTACCCGGTCATGCTTCTCATTTATTTCCTCTCAAAGTTATATGATTGCAAAAATATTCATAAATTTTTCTTCCCAGCCTGAAGTTGTCACCAGCACCCATGGTTATAAAAAGATCTCCTGGTTTTAGGATACTTTTTAACAAGTCCATACCATTATCCGGCTCGTCCAAATAAAAAACACGATCCTCTGACAGAATTTTCTCACTGGTAGAGGAAAAGAATTTTTCTCTGGTTTTTTCGAAAAGAGTTTTTCCGGTAATCCCTCCCTGATACTGCTCCCGGGCGGATGAATAGATCTTATGAAGTATAACAATATCAGCATCTTCAAAAGAGGATGCGAAGTCATTCAGAAGCGCGGCCGTTCTGGTATAGGTGTGCGACATGAAACTGACAACAAGCCTCCGCCGGGGGTAAAATTCCTTCAGCCCTGCAAGGGTGGTTTTTATTTCTGTCGGATGATGGCCGTAGTCATCCATAAAAAGGATTCCGCCGGCCTCGCCCAGCACTTCCGAGCGGCGGCTGGAACCGTAGAATTCATCCAGCGCATTTCTGAGCCCTTCTCTTCTTTCATCATTCCAGCCGCCTGCGTAGGAGCTGACAATGGAGGATGTAAGTGCAAGAGCCGCCGCCGCGTTAAGCGCAGTATGTCTCCCGGGAACAGGAATCCTTAAATCTCCGGGAAAACCGGCAAGAGCCATAACTACCCTATCGTCCCGCACTTTATACTTTGTAATTTTATATTCACCCTCTGCATTAAAGCCATAGGGGACAAGTTTAATGCCGAGGTTTTCCTTCTCTAATAATCCGGCAACTTCGGCGGCACCGGGATCATCGGCACAGTAGATCAGCTCTCCATCTGGCGGAAGAAGCCTTGCATATTCCAAAAAGGCATCCCTTATATCATCGTAAGAGGAAAAATAATCCTGATGATCCCATTCTACACTGGTTAAAACTATCCTTTTGGGATGGAACGAAAGGAAATGCCGCCGGTATTCGCAGGTTTCTGCGACAAAGTACCTGCTTCCCATACTAAGGGTGGAACGTCCGCCAAAAGAACCTACCCCGCTTCCGGCAAGTATTTCAGCAGGAGCACCCACTCCGCGAAGCATGGTTCCCGCAAGGGCTGTGGTGGTGGTTTTTCCATGAACGCCGCAAATTCCCGAAGAATCAGCACCTGCCGAATACGCTCCCAACGCGTCTGTGTATTTGAAAATGGGAAGAAAGAGTTTCCGGGCCTCGTCCATTTCGGGATTGGTTCCGAAAGAATAGGCGGCTGAATGGATGACAATGTCAAAAGAAGGATCAATGTGGGCGGCGTCGAAACACTCAAAAAAGGGAATTCCGAGTTCTTTTAGAATGGCATCGGTATAAAAAACCTCATCCCCGTCCGAGCCTGAAACGACAGCGCCGCCTTTCAGAAGCAGTTCGGCCAGAGCACACATGCCGGTACCCTTTATACCGATAAGGTAAACTCTTGCTCCCGGTTTACGAAGTATGCCGGCGCAGTATTTTTCAGCTCTGCCCTTTTCCGAATCCATATTATATGATATACAGGAAAATCATGCTTGCTTCAACACCTTTTAACAGTTCGTCCGCCGTCTATGAATGGATTTCCGGTTTTATTAACCTCGAGCGGCACGAGGACATAAGAAAGATCCGCCTTGAGCGGATGCAGGTACTTGTAAAAGCGGCAGGACATCCTGAAAAATACGCTCCATCCATTCATGTGGCAGGCTCCAAGGGAAAGGGTTCGGTTACGGGAATTATTGCTTCAATTCTTGAAGCAGGGAGAATAAAGACAGCCCGTTATGCGTCACCACATGTCAGTGACTTCAGGGAAAGACTTGGCCAGGGGAGCTCTTTTTTTGACGAGGAAATTTACTCAGAAGCAGGTAACGAGTTAATGGCCGCCGCATCTTCCCTGAGCGGTGAAGACAAGCCCACCTTCTTTGAACTAATGACCCTCTGGTTTTTCTTATGCGCCCGGCTGTCCCGCTGTGAAGCTCTGGCCGTTGAAACAGGCCTTGGAGGAAGGCTGGACGCCACGAACATACTCGATCCTCTGCTTTCGGTAATTACTTTAATCGAACTGGAACACACAGATCTGCTCGGTGATACCATTGCCGCCATTGCCGGAGAAAAAGCCGGCATTGTTAAACCAGGCCGTCCCCTTGTCCTTGCCGAGCAGAAGCCCGAAGCTCTTGATGTGTTCAGGAAACATGCGAAAGAAAAAAGTTCCCCCCTGATCTACTTTCCCGAATCTGCGGAAGTTAAGGATATAAAAATAGACCGGGAAGGCTCTAATTTCACACTGGTTTTACAAGATGACACTCTTACCGGTCTTCACATTCCGGTTCCAGGCGAGGTGCAGGTAAAAAATGCAGGCCTCGCTGTTCTGGCTGTAAAAACTGCCTTCCCTCAAATTACAAATGATGCTATTCGTAAGGGACTTGCCGGCTTCAGTCTGCCCGGCCGTTTTGAGCGAATCTCCGCCAGGCCGGAAATAATCATTGACGGGGCACACACCGGCCGCAGTATTGAGCATTGCATTGATACTTTTACCAGCCTTTACGGCAGAAACGGGATTCTGATCTTTGGCTGTGCGGCTGGAAAAGATACCGCAGCTATGGCCGCCCTTTGCGTTCCCTTTTTTTCCAAAATAATCATCACTACCCCCGGGACCTTCAAGAAAAGCAAGCCCGAAGAGATTTACTCTCTGTTTAAAACAGAAGCCCAAAAATGCTATTCTCCTCCAGCCGTTCACTTTATCCCCGACACTGCCGAAGCAGTCAAAATGGCAAAAGAAACGGCTATCAAGAGCGGACTTCCCGTACTTGGAACCGGGTCATTTTATCTGGCGGGGGAAATTCGAAGCATAATTGGCTTATAAAAACCATGTTTGAAATTTAAATGTATTTCTTTTATAATCTTTTATAATAAGATAAAAATGGCGGAGGAAATGTAAAAATGAATATGAGAGAGCGGCTCCTGGGCGTACCTGATTTGATACCGGCCAAGCGTCTGCAGATAATGACAAATGTCCAGCTGGATTCCTATGCCGCATTATTACATTCATTCGTGGAAGATTTCCCTTCCCATGAAGCGGAAATAAAAAACGCCATGGAAGCAAGGGACATTAAATCCATCACGAGACTCCTTACAAGCCTTCGTGAAATACTGATTGGCATTCACGCCGATAACCTGGCCGAAGAGTGCTGGAAGCGCCTTAACAGCTTTGACGAAGAAAGGCCTGACAAAATCGAAGCATACGTTACATTTTTACTTTCGACCCTTACCGCCCTGTCTATAGACTTACAAATGGCTTTTTATAAGGTAGACGAGGAAGAAAGTTCGCTTGCATCATCAGACGGGCAGGATAATGATTCCGGTACGATTAAGAGCATACTGGCAGTTGATGATGACGCATACAGCCTGGACACATTTAAAGCCGCTCTGAAAGATGTACCGTGTAAAATAATCGGCGCAACTTCCGGCCTAAGTGCGCTGGGCGTACTTAACAAACTAAAACCGGATCTGTTTGTTTTAGATATAGAAATGCCGGGCATGGACGGAATTACCCTTGCCGGCGAGATTAGATCTCATGGGCATGAGGGTCCCATTATATTTATTACAGGCAAGTCGACAAAAGAATATGTACAAAAGTGCATACAGGCGGGAGCCTCGGATTTCATTGTGAAGCCAATAAACCCCTCTGACGCAGTAAACAGAATAAAGAAATTCCTTTAGGAGAAACAGGAAAAGAAATTGAAATTACTTTCACGTCTTAAAGCAGACTCAGGCCTGTTTCTTCAATATCTGGTTGTTATTTTAATTTCTATCTTTATGGTTACGGCAAGCTTCTTTTTTACCTCTCGCATTGCAAGCAGAAACATCACCAGCTATGGCGAAGAGGTTATAATGTTTTCCGCCGAAACTCTTACTGCGTATCTTAGAGCGCACATGGCAACTTTTGAAATCGTGGCAACCTCCGTTGAAGAGATGTACTCCCGTGGAACTGATACAGAAAGAACAAACGCAGAGCTTTCACGCCTGGCTTCCCTGATTCTCAGAAACGACGAAAAGTATAACGACTTTCTTTACATATATGCGATTATTAACGGCGACTTTGTCCATTCCTTAGACACTATTGTAGTGCTGGATCATGATCCGTCAGACCGCCCCTGGTACATAGGGGCCGTGGAGAGCGAAGGAGCGGTGTTTTTCACAGATCCCTATATCAGCATTGACAATAATGATTTGGTTATGTCTCTTTCCAGAACGTTATATGACAGTAATGGTAATTACATTGGTGTTCTTGCATTTGATATTCTGTTTTCTCTGATAAGCGATTATGTAAGCAGCATACATTTATTAAACGTAGGATACGGCGCTCTTCTGGACTCTGAACTTCGAGTCATCGTTCACATAGACGAGTCGATCTTCAATAGAAGTCTGGATGAGCTGGGATTCGCCGAACTAGCAGCACGTTTACGGGCCGGTTATCAGTTTGATGCTTTAAGAACCGTCTCTTTTACCGGTATAGACAGCGTGTTCTTCAGCCGGAAGCTCTTTAACAACTGGCATATTTATATAGGGGTTCCGGTTCAGGAGTTTTATCAGGACGCCGCCGCCATGCTGTATGTTTTAACCGGAACTGGCCTTGTTTCTACACTTTTATTATGCGGCATTCTTACCTTCATGTATGCCTCAAAAAAAAGAGCCGACGAAGCTTCAAGGCTTAAGTCATCCTTCCTTGCCAATATGAGCCACGAAATACGCACGCCGATGAACTCCATCCTCGGAATGTCCGACCTCCTTTTAAATTCACAGCTTCCCGAAAGGGAAATGAAATATGTTGATGACATACACAACTCTGCCCATGCGCTTTTATCAATTATCAACGACATCCTTGATATGTCTAAAGTGGAGGCCGGAAAGCTTGAACTCAGCCCGGTGCATTATGATTTTCATGCTCTTGTAGACAATGTAGTGTCCATGTTTATGCTGGCCGCAAAAAAGAAGGAGCTGGAATTCAAATTTGAATACTTCGGTGAAATACCCGATGCTCTGTTCGGTGATGATATAAAACTGCGGCAGGTACTGATAAATATCTGCGGGAACGCCGTAAAGTTTACCGAAAGCGGATTTATTGAATTTACAGTAAACATACTTCCCGAACATGAAGTAATTACTTTTGTGGTAAAAGACTCAGGTATTGGAATAAGGAAGGAAGATATCCCAAAACTGTTCCAGACCTTTGAACAGTCAAAAACAGAGAAGAACAGATATCTCGCCGGAACGGGGCTGGGTCTTGCCATAAGCAAGAAATTCATTGAAATGATGGGCGGCAGCATCAGTGTGGAAAGCGAGTATGACAAGGGCAGCGTTTTCTCAATCTCAATCCCGATGACTCAGGGTGACATTAAACAAATCAGACAGAATGAAATCTTTGACAGTGAAAATTCCATCAGCGCGCCGGAGGCAAAGATATTAATTGTTGACGATAATGATTTTAATCTCAGAGTAGCCGTCGGCCTTTTGGGTTTACTGGATGTAAAATCAGAAACAGCAATGTCCGGCAGGGAAGCAGTTGAGAATATCACAGTAAACGATTATGACATTGTTTTTATGGATCACATGATGCCGGAAATGGACGGGGTCGAAGCAACCGCCGAAATCAGGAAAATGAAGGGAAGAGGTGAAAAAATAATAATTGTGGCACTAACTGCGAATGCCGTGCAGGGTGCGAAAGAGATGTTTTTAACAAGCGGATTCAACGACTTTCTCTCAAAACCCATAGAAATACCTGATCTGGTAAAAATCCTGATAAAATGGCTTCCAACGGAAAAGATAAACTATGTATCAAAAGAACAGGCAAAAAACGAAACCGGGGAAAAAAGAGCAACTGATGAATTTTTCTCCAGCCTGAACGGCGTCGAAGAGATTGATGCCGAAGCAGGACTCCACCGAATGAACGGCCACAAGGAAATGTTTTACGATTACCTGAAACTCTTTCATGAAAAACTCCAGGAAAGCAGCAATAAATTGTCAAATCATATGGAGGCAGATGATATAGCCGGTTTCTCCATCGCCGTTCATGCGATAAAATCCTCTCTTGCAAGTGTCGGAGCAGCAAGCCTTTCAAACATGGCACTGAAGTTGGAAACCAGATCCGCAGACGGCGACAGCGAATATTGCAAAAATGAATTCCCCGGCTTTTATAAAAGGCTAATTAAATTACATGAACAGCTTTCACTTGTGTTCCCTGCTGTAAAAGCCAGCACGAATAAACCCAAAGGCTCCTTCGAAAATCTGCGAGCAAGTATTGAGAAAGCCATCGAAGCCGTAGACAACTATGACAGCGACACCGGCATAGCTATACTTAATGATCTTTCCGCTTATGATTTTGGTACCGAAGCAAACGAACTTTTGAAAAATGCACTGGCAGCCCTGAAAAAATATGACTATGACAAGGCCAGGGATCTGATCAACGAATTACACGAATATATCTATTCTCACAGCTAAAAAACTTGATGAATTCGTATTTTTTCTACCAGAAAAACTTTCTTTTTAGGAACTTTTTAATAATTTTAACGCGAATCATCAAGAACAGAAAGAAAGAATAAAAACCAGCTGCTTTTCCTTGTGTGCTTTGTTCGCTTTCCTGACCACTCTTGAGTGGTCAGGTTTGTGAGATATTATTGCAATATACCCCATATAGTGATATATTGATCCCATGAAGAACAAACAATACCTATTCATAGCATTCCTTTTTTTATTCGGTTTTTTTGTCCACGCCTATCCCGCTCAGGAACGGGCAATTAGTTCAGGCTCTGCAAGCGAGAGCCAGAGACAGGCTTCGACGGAGCTGCCCCTAAGGCGTATTTCCCTCCTCTCTTCGGGGGTGGGATATTTTGAGCATGGCGGAATAATTAACTCTTCCGGAGAGACCAGGATTTCCCTGCCCTTCAATACTGGGGTGGTA
>Ga0099364_10009499_pt1 | contig 13486 bp, 17 predicted proteins | sample TergutTh196P3_FD_73070 | JGI IMG/M metagenome (GOLD analysis project Ga0099364, IMG submission 73070) | Microcerotermes parvus P3 segment gut microbial communities from Pointe-Noire, Republic of the Congo - Th196 P3 | ecosystem: Host-associated > Arthropoda: Insects > Digestive system > Gut ...
GCTAAGTCGGAAGTTGATGAAGATGGGGGGGGAGGCGAGGGTCGCAACGGCGACCGCCGTTGCGAAACCGTGCTACCCCCTTTTCCTTCACCCCGGCTACTAACAGGGGGGTATCCAAGTACCGAAAACCCAGAATCACCGGAATCCACGTCAAACGAGGTACATGAATTTTCACATGCCAGCTACGATGGCGGCGTTCTCGTCGGCTTCGATGCGGAATTCAACGTTATGCGACATGGTAAGACTCTTGAGATTCTTGCCGACGCTAAAGAACAAGCCATCGAAGCGTCCCGCGAAGGTCTTGAGGGTTTTGCGATGGAGCTTTACGGCGAAAAGATTTTAGTCTGTCCCAAAGGCGGTTTAGCAGGCGGCGATGATGCAAAAGGCGGCGTCGTTTACACGTACCGTTTTTTCTGTAAAGGTGTCGAGTTCATGATTCATTCTAAGCCGTCAAAGACTATTCAACCAGTCCGTGTTCGATACGGAGCAGAGTCTGTGCAAGGACACCGTGATAAATTTTTCGACGTTCACTTCGGTTTTGTGTTGCCGTTTTTGAAAAAACTCGGTTTCCTTGTAACCGAGGATAAACTTTCCCGGGTTGACATGCAATGCCTGATAGATATTCCTGTCAGTGAATTTTATCAATGTCTGCAAGAGGGTTATGTCGTAACGAAGTTGCGCAAGTTGGCGACATACGGTTCGATGAATCGAGTCGATACGATAGAAGTTGGTTCTGTTAACAGAGGGCAACTCTGCATTTATGACAAGGGTCGTGAGTTGCGTTCGCAAAAGTCTAACATTGTTAAGGAGGCATTGTTCATTCGCGATTGTGTCGGCGACGAATGGTACAACAGCGACCGTCCGATAACGCGTGTCGAAATACGTCTCGGTCGTGATGTTCTCAAGAGTCTCGGCGTGAGTAGCGTTGCCGATTTGCAAAAGAGTGAACGCGGTATCATCGAATTGTTAACAACGGAATGGTTCCGCATATTGGAAAAGCCGAAGGTTCGTGGTCATGAAAAGACGGCGGCGTTACATCCGACTTGGGAGCGTGTCCGCAATCTTTTTTTTTCTTATTTCACGGGCAACGAAGTTGACGTGAAGTGGGAAAAGCCGGCGTCTATCTCTTGCGATCCGGAGGCGTTGGAAAAGCAAGCATTGGGTTGTTTGTCGAAAGCGTTGGCTGTTCGACATGGCGAGCAGTCGGATAAAAAATCGTCAACGTTCTTGGCAAACGTTTGGGTTGATAGTGTCGATGTGGAATTGCATGCGAAGTTAAACACTTGTGCGGTGTTATCACGTCATAAGACGGGTATAGATTTCGGCGTGTCATCGGGCTTATCGGCGGGATACGATGTTGAATTGGAACCGTCTTATGCCCTTGATTCATCTGTGCTTGAGCGTAAGCGTGCGGCGGTCGATAGTTGGATGAGTTCAATAAATGGAGGTTCAGGATGATTGAATTTGTAGCAAGTAATTTTTTGTGTGGTTTTTGTTTTGCGGTATTTGTGTACTTTACGGCATACGCGTTGCCAGTGATACGTGAATTTACGAAATGGAAATGAACATGGGCATGATACGAAACAATTTTTTTACACAGCGAAAGGAAAATGCAATGGAACAGAAATGGCGGACAATTCCAATGGAAACAGGATTGCATATTTTATATATGTGCAGGGACTCTCATTATGTAGAAGTTCATGTGAAATCATTGGTTACGAATGAGGTAATACTGGGCAATAAATTAGTATCAATAGCAGTTCTAAAAAGAACTCTAGGTGATCTGTTATGGCTTAAGTTAGCACCAGCACCACCATTTGACGAGGTTTTAGCGGCGGAGTTGGAGACAATTTAATCGTACACGTTTTACCGTGCGTTGCGGTATGACATATATTTGGTCGGACATGGATGTTTGCGGCTTGGTTTTAATTCCCCATTGGGGAGAAAGGAAAGAGTCATGAAAAGCAAGTTGAGATGGACGAGTAAAGTTCCAAAGAGGACCGGGATATTTTTGGTTCGTCGATTGCATAGTAAAAGCGTTGGCTATGCGGTGTTGGTAAAGCAAGCTAGGCGATTGTTTTGCACACCAGAGAGCTGTGCTATTGGTTATAGGGGTAAGTTCACTGATGAGGTGCTTGACATTTGGTCATCCGCGACAATGTGGGCAAGGATTGAACAGCGTGAATTAGACATTCTCCGGGAATATGCTGATGCTAATTCCGGGATGGTTACTACGCGTGACGTAGAAACCTTACTCGTACAGGTTACTCCGTGCGTTACGGAGTAACACTGCTGACCGGATGTGGTATTCGGCGGCTTGGGGAAGGATTCCCCTTGGTTTTGTTCCCCTATGGGGAGAAAGGAAGTTGCTATGATTAGCAAGATTTGGAATGGAGTCTGTGGACTGGTTGGAAACGCGGCAAAGGCGCCTATCGGTAGCGTCGTAGTTGCAGGCATATTCGCCTTGCTGATGTTCTTCGGCGGAGCGGAAGTGTTTGCACAAGGTGATGGAGCTACTTCTATCACATTCACGCCAATCGTGGATTTTGGCAATTTGTGGACTACGCTGACCACGACGCTTGGACCGATTGTCGCTGGTGCACTTGGTCTTGGCTTGGCGATTTGGGCGGCGCGTTATGTGTTCTCCATCATCAAGTCGATGGGACGTTAGACTCTGTTGGGGTAGCCCAAAGCCCCGCGATTTTTACTTTTAACAAAATAAAGCATTATGAAACGGATATTGTATTTAATTTTGATATTGTTATTAGCGGTGTGTCCCGTGTATAGTCAGGGTTACATAGACGCTAGCGGTTGGCTTGCGAATGATTATGAGTCAATATATCCGGATCACATAAGTTATGTTGTTTTTTCATTGAATCCTTCATCTACTGGTTGGTATGCCTATTATTTTTTTCATAGGGGCGGTTTGTTTCCTTTTGACAATGATCCCGTGATATTGGAAATGATTGCACCTCCTTCGGAGCATGCTGGCAGTGTAATGATAGACTCGGATGGAGTTTCGACATTTGTTTTTCCTGATGGGCGTGCGGTTCTTATGATAGAACGCGGCGACCGGACTTATCGCACAAACGTTTCACTTTTAACATCGATGAGCGGCAGCGATTATCAGTTGTATGTATTGCCTCGTGTTGCTCCGACGGCAGAATCGTTTGTGAAGTTGGATTTAATAGAGGGACCTATTATAGGCGGTTCTCCTGATTTAGACGGTTCATGTTGCGAGTCTCTGATTGCACTTTTGCAATGGCTTGGGGAGTTGCAACAGCACAATAATACGTTGCTTCAATGGTATCCGGTTCTTCAAGAGCGTATGGAATTGTTGCAACGTGAACAGAGTATTCTATTACAGTATATTGTTGGGTTTCTGTCGTTTCTATCTGGAATGATATTGGCGATGGTATTTTTATTTGGTTTGAAATTGAGGTAGAGGTGTATTATGCGTAGATTGCTGCTTTTAATCTTGGCTCTGTTTTTTGCGTCGGAGTCGGTGCGGGCGCAGACGGTTCCGGTAGTGCAAGGTTCGGGGAGTGTACAGAGAGAATTTACTTTTGATGCATTTTTTGCTAGTGGTACTAATGGTGTTAATCGCATTGAGTATGCTCCGAGTGCAGGATCGTTTACAACAATAGATGGTGCTTTATATTCCCTTATTGGTAATGTTACTTTTGGAAATACTCCTGGTGTTTCGATTTTTTCGGAATGGCGATTTTATACTCCAAGGGTGCGTGATGCCAATTGGAGTAATCCAATGCCTAATCCAAGACCTTCTATTGATGTGCCTTCAGACGTTGAGGGTATTTTGTATTTTTATGTGCGGCATACGGTTGGTGTAGATACTTTCGAGAGTGTTATGTTTATACCGATAGTTTTGGAGAACGTAGGTAACTATATGAATCGTAGTGGTGTACAAGTTCCTTCCAGTGCTATTGGTGCAGATAACGTAGCAGTAGGTGTGAGTTATAGGGCAACAGTTCGGGTTCCGGCGAACGCGAAAGAATTAGCATGTATCTTGGGAATTGCTGGGTGTGCTAATAATTGTACTTGCGATGCTTGCTGCGAATGTTTATGTACATGCGGACTTTGGTCATCGATTCCTTGTAATGGGGAATGTGGTTTTGGCGGTTGTGATTGCCACTGCGACAATGCTTGCGAGTGCGGTGCTTGTTGCGAGTGTACTTGTACTTGCGGACTTTGGAGTGGACCGGAATGTACCGGCGAGTGCGGCGACGGCGGTTGTAATTGTCATTGTGAAAATGACTGCGAGTGCGGTGCTTGTTGCGAGTGTACTTGTACTTGCGGACTGTGGAGCGGTCCCGAATGTACCGGCGAGTGCGGCGACGGCGGTTGTGATTGCCATTGCGACAATGCTTGCGAGTGCGGTGCTTGTTGTGAGTGTACTTGTACTTGCGGACTGTGGAGTGGTCTCGAATGTACCGGTGAGTGCGGCGACGGCGGTTGTGATTGTCATTGCGATAATGCTTGCGAGTGCGGTGCTTGTTGTGAATGTACTTGTACTTGCGGACTGTGGAGCGGTCCCGAATGTACCGGCGAGTGCGGCGACGGCGGTTGTGATTGCCATTGCGATAATGACTGCGAGTGCGGTGCTTGCTGTGAATGTACTTGCACTTGCGGACTTTGGAGTGGACCGGAATGTACCGGCGAGTGCGGCGAAGGCGGTTGTGATTGTCATTGCGATAATGACTGCGAGTGTGGTGCTTGCTGTTCCTGTCGTTGTACATGTGGTAAATGGTCTGGTCCGGAATGTACTGGCGAAGGCGGCGAAGGCGGTTGTATCTGTCACGGCAACGATAATTGTGAATGCGGTGCTTGTTGCGTTTGTCGTTGTACTTGCGGGAAGTGGTTCGATAATCCTGATAATGAAAGTTGCTTGCAAATTTGCTCTCATGAATTTAATGAGAGGTTTCCCGATGGTTATGACGGACCAAATGATCCATGTGATTGTCATTGCAGATGCGATGATGACGATGATTGCGATCATTGTTGTGAATGTCGTTGTGATTGCGAAGGTGGTTGGCAGGGTCCGCCTTGTAATGGCGAATGCGGTCCGGGCGGTTGTACATGTCATTGCGATGATGACGAATGCGATCATTGTTGTGAATGCCGTTGCGATTGCGAAGGCGGCTGGCAGGGGCCGCCGTGTAATGGCGAATGCGGTCCGGGCGGTTGTACATGTCATTGCGATGATGACGAATGTGATCATTGTTGCGAATGCCGTTGCGATTGCGAAGGCGGCTGGCAGGGGCCGCCGTGTAATGGCGAATGCGGTCCGGGCGGTTGTACATGTCATTGTGGTGGTGGCGATGATTGCGATCATTGTTGCAAATGTCGTTGTGATTGTGAAGGCGGCTGGCAAGGTCCGCCGTGTAATGGCAAGTGTGATGATGGAGGTTGTATATGTCATTGTGGCGGCGATGGTGACGACGATTTGGATTGGCCGGGAGTTGACGTTGGTCCCTCTCTTCCACCGTTACCACCGCAACGTAGATTTGAAGGTCCGGACTATGAATTTCCTGGAGGCGGAGTTGTAGTACCTGAAAGGATTGTGCAAGGTTTTGGGGAATTACGTGAAGCTTTTGGCGAGAAATTAGGATTGGATCAATTTGCACAGATGCTACGTCCTGTACCGGGTGTCATGGAGCAGCTTTGTGTAGAGAATCCTATCAAGGAATTTAGCGGACAAAAACTTCCTGATTTTAAAGCTTGTTTGAATTTTAATGAATTGGCGCAGCAAGCGTGGGTATCACCATTACGTATGGTGTTATTATTCATGATTGTTTGCATGTTATTGAGTTCGATTATTGTTACATTGAGGCAGTATTGATATGAAATGGTTAATAGACGCTTTACAGGACATTTATCAGAAAGCCGTAGATACAGTTTACGGTTGGTATGAATCGTTCCGCGATTGGGTGATCTGGATTGTTGACAGTATTATTGACTGGTTCTGGGATATTGTAAGCTATCTTATTGGGATGGTCTGGGATTTTTGCGTATACCTTTACGATTTATTTTTAGGGGAGAATGGATTTGTTTGGTATATTTTTGATTGGGCGATAATGTTGGGAAATTGGTTTATATCAATGTTTCCTAATATAGGTGCTTTTTTACAATCCTATTCGGGAGCATTTAATACTACAATGATTTTAGTAGGCAAGTTAAATCAATTTTTCCCATTGACAGAATTAGTTACTTTGCTGGGATTTTATGTAACATTTATGTTGTTGTTTTTAGTAGTAAAGTTTATTATGAAACTGATACCTACTATAGGTTAAAATGCAATTTTATTTATGGGCATGGATGCTCATACTTGCAAGGATGCTTTCGATAATAGCGGGAAAACCTGGCAGTGGTAAAAGTTATCACATGGCGAGCATAGTCGTGGAGGTGCTGACGGACTGGGTGCGCTATGAGTTGAAAAACGGACAACCTTTTGATTCCACTATTTGGACTAACATGAAATTCAATATAGAGGGGCTCAATGAAACGATAAGTAAGCGTATCGGCAAAGATGTAGAAGTTGACAAGTATATGAAATACTGTGATTCTGATTTCTTTGCTGATCCTGATGCGGCTTACTGGTGGTCGAAGTTTCCGGAAAAGAGTTTGATCATTATCGACGAGGTGCATTTTCATCTTGGTCGAAAAGTTGATTATGGTTCATTGGATCTCGAGGCAGAGCTTGTGAACTGGGTATCGACGCATCGTCATAGTCAACAGGAAATATATTTTTTGAGTCAGCATACTGACCAGTTTGCGAATTCGATATTGGGAATTGCGGATACACTGCTTGAAATTGTAAATGTTAAGTCATTACATTTGCCATGGCCTATTAGTATTCCGATGTCGGATTTGGATGAGTTGAAACGTTCGTTTGGCATTAAGACACAGTATTATCAAGCGAATGTCGGTCACTTTCGCGGCAAGGCGATTAAATGGTCTGGGGCAACTCAACGTTATATGATGACGGCGGATATATTTCGGGCATACAAAAGTGCGAGTCATGGTTCGGCGGAAGAGTCGGGGGATCGTCCCGATTTGAAGATGACACCTTTTGAGGGCTTGGCTTGGTTTGCTCGTCGTCATGCTTGGCATTTGTTACCAAAGTTGGCAGGTATTATATCAATACCATTTATTGGCGGTTGGTTTTTGATGAGTCTTCCTACAATAGCAATGTCGGCGGTGTCGGAGAAATATAAAGTAGAACAAGTAGAGACAGTACAAGATGAATCAGCAGAGAGAGCAGTTGTTAGAGAAGGAAGAGAGTCGTCGGGTGTCGATGTTCAAAGAATACCTGCACCGGAAATACGAGCGTCTGGCGTTGATCGACGGATTGCTTCGGGACTTGCAGGAGCAGATACGAGTGTTACAGGAGTCGTTGTGCGACCGGATGAACGAAAACGAGAAATTAAGATAGTGATGTTATATCAGAAAGGAGTAGTGTTAGATGATAGTAGAAAGATTTCGATTGGGGAGACATTGGAATACGAAGGCGAAACGGAAACGCTGGCGGTTGCTTGTGCAGTTTGCGGCGTGATAGTATTCGAGTCGGGTAAACGGATACGGTTTTGAAGATGGACTTCCGGCATTTTGCTTTTTGTTTGATGTTCGGAGTCCCTCGACGATTTTGGAATATGAATGTTTTTATTATTCCATTTAACTTGACTTTTTGCCTCCCGTCCGACGCCCGTTGCCCTCACCATGCTGGGATAACGGACGGCGGTCGGGAGGCAAAAAGACAATAGCAATAATAAAAACATTCATTCCTTGTAACGTTCGTCTCGGCGGCGGTGTAACGGTAGTCCCGACATAGCAAAGGATATGACAAAAAATAATTTTTTAGCGTAGCGTTAAGAAAAATTATTTTTTGGCATAGCTTTTGCGGTCGGGACGGGGAGTACCGATAGATATTGAAGCGTTTCGGTAGGAATTGGAGAACGATACTTTTTTGAGAGAGGATTGAATAATGGCAACACCTATAGTATTTCCAAATTTAAGGGTTGTATTACCTGATGGGAGCTGCATGGAACGGGTAATGGGTTCTAAGGTAATGGAGAGAGATATCGAGATGGTAGAGTATACTTTTTCTAGCGAGGATTTTATTAAGATGAAGTTAGCTGCACATCGTGCGATGAAAGAATGGAAAGATTTTGATGAATGGGATTGGGTTTTCCGGCATGCAACACGGCAAATAAATAAAAGTAGAAAGAGGAGCTAAACACATGACACATAATCAATCACTAATCAATGTAGACATTCTCGACAAGCTCAAGGCTTGCCGGGTATGTAAGTTACTGCCGTCATTGTTGACAATGGACGTTGGTGAGTTTGATTATAACCGGTTGGAAGATATCGGTTGTATTCAAAGGAATCATCAGTTGGTTTGTCGCGGTTGTCAACGTAGTACACCGATATTTTCCGGTATTGATTCGGCATTAGATTATTGGAATTGTATTTGTAGTATTGGTGCGGATGATATATTGTCAGCAATTAGATATGGGAGTTAAGTATGGAGAACAACATGGGTATACATGTAAACTGTGGTTCGTATCGTCCGAAGTGGCTTCGGAAAAAGCGCAGCCGCGTAGCAGTGTATTTTTGTTTTAATTTAGAAGTGCCGCGAGAGAAACAAGAGGAGGCAGTTGCCGAGTTGAGCGAATCGGTTCATGAACTGGTATCGCGCTGGTCTCGGTCATGCCATGTAAAGTTGCAGAAGGAAGAAGAGAAACAAAAGGGAGGTAGAAAATGTCAGAAGCAAAAACAAAAGTAAACGGCGTAAAGTTGAATCCGTGCAAGGTATGCGGTACAGTACCGCGAATTGAAAAGATAAAACTTGAAGCAGGAGATTGGGGCAGAGATGCACATTCCCGCAGCATGTATTGCTTTCAAGTCGAATGTAAGGGCTTTCGGCATATGCTTGTGTTCCGCCATCAAGATAAAAATGCTCTTGCCAGACTATGGCATAGCTTTAACTACAAGGAGAAATTTGACGAATGAAACGCATATTATTCCTATCGTTATTACTGGTTAATTTCGTCGGCTGTTCGTTGTTGAATCCGATGGTTAGGGTACAGGATCCGTCTTATCCGGGCAGTATTTCTGACATTAGATTCGAGCGCACACCGGAGCGTATTGTGGACGATGTAAAAGTAGAGTCTCGGCTCGTCACTGCTCGCTTTGCAAGCTGCAATTTCCGTGATGGTATGCGTCAGTTGACGGAATTGACTGGTGTTCCGATTTCTTGGGACAAGTCTCTTGACAACGAAACGATAGATGGTATATTTGTTGAACAACCGCTTGACGAAGTGCTGGAGTTTCTTTCCCGGCGATTGAATGTAACGGTAACAGATGTCCAAGGTATGTACTTTATGGGCACAGTCCGGGAAGGCGATTTCGTATCGGCGGTAGTTCGTGTTCCGCCGGTATCTAAGGATGAACTACGTGCGGCATTAACGTCGGTATCTAGCGGTAAAACTACAATCATTGGTTCCTTTATATGGATTACGGACACGTTAGAAAACGTCCGAAAACTGATAGCTGATTTAGATGTAATCCGTGAACGTTCGGAGCGTTCTTATCTTGCCGAAGTCTTCTTCATTCGAGTTAACGAGGATGATTTTTTACGTCTAACTGCCGACTTACGTATCAATCAAGTCGATATATTTTCCTCGGCATTCAATATCAGTCAGTTGTTTTCGATGTTTGTCGATGCCGATGGAAAACTTGGCAGTACAGTGATAGATACAAGACCGGTATTATTACTATCAGAAGGTCGCAAAGCTACGTTTGAAGTCGGCAGTGAAATAAGCCGGGAGCGTCGTGCGGTGTCTGATACTGGTATTATATCGACGATAGGCTATGACAAGTTTCAAGATGGCATTCTATTGTCATTATTGTTGCATCGTGTATCAGATGAGCGTTATAGTTTGGATTTAGAGTTAGAGGTATCAACGTTTGATAAAACTAATACAGGTACAGATATACCTGCAAAGAGTACGAGTACCATGAAATCACCGGGCATGCTGATTCGGGACGGCGGTGTCGTTTATGCCGGCAGTTTGAAACGGCGTGATTCGAGTAAAGTTTTTGGGATATTCTCGCTTGACGGCGGTCGCGGATCGGACATGTTAACGATTTGGGTTCGCTGTCGTGAGATTCGTTAGATAGGAAGTTTAGTTCCCCATTGGGGAGAAAGGATTTAACATGGCAATTACTGCTAGGGAGTTGATGGAAGCCCCGATGTTTGTGGGCTTGGGCAAGTTCGTGTACAGTCGTCCGGGCAACGGTGATTGGCCGCCGAGTTTCATGTTCGAGTTTTTCGGCGGTCAGATGAGTATCGAGGTTGAAGAGTCGGAAGTATTGAATCCTCCGGCAGTCGATTCGTTCTTTCTGATTACCGGAAAGGTTCGGCGTAATCAGCGTAACGGTACGATTTCATTGGCGGCATCGGAAAAGAAGTTCGTTGCGAATGATGTATCGGCATTAACGGAAGAGCAAACACAACAGTACGTTAACGGCTTGCGTATTCGCGGTGTCGGCGTTGTGAAAGATAAGCAGTCCGTCCAGATCGGTCGTAATCCTGCATTTCTTTCTGCTGTCATTGAGTGGCAGGGAGCGACTCATCAGTTCAAAAAACTGACACCGGAATTGTATCAACGTATTCCGAGTCCCGGGAAAGGCGATAGCCGTTCTCCGGCGTACGTCCGTTTCGATTTGACGATGCTCGTCCGCGAAGAGCGTAACACCGATGGTCAAATGGTGGTGCAACAGATTCCGTCGTTGACGATGATACAAACGGAAACATTGTCGACGGGTTCTGTACCGAGCAGTGCAGCGTCGACACCGGCGGGTTCGGGTATGTCGGCACGTCCGCCAGTTTCGGGAGCGGCGAAGGCGGGATAACATCGTAAAAGGTTCCGCTTGTTTCGTCCGGCAAGTGATTGCAGCCGGGCGAATGCAAAGGAGTCGTGACCGCAAGCGGAATTTTTAATAATAGAAAGGAGTTTTATAATGATTCAAGAAGAGGTATTAAGACATTTTTACATGCATAAAGGTGGCATGAATTGGATTGGAATCGCAAGATCCAATCAACCTGAATTAGCGAAAGAAGTGGGAAAAGAAGAAGCGGAGAGAATATGGAAGAAAGAAGCGAATAGAATTCAACAGCAAGTTACAAGGTTTAAGAAAAAACTTGGAATAGAGTTAAATCGTTAATTTTTTTCGTCGAGAGCTTTTTCCAAAGCAGTTTCCTTGTTGTCCATACTTGTAGTATCGGCGTTATTATACAAGGACTTTAACATAAACAAGAAGGCAAATAGGAGGTCATTATGTCATCAAGAGAAAGAGAATCGGAATCTGGATCGGAGAGAGTGAAACGTCGTTTCGGCGGTTGGTTGCCGTTGATTGGCGGTGCGATTGTGCTTTTCGTTGTCTATCAGATGGGGCATAGTTCGGGTAGCCGGTCGGCGGTCGAATCGGAAAGTCGGGCGAATGTAACACACCCTACTCCGGCGGAGCCTGCGGCGGATCCGCCGCGACCGCGTAATGCGTCAACGAATGCAAACCAGAGAGAAAATAATGCGCAACGTGTTAGACATCAAGCGATACCGTTGGATTCACCGCAAGGAGTTCCGGCGAATCGTCCGGTGCAGAATCGTCCGGCGGTTCCGGCGAATCGTCCGGCGCAGAATCGTCCAGTAGTGCAACATCGTGTTGTGCAGGTTGAAACAGAACAGTTGCCGACGTTGATTGAAACAACGGCTCCGCCGTCGTCTCATGAACTTCGTCCGCCGCCGATTAACTCGGTATATGAACAGCGGTCGCAAGGTACACCGGCTAATATATCGGAAATGGGTTTGATGCCGTTGCAACCATTGGAACCTGCGACGGTATATCCGGGGACGACACCGGTGACTCGGACGACGTTTCGTCAACCGACATCACCGGCATTGGCACCGGTATTACCTTCTGCGCGACCGGCAACACCGGCACCTGCAGCGCATGTAGTGTCTCCGTTAACACTGAAGTGTAATTGCGGGACGGATCATTAACAAGGACTAGGACGGGTGCCGGGCGGTTTCTTTGCAAGGATGCAAGTTTAGTAAGGATGCTGATTTGGGTCTCGGTGCTTGTCCGTTTTTTTATGAAAGGAAATATTATGAATACGAATCGAAAAGGTTTTACATTGGTAGAATTGTTGGTAAAGATTTCTATCATTGTGATTTTAGCGGCGTTGTTAAGGATGCTAATTTTGGTCTCGGTGCTTGTCCGTTTTTTTATGAAAGGAAACATTATGAATACGAATCGAAAAGGTTTTACACTGGTAGAATTGCTGGTAGTGATTTCTATTATTGCTATATTAGCAGCGTTGTTAATGCCAGCAATCCAAGCGGCTCGCGAGTCGGCTCGGCGGACACAGTGTATTAACAATCAGCGTCAGATTGCGCTTGCACTGTTGATGCATGATCATACGAAGGGGAGTTTCCCGGCGTTGCGTTCTCCGCTCAAGCCGGCTAGCTATCCCTGGGACGGCAACGTGTCGGACAAGTCTAACGCGGAACTTACGGAGTTGACGTGGGTGGGAAATATATTACCATTCATTGAGCAGAATACTGCATGGGGGCATATTTCTAGTGGTACTATAACTGATGAAGTGATATACCATTTGGCGATTCCGATCATGCAATGTCGAAGTAGCCGGGGACATCATGGCGATGGCAGTATCAGTTATGTTGCTAATGCCGGTCCGCAAAATACTATTCTTTCTAGAGAGTATGGGCGGATTGAGCGTTCCCAAAGACATGACCGGATGTACACACTGTTTTTTGATCACTTTGCAACAGTAGGTAACTGGTCTGATGGCGATTCTAACAAGAGGTGTACGACTCGTGTGTCAATAGAGAATGTATCGTTGATGGATGGTACCAGTATGACGATACTGTTATCGGAGAATGAGGATGCTTGTCATTGGATTTGGCATGATCATGATGATATAGGTGTACCGGTTGCGTCGATGCATTTGTTTGATACTATGCCTCATCTGTGTCCGGATGATGCGAACTTGCATTATATTGAACCTTATGTCGGCTTCGCTTTTCCCAGTGCATTAAGCGATATAGAGAGCGGCGAAAAGCCGACGTATTATGCTGCGGGTGTTTCTGATGCTTCGCCGATGTTTATCAACGAAGGCAGGGATGTTACATTTAGCGGTATTGTACCGGGTTCACAAGGATTGACGTTTGATATGGTTCGCAAGACTCGTCCTTCGTCGGGGCATCCTGGTGTAGTCGTTGCGTCATTTTGTGATGGCAGTGTTCGGGCGTTGCAAGAGGACATGGACAAGACGTTATTTGTTCGTCTCTGTCGTCCGGGCAGTGGTGTGATACTCAATCCTGTTGACCTTGAGTGAGTCGATTGTGATTGTTCCTCAGAGTCGGCGGTCGTTCCGTCG
>Ga0099364_10009500_pt1 | contig 13484 bp, 7 predicted proteins | sample TergutTh196P3_FD_73070 | JGI IMG/M metagenome (GOLD analysis project Ga0099364, IMG submission 73070) | Microcerotermes parvus P3 segment gut microbial communities from Pointe-Noire, Republic of the Congo - Th196 P3 | ecosystem: Host-associated > Arthropoda: Insects > Digestive system > Gut ...
TGTTGCGCGTGTTTGTTTTTTTTTTAGAAGAAAGTATATGTGTAAAAACATAAAAAAAAAAATCCCCCCCCCCCCCCCCCCCCCCGAAAGATTTAGAAGATAACAATTATTTTTACATACTCATTTTAGCGCAAAGGGCGCAAAGTGAAGACGCAAAGACCGCAAAGTATGAATTTAAATTTCTTCTTTGCTTTCTTTGCCATCTTTGCGGTCTTTGTGTGAGGCGCGTAGTGCCGAATAAATTTAGTCAAGGAGGTTTGTTATGAAAATTAAAAACAAACTAATGATTATTGTTATTTTGACAATAATCGCAATCGGATTTGTTGGGTGTCCTGAGACTGACAGAAATGGTGATATTTCAGCGACTTTTACCGGTTTAACCGCTAATGGTTCGAGTACGGAAACTACTACCAAACTGACTTTAACTTTTGACAGGGATATTGACGGTTTGGAAGCTGTTGATATTACTTTGTCCGGCAGCACTGGTGCAACAAAGGGTGCTTTGAACAGAACAGGAACCGGTGTGTATGAACTGACTGTTACCGGGATTACCTCCAGTGGGCAGCTAACGGTTACTGTGAGTAAAAGCGGGTATGTATCGGGAAGCCTGAGTGTAAATGTGTATTATTATGTTACACCAGAACCCACACAGGTGGCGTTTAGTAATTTAACAGCAGATGGTTCTTCCACAGAAACTACTACTAAGCTGACATTAACCTTTGATAAAGATATTGCTAACTTTGCAGCGACAGATATTACTTTATCCGGCAGCACTGGCGCTACGAAAGGAGCCTTAAGCAGAACCGGAACTGGTGTGTATGAGTTGACGGTAACCGGAATTACTACCAATGGACAGGTAGGGGTTGCTGTGAGTAAGAGCGGGTTTGCTTTTACGCCGACGAATCAAAGTGTAGAGGTGTTTTATTATGTTGCGCCAATAGAAGTAGCTTTTAGTGAATTAACCGCTGATGGTTCAGTCACAGAAACCACTACTAAGCTGACACTGATTTTTGACAAAGATATTGCCAACTTTGCAGCAACAGACATTACTTTATCCGGCAGCACTGGTGCAACAAAGGGGAGTTTGACCAAACAAGACGGAACTGGCATGTATGAGTTGACGATAAGCGGAATTACTACAAGTGGAGAGGTAGAAGTTACTGTAAGCAAGAGCGGGTTTAACTTTACGCCGACGAGCCAGAGTGTAGATGTGATTGCTATTTTTTCCAGCAATATTTTTATTAACTTTATAAGTCCCTCCCAAGACCTTGGCGAGATTGCACAACAGGAAGAAAGCGGCAGTTTGACTTTCTCTGTTGACAATGCCGGACACTACAGCGCTTTCCAGTGGCTGCTGAACGGCGATGAGATGAGCGAAACTGCTTCCAGTATCACACTTGATGTAAGCGCTCTGGCCAAAGGGCCTCACCGGCTGGTTGTTATCGCTGATGCGATATATTCACAGGAAATAACTTTCCGGATCAATTAATAAGGAGAAGCAAATATGAAAAAGAAAATAAATATGCAAACCGGCATCATTGCCGTTGTTTTAAGCATCTTCCTTTTGGCAGGATGTATTAATCAATTTGAACCCCATGTTTCGCAGGGAACTCTGGGGCAGGGAATAGTTACCATCAATATAGGTAATGGTGAAACATCGCGTACATTGTTCCCAAATACACCGGAGTTTAGCCGTTATAAACTGGAATTTACTCCGTTAGATGGGCAAGATGCAAAAGGTGATGAGTGGGTTACCAGTACCAACCCTGTTATTGCACTGGAAGCCGGCAATTGGGAAATTAGTGTAACAGCATACCTGCACATACATGGTCTTGAATCTCAGGGGATACTCGATGATGAATATGAAGCGGCTTGGGGCAGCGATTCTTTAATGGTACTAAGCGGCGAGAGTAACAGCCTAACTATCGACATAAAGGGTGAGGTAGATAATGACGGGCAGGGTATTTTTAATTATGATATTTCACTGCCTGATTCAATGGATACGGCAGTTATGAAAATACTAAGTTTATCCGGAGAACTGGAAAAAGAAATAGGTTTATTGACAGCCGGTATTTCCGGAGACCTTGTTTTGGACTCGAACTATTATATCCTTCGTTTAGAATTGGAAAATGAACACGGAAGGATTGTTAAAGTAGAAGTTATTCACATTTACAAAAACATGACTACAAGCGCAAAAGGAGCAAGTTATACTTTTACCGAAAGCGACTTCTTTATTATTCAGCCTGTACCTTCTGCACCCTCCACTCCTGTATTGAGTGCCGGAAATAATGAAATTTCTGTAAGCTGGGAAGCAGTGAACGGTGCAGTTTCTTATGATGTTCAATACCGCAGAGACAATGAAGCTTTTCAATTTCATGGCGGCGCTGTAACAGGTACTTCTGTTACCATAACCGGCTTAAACAGCAATACCCAATATTATGTACGGGTACGCGCCAGAAACATAAGCGGTGCCGGTGATTGGAGCAATGAGGCGGGAGTTACAACCACTACGGCTATACCTGGAACTTCTGATACGCCTGCAGTTACAGCGGGAAGCGGAGAAATTTCTGTTTCATGGAATGCTGTTGCCAATGCTTCATCGTATGAAGTTTGGTATAGGAATACAGAAGAAGGCGGCGAAGGTCTGCGGTTTATGTCTGACGATACAATTACAGAAACCGGTATTATTATTGGTGGTTTGGAAAATGGAATAGCTTATCAAGTGCGGATACGGGCAGTAAACACAAGCGGCTCAAGTGAGTTCAGTAATTGGAGTGTTGCACGAACTCCCGATGCAAGTCTGCCCCCGGCACCTGCTATGCCCGTTGCAGCTAACATAACTTTTAATGAGGTTACAATAAGCTGGGAGTCTGTTCCCCGCGCTGATGCTTATTCGGTCTGGCTTGCAACAGAAAACAATCCCAATGAAGCGGATCGGCAAGGCCAATGGGTAGATGCGTCTGATGACAGAAGCATGGACATTACCGGACTTGATGCCGGAACCGCTTATTATATATGGGTAAGGGCGCGGAATGCTGATGCTTTACCGGGCGCTTACAGTCCTGCGTTAAAATTCAACACTCCGCTTCCTACGCCTGTCATTACCAGTATTACCCCAGCCAAAGAGCGGTTGACTGTTTATTGGAACGAGGAAGCTAATGATTCTGCTTATGATGTTTATCTAAGCACCGAATCGTCGTCGGATCCCAACTTTAACGTACCTACGGCAACCGTAATTGGTTATCAGTCAGCTACTATAGAAGAATTAACTCCTAGCCAGACCTATTATGTTTGGGTAAGAGCAAAGCGCGACAACAATGGCGAATGGGTTTTCAGCGATTGGAGCAGTCAATCTCAAGAGCGGGTTCCCAATAATGCGACAACGCTTTCAAATTTCAGATTGGGGTCTTCTTCCAATTATATCAATATGATGTCTGTTCCAGTTCCAGATGGCGGAATTACTTTTCCCACAGGACTTGAAGATACAGGAAGAGGCACAATACTCAGTTCTTATCAAATTGGTGAAACAGTGGTAACTTGGGAATTGTGGAATACAGTGCGTACATGGGCTGTTGCAAACGGTTATAGCATGAATACCGGGCGAATGGGAAGCAGCGGAAGCGGAAGCGATCAACAGCCTGTAACCAGAATAACTTGGTATGATGCATTAGTATGGTGTAATGCCTTAACTGAATACTGGAATGCAATATCCGGTGCTTCACTGGAAACTGTATATAACAGTGGCGGAAACCCTATCCGGAGTACTAGTAACACATCAGTTCTGAATAGTGTAACGCCCAGTGCTAATGCTACCGGGTTCCGGCTGCCGACCAGCCTTGAATGGGAACTAGCTGCTCGATGGCGAAACGACAGTGTCAACACTGTTAGTGGATTTAGTAATCCATGGTTCACAAGAGGGGATTCCGCCAGTGGGGCAACAGCCGATTTTAACAATATTAATGATACTAATAATGTGTCAGTTAATAATGGGAATAGCGGCTCAACTATGCCTGTAAAAAGCAAAGCGCCTAATTCACTGGGACTTTATGATATGAGTGGTAATGTATGGGAGTGGTGCTTTAACATCAACGGCTCAACCCGTATTTCCAGAGGCGGTGCATATGATAATCCAAGACAACATATGAGGATTGGCTATGAGCATAACGATTCCCCTGATTTTATAGATGCAAATTCAACTAGAAGTTTCCGCCTTGTGCGTAATGGAACTTTCGAAGAAAACCTTATTTATGTAACAGTGCCTTATGCAGTAAACATTTCTTCGATACAGGCTTATTTCGATTTATCTTTCGGCGCACAGGCTGATTTCTCTTCGGGAAGCAATGGCAATTTCACTGCTCCAAAAGATATTATCGTAACTGCCGAAGATGGGGAAACCACAGCGGAGTATACGGTTATTGTGACGGTTAATACGCCAATAGAGATTGGTTTTGAAAGAGAGAATGATGCACTTGATAGTGGAAGTGGCGGCGATGCAACAATCACTGCAAACGGTGTTTATACATTATCAGCACCGGAAGGTTTTTCGCAGTACAAATGGCTTTTAAATAATACTACCGTAAGCACAGACAATGTTTTGTATTTGAAAGGGGTAAACGCTATAAAAAATGAAAATGAGCAGCCTATTGACCAAACCGCTCCTGTTGGTGCAATTATTGTTAACAATTTTAGTGTTGACAATGCAGCTACAGAGGGTACACTACGACATGCTATTGCAAATGCTCAAAGCGGGAGTGTTATCTGGATTGATGCGGAACCAGGGGTTACTGTAATTGAACTGACAGGACGTTTGGATATTAACACAAATATTACTATTTATGGAAATGGCATTACCATTACACGGAGCGCTTCATGGACGACAGTGGATGCTAATTCCCAGTTACTGCTAATCGACTATGATACCGCAGTGTATGTTAGTCGCATACACTTCAAAGATGGCATAGCGACTCAACAGGGAGGAGCCATACGTAACGAAGGAACTCTAACTTTAGAATCCTGTATTTTTAGTGGTAACCGAACTACTACTAACAATCAGTTTAATGGTGGCGCACTTTATAATTGGGGAACCATGAATGTGACAGGTTGTACCTTCTACAATAACAGTGCAAATCAAGGCGCTGTAATTTTTTTAGGTCGCGGGAATCTGGTTGTGACAGGCAATCTGTTTTATGGAAATACTGCTAGTGCAGGGTCGGTAGTATACAGGGGATGGGAATCTCACACAATAACTTCCAATGGTTATAATATTGTTGATGTACCTTTTGGAACCGGAAGTAGTCAGAGTGGCTGGAATGCAGCTACAGGTGATAAGATTGTAAACAATCTGTCATTTTCAACAGATACTTTTATACCAATCTTAGACGGCGGTGCAGACAATATCCTTTCTCCATTACCAGCAAATTACCCAACGGTGGACTTTTATGGCTATCAAATAAAAACAGAAGGAGCCGCCGGTGCGGTGTCGCAGGAGGCTTTGTTTAATCCCTTGGGATTTGATTATGATGAAGCCGTTACTCTGAATATAGGCCCCAACACAATTACCCTGTTAGCTTACAAGGATGAGGGCGGCAAATTAGTCCCCTACTCAAAAACTATTACTGTTACGGTTACACCATAAGGAGGAAACAAGATGAAAAACAATAAAGGTTTATTTGGAATAATTTCCATAATTTTGGGACTCCTGCTTTTGAGCAGATGTTCCGATGTGTTAAATTTACAGAAGTCTGCGGAAAGCGCTGGCGAAACTGTAACTATCTCTATAAACGAGGCAGGCCGTACCTTGCTGCCCGGCGTACCCAGCTTTGAAAAATATGTGCTAACATTCACTGCAAACGCCGGGCAAACAGCGCCGGCAGTAAACCCGGTGGAACTGGAAAACACCAGTCAGTATACTCTGGTACTTGAACCTGGTTCTTGGACACTCAATGTTATTGGGATGATTTATATAGAAAATATTCCCGGCATTGATGATGGTTATTACGAAGCTGCTTCTTCAGGACCTGTACCTTTTACCGTCGGCAGCGGCGGCTCAAATAGTCTTGCAGTTACCGTTAGGGGAGGGATTCAAGAAGGGGTTAAAGGGTTATTCTCCTGGGATATTTCTTTTCCTAATGAAGTAATTGCAGCAACGCTTGAAATACTGGATCTTGAAGAGGATCCCATTGATGGTATTGAGGCGGTTAACTTAATGGAAGAAGAAAACCGCATTGGCACTATCGCCTTGAATCCCGGTTATTACTTCATTAAAGTAGAACTGGAAAACGAAGATAATAACAAGGCTTATAAGGCAGATTTTTTTCACATTCATTCAAACTTAACTACCAGCGCGGATAGCTCCAACGGTTATGCTTTTACTTCGGCAAATTTTGCGCCTATGGTTACTTTGAATGGACAAGTTCTCCTGCTTGTTCTTCAAGGACTCGATCCCCAAGGGACTATATCTTTATACAGAGACGATGCATATACCCACCTCATTGATTCTACTGCAATTGACGAAGACGGTTTCTGGTCTTTAAGGATTAGCGCACTGTATAACAATGTGTATCTTAAAGCAGAAGTGGAGTATAGCGAATTTGAATTAGAAAAGAAAAAAGGTCCGATAGCTGTTACTTCTACAAATGAAGAAGATTGGATTATTGATGCAGCTTCTTTCGATGTCAATTTTGAAGCTGATGGCGGTACTCCCGCCCCAGATCAACGGACTGTAGCTGGGGGCAGTGAAATTACTGAACCGGAAGCTATGACAAAAGACAACTATCTCTTTGGTGGCTGGTTTAAAGAAGCGGCTTTTGAGAATGAATGGGGTTTCACCACAGACATTGTTACCAGTGACATTACTTTGTATGCCAAATGGACACGCCAGTACACTGTCAATTTTGAAGCCGATGACGGTATTCCCGCCCCAGATCAGCGGACTGTGTCTGTGGGTAGTGAAATTACAGAGCCGGAAGCCATGACGAAGGATGGTTATATATTCCACGGCTGGTTTACAGATGGAGGAATCGAATGGGATTTTGAGACTCCTATAACTGGCAACATTACCCTTTACGCACGGTGGGAAACATTTCCTATACCCTACATCATCACAAGTAGCGATTCAATGTTTGTTGCAACCATACGCAATAGAACAGTAGGTACAGTTGCTCAGCCTATTCAAATTGTTATTGATGTTATTAAAACAGATGCTGCTAGTGCAGATGTTGCCATACAATTCGGTAACGGCACTGATACCTTGAATATCGGAACAGCTTCGGTCAGCTTTAACAACGATGTCGATACATGGGGCTTAGTCATGCTTAGGGGGAGTATTTCTTCATCGAATTCATCTGACACCGCAGGTACGATAGTTGTCGCAGATGCTGTTTCAATCAACAGCGTAGCAAATATTGCTAACACCTCCACGGGCAGGGCAATTAACCATACTGGAACTGGTACCGTAAACATCGCCAGTGGCACGGTTTTGGCATCAGGAGGCGCGGCAATTTACAATGTTTCTAATGGAAAAATCACCATTTCGCAAGCCGCCCCCGGTACACCAACGACAATTACTTCAACCAACGTAGCCGACACTTCAGGGACGATTGTTCTTGCTGGGACTGGTGTACAGCTTGAAATGACCGGTGGTACGGTACAAAATACCGCCACTTCAAATCCACCCTGGACATACGCACCTGATGCCATAACGATTCGTAACAATTCTTCCGGCACGGTAAGTATCTCCGGTGGCACGGTTTCGGCAACAGAAGGCAGAGCAATTCACAATGTTTCCAACGGAAAAATTACCGTGTCAGGGACGGCGTTGATTACTTCGGCATGCACAGGATTGGAATTTGGTACGATTGTTAATAACGCAGGTGGGGGAATTGAAATCACTGGTGGCACGGTGCAAAACACCTCAGACTATATAGGTACATCAATCTCAGCAATTCGTAATAGTTCCACTGGCACGATAAACATTTCCGGCGGCACGGTTTCGGCAAACAGACTGACGATTTTTAATATCAACGGAACAATAATCGTATCAGGAACAGCGATGATTACCAATAATGGCTTAAACTCAGGCGATGTAGCGATTGTTAACGGCAGTGGGGGTTCTAGTCAGGCTCAAATTAATGGCGGTACAGTACGCGCAGAAATGCAAGCGATTAGGCACATCTCAAGTGGCGCGTTAACAATCTTCGGCGGCAGGATAGAGGGCCCAATTGTTGGTAATTTAAACGGACTGATCCTAGTTTCAGGAACATCAACGATTACATCGGCCAGTGCAAGCACAATCAGTTATTCTAACATTTACGCCACTGCTGCTAATGTGTGGCTTGAAATCACTGGTGGCACGGTGGAAAATACATCGTCAAACGTAAACGCCAGAGCAATTTACAACAACAGTGTCGGCACGATAAACATTTCCGGCGGCACGGTTTCGGCAACTGTCGGACGGGCGATTCAAAATGATTTTACAGGTAAAATCACCGTATCAGGGTCGGCATTAGTTACCTCTGCTAACGAGACCAGCACTGCAGGCACGATTTTTAATAATGAAGGTGGACAGATTGAAATCACTGGTGGTACGGTACGGAACACAGCAATAAACAACGCAAATGCCAGAGCGATTTACAATAATTCTACAGGCACAACAGTCATCTCCGGCGGTACGGTTGGCGCAATGGATGCTACGGGTGCTGGGACAACCGGCGTGGCAATCTGGAATCAAGCTGGCGGAGCAATCACCATTTCTGGCACGTTGACGCGCATTATCTCAGCTAACGCCACTGCTGCTGTAGGAACTATCAGGATCAATAGTGCTTTGGGTACACTCACTGTAAGCGGCGGCACGGTAGAAAATACGAGAACGAGTAGTCCCAACGCGGCAATTACCCGTGCCACTGGAGCCACAGTAAATATTACAGGAGGTACAGTAATTCCTGAATTTATTCCGTAAGTAAAGAAACAATAGGAAGGGAGAAGGATACAAACTCCTTCTCTCTTCCTTAGTGTTCTTCGCGCCTTCGCGTGAGGAAAATTAAAACATCGTTAAGCGAAATAAAACAAAAAATCATTGCGGATTAATAAAATCCCATAATTTTTTAGTTTTAAAAACAAATTCGCTTAATATAGATTTTTACCATAGGAGGGTAAAATGAAAAGATCAACATTTTTTGGAATGCTAATATTAGCATTAGTGGCAGCCAGTTTTGGACTGGCTGGATGTGCTGCAACGCCACCAGTATCGGGCGGTGAGGCAATTGATGCCGTAGGAGTTTCTCAGATAAGATCGATTCAGTATTATTCTGGAGCGACATTTGAGCTTATACTAATGCGGACTAAAAGCAATCAGCCTGACACCACAGCAACAATCAGGAGAGGAGTGCCTACATATACAAGGGAAAAAATAATAATCCCTTATGATACACCATGCGTAATAGTTGAGCATGAAACCCTAGAGGACGGAAGACTAATCCTTACCGTAGCATTTGAAAGAGATGAAAATCTTTTATTATCATTCATACAAAGTTCAAATGAATTGGGTTTTTACACAACTTTTGATTTATTGTATGAAGGAGATTCAGATGTACCAGTTGTAAAATACGGCGATGCCTTTTACACAGTACGGTCTTATCATGTAGTCCGCGGAGGTTATGGCGTTCCAATTGGTCAGACAAGCGCCCGTCCATTTTTAGGAGTAAAGGAAACCGTAAAAGAAAGAGTAATCAGAACAGTATCAGGCAGAAAACTTTAAAAATACAGAACTTGTGAGGGAACCGCGCTAAGGGTTCCCGAACAAGATCAGACTTTGCTCATGAACCGCGCTAATACCTCGTAATAAACTACCAAAACTTCCAGACAAACCACCAAATATTTTTCCTCAAACGATAAAGCAAAATTAGTATCACCATCCCTGCTGCAACGGCTGGCTGTTGTGTGTCCTAACACAACAGTCTGCCGTTGTAGCAGGGATGAGCTGCCACTTCCTCCGTGCGCTCTGCGTCTCAGCGCCTCTGCGCGAGGGTAATGATTATGTAAAAATCCGCAAACCCCCATCTTCTTCTATATTGTAGCACAACGCACAAGAGACAAATTTTCACAAATTTGCAAACTTTTTCCCAAAACGATAAAGCAAAACAGCACTTCCGCACCATATATATAGACTTAATCATTCAAAATTTTTATTGAATGCTTGGGGGCAGTAGTCCTGTGTTTTTTCTCACAGAGAACACAGAGGCACGGAGCACACGGAGGAAGAATTAAAGTTTAAGGAATTGAGCTAAAATCCGTTGATAAAATCAAAGACATACATAAAAAACAATTATTAACTTATATGAAACTATCAAACACAAAATTAGGTTATATATTAATCTCTGTGATCTCCGTGCCTCTGTGTTCTCTGTGAGAAGATTTTAACCTAAAACCCTTGATGAATCAATCAAATATGCTGTAAGATATTGCTTAGAGAACAATATTTTGACTGAATTTTTAAGAGCCCACGAGGGAGAGGTAATAGATATGATATTGGATGATTTATCCACAGACGAATGGCTGGACTTACGCTTTGAGGAAGGGTTAGAGCAAGGAAGAGAAGAAGGAAGAGAACAAATTGCCCGCAACTTATTGTCAGAAGGTTTGCCGATTGAAGTCATTCAAAGAACCACCGGGCTATCAACTGAAACAATACAAAGCCTGTGATTGTATCCATATGAAAACATCATGACAAGTGCCTAACCATAAATTCACCCCCTCAAATATCGACTTCTTAATTCGCCGCAGTAAACTTGTCTTTACAAGCGGCACGGAATAGAGAACAAACGTCTGTCTCTACGGCAGCAGACCCTCAATCTATATCTAAAGAATTAAAGGTTGCAAAAGACATCAAATCTGCGGTAAAATTAATATTTGGAGGATGATATGGCAGATCCGGCTTATGATTATGATGATATTGAAATTAAAAAGAAACCGTCTCCGCAATTAAAACTAGTCAAATGGACATATAAGGACTACAAAGATTGGGAACTAGAACCCGGCAAACGAGTGGAGCTAATTTATGGCGTTGTCTATGCAATGTCTGCTCCAAATACACAGCATCAGTTAATTTCTTCGCTTCTGACAGCAAAATTTTTCAATTTTCTGGAAGGAAAAACATGTAAATCAATTGCTGCCCCCTATGATGTCCGGCTTTTTTACAAAGAAGATGAAAGCGATGATACTGTTGTTCAGCCAGATTTAATTGTTGTCTGCGACCCTGAAAAGCTTGGAAAAGAGGGCTGCCGAGGCGCTCCCAATTTAGTGATAGAGATATTGTCACCGTCCAATACAGCAATAGAGATGAACCGTAAAAAAAACCTTTACCAAAAAGCCGGAGTGCAGGAGTTCTGGATTGTTGACCCGGAAGAAAAACAGGTTGAAATTAACATATTAAAAGACGGAAAATACGACCAACACTTTTTACACATGGGAGAAAACTTAAAACCAACAAAGTTCCCGGACTTTGAGCTTCCGCTGGATGTTCTTTTTAGAGAGTAATACCGTAATGTTGACTAAAGCTCGGTTAATTTTTGTTGCGTTCCTCTTTCTGCTCATCGTTCCGGCTTTTGCCCAAAACGATGAAGTTGTAAACCGTTTTCTTGCCAGCTATGCTACTACTTTTTTCAACCCGCAGAATGGGTTTCCCAGAAATGAGGCAAATGCCGTGCTTCAAACAAGTGACGGTTTTATATGGTTTGGCGGGTTTGACGGTCTTATTCGTTATGATGGCAAAACATTTACGCAGTGGAATGCGGTGTCTCAGGATGATTTTACCAGTTCCAGTGTGCGCAGTTTGTATGAAAGCGGCGGGTATCTTTGGATAGGCACAAATGAAAAAGGACTGTTCTCTTACAGAAATGGCAGATTTGCAGTTTATGACAAAGCAATGGGTACTCCGTCAAATATGATTCGCTGTATTACAGAAAGAGCCGACGGTATGATTTTTTGCGGCACTGCTGACGGACTTTTTTATATCGATGCTGAAAGGAATATCACAATTGCAAATTTAGATACGGCTGTTCATCCATTCATTATTTCTATAGCTGCCGATTTGCACAACAATATCTTTATGGTTTTAAATACAGGAGAACTTCTTGTTTACACAGCAGACGGAAAAACAGCGCAGTACCCTTTTGGTTCGCGCTTCCATTCCGTGGCTGTTTTTTCCGATCGTGTTTTTGCCGGAACACAGGGCGGAGAAGTTGTTATCACAGAATTTAACGGAGAAAGATTTACACCCCCTGTTGTCAAACAAACTCCCAATTTGAACATATCGTCATTCTATGAAGATTCCGGCAGCTTAATTTGGATCACATCAGAAACAGGCATCGGCTTTTTTGATATCGCGCTGAATTATCATCATATTGGAAACCCAAACGGTGTTGGCTTTTATTCAGGAATCATAGAGTGCTATCAAAACGGCTACTGGATAACCGCTTTAAGAGGCGGAGTTGTCAAACTATCTTTAAGCGCATTCACAGACCTTAATGTGCTATATGATTTTTCAACAGGGTCGGCAAATGCTGTTGTAGTTGATGACGGAAAAACTTACATAGGAACGGATAACAATCTTTACATTCTTGATGATCACGGGAAACCCATATTCACAAACTTTACAAGACAGATTCAAGGCAGAAGGGTGCGCGGGATTTTCCGTGACACAAAAGGCAGCATTTGGATTTGCACATACTCTGACATGGGCGTTATCCGTTTTAATCCCCAAACAGGCCAGTACAAATACTTTACGCCTGCAAACGGACTTGCAGATGACAGAACGCGCAGTTTTACGGAACTTTCAAACGGAGTAATTGCAATAGGGACAGCCGCAGGCGTAAGCTTTATAAAAGACGATACTGTAATCAGCGCAAATGAAGCTTTTGATACTGATATACTTTTAAATCTTCCCGCAACCATGATTCTGTCTTTATGCGTAACGGCGGACGGCACTCTGTTTATTGGCACTGACGGCTCAGGCGTTTATGCCGTAAATAAAAACGGATTAACGCAGTTCAAAGAAGAAGACGGTCTTACAAGCGGAGTAATTTTACGAATGTTTGTGAATCAAAAAACCAACGGCGTTTGGGTTTCTCCCTCCGGCGGTTTATGTTATATTGATGAAAATAAAACCGTGCGCGTAATTGAAAAAGTGCCTCCGTATGCGTTTCTTGACATTATGCAGTATGATAACGAACTCGTTAATGAGCTTATTCTTTTTACATCAACATTCATTATGAGAACAGATGCTGATGAACTCCTTGCCCCGGAGCTTCCTTTTACAGCGGCAGTTATTGGAAGGTCATCAGGACTTTCTTCATCCATTACACCTAACGCATGGAATTGTATGGGGGGGGGGGGGGGGGGGGGGATTTTTTTTTTTTTTCGTGAAGCAGCCCGAAATAATATTATTTAAAAAAAAACTTTTTTTTGCTTCATCCTTTTTGCTTCAATAA
>Ga0099364_10009501_pt1 | contig 13483 bp, 12 predicted proteins | sample TergutTh196P3_FD_73070 | JGI IMG/M metagenome (GOLD analysis project Ga0099364, IMG submission 73070) | Microcerotermes parvus P3 segment gut microbial communities from Pointe-Noire, Republic of the Congo - Th196 P3 | ecosystem: Host-associated > Arthropoda: Insects > Digestive system > Gut ...
TGTGTCAAACAATATCCAGCCTTTTTCCGGGTTGTTGATTAAGATACAATAAACAGGTATTTGTATCCACTGTGCGGACGGATTTTTATCTTCAACAGTCCCCAGATTAGCGTTTGCCACCAACTGGTTTTTATCAAGCTCCAAATATCCTGTGTCGAGAATATAAAACCTGTTACCCATCCCCTATTCCTTCCCTCTCGATACAACAAGCCCGCTATCCACAAGGTATTCCGCGCCTGTCATCTTACTGCCTTTTTCCGAGGCTAAAAAGAGACCCATTTCAGCAATATCCTCCGGCTCTACGAATTTCTTAAGTGGATAGGATTCCGCGACAATTTTCTTTATCTCATCATTAAATCCGGGTATAAATTGATTCATCATTGGTGTATCAGTGCCGCCGGGCATGATACAGTTGACGCGAACCTCGGGTGCAAACTCATTTGCCAGCGCCTTCGTCATCGTAACGATGGCGCCCTTTGACGATGAGTAAAGCGCAGTGCCGCCCCTTGGGCGGATAGCCGCGCCTGAGCCAATCGTCAACACTACACCGTTTCCGGTCTTTTTCAGTTCAGGATAGGCATATTTGCAACATAGCCACGTTCCGAGGACATTAACAGCAAATATCCGCTGTCCCTGTGACAGAGGAATATCAGATATACTCATAGACGCCTCCGGCACACCGGCTATACAAAACATGATATCAACCTTTGAAAAAGAGTCCACTGCCTTTTTGACCATTTCCTGAACTTGTGTCTCGTCTGAAATATCCACTTCTACGGCTATAGCCTTACCGCCCGCGCCGACTATTTCCTGTGCCGTTGTCCGCGCTCCTTCAATGTTGACGTCCGCTGCTACAATGCTTGCGCCTTCCTTCGCGAACAGCAGAGAACTCGCCCTGCCCATACCGGAAGCTGCACCTGTGATGATAGCTACCTTGTCTTTTAGCAACATAATAATACCTCCATAACTTTATGATATACCTAACAAATACTCAGGATTTGTATGCGTCATTGTGTAAACATCATCTTCCGACACCCCAAGCGCAAGCATGGATGCGATAAACATCCTGAGCACCTCGGGCGGTTTCGGGTTCCACGCCTCAATAGCATCGCTTGACATTATGCAGCGCTCGGCGCCAACATACTCGATCACTTCTGCAATGCGCTTAGGTTTTATACCTTCATGCATTGGCATACAGCCAATGAAAACGTTTTCGATGTAGCCGCCCATCTCGGCTATTTCTTTCATTTGATCAAGCGTGGCAGCGATAAGAGGGTTATTCAGCGGGTGAGTTAAAACAAACTTGACACCCGCCGCGACCGCTGCTTCACACAGCTTTAAGCTCTCCTGTATAGACAGATGTCCGGACCCGAGAACTAGATCGTACTGCCTACACAGGTCAATCACAGCAAGCGTATCAGCATTTATCACCCCGTCATCCCGGAGAACGGTCAGGCCTGTTTTGCCTTTCATCCAATCATCTATTGTCGCTATATATGGTCTCATCCTGTCTACATAGTGCGCACCTTTTTCTATATCGTTTTTTGAGCACCACGTCGGCATGAAGACGACTTTTGCGCCGGACTCGGCGGCTATTTGAACAGCCAGAGGGCTTATCCCCCCTACAGGATAGTTGAGTGTTATGCTGCCAAAAACCCTGGCGTCCCCATCCATCCTGTTGAGCAAATAAGCTTCGCCCACTGTTGGCCATATATGTGATTTTATGACAAATCCAGCCATGCCTGCGGCATCAGCGGCCTGAAGCCATTCGTAATTATCAAGCCTTCCCGGCATATTCAGCGTAAACTGAGGATACCCATGAGCATGCATATCAATCGCCCCGTAGAGAAGCAAATCAGCTTTTTCTATATCAAAAACCATATATCCCCCTAACCCGGATAAGCCGGAGTGTACAATTACTGTGTCTGCTCTGCAGCTGACTTGATAATCGTCTTATTTCCATTATACGTAGATTATTGGCAGTAAGAGCCTACGCCATGTGCTGCCATTCCTCAAGCAACGGCACAACATACTGGGCAAGAAGTTTCGATATTTGCAAATGTTGCGGGCAGACATGCTCGCATTTCTTGCAGTCAATGCAGGAACTTGCGGCGCCGGCACCGTTTGTCAACCAGCTCTCATAATAGTCCGCCTGGATGTTTACCCTATTGATGTTTCCCGCATTGCTGGAGTTTTCGTAACGTTTCATGTCGTTGATGAGTCCCAGATAGTCTGAAATCGGTATATTTTTCGGACAACCATGCTCCTCACAGTAACGGCACGCGGTACACGGAATTACAGTGTTCTCGTTAATGATTTCGATGACCTGATCAATAATATTGCGTTCTTCTTCATTAAGAGGCTTGAGATTGTCGAAGGTTTTTATATTATCCTCAAGGAATTCTGTGGCAGGCATACCTGCCAGCACCATGCGTACCCCCGGCAGAGTTCCGACGAAGCGGTACGCCCAGGATGCCAGAGAAACATCCGGGTTGTAAGCTTTCATGAGGGCTTCAGCTTTTTCCGGTAAAACGGCCAGTGTTCCTCCCTTGCAGGGTTCCATGACGATAATAGGCTTATTGTGCTTCACCGCAATCTCGTAAGACTCCTTTGCTCGGATGGCTTTGTTCTCCCAGTCAACATAATTAATCTGGAGCATTACGAAATCCAGCTCGGGATGTTTGGTTAAAATCTCATCAAGGTATTCCGGCGTGTCATGGACAGAAACCCCAAATTCCTTGAACTTACCCTCGGCACGTTTTTTCATCAGGAACTCAAAGGCGCCCCATTTCTCGCAACGGTCATAGGTCACACGCTCCATCATGTGGATAAGATAAAAGTCAATACAATCCAAATGCAGTCGATCCAACTGCTCCTGAAACTGAAGCTCCATCTGTTCCGGCCTGGTCATCCACTTGATTGGCATTTTTGTAGATATAAGATAGGTATCACGCGGATATCGGTCGACCAACAGCTCGCCCAGAGCGCTTTCGGAGTTTCCCTTGTGATACACATAGGATGTGTCGTAATACTTGTAACCCTTAGCCATAAAAATATCAATATGTTTTTTTGCCTTTTCCATGTCAATTTTGTCAGGCTCTTTCTCGCTAAACAGAGGCAGGCGAAGGCATCCCATTCCCAAAGGTTTTCCAAAATCAATCATAATACTGTCCCCCCAAATCAAATTATATATTACATATTGCTATTTGAAGCTTGCACATACGTATTTCGATGTTTCTGTAATGCCCTACCGGCGAACGTCTCATCTGTAAAAATCGGGTGCTTTCTTTAGTGTATGCCATTGCTCCGGGTCATGCCCAAGGATAACAAGCGCCCCCTCGTCCCTTAACTTTCTGAGTTTTTCTATAGACTTAAGCCCAAGTTCCTTATCCCAGCAGTGTGTCCCCGGATAGAGATTATCGTCAATGTTCTCCCTCAGACTGGCTGCATCAAGCGCCAGCACTACTTTCCCTGTTTCAGGTAGATTAACAATAACGGATTGATGTCCGCGCGAATGGCCGCGCGTGTCGATGCAAATGACCGAACCGTCTCCGAACACGTCATACGCTACGTCGTCGTCAAGCTCAATGTATTCATACATCCTTGTGTCCTTATAATCCGGGTATATAAGAGAATACGCACCTAGTTCCCGGCTTGGGGGCCACCACGCCATTTGAAGCTCCGACCTCCTGACAATAAAAACCGCACCGGGCAACAGCGACATTCCTCCGGTATGGTCGATGTGATAGTGCGACATAATAACATATTTAACATCCTTTGGATTATAGCCCAGCTTTTCTATCTGCCTGTCCAATTGCTGCTCGGTGCCGGCGTCAGTATCCCCTTTGTACTGCTCCGGCCAGTTATGCTTGTTCAGACCCGCATCCACAACTGTCAGCCCATTGGGATGGTCAATAAGATACATAGACACTGGAATCGTAATAGGGACTCCGTCGTCGCGTCCCGGCGTTAGCATCCCTTTATTGGGGTTTCTAATCTCCCCACCGTCCATAATAAAAAGTTTCATTTTCTTTTCTCTTTCTTAATACATTAAATGCAGAATATCACAACATGGCATTGCTGTCAATTTTTACAAGTTCAATCTTAATTACCCGAATAATCCGGCATTTATCCACATTGGAACTGCCACGACCAGCGAGAGCAGACATGCGATGAAGTAAATCATACCATATATACTCTGATGCTTGTTCTCCCACGCTCTATCGCCCGCAATTGACCGGCTGAGCATTGCCCACATATTCTGATATGCCATGAAAAAGCAGTTTGCCGCCATGACAAAAACGGCAACCCAAACAAGTGGACTTATACCATACGCCTCCTGAATAGCCGGAAGTATCGGCACCATAATGGCAATTGTCGGAATAAGAAGCGCAGCATCAAAAAATCTCCATAAAAACATGAAAGTCATAATACTGAATATAAACAGCCAGGGGCTTCCTGTGATAGGCGCAAGCGCAGGCACCACGATTCCCGCCAGCCAGCCGGAAATCCCTGTTTCGCTAAAGATTGACCCAAGGCTGTATGACATCGAAAAGAAAACAACCAAATCCCAGTTAACGCCATTATTAAAATCATTAGCTTCAAGGACGCCGAATAAAAAGAATGCGAAAACAGCGGCCAGACACACCGCAGCGTCAGGCAGCCCGTGAAATCTGCCGGTCAGAAGCATAAGAAAGACGATTACAAGAATAACAGCGGCGATTATCTCATGCCGGCTCATTTTATGTGTAGGTTGCTTCTTAATAATGTCAATCGCATCTTTTGACAGAGATTCCTTAGGCATCAAGAAAACAAGGCTTCCCGCAATCACTATCACAGAAGTTAAAATCATCGGCGGAAACAATACGCTAAACCAACTGTCGAATGTTACCAGTCCTTGAGTCTCGGGAACCGCGTTTATTATACCGGAAATGAACGGTCCCCAAAGCGATCCGGACTGCCATCCCGAACCTGGAATGAGCGCCATGGAAAACGCTGTCAGAAGAATAAGAGAGTTCCCCCTCGATCCCTTTTCGAGCTTGCACAGCTCGCAGCATTGTACCGCTATTGGAATGACTATAGCTACCCGAACCGTTATAGACGGAGTTAGCGCGCTTAGTATCACTCCGATAAGAACCCATGCAAGTACCAAAGACGTGTATGAAGGTTTACATAGCTTTATTATCCCCAATGCAATCCGCCTGCCAAGCCCCGTTTTTTGCAGCGTAAAACCAAAAAAAAGTGCCGGAACCAACGTCCAGATCGCTGATTGCGTAAAACCGGAAAAAACTACTGCCGGCCCCATTCCGAGAGCAAGGGCCAGAAAAGCCAGAAACAGCCCTCCCACTGAATAGGGCAAATTAAAAGGCTTAAATATCCAAATGCTTAATGTGATCAGAATACATCCCAGCATTACTTGAGCAGTATCGCTCAGACTCCCGGAAAAAGGCTTTATCAGCATAATAATGGCTGAAATCAATACCAGAATCCCGCTCCCTATGTATGCCATCCGTATTCTTCTCATAATCTCATTACCTCAGTATTTACTTATGCGTACAAATGGCATGCGCACAAATGATCGGGTGATACCTCATTTAACTCTGGTTCATCTTCAAAACACGCAGGTATGGTATATTCACATTGCCGACAGTAGCGGCAGCCTTTATCCGGTATTTCAAAATCGGCGGTTTCCTCCAGCAGTTTATGTTCTCTTGTACGTCCGATTTTCGGATCAGGAACAGGAATAGCTTCAAGCAAAGCTTTTGTGTATTGATGAGCCGGATTGTGTATGACTTCTTCGCTCATACCACACTCTACCAGTTTCCCCAAATACATGACGCCTATCCTGTCGGATATATGCCGCACAACCGATAGGTCATGAGATATAAAAAGGTATGTAAGCTTGAGCTTGTCCTGCATGTCTTTTAATAGATTTACTATTTGTGATTGATATGATACATCAAGCGAGGATACCGGCTCGTCGCAAACAATAAACTCCGGTTCCACAGCAAGAGCCCTTGCAATTCCTATCCGTTGCTGCTGACCTCCTGAGAACTCGTGAGGATATCGATAAGCAGAGTCCGGGGTTAGACCTACACTTTCAAGAAGGTCCATCACCCTGTCTGTGTGTTCAGCTTTTGAAAACCCTGCTTTATTGGCTCTAAGTCCTTCGGCAATAATATCCCTAATCCGAGTGCGCGGATCAAGGCTTCCAGAAGGATCTTGAAAAACAATCTGCATTTTCGACCGGTATGGGCGCATATTCGTATTAGTTATATCTTCACCGTCATAAATAATCGATCCGCTGTCCGGCTCTATCAGGCGAAGAATCGTTCTCCCCAGAGTCGTCTTACCGCACCCCGACTCCCCAACAAGGCCAAGCGTCTCCCCTTTTAATATTTCAAAACTTACCCCGTCTAAAGCTCGAAGAATCTTTTTTTTACCAACTTTGCTTCGAATATGGTAATACTTCTTCAACTTATCTATATTCAAAAGCGGGTATCTATCCATCGCGACTACCTTTCGTTACATTAGCTTCATTAGAACTCCATCTCTCTCAGCTCCATCGCATCCTCATGACCGCTGCTTGCTTTTTCAAGCATCCAACAGCTTGCGCTGTGTTCAGGATTGAGAAAGGTTTTCGGAGGTGCATTTTGGCTGCATATGTCCATGCATGAGGGGCAGCGTGGATGAAAAACGCAGCCTCGTGGAAGTGAAACAGAATCCACAGGGGGGCCTTCAATAGAAAGGAAGGGCTCTTTTTTCATAGAATCCATGTGCGGAATCGTTTTTAAAAGCAGCTTAGTATAGGGGTGGGCGGTGCGATAAAAAATATCGTCCGTACGCCCCTGTTCGAGGATATATCCTCCGCACATCACCGATACCCTGTCGCAAAGCTCAGCGACGATTCCGAAATTGTGGGTTATATATATCATAGCCATTCCGCTTTGCCTTTGAAGACCTTTAAGAATCTGTATTATCTGAGACTGTATTGTGACGTCGAGCGCTGTTGTAGGTTCGTCCGCTATAAGCAGTTTTGGCTTGCATAGCAAGGCAATCGCTATCATAATGCGCTGGCACATTCCACCTGAAAGTTCGAATGGATACTGCCTCATTACAAACTCAGGATTTCTTATTCTGACTTCCCGGAGCATATCAACAGACTTCTCTTTTGCATAGGTTTTGGAAATGAGTTTATCGTGTGCCCGGATGGTTTCAATCATTTGCTTTCCAATAGTATACACCGGGTCAAGGTGTGAGATAGGATTTTGAAAAATCATACTGATCTTGCTTCCGCGAAAAGATTCGAGTTCTTTGCTTGACATCGTAAGAATATCCCTGCCCTCAAAACACGCGCTCCCGGCATTTACTCTGGCGGGCGGCTTTAGAAGACCGAGAATAGAGTAGGCTTCGACGCTTTTTCCGCTGCCGGACTCTCCGACAAGGCCCATAATCTCACCTTTTCTGACAGAATAACTTATGCCGTTAACTGCATGTAATTCCCCTCTCCGCAAATGAAAGGAAACGTCAAGGTTCTTAACCTCCAGCAGTATTTCAGATTCATGTTCATATTCATTACGCATTTTTCTGCTCCCACCGGTCACGTACAAATATCCCGAGCATTTTATCAACTTGCAAACACGCTGTCAAATCGGAGTTTTTTCTATCTATATTTCCACAGAAGCACCGCGCTCAACAAGCTTTATTATTCTTTCCCGATATCCTGTCGAGATTTCGTCTCGCAACAGCCGGTCAACAACATGTCCGTCATCCCAAAAATGCATTGGTATAGCATGTCGAACATCAACCGTGTGCATCAGATGGTTAATCCCCCACGCATACTGCTCTTCCAAACGCGGATCGACCGGCACAAACGCGATGTCAATACGCCTATCGCTCAGTAAAGCAATCTGCGATTTATAACTGGCTGCCATACCCTCGTTATAATCGTCCGGTTCGCCTTCCCAATGCCACCAGTTGAGGTCGCCTGCATGATAAATGCAAAGACCGTCAATATCGACTACGAACGCAACACCCTCGTCGTTGGAAGCCAGTGTTTCCAGCTTAAAATCATTTTGTGAAATTTGCATTTCTTTGCCTACCATAACTGCTCCCGGCTCGTTTTGAATATCGTTTGATAAAATGAGCCGCAGCTTCGGAATTATTCGGCTCCAACTCAATATCTCGCGGCTAAAGTGATCGCCGTGAGCATGGGATGCAAACACGATAACATCATGCTCTTTTAGTGCCGCCGGGTCAATTACTCCGCTTTCAAGACCTTTTCCCCGTGGACTTTGTTTCCAATAATCGAATATAAGAAAATGCTCAGTGGTCTGCACTGCAAAACCACTATGGTAAAGATACCAAACCTTTGCATTCATTTTGATTGACCTCCGGTGTGATGTTACATTTCTTGTCATTTCGTCATGTGTACGGCGGACAGTAATAAATGCCTGTCCGCCGTTGCAAATTAGGAACTGTTTTTGTTTATTACTTGTTGCCTGACGGCGGAGTGGTGTTCGGTGGGAGCGGGTTCTTCATGCCTATACGGTACTCTTTTCCGGTTTCTTTCCGTAACCACACGGTCGACAGCCTTTGTTTTGCCGGTGCAACGAGGGTCAGAGCACCGTGCGGACATTCCTCGACGCAACCTCCGCAGAACCAGCATTCTTCAGCGTATATTATAATCGGTTCCCTGCCTTTAACGGGATGCGGTATCATTATATCGTTCGGGCATACATTGACGCATGCGTTGCACCCGATACATTTATCTGCGTCAAACGACAGCACGCGGCACGGTCCTGACTGGCTTGGTATTGAATAAGCGTTCATAACTATCACCTTCTTTTCAGACTTCAGCATACCGCTGGTAGTTTTCGGCAAGCGTCGGCGCGTACGGCTCCTGTAAGTGATAATTGACCGACAGGTAGCGCGAGACTACCTTGCCATCTTCTAGATGTATAGGATTCCAGTTGCTGTCTGCTTCGTCCTCGTTAAGGTCGGTCCGCTTGAACCCCAACCGCGGCACGTTTCCTTTTCTGGCTTTTGCCGCTTCCATAAGCGCAATTCCCAGTTCGGCCACCGACAAGCTCTCTACCACGCGCGCAAGCTCATGTGGATTGCCGGCATACATCCGCTCGCCCTCAGTTTCAAGCAGATCCCGCATCCTGCGGATACCCATATCAAGCGTGTGCAGAGTCTTGTACTCGCCGCAGTAGTCCTGCACAATGCGCGAAACTGCATAGTTGAATTCTTTCCATCCGATATCACCGCCGGGTGTGTTTACGGCTGCGTACACTTTCTCCTTCACCGCCGCAATTTGCGCGGCATCCGGCTCAACCATTTCTTTCTGCGAAGCATAAAACGCTGCCTGCCGCCCGGCGTAGCGTCCGGTCGTATGCGACTCGCCGTGACAACCTGATCCCGGGAGGGGCCCGCCGCCTGCAGCAAAAAGCCCCTGAAGCGAAGTCATAAGCCTCCAGTCGACAAGATAACCGCCACCGCCGCTGAGCCAGTTTGGCGGCGTATGCGACGCTCCGAGCCATGTGGTATCAGCCGGGATTCTGCTGTAGTCACCAACTGCGTACTGCAGCATGTCCTTATCCGGATCAAAGCCCCACGCCGTCAGGTTTTGATAAATCGGTACACGGCATTTGCCCTCGTGCGCGAGCATCATACCAAAAATCAACCGGCGCGAGGTCTCGCTCATTGCCGGAAAATCGTTATAAAATGGCTGTTGGTACTCACCGGCCAGAGTTTTTTGCCATAAATCGTGATCGATCAATGTTATTTTATACTTGTTTTTATAGCCGTTTTCAAGCGCTATGCCATGCCCTATGACAAACGAACCTTCTTCGCAGGATTTGAATATATCTTCTTCGTTGTCGACCAGTCTTCCATCGGGATATGAGTAGTGGATTTCCTTGCCGTCTTTGTCTACGTTAAGCACGCCCTGGTATGTGTTGTTGCTGTTTCCCATGCTGTACGGCGCGTAACCCATTCCGGAAAGAACAGGCGGTCCCACAGATTCCATTCTAATGAACTCTGCTCCGGCGTTCCAACCTATCGTGTGACCTAGCCCCGCTTGATTTAGGTCGGCCATCGCCTGGCTACCTGTAAGCTCAGGTGCAAAAGAACCGACCCTGCCGGCGCCACCGGTTGCGATTATGGTAGCTTTTGCCTTAAAAATATAAAACTCGCCCGTTCTGTCATTAATGCCTGTCGCTCCTATGACGCGCGCTCCTTGCTTGCCGCCTTCGGTCAGAAGCGATGTGACGCATGTACGGTCGTATACTTGCACCCCTATACGGCGCGCCTCATTGGCAACAACCGGTTTCACATTGTAACCATAGACACGCAAACAGTGCTTGTTTTCGAGGTCATACGCGAAAAGCAGCTTCGTTTCTTCATCGCGGAACATGGTGTCTTTGAACTCGTCGTCCTCGTCTCTGATCTGCATGCCCCACTCTTCGGCTTCGAGCAGCGTATCCCAACCTTCCATACCGACTATATAGCGTGCCATGCCATATGTGTACCCGTCTGTCGCATCCATCGCGGCTTCCGAGTACATCTCAGGTGTGATTTTTGAGCAGGGATTCCTGACTGCGCCGTGCCAATGGTCGACACCAGGACCGCCGGCTCCGCTGCGCTTCGAGAAACCGCGATCCATTAGGACGACGGACGCACCTTTTTGTTTAGCGGCAATCGCAGCCCGGCAACCGGCTACACCGCCGCCAATAACCAGCACATCCGATTCGACAACGTTTTCTTTCCCATAATTTGTCTTATATGGCCATTCCGGGACTTTTCCTGTTTCGTTTACATACTCGTGCCAATTCATTATATCCCTCCTTATTTAATTGATGGAGTTTGCTCTTAATACGAGTTTTTGCTTTGGTGTTCATTTGTCTATGTTCTCCCAAACCGGAGACATATCGCGAAGCTTTTTAATAATAGGTGGCAGGGTTTTTATGATATGCTCTATTTCATCCGGAGTGTTATACTCGCTTAACGAAAGCCTCAGTGATCCGTGCGCTATCTCATGCGGCAGACCTAAAGCAAGCAGCACGTGACTTGGGTCAAGCGATCCTGACGTACAGGCCGATCCCGATGAAGCGCATATCCCCTCCATGTCGAGCATCAGTAAAAGCGCCTCTCCTTCTATTCCTTCAAAACAAAAATTCGCTATACCGGGTAAGCGGTCTGTCGGGTGTCCGTTTAGCCTGCTGCGTTCTATCGCGCTTAAAGATTCGATCAGATTGTCACGCATTTCAGCTACCTTTGCATTGTTTTTTATCATGTCCCGGCATGATTCTTCAAGTGAGGCCGCCATTCCGGCTATTCCCGGTACATTTTCAGTCCCTGCACGCTTGCCGCGCTCCTGTGCGCCGCCCTCTATGAACGAAGATACTGCTATACCTTTGCGGCAATAGAGCGCGCCTATTCCCTTTGGGCCGTGGAACTTATGCGCCGATAGCGAGAGCATGTCAATATTCTGCGATTTCATATCAAGGTCAACATGACCTACCGCTTGAACAGCATCAGTGTGGAAAAGTACACCGCGCTCGCGGCAGATTGCGCCGATTTCGGGTATCGGCTGCAGCGTTCCAATTTCATTGTTTGCATACATAACCGTCACAAGCGCCGTGTCCGCACGTATTGCGTGTTCGAGCTCTCCGATACTGATTATGCCTTCGCTGCCGACAGGAAGCAGCGTTATTTCAAATCCTTGCTTTTTCAGCTTGTCCAGCATATGAAGTACGGCGTGGTGCTCAATGGCTGAGGAGATAATATGCCGCTTATTGTTTTTCGCACCATTCTCTGCCGCGATGCTTATCGCCCAGTTATCCGCTTCTGTTCCTCCGGAGGTAAAAAAGATTTCGCTTGGTTCTGCGTTAATAAGCCCCGCTATGGTATCACGTGCCGCCTCAAGCGTTTTTGCTGCCCTGCGTCCTTTTGTATGTATACTGGATGGGTTGCCGTATTCATGCTCAAGGCATGACATCATGGCGTCCAATGCTGCTCGGCTGACCGCTGTTGTCGCTGCATTGTCGGCGTAAACTTCCATTTTTCCGTACCTCCTTCGTGTTAGCGAAACTTATTTTCCGTTTCAATTAAACCTCCGCCAATTATAACATACTCAATAACAGTTAACCACCCCTTATGCAATAATAAAATCCGGTAACTGCTCAGAGGGTTACTGTTCACGACCGCCTAAAATGCGGCGTATTATGCGTCCGCGTTCGGTCAGTTTCGTACAGTAGCCGAAATTCCCTCACTTAGACGCACAACACGCCGCATTTAAGGCTAGATGTATGGAGTCCCGACGACCCGTGAATAGTAACAATATGATTTATATCTACACCCCACATTCAAAAAAGGTCTTGCAAAGCGCGGTGCGGTGTGTTAGTATACATGTCGTGCGAATAATCGGATTCTTCATCGAAGCTCAGGCTGAGATACGCTGCGTTCTTGTCGTCCTGAGTGACGCCCAGGTATCTCTGCGTTACGGCGAGGGAGCTGTGGTTGTAGATATCCATGATGATCACCGGGGACACGCCGTTTTTCCAGGAGTGGTAACCGAAGGTCTTGCGGAGGGAATGGCATGACGCGCGGTTTTCGAGCTTCAGCGCTTCGGAGGCGCCGCGTATGATCCTGTAGGCCTGAATGCGGCTGATGGCGTTGCCAGTGTTGGGGTTCTCCATAAGGAAGCGCCCACGCGCGGCGGATTCGGCGGCATACAGCGACAGCGCCCTGATGGCAGCCTCGTTAAGCGCGATGGTCTTGGACTTGCCGGTCTTGTTTTCCACGAGTTCTATCGTCGTAAGGACGCGGCCGTTATCAAAATCATAAACGTCATCCCAGCACATGCGCAGAAGGTCGCTTACCCTCAGCGCGGTGTGGACGCCGAGCACAATGAGCACATGGTTGCGGTGCTGCCCGAGATCGAGATAGTATGCCGCAAGCTTGCGGACTTCCTTTTTGCTGCGGATAGGTTGGGTGGTAGCCATAATACTTGTTCCTCCTGACCCGGACAAGCCGGAAATTACATTTACAATGTACAATTTACAATGTTCAGTGTACAATGTACATTGTAAAATGTACAATTTACAAATTATTTATCTGCCCCGCAGACGGATTTGATGACAGGCTGTTTTACGTTTCACACAGATTATATGCATTAATTGCCTGAATGTAAATAACCAGCCTATGTAACAGTATGCCACATATGTTACATGGGCGCATTTTATATTGGAATGACAGGGTTTTACACCCTGCTTTTTTTGTGCCTGATCAGGGCAATCCGATAATCTCCAAAACAACCATTGCGCCACAGTCCATCAGGGAATGTAACATTTGTGGCAAACGGTAACATTATTTGTACATTGTAATTTGACTTTGGGGCTGAGCGCAGTGGAAAAACGGTTCAACTTCCGGATATACCCCACAAAAGAACAGGAAATACAGATACAGAAGAACTTCG
>Ga0099364_10009502_pt1 | contig 13483 bp, 10 predicted proteins | sample TergutTh196P3_FD_73070 | JGI IMG/M metagenome (GOLD analysis project Ga0099364, IMG submission 73070) | Microcerotermes parvus P3 segment gut microbial communities from Pointe-Noire, Republic of the Congo - Th196 P3 | ecosystem: Host-associated > Arthropoda: Insects > Digestive system > Gut ...
ATTATCCGTATATATCAAAAAGCATAACGGAATTTTGGCGCAGGTGGCATATGTCACTCTCGGTATGGTTCAGGGATTATGTTTATTTTCCGTTGGGCGGAAACAGATGCTCACCGGCTAAAAACATCAGGAATCTTCTGGTAGTATGGCTGCTGACAGGATTATGGCACGGCGCAAGCTGGAACTTTGTAATCTGGGGTTTGTATTATTTTGTTTTGCTGATGTGCGAGAGAATATTTTTACTTAAACTGCTTGAAAAATTGCCTGTCGTTTTCAGTCATATATATACGCTGCTGTTTGTATTGTTCGGCTGGCTGATATTTGTATTTGAAGATATTGGAGCGGGAGCGGCATATTTCGGCAATATGTTCGGGGTCGGGACAGTCGAATTTGCTTCACGTGAAAACTTTTATGACTTATACCGTAATTTATTATTCTTTGCCATTCTTGTTATCGCATCAACGCCGCTGCCGAAAAAATTATTCTATAGGTTTTATGAAAAATCCCAGCTTGTAAAGCTCGGCGCGTATATATGCGGCGTAATAGCGTTTATAGTCGGCATATCGTATTTAGTAGACTCTTCGTTTAACCCGTTTTTATATTTTAGGTTTTGAGTTGATAGTTAAGTTGCATGGAAAATTTATATAATATATGGGAGGAAAAAAACATGGAATATGTTTATCATGGCAGCCCTATCGGTGATATGACGTATATCGACCCAAAAATATCGACTCACGGTAAAAATTGGGTTTATGCCACAAAAGACAAGAGCATAGCATTGACGTTTTTACAAAAATGGAATGATTTTATATTTAACCAATCCATATACGGCAATGGACAACATGAATTCACCGAAAGATTCCCTAATGCGTTTATAGAAATTTACAAAGGCAAAAGCGGTTTTTTATATTATCTTGATTCTGCAAATTTTTTGGAGGGGCAAACATCATTTTCTCCAGAAGTTGTTTCAGATAAAAGAGAACAGGTTATTCATTGCGAAGTGATAGAAGATTGTTACGAAAAATTATGTGAAATGGAAAAAAATAATGAAATAATTTTGCTCAGATACCCGGATAGGTCTGCCCATATACCGCTTGACGATTCTGACTTAATTAAAAAGGCTAAGCACATACTTGCCAAGTCAAATGATAAAACAAAAACGATAGATAGAATAATTAACAGTAATCCTATGTTAAAAGATGAATTATTGTCATTATTCCAAACCGAATAATATAACCATTTTATACGCAACATACGGCTTTAATTTAAAGAAAGGCAACTTAAAATTTATTATGGATAACAGAACTCAAAAAATGACGGAACAGGAAATATTTCTTGAAATTCAAATGAAAGCATCAAAAAAATCAAAAGTATTTGATATTATGACTGTTTTTAGCATGGTCGCCGTAATATTTATATTTGCCGCTCTGATATTTATTATGCCCGATAATCAGTTTTCAGAGCAGGAAAACCGCGTATTACAGCAGTTCCCGGCAATATCGTCAAATATTGACAGCGGCGGAAAATTTGACAGGCTTCTCGACGGTACATTTACTGCGGATATATCAGAATATTTTTCCGACCAGTTTCCCATGAGAGATTATTTTATAGGCATAAAGGGGATAGCGGAAATAGGTCTGCTGAAGCGGGAGAATAACGGCGTTATTCTTATAAAAGGCGATTACCTTATGATAAGGGATAATATAATAGATTTTGCCGTACTTACAGAAAATATGAACTCTGCTGCAGAATTTGCGGATACTATGCGAAAAATGAACGTGCCGTTTAATATAGCTGTCGCCGGGCGTACATATGACGCGCTTAAAACGTATCTCCCTGTTAATCTTCAAAATGACCGCTCGGATTATATATGGAGTTATCTAAAAGCATTGCACGACGCTTCGCGGCATTTAAATTATATAAATTTATTACAGCCGCTCCAAAACAGAATAATTGAGAGAAATGAGCATTTGTATTACAGAACCGACCATCATTGGACTACGCTCGGCGCATATTATGCCTACGCGGAAATCATGAAAAATTTTAATGAGGAACCCCAGCCGCTCTCTTTTTTCAGGAGAGAAACGGCGGCAAATAATTTTTACGGAACCACATGGTCCAAAGCGGGAATGAAATGGGTGAATCCGGATATATTAGAATATTTCAGGTATGACGGTGATATTGACTATACGACAGAAATAATTGATACAGGGCGAACACTTGATGGATTTTATGATATATCATATCTTGAAGTAAAAGATAAATACAGTTCTTTTATCGGCGGCAATAATGCGAGGGTGAATATAACAAAAAATAACGGCGAAGAGAGGGATAAGCTTCTTTTGATAAAAGACAGTTTCGCGCACTCTGTCGCGCCGTTTCTTGCGTATCATTATGATTTAGTTATTCTTGATATGCGCTATTTTACAGAGTCTGCGGCAAAGCTTGTATTTGACGAAAATATCGACCGCGTTTTAATTTTAAATAATGTAGAGAACTTGATGAATTCGCATATTTACGGAATATTAAGTTACGGAGCAGAAACCACAGTTACTGATTATATCAAATCGCAGTATCCTATACGAAATATGTTTATCAACGGCAACTCAATCGAAAATTATAAAATCGTATGCCCGGATATAAACAGATATATCCAAGCGGCAGAACTTCTCGCCGCTGAAATACTCACAAGAACAGGCTATGAGCTTGAAGTTATGGCTATAGATGATTTTATATCTTTTGACAAAGCCTTTGTCTTATCTGATGAAGAATTGCCCATGCCGGGGCTTATGCAAATCACCGGGGAGGAGAATAATCTTGTGTTAAGATGTACTTCAAGCGGGTGAATAGGGGAGATAACCGAAATATTTATTAGAAATTATCTCAGAAATGTCACGGGAAGTTTTAATTTCGGGTCGGGATTCCGTTACAGTAATATTACTAATGATATGATTATGATAATGCCGGAGTGAAATTAAATTACAGTAGGGGTCGCACACCGGGCGACCCGCCGAATCAAATCCGGCGTTGGCGATATGCCGCGGACGACCGGGGGCGGTCGTCCCTACAACACAACATTAAGGTGAATATAAAATTATGTATAAATTTTTAGCAATTATATTGGTTATAAGTTTAAGTTATCTTATCCCTGAGGTTATGAGTGCGGCAACTTATGTTAATAATACTGTTATGTGGATTGCTGTGATTGCCGGTTTGCCGTATATTATTGTCAACGGCGTAATATTTTCTAAAAGAACATTCGCGTGTTTAAACTGCGGGCATAATTTTAACCCCAAATGGTATTTATTGGCGTGGCGTCCATGGAGAAGCAGGCGCAGATACAGAGCATACAAAGAATTAAGCACAGGGCAATGCGAAAAAGTAAATCTAAAATGCCCTGAGTGTAAGTTCCGGGATTGTGTTATGAAGTGAATTATATAAGTAGGGCAAAGGCTCTGCTCTTGCCGTTGAAAAACCACGGCGAAAACATACAGATGGGCATAAAAATCATTTCGCTTGTCTTTGAATACAGCTTCTAAAGGAGAAAAACAGTGAAAAATTATAACAAGGCATTTATTTTAATAATAATTTTTTTGTTTATATTTCCAGCTTGCGAAAAACAACAAGATAACGCAATGACCGAGCGTGAAAAAGAAATTGCCGCACGTTTAATTGCCGGAACTGTGGGAGTCGGTGAAAATCATACGATTTCATGGGCTATTGATGTGCGCGATATTAACGCCGTTACAAACGCGGCGTCGCAAATAGTATTATGCCGCATAGAAGAACTTAAAAAAGTTTCTTTGGATTATATGTTCGCCCAATTAAGTTTTGAATATGAAGTAATAATCGAAGATATATACATGGACGTTAGTAATATGCTGAAAACAGGAGATAAAGTAACAGTTTCGAGCATTAAAGGCATAATAACAGGAAACGAATATAAAAAACTTGCGGCAAGCGCATATTCGCGAACGCGGGCATCCAGCCACGTTATGGAATATTCAAGCAGGGAATATGAAGAAAACGAATATATTTTATCATCTTCATTCGATTCTATACCTTTTGAAGCAGGCAAAAAATATATAATGTACCTCAGAGATGACTATGTTGAACAAGATAATTTTTATTCAGAAACCGGTTATGAGTTCTCGTATGAATATACTGACGGTATTTTATATTATGGTATAGGCTATAAAAAAATGGGTATTGATATTGCTAATTTAAAAGAACAAATTTTAAATGATGTTAAAAACTGTGATAAACAATAAAGGAGAAAAACAGTGAAAAATTATAGTAAAGCGTTTATTTTAATAATAATTTTTTTGTTTATATTTTCATCTTGCGAAGCAAATACAACAGATGAATTTACGGAATCGGAGGTAATAATAACTGGTGACACAGAATATCAAGATAACACGGGCGTATCATATAATTTTACAGCAAGGGAAATTGCCGATACGATAATGGCGGCGTTCAGCGGTGAAAGTCTGCCGCAGATGAAAAATTATGTTTCGGGAGTCGATGAAACCAGTGATTTTTATCTTGAACCAGATTATGCAGGAGTTTTAATAACAGGTCGTTACGGTGCGCTCGAAGAAATGAATTTCGCGGAAGATTATGCTTTTTATACCCCAATCGGACACAATGTTTTTGAAGTAGATATTATAAAACTCGACGATATAAAAAACATTTTCGCGTTCACGGGGTTCTGAAGGATATCGGTGAACAGAAAAAGAGCCGGGGATATAATTTTATATAATCCCGAAGAAATGCCGACGCTCAACGCGGCAATAATTATTGACTTTGAAGATTATGTTATGCTTTTATGCACCACTGACAATAATAAAGCCCTGAATATTATTAATGATTTATTTGACGGAAAAACAACCCTGTTAAACAGTGGTCAGTCCGAAGAGAACAGGGAAAGCATGGGAGATACTGAGCCCGTACAAATTATAGAAGCTGTTGACGGCAGCATAATTGACGTTCCGTCTGAAATTATATTTGATTTCGCGCTCCTCACCCCTGAAAAGAAAAGTGACATTCCAGAAGCTGAAATAACTCCGATGCCTACGGTTAGGGTGCAGAAACACAGCCACAACGAAATTATTCTAATTGGCGGCAGATGTGCGGAGGGTGCGAAAATACGTGTCACAGGCGGACTGGAAGAGATACTGACAGGCTCGGATTTTGGTGATTTTCTTGTTGAAGTTCCTATTGCAAAAGATGGCGTGTCTGTTTTGAATTTAAGCGCGAAACTTGATGGCAGGGAGTGGAGCGACGAGATAAAATTTATTGTGCAGGCTAAAAAAGACGTGACTATGTTTGATGAGAGCGGAATATACGCCGTAGTAGTGGGCGAGGATTACCAATCAGTATTTTTTGATTGCGTGCCGGATTATATAGGCTCGAATTTAATAAGCGACAATGAAAAAACCGCGCTTCAGGGACGTGTCGAAAAAAAATATCAGGATTTCAGACAGAGAGGTATGAACACAGAGATAATATATTTGCTTATCCCAAATCCGATGAATATTTACGCTGAACTTATGCCCAAAAGATATACGCGCTTCACAGGGAGCGAAAATCTCACCAAACAGTTTACAGATGCGGTAACGGCGGGCGGCGCGACGGTTATAGACCTCACCGATACAATGATGGCGCATAAGCACGATGATTTTAAAATATTTTTTAAAACTGATTCGCACTGGACGGAATACGGCGCATTTTTGGGATATACAGAACTAATGAAATATATATCGCAAAGATTTCCGGACGCGGCTCCGCGTCCTATAAGTGATTTTCGCTTTTATAACAGTCAAGTAAATTTTGGGGATATATATAATACTTTAAGGCTTGAACAAAATGCGCTGAGAGAAACCGCGCCTTTTGTCGAATTTCTCTTTGAGCCCCCGTGCGGTCACGCATATCTGTATAACGACGCCAAAGGTCCGAGCGTAGTATTTGACCACAGTGTAATGAGCAGCGCGAGAAAGACTAATACAAATCTTTCTGGGAGGTTTCCGTCTGCGTATATTTTCCGCGATTCGTTCGGCGGTTCTATACACGCATTTTTGACAGACCGCTTTTCCGAAATAACATGGCAGGCTTACTGGAACTACAGATATAATATAAATACTATCGCAGAAGTTAATCCAGACTATGTTATATATTTAATAACCGAAAGAAATATCAGAAATATAATGTATGAATAAATTTGTTAGACCTGTCCTGCAACCCATCATTGCGGGCGCACCCCGCAATCTATAAAACCTATGAGATTGCGGGTCAAGCCCGCAATGACATAAAAAAATAAAATTTATCCATGTGAAATAAAAAAATGCCTATCAAGGTAAGTTTGATAGGCGTTTATGTTGTAATGTGCAGATAATGTTTTAAAATGATTCAATAGGCTGATTTTTGGATTGGATGTAGAAATAGTTATTATATGAAAAGATACTAATTATATATTGATGGGAAAAATTTATAAGCATCTTCCCTGTCGTAATATTCACAAACAAAAGTGGGTTTAACCATGGCTTTCTGTGCAGCTGCCTCAACATCTTTTCTGACCCTGTCATCACGAACATAATATCGAGATTGACACCACATATAACCATCAGGCAGATATTCGTTTGGCTCCACAGTATTTGGTGGAGGGTCTATATTCCAAAATCTTTCTCTTGTCCTACCATTTCGACAATTTTGACAATTTTTCATCGCTTTATTACCTCCTCTTTACTATAATCTTTCTTATTCCCCAATAATTTTACCGAAAAATAACAATAAACCATACAACATGGCACAACACCACCTGCACGGCTCGAAAAAATTCGATGTTACACACATCTAAATTTATACATTAACTATTGACTAATATCCCTAAATAATATATAATATAGTTGCGGTACGGTAAAACCCGCTGTATATGGTGGTATTGCACCTATGCAGACCACGGAAAGTTCCCAGCTTTCCATGGTCTTTCGTTTTTTATTGTATTCCTTAGTCTATTTTAAACTATATTTTAGATTTTGTCAATAGATTTTTTAAATTTTTAAAAGAAATAAATCGCAGGGCAGACCTTCTGTCTACCCTCTCAAAATAGATAAATACAAGATTTATTACTACAGATTTGCCTTGCGAATTGAAAAAAATATATATTTTTTTCAATTGATTTTTTTATACATTCATGTTATAATAATTAATATTAGAATCTCATTGAAAAATAAAACGAGGTAAGAAAATACCAAAGGTAATTTAAAAGGAGCTGTATTGTATGAAAAAATTTTGCCTTAACAGAAATTGGGCATTGAAAGAAATGCCGCTTAATGTAAAAAAAGAAATGTCCGAATCTGTATGCGCGGATAAACAAGGCTGGTATACCGGTTTGAACCTGCCTTTTGATGTGCATACCCCGCTGATTGATAACGGCGTTATCAAAGACCCTGTCTTGTCTGATTATTCGTTTCTGTCCGAATGGATTGAACAGCGTTCTTGGTGGTTCAAGAAAAGCTTTTCAGGTGACGAAATTTTTAACGGTGCTTCGGTATGCCGTCTTGTGATAGAATCCCTTGATGTTCATGCCGATATATTTTTCAACGGCGTGTATCTGGGACATCATGCAAGCGCGCATTACCCGTTTATCTATGATATAAAAGAATTTATCAAATCCGATGAAAATATTTTGCTTGTACGTATGACCTCAGGGCTTGAATATGTCGATGACAGCGATTTGGCTGAAATTGATTTTGCCGTATGCGTAGAGGGAGAGAGAAATATTTCGAGAGGGGATAAACGCAGGGCTTTTGTACGCAAGCCGACTTATGTATACGGCTGGGACTGGTGTCCCCGTATCGCCACTGTAGCTATCGCGAAAAACGCCTATATCGAATGTTATGACGATATTGCTGTAAATAAAATAAGCGTGAATACAAAGGAAATCCCAAATGATAATAGTAAAAACGCCGTGTTAGAAATTGAAGCCGAAGTAGAATTGCTTGATATAATCGCTTCAGCCGATGCAGATATAGAAATTGCAGTTGTACTTGACGGAGAAACTAAAGCAACTGAAAAACTTACGGATTATTTGCTTTTGTCCGGCATAAATTATATTTCTTTTTGCGTGACGGTACCCGACGCGCAACTCTGGTATCCCAACGGCATGGGTTCGCAGCCGCTTTATAATATATCGGCAACTGTGACTTGCCGCAATAAAACTGCGTCTTATTCCCCGTTTTTATACGGTATCAGGCAGATAAGCATTGACACAAGCCGCATGAATGAACAAAACCGCAGATTTGCGATAAAAGTCAACGGCAAAAATATTTTCTGCAAAGGGGGGAACTGGATTCCTGCAGATTCTATTTATGCCCGTGTAACTCCTGAAAAATATGATACTCTCGTAAAAGAGGCGGCGGACGCTAATTTTAATATGCTCAGGATATGGGGCGGCGGCATATACGAAAGAGATGAATTTTATGATGCGTGCGATAAATACGGCATATTAGTCTGGCAGGATATGATGTTCGGCTGTTCGACATATCCTGACCATATCGAAGATTTTTATAATCTGGTTAGGTATGAAGTTGACTATCAGACAAGGCGGCTAAACAGCAGAACTTGTATTGCGCTGTTTTGTGGAAATAACGAAAATCAATGGATTTTCAGGGATATGAAATTCAAGCAGGAAAAACAATACGGCATTAAAATCGCAAATGCAATGATGCCCGAATATATCAGAAAAAACTGCTCTTGGATACCGTATTGGAATTCTTCGCCGTACGGCGGTGATACTCCCAATTCTCCGCACGTAGGAGATGTGCATCATTGGGGCGAGTGCATGATGAACGGGGATATGAACAAGCGAATTGAACCAAAAGAATATGATAAAGTTACAGGTCGCTTTGTCAGCGAATACGGTTATCCCGGTCCGTGCGTCAGAGAAAGTATAGAAAAATATTTTGACGGCAAAGAAATAGACAGGGAAAGCAAAGTATGGCAGCTTCATACAAATACATTTGAAAAAGACACTGTAGACGCGGGAATTAAAAAGCATTATACAGACAAAGACTTGGATTTAGACGGTTATCTGCTGTATGCAGGGCTTACACAGTCGCTTATGCTTGAATATTCGCTTGAGAGTATGCGTTACAAAGAGTTTTGCGGAGGCGGGCTGTTCTGGATGTACAACGACTGCTGGGGCGAGGTGGGCTGGACTATTATTGATTATTATCTGAAAAGAAAAATATCGTTCTATGGTGTACGCCGTACATTTGCGCCTGTGAAACTTATGATGCGTGAAGAAGACGGCAGAATAAAAATAGTTTCCGCCAATGATACACAGGATAATATATGCTTAAAGTTAAAATACGGGTATATTTCTTTTGACGGCGGTATCAATGATTTTAAAATAGTTGATGTTGTTCTCTCTGCTCGCACAAGAGAACAGATTATAATATTTGACAAAGGCGATTATGATGTATCAAACGGCGTATATTATGCTATGCCAGAGATGGCGCATGAAAAAATCGCGCCTGCTGTATTGAGAATTGCCGATTCAAAAAATCTTAGTCTGTGCCCTCCGAAACTGAGTGTAACAAACTCAACAAACGACGGAAAAGATAAAATTATAGAAATTTTAAGTGAAACCTACTGCCGCGGCATATATATCGACGTGCCGTCATCATATCATCTGAGCGACAACTATTTTGATATGCTTCCGGGGGAAACCCGCAAAATTAAAATTATAGGCGGCGCAGAACAAAAAGACATAGCTTTGAAATGCCTGAATTGAGATTGCAGACTATTGCACAAAAATAATGACAAATTTTATTTTTTATGTTATAATATTAAAAATTTTTGGAGGATAATGGTGTTATGAAATTAGTCAGAATTATAAGCTTATTTCTTATGTTGACAATATTTTTTTCGCTAACTGCCGCGCCGGTTGCGGCACAGGAAACAAAACCAAATCCATCGGGTGCTTATTTAAAGTTTACTGTAGATGTAAACAAAGCCGATGATGAAATGCCCCTCGCGTTTAATTATTATTATATCAAAGACTTTGAATATGTGATTCAGGAAGGCGATAAACTTGAGTATGATGTGTGGCTTTCAATTGAAGAAACAGGGTGGGGGCATGTTGACGGCGATATTTCATATCCCGGCGGCAGGGCTAATATGAGGGATAACTCGAATTTTCAAGACCAAGAAGGAACAGGATTTCATACAGGTCAGGATATTTCGTTCTATGCTTACAACAGATGGTTTCACAGAATTATAAATCTTGGAGTAACAGAAGAAGAAGCTGTAGATTCGAGTAAATCTACAGTCGGAAGCACACTTCATTTTCTTCAGCTTTCTATGCACCCTTCGGTAGACGAGAACAATTATCAGGGATATGTTTTATACGACAATATAGTTATAACAAACAACGGCGAAGTCAAGTTTGTTATATTCCAAAATGCAGACGATTTAAATCCCGAAGAAATGAGATTGAGTCACAATAGGGGAAGTGCGTCCACAGTAGAAATACTTGTGTTCACTGATGAAGAAATGCAGTCATTCCAAGCAGAGGAAGAAGCAAGGATAAGGGCGGCTGAAGAAAGAGAAGCGGCAAGGCTGGAAGCTGAGGCGCAAAGACAAGCCGAAGCTGAAGAACGTGCGCGTATTGCTGAAGAACAGGCTGCACAACAAGCGGAAGCGGAACTGGAAGCAGAAAACAATGATGCTGAAAATGACACCCCCATCGCACCGACTTTGGAGAGCAATGCTGACGACAGCAACGGGATTTCCCCAATTATTTTTATTCTAATTGGGATAGTACTTGTAGTTGTAATAATTATAATCTTATTAGTCAAGAAAAAAGGCGGCATAAATAAATCATAGGGGCGAATAAACCGTTCGCCCGCCTAAATACGGCACAAATTCCATGGGCGATTGGTAATCGCCCCTACACAGAATTATTATGTTGGTTTTGTATTTTTATATAGTTTATTTAAGAAAGGTGTAATCTCATGAAATTTAACTGTAAAGAAGATATTATTCAGCTTACAAGCGAATGGAAAGGCGAACGCTTTGAGGACGGCAGACCCAAAGTGTCAGATGATGTTTTACGCAGAATAAGAAATATTACATTTGAGGAAGCATGGGGTCCGTTATGGGGCAAAGGCTATAAATATCAATGGGAATGTTCTTTTAAAATGGCTCACCCCGAACGGAAACTTGTAGGGCGGGCAGTAACATCTGTTATGGTTCCGATGCGCCCGGATTTGCATAATTATTTGTTAAAATACGGTCATGAAGAAGAAAACCGCAAAGGATTTTTCAACCAGTGGGTTATCGACAGTTTAACTGAAAATGATGTGGTAGTCGTAGATTTGTTTGACAAAATATATCAAGGCACATATGTCGGCGGCAATTTGTCCACCGCGATAGCTACGCGCACCAAAAACGGCGGCAGCGTTATCTGGGGAGGGGTACGTGACCTCGAACAAATTGTCAAGATAGATAATATACAGACATTTTACAGGGGAGTAGACCCGACAGGTATAGGAGATGTCACCATGACCGGATTTAATGTGCCGTGCAGAATCGGCGGCGCAATTTGTATGCCCGGCGATGTTGTACTCGGAACTATCTCAGGAGTAATATTTATACCGCCCCAGCACGCTGAAGAAGTCGCGACAAACGCTGAAAAAAGCCATATCCGTGATATTTTCGGATTTATCAGGCTTCATGAGAAAATATATACTACCGCGCAGATTGATACTGCATGGACAAAAGATATGATGGACGATTTTATAAACTGGTTTAATACAGACCCGCAAGCAGAAGAATACCGGCATTTGACATGGGAAAGAGAGATAGAACACGCGGCGAAAACATCTGAAAATAATGCACAGGTCAGATTGTAAAATCATGAGAGATACAGGGCGTGTCAGTGATGCCGCGCCCTACGCAATTATATAAAATCAGGAGGAAAATTATGGTTTCTATCGAAATTTCACCCGCAAGTTCTAAAGAACTTGTAAAGGGATTTTATGAATTTAAAGAAAATAAAGAAATAATTGAAGTTAAGAATGTGGAAATTCAGCCATTGGATTTTCTCGCGCTTGCAAAATCAAGAAGAAGTATAAGGGGATTCAAAGACAAAGACATCACAAAAGAGCAGCTAATGCAGTTGATAGACGCGGCTCAGTCAGCACCCAGCGCAGGCAACTGTCAGCCGTGGCATTTTTATGTTATAAAAAATAAAGGCTTGCAAGCTAAAATGAAAGAAAATGCTTATAATCAAGATTTTATATTGACTGCACCGGCGTGTATCGTTGTATGCACCGAAACTAAATGCAACGAGAGCAGATACGGCGAGAGGGGCAGAGATTTATATTCTATACAGGATACAGCGGCGGCAATTCAAAATATTTTATTGTGTGCAAAAAATATGGGGCTTGGAAGTTGTTGGTGCGGTGCCTTTGACGAAGAAAAAATTTCGGGGATTTTGGATTTAAAAAAAGATTTTCGTCCGGTTGCGATTATTCCTGTCGGCTATCCTGAAGCTGATTCATATCCCCCGCAAAACAGGCGTCCGGTTGAAGAAATCGTAACTTTTATAGAATAGATGTTGTGTTAAATATAATATAAAGAAGAAAGGACGCGGCTAATGTCATAATGGGGGCTTTGCCGCACAGATTGTTTTATGAACGAAAAAAAAGGACGGTTTGGCAAATACGGCGGTCAGTATATTCCTGAAACACTGATGAATGCAGTACAAGAACTGGAAAGGCAATATTTATTTTATAAAAATGATGCTGCATTTCAAGATGAATTAACGCATTTATTCAAAAATTATGCCGGAAGACCATCTCTGCTGTATTTTGCCGAAAAAATGACGGACAACCTCGGAGGAGCAAAAATATATCTGAAACGGGAAGATTTAAATCACACCGGTTCGCACAAAATTAATAATGTACTGGGACAGGCTCTCCTCGCGAAAAAGATGGGGAAAATTCGTGTTATCGCTGAAACAGGGGCAGGGCAGCACGGAGTGGCGACAGCGACAGCCGCCGCTTTGCTGAACATGGAATGTGAAATATTTATGGGAAAAGAAGATACGGAAAGACAAGCTTTGAACGTGTTCAGAATGAAACTTCTCGGTGCGAAAGTTAATACTGTGACAAGCGGCACAATGACGCTGAAAGACGCTGTAAACGAAACTATGCGTGAATGGGTGTCAAGAATCGACGATACGCATTATATTCTTGGGTCGGTGGTAGGACCGCACCCGTTCCCGATGATGGTGCGGGATTTTCACAGGGTAATCAGCAAAGAAATAAAAGAACAGATATTGGAAGCTGAAAATAAACTTCCCGACGCAGTAATCGCCTGTGTCGGCGGCGGGAGCAATGCAATCGGGGCATTTGCTGAATTTATAGAGGATTGTTCTGTGCAGTTGATAGGCTGTGAAGCCGCAGGGCTTGGC
>Ga0099364_10009503_pt1 | contig 13482 bp, 13 predicted proteins | sample TergutTh196P3_FD_73070 | JGI IMG/M metagenome (GOLD analysis project Ga0099364, IMG submission 73070) | Microcerotermes parvus P3 segment gut microbial communities from Pointe-Noire, Republic of the Congo - Th196 P3 | ecosystem: Host-associated > Arthropoda: Insects > Digestive system > Gut ...
GTGCAATGTAGCCACTCGCGGCGCGTGAGCGAGGGTGTTTTTGCCTACTTTTTGCACAAGCAAAAAGTAGGTGGGGGTTTGGGGGCAAAGCCCCCATTAAGGGACATGGGGTTTGGGGTTTACCCCCATTATAAGGGGGAATGGGGGCAACGCCCCCATCAAGGGGAGCAGGGGCTTTGCCCCCCATTAGGGCGATTTCAATCGCCCGCAAAATAAATTCAACATTTGAAAAGGGGAGAAAACAATGGCAAGAATCAGTAAGGGCTTTTTGAACTTGAAAGAAAATTATCTGTTTGTGGAAATCGGGCGCAAAGTCCGCGAGTACGTTGAGGCGAACCCGGATAAGCCTGTAATCCGCATGGGGATTGGCGATGTTACCTTGCCGCTTGCGCCTGTTGTGGTCGAGGCTATGCAGAGGGCGGCGGGCGAAATGGGCGTGAAAGAGACCTTCCGCGGCTATGAGGATTCGGGGCGGGGGTACGACTTCTTGCGGGAGGCGGTTGCGGGGTATTACAAGAGTTACGGCGTGGAAATTTCAGCTGATGAAGTCTTGATTAACGACGGCGCAAAGTCGGACGGCGGCAACATTACCGACCTGTTCGGCGAGGATAATGTAGTGCTTGTGAGCGACCCGGTTTATCCGGTTTATGTGGACAGCAGTGTCATGAATGGCAAGAGTATAATCTTCGCCGATGCTAATGAGTCAATGGGCTTTTCGCCCGCGCCGCCCCTTGACAAAAAGGCCGACTTAATCTACCTCTGCTCCCCGAATAATCCCACGGGCGCGGTGTTTACGCGGGCGCAGTTGCAGGCGTGGGTGGATTACGCAATTGCTTGCAAGGCTGTGATTATTTATGACGCGGCGTATGAGGCTTTCATCAGTGACGAGACTTTGCCGCGGAGCATTTTCGCGGTGGAGAATGCGCGGAAATGCGCGATTGAGCTCTGTTCGCTCTCGAAAACTGCCGGCTTTACCGGGACTCGCTGTGGGTACACGGTGATTCCTAAGGAGTTGGAGTTTTACGGCGAAAATGGCGAGCCACTTAGCGTTTTGAAGTACTGGTCGAGGCGGCAGGGGAGCAAGTTCAACGGCGTGCCGTACATAGTTCAGCGTGGTGCCGAGGCGGTTTTCACCGCCGAGGGGCAGGCGCAGTGCCGTGAAAGAATTGCTTACTACATGGACAATGCGCGGATTATGTGCGAGACTTTCGACGCGCTCGGTATCGCCTACACAGGTGGCAAAAACTCGCCTTACGTCTGGTTTAAGTGCGGTATGCCGAGTTGGGATTTCTTTGACTTGTTGCTTTCCGAAAAGCAGGTCGTGGGGACGCCGGGCGTGGGGTTCGGCAAGAATGGCGACGGGTATTTTCGGCTGACGGCGTTTGGGTCTAAGGAGAATACGGTTGAGGCTATGAAGCGAGTTCGTGAGTTAATGAATAATTAATAATGAATAATGAATAATTTTGGTGTCGCTCCGCGACGGTTATCCGATTGAAAAATCCGCAACTCGCGTTCCGTTCTTTCGCGATTATTAAAATTAACACTCGCAATCAGACGATTCACGCCTATTAGAGTCTTAAAACCCGTCCGCATGGCGGACACCACAATTATTCCTTATTCCTTATTCCCTATTAATTATCTACCGGCATATAATTATAAATAAACTTAATAAAGAGGTGTTTTATGGACAACAGATGTTGCGTGATTTTGGCCGCGGGTGACGGCAAGCGTATGAATTCGGCGAACCCTAAGGTGCTTATGGAAGTGCTGTTTGAGCCGATGTTGGGGTGGGTTTTGGATTCGGTTAAGGAGGCGGGTATTGCCGATAAGAACGTTGGGGTTATAACGGGGAGCAGTACCGATAAGGTCGCGAAATTTCTCAAGACTAAAGGTCGGTATCGCAGTTTTGTGCAGACCGAGCGTAAGGGGACCGGGCATGCGGTGATTCAGGCGCAGACTATGCTTGCCGATTTCGGTGAGAAGGGCGGCGATGTGCTGGTTTTGAATGGCGACGCGCCTTTTATGAACGCGGGGACGATTAATGCCGCGTATGCCTTGCACAAGGAGCAGGACAGCGATGTGACTGTAATCACCGCAAACGTAGTGCCGGCGGGGAATTACGGCAGGATTAAGCGCGACAAAAACTCCGCGCTTTTGTCGGGGATTGTCGAAATGAAAGATTGCACGCCCGATGAGTTGATGATTACCGAGGTCAACAGCGGGGCGTATTGGTTCAAGGCAGAGCGGCTTTTGTGGGCGTTGCCGCAACTCAGTGACAACAACAAAAGCGGCGAGTTTTACCTCACCGATACTGTTGAATTACTTGGCAAAAAGGCGTCTACTTATATGGCGGACGACAGTATCATAGTCTTGGGCGCGAACGACCGCAGACAGCTCCGTGCTTTGAACGACATGATGACCGAGGTTATCAACAATCGGCATTACATTGCGGGCGCGGACATTATCGGGCATAACGTAATCATCGGCAAGGACGTGAAAATCGGGCGAGATACGCTACTCATGCCGAATACGATTATACGGGGCGGGACCGAAATCGGGAGCGGCTGTGTAATCGGGCCGAATACCCAGATTGACAACTGCAAAATCGGCGACAATGTTACTTTGAATTGCGTGCAGGCCTTTGATTCGAGCATTGGTAATAATGTCAAGGCGGGGCCGTACGTGCATATTCGCCCCGGTACGAAACTGCATGATAACGTGAAGATTGGCGACTTTGTGGAAATTAAAAACTCCGAAATCGGCACGGGGACTGCTTTAGCCCATCTTACTTACATAGGCGACAGCGACGTCGGCTCGAATGTCAACTTCGGGTGCGGCACGGTGACGGCGAATTATGACGGGTTGGAAAAATACCGTACTGTTATCGGCGACAATGCCTTTATCGGGTGTAACACCAACCTGATTGCGCCTGTTGAAATCGGCGCGAACGCCACTACTGCCGCGGGTTCGACCATAGGCGAGTACGTGCCGCCGGGCGCGCTTGCAATCGAACGCGGGCAGGTAAATATCAAGGAAAATTGGTACAAAAACGAACTGCGATTATTAAATAAAGATAAAAAGTAATGGGTTGTAAATAAAAGAAAGGGCAAAATCATGTTTGATACTAATAAAGGTAAAGAAGTAAAAATTTTCAGCGCAAATTCTAACATGCCGCTCGCAAAGGACGTGGCAAAGGCAGCCGGGGGCTGGCTCGGGGAAGCGGACGTCGGTGTTTTCAGCGATGGCGAAATTGCGGTAACTATTAAAGAGAGCGTGCGGGGTTTTGACGTTTTTGTGATACAGTCAACTTCCGAGCCGGTCAACGATAATCTCATGGAATTGCTGATTATGATTGATGCTTTCAAGCGTGCAAGTGCAAGAAACATCACCGCTGTAGTGCCCTATTTCGGGTACTCGAGGCAGGACAGAAAGACCAAGCCGCGTGACCCCATTTCGGCGCGGCTTGTCGCCGATTTGATTACCGTTGCGGGCGCGGACAGGATTCTCACGATGGATTTGCACTCGCCGCAGATTCAAGGGTTTTTCGGGATTCCCGTGGACGACTTGCAGGGAATGTCCATCTTGGCCCCGTATTTCAAGGACAAATTCAGGGACAACCTTGAAGATGTAATCTGCGTTTCGCCCGATATAGGCTCGGTTGCGCGGGTGCGGAGCTTTTCGCACAGGGTCGGCATCGGCTTTGCAATCATCGACAAACGCAGGCAGAAAGCCAATGTAAGCGAGGTCATGAACATAATCGGCGACGTCAAGGACAAGACGGTAATCATCACCGACGATATGATTGACACAGCGGGTTCAATCTGCAACGCCGCTACTGCTGTTATCGAGCGGGGCGGGGCGAAGGAGGTCTACGCCGCCGCAACGCATGGCGTCTTGTCGGGCGATGCGATTGAGAAGTTGGAAAAAAGTTACATCAAAGAGGTGGTGCTGCTCAATACTATTAATATCCCTGCTGAAAAACGGACGCCGAAGATAAAAGTTTTGTCGGTCGCGAATATACTCGCACAGGCTATTGAGCGGATTTTTAAGGATATGCCGATTTCGATTTTGTTTAATTAAGTTTCATGGACTTGGAGTGGGGGCAGAGGGGGGTAGTAGGGGTCTATGTCTGCGCCGCCGCTTTGAACCCGCACGAACCCGCTTTTGCACTTGCTGAAACTTAACTTTCTCGTGCCAAAGATTTTGTAGATAGAAGTACCTTATACGAGTACAGACTTTTAATGTATAGCGAACCCATAAGCCGCCAAGGGGAAAGGTTCATGTCGAGGAAGTGGTGATAAAAAGGTTTGTGTGGCGGGCGTGCAGTTCAAAGCGTCGGCGCAGACATAGACCCCTACTACCCCCCTCTGCCCCGACTGCCCGCTCACACTTGCGAAACTTGAAAGGATTGGTGTTATGAAAAATTTTTTGAAAACCTTGCTTGTTGCAATTTTTGCTGTTGTTTTGTTGACGGGTTGTGTTCTTTGGGAAGTTGGGGAAGTTGCGGAAATTCCGGAAAATGAATCTCAAGAAGTGCCGATAAATACAGGGGAGCAAGGCACTGTGACAAGGCGTAAAGCACAATATAATTATTACCGTAGTACAGAAGAATTATATGAAAAGGCAACTCATATCGTTAGAGTAGAATTTTTAGACAGCGGAAATTATGATAATAGAACTTTTCATGACCCGCCGTTAGAGTCGCCGTTTTATGATATAATTACGGTTTATGAAGCAAGGGTGCTTGAAAGTTTCAAAGGTAACTTTGAAAGCGGTGAAACTATTGAGATAATGCAGGCGGGCGGCGAATGGGAAGGGTCAATATTAATAAATGAAGATGCCATATACTTTAGTCAAGGCGATGAACGGATTTTGTTTTTGTTAAAGCCTATATACGATATACCCGCAACATTCAATCCGTGGCAATCTGTATATTATGTTCCCGAAGAAAACGGCGCGGTTAATGATGATGAGTTGGTGCTTGAAAATTATGGCGAACTCAATGATTTAACCTTGACTATGGGCGATTTGCGTAGGTGGCAGGGTGGGTTTAATTAAGTCCGCGAAACTTTGAAAGGATTGGTGTTATGAAAAATTTTTTGAAAATCTTGCTTGTCGCAGTTTTTGCTGTTGTTTTATTGACGGGTTGTGGTGCTGATGAAACTCCGACCGAACCTTACCTTGATTTTACCTCGCTCGAAGACTTTTTAGGAGCTTATTTAGCCGCCAAAGAAGGTCGCGGGGTGCAGGGATTTGTGGAAAGAGATTGGAGTGGACAAACATCTGTAGATTGGGGTGTTAATATTGCAGAAAGGCTAAATTTAACCGAGCTTGAAACGCTCTATTTGCCTGCAAGTATCCCCGATGGTTTTGCAATCCGCAAAATACAAGTGGGCGAAAACTATATAGACATTACTTATTTGCCAAAAGATGTTATAGTTAATTCAAGAAGTGAGTTTTGGAGTGCGGTGATAAATAATCCAAGCTTTGAATTTACTATTTACCGCGGTTTGTACAATCTTGACAGTTACTTGCAAGCTGATAATTTAACGAGAGATGACTTAATTGACGAAAAATATTATTTTTGGCGACAGGATTCAATTATGTGGGAAGAAGCCGGGGTTTTTGTGACTATGCGGGTTCCGACGCCTTCGATAGATGAACTTGAAACAGTGAAGTTTTTGGAAATAGTACCCGTCAACTTGACAGATACCGATGAGGTTTTGGCGTTAATAAATTAAAAAAAACTTAATAAAAAAGGAGAAACTTACTATGACAAACTTAAAAGGAAAATGGGCTTTGCTCACTGGTGCGAGCCGGGGAATTGGCGCGCAGACTGCTGTTTTCATGGCGAAACAGGGGTGTAATTTAATTTTGCACAGCAGAAACAAACAACACACCGAGACAATTCTAAGCGAGGTGACTGCTTTGGGGGTGGAGGCTTGCGCGGTGTCGGCGGATTTGCAGGATATTGCACAAGTCCGCGCTATGTTGAAAGAAATCGACGACAAAGGTATGCAAGTTGACATCGTGCTGAACAATGCCGCTGTTCAAATTGCTTACAGAACCGATTATTTCAAGACACCTGTTGAAGATTTTACCGATAGTTTTGTGATTAATACAATTACGCCCGCGATAATTTGCTATCATTTTTTGCCGAAAATGATTGAGCGCGGGTTCGGGCGAATCCTCAATACGACAAGCGGAATCAGGCTTGAACCCCAACAAGCGGGATATTCGGCAAGCAAAGCCGCACTTGACAAAATTACAATCGACCTCGGCTCAAAAGTTGACGGAACCGATGTTTTGATTAACTTGACAGACCCGGGCTGGTGCCGCACCGATTTAGGCGGGCCGAACGCGCCGAATTCCCCCGAAAGTGTAATTCCCGGAATCGTGGTCGGGGCTTTTGTGAACGATAAAAAAAGCGGCCGCAATTTCGGCGCGCAGGCTTTTGCGGGAATGACTTTGGAAGAAGCGGTCGCCCATGCGGAGCGGGAATTTGACAGCCCTTATTAATTATACAAAAGGTATAACTTATGGAAAATTATTACCCGGAAACGCCGAGTGAACCCACAAAAATTAAATCTTACAAAGCCGTCTGCGCCAAGCTCGGCTTTGTTTTCAGTGTGTATTTTATTTGCAGAATCTTGAACGATTTTATCGCCGGTTTAATGCTTAGAATGTACCGCGAAAATTATATCGGCGAGGACGCTTTTCATGCGGCTTACGGGATTATTTCGATGATGCTGATTTATATGGTTCCGATTCTTGTCGCGGCGATTCTTTTTGGAAATTTTCGCGAAAACGGCGCCTATCGTGGCAGGTGGGGCGAGATTTACCGTAAGCCGAAGCGGGTTGCGAAGGCTCTCGGCGTGTTCCCGGCGATGTACGGACTCGGGTACGGAATTGCATTTTTGACGATTATTGGGTTTTATATAATCACACATGCAAGCCAAAATGAAATTGTGCAAGAGCTTTTCAGGCCGATGGCGGCGGGCGACAATGTCCACCCGAACATGGTTTATGCGGTGATGATGCTGCTTATGGCGGTGGTCGCCGCGCCGATTTTCGAGGAGTTTTTGTACCGCGGGATTTTTTACGACGCGCTCAAACCTTATGGCGACGGCAACGCGATTTTGATTACGTCGATTATGTTTGGGCTGGCGCACGGCAGATTGTACACTTTGCTGTACACGACCGCGCTCGGGTTCGCGCTCGGGTACGTGCGGTACGCGACCGGCTCGCTTTGGGCGGCGACAATTTTGCACGCGCTGATAAATTCGGTGTCGGGCGGCGTGATGTTTTTGATGTCACTAAGTGAGTTTGCAGGTGGCGAAAACAAGCTGATTAACACCGTTTACGCGATTTTTTATGCCGCCTCAATCGTGTTAGTTTTCGTGGGGATTGCCGCGTTTTTTATGAAGATAAAAGTGATAAAAAAGTACAAACCGGGGAACAGTTGGGGGGAGATAAGCGGCGGGAAAAAGTTCACGTTGTTTATAATTTCAATACCTGTGATTATTTCGATTGTTTTGGCGGTGGATGAACACTTAAATAATATATTACTTGGGTTAATGCAGAAATAATAATGCAGAATGCAGAAATAATTAAATTTAGACGGTTTGTGCGTGTGGTGAAATGCACGCGACCTGCGAATAAAGCGGTGCGGCAGGGGGTAGGGGTCTATGTCTGCGCCACCGCAAAGAACCGCACGCCCGCTTTTGCGATTGATAAAACTTAACTTTCTCGTCCTCAAGACTTGGTAAGTAGCACAAACTTTATGCGAGAGCAAACTATTCAAGTAGATTAAACCTATTAAGTCGTGAGGGGATAAGTTTCATGTCGAGGAAGTGGGGCTTAAACGGCTTGTGCAGCGGGCTGGCGGTTTCTTTGCGGTGGCGCAGACATAGACCCCTACCCCCTGCCGCACCGCTTGCCGTCCCCGCTTATTACTTACTTGAATTATTCACACGGAAACTCGAACCAAAATGTGCTCCCCTTGCCGGGTGCGCTGACTACGCCGTACGCAAAACCGTGCATGTCCATGACGCCTTTTACAATCGACAAACCTAAGCCGGTGCCGATGGTTGTGCGCTTGTGGAAACGCGATTTTGTTGCTTTGTAGTACCGCTCCCAGATGTACGGCAGCTCCTCTTTGGCGATTCCGCTGCCCTTGTCCTTGACCTCAAACCGCGCTACGCCTTCCTTTTTCCTGTAAAGTTGCACTGTAACTTTCTTGTCTTTGCCGGCGTGATTTATGGCGTTGTTGACAAAATTGTAGACGACTTGTTCGATTTTAGACAGGTCGGCTTTTACTATTATTCCTTTTTCAATTTCCGAAATAATTTTAATCCCGTGCTCCACGGAAAGGTAGTCAAAACGCCCGATTACAGCGCCGAGGTGTTCCGAAAAATCGAAGGTAGTGACATTTTTTGTGGCGACGCCGCTTTGAATTTTAGACAAATCGAGCAAATCGACAACTAAACTGTTAAGTCGGTCGGCCTCATCAATTATAACTTTCAGGTGATTTTCGCGTTTTTGCGGGTGATTTCCGGACAGGTCGCGTATCATTTCGGCGTATGCTTTTATCATAGTCAGCGGAGTTTTCAAGTCGTGCGAAACGTTTGCCAATAGGTCTTTGCGGAAGTTTTCGGTCTTGGCAATTTCGCGTGAGGCGATGTTCAAGTTTTCGGTTAGTGTTATAATTTCGGTGTAATCTCCTTTGCTTGTTTTCAACACAAATTCGCCCGTTACTAACTTTCCCGCGCTATCGGAAATGTTAGTCAGCGGGCTTGTAATATTCGTGACGACGAACGCGGAAAGTGCAACAGCTAACAGGTAAACCACGCATGACATCAGGAAAAATTGGCTCTGCAAAACGTCTTGCGTGTTGCCCAAAGGTTGCAGGTAAGTGAAAATCGCGATGTAACCCTCGGGGCTGCTCCCCGGGCCGATATAAGTAACATAGTAAAGTAAACCGTCGCGATTTGACGTCACGGTTCTGTTTCTGCCGGACGATGCCTGCCGCTTCAAGGCCTCAACTTCGTCGCCGTCAATCGTGAACATATTGCTGATTGTAATGCTGTTTTCCGCCGATGATTCCGACACGCGAACGCCGCCGATATAGCGGTCGATGTCAATTCGCATCTCATGTTCGCGCGACAAACGGTTCATCTCGGAAATCAGGTCGTAATTGTTCCAGTTTGTTTTCAGAATGTTCGCGACGCCGGTTGTTTCCTGCGTTTTTATGAAGTTGTAATAATTCGGGAGCAGAATTATTTGATTGAAGTATAAAATTCCGAGTATGATTGTGGTAAACCCGATGAACAAAAGCCACAAGCGAAATTTCATACCATTAATAAACTTAAACATTTTTCGTACCGTGCCGCCACAACTTGACAAAAATTATAAGATTTTTTGCGGCACGGGGTACACCTTTCATGAATTTTTTCAGCTATTTACACCTCAAATTTGTAGCCCATTCCGCGCAAAGTAACTATAAATTTTCTATAGTCGCCGATGTTATTTCGCAGCATTTTTATGTGGGTATCAATAGTTCGGTCATCGCCGAAAAAGTCGTATCCCCACACCGATTCAAGCAGTTTGTTACGGGAAAGTGCGATGTTTTTATTCTTGACTAAATAGAACAGCAAGTCGTATTCTTTCGGTGTCAGCGCGACTTTTACGCCGTCAACTTTGACATCGCGGGCCGTATAATTAATCTCAAGGCCCTCGAAAGTTTCGCCCTCGCTCGGGACCGCGGGGGTGCTGTTGCGCTTGATAATTGCGTTCACCCGCGCCAAAACTTCTTTCGGCGAAAACGGCTTTACAACATAGTCGTCCGCGCCGATTTCAAACCCGAAAAGTTTGTCGTATTCCTCGCCCCGTGCAGATAGCATAATCACAGGCATAGAGCTGAATTTTCGGATTTCTTTACAGGCAGAAAAGCCGTCTAATCTCGGCATCATAACGTCCATTAAAACTATGTCAAAATTACCGCTTTTTGCAATTTCAACGGCCTGCATTCCGTCGGTCGCTTCGGTCACTTCATGCCCCTCAAACTCGGAGTATTCCCGCAAAACCTCGCGGATTTTCTGCTCGTCGTCGGCAATTAGAATTTTATACATTTTTCGTTCCATGCCGCCCCAACTTGACAAACGTCATTGGGGCATACCTTTCAAAAATTTTATCAGTGTTAATGTGTCAAGTAACCTAAAACAATCAGGTTTAATGCAAGATTCGCGCTTACATGTACTATTAACGCGCCCAAAATATTCCCGCACTTGACTGTCAAGTAGTTGAAAATCAGGCCTGCTACAGTCAGTCCGAATATGCAAAAAACGAACATTCCGATTGAAATCGCGCCGTTCAAAATTGCGACGTGATAGACTGCGAACAGCAGTGCTGAAAATAGATGTGCAAAGAGTTTGTGCGCCTTTTTATGTAAAGTTAAAAACACAAATCCCCTGAAAAATAATTCCTCCAAAGCCGCATTAACAAAGACTATGTAGATGAATACGAGCGCGAAATTTTCGGAAGTTATACCGTTATTTTCAAGTGCGCCGAGTATCATTTGGCTGTCTAAAAATTGCCGCAATATTAGAAATGCGAGCATTATGAATGCGAAAACTCCGCCGCCCAAAGCGAGTGAAAACAGTAGACTTTTCTTCTTTTTCCCGACTGAAAATAAGTCTTTAAGTTTCATTTCGCGCGAAATTCTAAAATATACGAGCGGAAATGACACAAAAAGTATAATTTTAATTGCCGACGTGTAGGGGTAAAAGTTGAATGGCGAGTTGAGAATTAATGCGTGTAAAATGCACGCCGAAACAGCGGAAATAATTAGATTCCATGCGGGTTTAGCGTTCATAATTCAACCTTTATTTTTCGGCAAAACGATTAAGATAGCGTTTAATATAGCTCATGTTTTGCGTGATAAATTCCACGGGTTTTGACTTGAGCATCGACTTGTCAAGTTCGCTCTCGACGTACAGCGGGAGGCTGACGTGCGCCTTGAAAGTTTTGCCCTCGCGAATGGTGGTGAAACTGCCGTTTAAGCTTGTCGCAATGCGGTTTACCAAGGGCAGCCCAATCCCCAACTTGACAACATCTGAAGTGTCAAAATCGGAAAAACTACTACTGTCATTTATCTCATTTGTCACGCTGATTATTGCGTTTTCGTCTTCGTAAAAAACTTTAACTTTAACTTTAGTGAGCGGCTTAGAATAAGCCAAGGCATTTTGCACTAAATTCATGAACATTACAGTGAACACGCGCTCGGAAACGCCGATGTGACGGGCACTTTCGCGCGATGTAAACAGGATTGCGTTCCTGCCGAGCAGCTGATTACTTTTCTTGATAAGGTCAACAATTGTCTTGTAAATATCTATATTTTTGCCGCTGTCCCGATAAGAAAAAGTGTTAAAATAATAATTCAAGTTTGTCGAAACTGCCAGTAAATTAAACGCCGCATTTGATTGACTTTTGAAGTTGTCAAGTAGGTCGATTTCCGACTGTACGAGCGGGTTTGCAAGGCATTGCTCGGTGTTGTATTGTATAATGTGAATGGTGTCGTTTATCTCGGGAAAATATTTTTTGAACAGCTCGGAAATTCTCGAATTTATAGCAAGTTCCGTGACAAAATCATTGTCAAATACCGTGCAAATATATCGAGTTTCTCCGCCGCTTAAAGCCGTTTTTTCTACGCAAACAGGGATTTTATCGTCGTTTGTGCCAATTGAAATGATTAATTCTTTTTTGTCAAAAAAGTCTTCTTTTTTTGGCCAGTTAATATTAGTTCGTGAGCTGAAAAAATTATCTTTGTCCCATATAATTTTCAAGTCCGCATCTAAAATAGCCGAATGAGGACTTCTTTTTTCGAGAAAGTTACGCAAGTCTTCAAAAGTCATATTTTTTATCACCAACTTGTTAAGAAATTTATAAATTTAGGTCGTTTTTTGAATATAAAATGTACTGCAAAGCCGGTCAGTAAGCCGCTAATTACACCTCCTGCGATTAGTACGGGCAGGTACGCAAAGACGGCGAAACTTCGCATTACTACCGCCGCCGCCGCGACTTGCCCGACGTTGTGCGCCAATGCCCCCGACACGCTTACAATCGGTATTGGCAGGGTTTTAGACTTGTCAAGTTTCTTCAAAATTAACATGACAACTATGGCAAAAAATCCGCCTGTGAAGCTGAAAAATAGGCTCGTTGCCTGCCCTGTGATTAGTGCGGCGAGCAAAGTTCGCGTTAAAAATATTAGAAAAATATCACGTTTTGTCCACTTTTCGCCCAAAAAAATCACGAACAAAGTTACAATGTTTGCAAGCCCTAATTTCAGTCCGGGGGCGAGAAATGGTAGCGGAATCTGCGATTCTACTATGAAAATTACTAATGCGATTACCGCGAAAAGCGCGTTCAGCGCGAGTTTTTTTGTGTCAAGTTTCATGTATTTCACTACTTTACAATTGCGTCAAGTTCCGCACTATTATTGCTGTTTAATCCGCTTGTGATGCGGATTTCGAGCTTGTTTGGTATGCAGATTATGGGGATTATGCCGTTTGGTATAAAACCTGTATTTACGCAAATTTTATCGGGGCAATTTGCATAACTTACACGAATTTTTCCGTTTTGCACTTCAAATCTGTCGTCTAAATTTAGATTTACTAACTCGTTTTCAAGCCCGTAAATGCCGATTAATACGCCGTTTTCGTAGATTTCGGCGACGGGGTTTTGCGGTGTCAAGTTGCTTATTATAAAGTGCGCGGTAAGTGATAGAATGAATAAAATTGCGACTGTTCCGTACAAGAAAAATTCGCGCTTAGTTGACAAGTTCAAGTTCAAGTTCGAGGCCCTCCGAGTAGGTGAAATTCATGTCGCTGTCGATGAAAATGTAGGCGATTTCGGCGAATTCTGAGGAGAATTTTTCGGCGAATTTTGCGGCTTTTTCCGTGCCCATTACGAAAAATGCGGTCGAGAGAATGTCGGCCGTCGCGGAGTTGTCGGCGATTACGGTCGCTGAGACAAGCCCGCTTTCGGCGGGAAAACCTGTGGTTCTGTTGAATATGTGATGATAGTGTGTGTTTTCGTGGATAAAATACCGCTCGTAGTTGCCTGATGTTACTATTGTTTGGTCGGCGATTGTGACTATTGCACAAGTTTTTGCGGGGTCGGGGTCGAAAGGGTCGCTCAAACCAACCCGCCAACCGCGATTTTTGTTGCTGCCGATGGTGATTATGTCGCCGCCGAGGTCGAGAATCGCGTTGGTTACGCCGTTTTCGAGCAGGACACGTTTCATCTCGTCCGCCGCGTAGCCCTTTGCAATCGCGCCGAGGTCGAGTTTCAGCGGCTTCAAAAACCGCACTGTGAGGGCGTTTTCGTCCAAAAGCAACCACTCAAAGCCGCTGTTTTCCACCGCTTCGGCGAGTTCATCGGCTTGCGGAACACGCGGATTCTCGCCGCCGATTCCCCACAATT
>Ga0099364_10009504_pt1 | contig 13482 bp, 11 predicted proteins | sample TergutTh196P3_FD_73070 | JGI IMG/M metagenome (GOLD analysis project Ga0099364, IMG submission 73070) | Microcerotermes parvus P3 segment gut microbial communities from Pointe-Noire, Republic of the Congo - Th196 P3 | ecosystem: Host-associated > Arthropoda: Insects > Digestive system > Gut ...
AGCCCCGCCCCATGGGGCCCAGCCCCTGAGCCCCCGGGCGATGCCCCACAACCCCGACCGTGGATTCGAGACTTCTGTCGCGGATTCGAGAGTTAAACTCTCGAATCCGCGACAGAAGTCTCGAACTGATGCGACGTTCCGGCCGCGACCCGCAGCAGACCCACACCGGACCAGCCGCGTGCGACACTCCGGCGACCAAGCCCTTGAGCGTGACGTGGCGCCTCTAGTTCCGCCTGGGGGTCTGGGACGACACTGACGATCCCCTGGCTGGCACGAACCGGGTCAAGTCAGTCTCGCCGTCCACCAGCGCGGCGGCGATGGACCGCACAGTACTGTCCAGGTCGGCGCGGTCCGCGGCGGGGGCATCGGCAGGCCCGGTGCGGTCATCCCAGAGCCCCATCGCATCGGAATAGGTCATGTCGAGCAGGTGCAGATCATCATCAAGCTCGACCAGCGCCTGAAGCTCTGCTGGACCGTCGTAGCCGATGCGGGTGTGTGCCCAGCTTGTGAACGTCCGCTCAGCAATGTCACCTGCGAGAACCTGGCGGGCCAGGCACAGCAGCTCGGTCCGCAGGGCAAGGTCGTCCGACGGCTCCGGGAGGCCCAGCTCCACAGCCGTCTGCCGGACGAGACGGTCGACCTCGTCCCAGGACGCGTCCGGAGGCAGCCCGGCAAGCTCGCGAAGACCAGGCGAATCCAGACCCGCGACCAGCGCGGCGACGGCCGAGCTGACGACCCGGTCGCGGTCGTGCTCGACATCGTCGAGCCACAGACCCCAGACGATCATGAGCTCGTCGCGCACCTGGTCCACAACGACGAAGCTACTGGTCGCCGTCTTGCTGGTGCAACACCATTCCAGCAGCCCCCTAGCCCACCGCGCGGACGTCCACGCCGGTCCCGTCCAGCAGGAGGTCGAGGTCGGGCTTGTCGGAGGTGAGCACGACGACGGGCGGTCGCAGGGTGAGAGCGGTCGCCGCCACGATGGCGTCGACCGTGAGGTCACGCGGTTTGCGTCGGGAGCCTGCCGCTGTGGCACGGAGCCGACCGGCGTGGAAGGCGATGTCCTCGGTCGGCGGGATCGGGAGGTTGAGGTTCCGCAGAGCCCGTCGCACGTGGGCGTCGCGAGCCGAACCGTCGGTCACCTCCGCCAAGGTGACGGTCGAGACGTACAGATCAGAACCAGTGCGGTCGACCAGAGCCATCCAGGTGCGCATAGACCGTGCGTTGCTTGCCAGCTCGGACAGCGCATGAGAGTCGAGCACCAGGGAAAATGCCGCAGTCACCGGCCCAGTGACTCCATGAGGGCGGTGACTTCCGCCTCGTCCACGGGACCGTGCTCAGCCTCCATGCGGGCAAGAGTCTCGGCGAGAGCGTCGCGGCGAAGCTGACGTCGTACCGCCTCGGCCACGTACGCCGAGAACTGGCCAGGACCGACCCGCTCCTGGACGTCGTCGATGACCGACGTCGGCAGGGACACTGACCTCTTCTGATACTCGACCTCTGCGCTCATACTCCGATGCTACCACCGGTAGCAGCCTGGGTCCAACAACCGGACCGTGAGGTCCGCTCGTTGGTCGAGAATGATTTCTCCAAGCTCCAAGCTCCAAGCTCCAAGAACGGGAGGAAGTTGGACGTCGACTGAGCGCGGGGTGGTGGGTGATGCGGTCGAGTCGCCCATGATCAACGGGCTACCCCGGGCTCTTGTCGCTGACGACAGTCGCAGTCCCCAGCCCGGCCAGCGGGAGCCGCACCCGCACCGTGGTGCCCCCGTCGGGCGTGGCAGCGACGGCGACGTCGCCGTGGTGGGCCGCGACGACGGCCGCGACGATCGCCAGGCCCAGGCCCGCCCCGCCGGAGTCGCGGGTGCGCGACGGGTCCACCCGGTAGAACCGTTCGAAGACCTGGGCGGCGTGCTCGGGCGGGATGCCCGGACCGTGGTCGCGCACCTCGACGATGCCCAGGCCTGGGGCCGGTCCAGCACCATAGTCGTGGCCCACGGCCAGCTCGACCGGCGAGCCTGCCGGGGTGTGCCGGGCGACGTTGCCGACGAGGTTGGTCAGCACCTGGCGCAGCTGGTGCTCGTCCCCGAGGACCAGGCACGGCGCGACCTGGCCGGTCAGGCCGACCAGCCCCACCGTCCGGGTCGGGTCCAGGGCGTGCAGGTCGGACAGGGCGTCCCCGGCGATCACCACGAGGTCCACCGGTTCGCGGACCGTCGGACGGCCCTGGCTGGGCCCGTCGTCCAGGCGGGCCAGCGTGAGCAGGTCCTCGACCAGCACCGCCATGCGGTTGGCGGACTCCTCGACGCGGGCCAGGGCCTCCCGGGCGTCCAGGGCGGTCGGACCGCCGGTGCGGTACAGCTCGGCGTAGCCGCGCACCGCGGCCAGGGGGGTGCGCAGCTCGTGGGAGGCGTCGGCGACGAAGCGGCGCATCCGGGCCTCGGAGGCGCTGCGGTCGGCGAACGCCTGCTCGATCTGGGCCAGCATCCCGTTGAGGGCCGCGCCCAGCCGACCCACCTCGGTGCTCAGCGGGGCGGTTGGTACCCGCTGGGACAGGTCCCCGGCGGCGATGGCCGCGGCCGTCGCCTCGATCTGCCGCAGCGGACGCAGCGACCGGCGCACCGCCAACCCGCCGGCCAGGGCGCCGACCAGGACGATCGCCGCCCCAGAACCCAGCAGCACCACGGTCGTCTGGCGTGTGGTCTGCTCCACGTCGCCCAGTGGCAGCGCCACGACGACCGACCCGGCCTGCTGGGCGACCTGGAGCGGGTAGGCCACGGCCCGCCAGGTCGCCGACGACCCCTCGGCGGTGACGGTGAACGGCTGTTGTCCGGTGGCCTGGGCCTCGTCGGCAGTCAGGCGGGGCAGGTTCGGCACGCCGTACCGGTCGGCCCCCCAGTCGCCGATGAACAGGTCCGAGTCGTCGCCGACGCTGATCAGCACGGCGTAGTCGGTGGGTATCGGGCCGTGGCGGTCGCCGACCGCCAGGAGCAGCGTCGACCGGGCCGTGGCCTCGCCCTGGGCAGTCAGCCTGGTGTCCACCTGCTCGACGAGGAAACGCTGCAGCAGCGTCGTGGACAGCACCCCGGCCAGCAGCAGACCCGCCGCGACCAGGGCCGTGGTGATGGCCGCCAGCCGGGCCCACAACGGCCAGGTCCGGACCCGGGGTGCGGCTGGGTCGGGGGTGGTCATCGTTCCTCGCGCAGCAGGTAGCCGACACCGCGCCTGGTGTGGATCAGGGGCGGCAGGGGGTGACCGTCGGCGTCCCGGTCCACCTTGCGGCGCAGGTAGGAGATGTACGACTCGACGATGTTCGCGTCGCCGCCCCAGGCGTACTCCCAGACGTGGTCGAGGATCTGCGTCTTGGACAGCACCCGTCCGGCATTGGTCATGAGGTAGCGCAGCAGCTTGAACTCGGTGGGGGACAGGTCGACGGTGCGGCCCGCCCGGCGCACCTCGTGAGCGTCGTCGTCGAGCTCGAGGTCGGCGTAGCGCAGGACCGCCCCGCTGTCGGGTCCGGCGGCGGTGCGGCGCAGGATGGCCCGGATCCGGGCCACCACCTCGTCCAGGCTGAACGGCTTGGTGACGTAGTCGTCGCCGCCGACGGTCAGGCCCGCTACCTTGTCGGCGGTGGCGTCGCGGGCCGTCAGGAACAGCACGGGGGCGTGCTGCCCGCGGGCGCGCAGCCGCCGGGTGACGGCGAAACCGTCCAGGTCGGGCAGCATGACGTCGAGCACGACGAGGTCTGGTTCGTCAGTGGCGGCGGCCTGGAGCGCGGTCTGGCCGTCGGCGGCGGTCGACACCTCGAAACCCGCGAACCGCAGGCTCGTGGCGAGCAGGTCGCGGATGTTCGGCTCGTCGTCGACGACCAGCAGCCGGGCTTTCGCCGAGGTGTTCATGCCTACCTAGTGTGGCGGTGGAGCCTGGGAGTTGCCTGGGCGCCGCCTGGGTGGGGTCAGAAAGCGTGCAGCAGCCAGGCGACCACCCACGGCGCGACCACCCCGGCAGCGACGACCAGGGCGGTCGTCGTGCCTGAACCGGGCTGCCACCAGCGCCGACGGCGGCGTATACGGAGCCGTCGGACGGGCTCGGCCGCGCTGGGACCCGTCGCAGCGGGTGCCGTGGGTGCGGGTGCGGGGGCTGCGGGGGCCGCAGTCGTGGGTGCTGGGGCCGTGGGGGCGGCGGGTGCTGCGGCGGACGGTTCGGCCGTGAGCAGCTCGGCCGCGGGCAGCTCGGCGGGTGCCACGGGCCGGGGCACCTGGGTGGCCCGGGGGGTGGCCAGGGGGTTCAGCCGGTCCCGCAGGTAGGCGCTGACCAGCACCACCTCGAGCGGGGTGAGCCGCTGCTCCAGCGAGGTCAACCAGGTCTCCAGCCGGTCGGACTCGACGACGGGCGCGCGGGTCGGCGACTCGGTGCCCGGCGGGACGACCAGCACACCGCGCACCGTGCGCCGGTGGCGGGGGGCGACCAGGGCGGTCACGGCGGACGTCGCGCAGGACAGGTCCTCCTGCGGGCCGTCCAGTGCCTCGTCGTGCACCGCGGGGCGTGGGACGGATACCACTACGACACCGCCGGGTCCGACGGCGATGTGCTCGATGGTGTGCCCGGGATGTCCCGGCCAGCGTGTGGTGTGCAGCATCCGCCAGCCCTGGGCGGACAGTGCGTCCAGTACCGCCACGACCGGTCCTTGCAGCGCGCCGGCAGAGTTCGTCGTGCCCATGCGTCACCTCCTCTCGCCCGCTTCATCGGTCGGCAGCGGCCCGGACTGAACCGTCGCGGGGATGCTGTGGCGATTCCGCCCCCCGATCCGGTCGAACCGCCCGGAGGCAGACAAAGAGTGCCGTTCCGGCAGTAGCGTAGGCGGGTGCGCATGAGAAGGCCCGCAGGACCTGCGGCGGCGTCGGCACCGGTACCGGCGGTGCCGACGTCGCCGTCGCAGCGGCACGCCCGTGGCCTGGTGCGTCGGCGGGGTGCCGTGGTGGTCGCGGTGGCGCTCCTCGCGGTGGTGCTCGGTACCGGGGCTGGTGCCGTGGTGGCCGGGCCGAACGATATCGAGGTGTTCGGCTGGCGCCCGGTCGGCGGCTCCGGCCAGACGGGCGCCCCGGACGCCTCGTCCCAGCGTGACGACCCGACCGGGTCGGCCAAGACCGCCGCCACCACGGCGGACCCGACGGACAGGCCGGAGCCGCCGGCCGAACCCACCTCCGAGGTGCCGGACCCGACCCAGGTGGCGGCCGAGGTGGTCGCGGCGACCAACGCGCAGCGGACGGCCGCCGGGCTGCCCGAGCTGGCGGTGTCGTCGTGCGCGACCGAGCAGGTCACCGCCCGGGTCGCCCAGCTGGTCGCGACCGACGCCTTCGAGCACCCGCCGCTGGAACCGGTGCTGTCCGCCTGCACGGTCTCCGGCGCCGGGGAGAACCTGGCCAAGGGCTATCTCGACGGGGCGGGGGTGGTCGAGGGCTGGATGGACAGCGAGAACCTGCTCGGCGACTGGACCGAGACGGGCGTGTCCTGCCAGCTGTGCAACGACGGTCAGTGGCTGTGCGGAGCGGTCTACATCCGGGCCTGAGCCGCTCGGTACCGTACGGCACGCTGGTCTGGTCTGGCGCTGCTGGCCGGGTTTGGGTGACTGCGTCAGCCAGGCGGGGCCTTGGGGCGTTGGCGCAGGACGGCCCGCAGGCCGACGACCAGGGCGGTGATCTCGTCGTCGGTGATGTCGTCGGTGATCCAGTCCAGGTCCGGGATGGGGATGAGCAGCAGGTCGGTGACCGCGGCCCGGCCGACCTGGGTCGGGCTGACCAGACGACCGCGGGCGTCGCCGGGGACGGCCTCGTGGGTGATCAGGTCGGCGGCCGACATGCGGTCGAGCATCCCGGACAGGGTGGCGCCGGTCACGGACAGCCGGGCGGCCAGCTCGCCGGGCCGGGCCGGGCCGTCGACCAGCAGCAGCGTGAGCAGGCGCAGCTGCTGGACGGTCAGCGGCCGGGCGGTGAGGTGACTGAGCTGGGTGCGCAGCATGACCTCTTGCATCTGGGCGTGGACCTCGGCGAGGTCGTCCAGCAGCTGCTGGCGGAGGGTGACCACTCAGGCGACCTTTCGTGACGAGGGACTTTGCGAAAAATCCTTAGGCTTAGGCTAACATCTAGCGCGCGGCTGACGACCGGACTGACGACCGGACGACTGACGACCGGACAGAGCGCCTGTTGGCCGTCTCGGCGGGTTCGACCGCCGCATCATCGCGTCCGACGGAGGTACCGTGTTCCGACTTGCCCAGATATCACTGCGCAACCGCGCCGTGGTGCTGCTGATCTCGCTGGCGATCGTGCTGGGCGGTGCCCTGTCGATGGTCTCGCTGAAGCGCGAGCTGATCCCGTCGATGAACTTTCCCATCGCCCTGGTCATCGCCACCTACCCGGGGGCGGCGCCGGAGGTCGTCTCCGGGCAGGTGACGGAGCCGGTCGAGACGGCGATCAGCGGCGTCACGGGCGTGGAGTCGATCCGGACCACCGCCTCGGCCAACGTCTCGCTGACGGTCGTGGAGTTCGCCTACGGCACCAATATGGACCTGGCCAACCAGCGGCTGACCACCGCCGTGACCCGGATCAGCTCCAGCCTGCCCTCCACCTCTGAGACCACGGTGTTCACCGGGTCGATGGACGAGCTGCCGGTGCTGGCGATGGCGGTCACGGGCCGGGACAGCGAGGCCGATCCCGGCAGCCTGGCCAAGACGATCGACGACGTCCTCGTGCCCCGGCTCAAGCAGCTGGACGGTGTGCGGGACGTCGCCGTCTCCGGGTTCTCCCCGCAGGTCATCACCATCACCCCGGACCGGGCGGCGCTGGTCGGGCACGGGGTGGACGCCCAGGCCGTGGCCACGCTGCTGACCGACAACGGGATGATGTTCCCCGTCGGTACCGTCACCGAGGACGACCAGACTCTCACCGTGCAGGGCAACCAGCCGCTGGCCGGGCCGGGCGTCGAGCCGGAAGACGCTCTGGAGGCGGTGAAGAACCTGCCGCTGGTCACCCCCGCCGGGCCGGTGCGGCTGGGCGACGTGGCCGCCGTCGAGCTGGCCGAGGACCCCGCCACCGGCTACGCCCGGCTGGACGGTCGGACCGCGGTGGCGCTGTCGGTGACCAAGACCCCGGCCGGCAACGTGGTGGACGTGTCCCACGCCGTGCAGGACGAGCTGGCCAAGCCGGCGGTACGTGACGAGCTGGCCCGGCACAACCTCGAGGTCGCCGTCGCGTTCGACCAGGCCCCGTTCATCGAGGAGTCGATCACCGGGCTGACCGAGGAAGGGCTGATCGGGCTGGGCTTCGCCGTGGTCGTCATCCTGGTGTTCCTGTTCTCCGTGCGGTCCACGCTGGTCGCCGCCTGCTCCATCCCGCTGTCGGTGCTGACCGCTTTCGTGGTGATGAAAGGCACCGGGGAGACGGTCAACATCATCACCCTGGGCGGTCTGGCTATCGCCATCGGCCGGATCGTGGACGACTCCATCGTCGTCATCGAGAACATCAAGCGGCACCTGTCTTACGGGGAGCACAAGCGTGACGCCATCGTGGGGGCGGTCAAGGAGGTCGGCGGGGCCATCGCGGCCTCCACGGTGACGACGGTGGCCGTGTTCCTGCCCATCGCCTTCGTCGGCGGGATGGTCGGCGAGCTGTTCCGGCCCTTCGCCCTGACCGTGGCCATCGCCATGTTCGCCTCCCTGCTGGTGGCCCTGACCATCGTGCCGGTGCTGGCCTACTGGTTCGTCGAGTCGCCGGTGCACGTCGACGAGGCCGACCTGGCGTACCAGCGCGAGCAGGCCGAGGCCAAGGAACGCCGGGGCTGGTGGCAGCGGGCCTACCTGCCGACGTTGGCCCAAGCGCTGCGCCACCCGATCATCACCCTGTCCGTCGCGGTGCTGATACTGGGCGGTACCGCGGGGCTGGCCACCACTATGAAGACCAACTTCATGGACGATTCCGGCCAGGAAGCGCTGTCGGTGACGCAGACCTTCCGGCCGGCCACGTCCCTGGCGGTCAAGGACGCCGAGGCCCGCGTCGTCGAACGGGCGCTCATGGCGCTCGACGAGGTCGAGACGGTGCAGACGTCCGTCGGCGCGGCCAACTCGATGATGGCGGCCTTCACAGGGTCGGACCAGGCCTCGTTCTCCCTGACCCTGACGGCGAAGGCCGATCCGGTCAAGGCCGAGCGGGTGGTGCGTGATACCGTCGCCGACCTGGGCGGGGAACGCACCACGGAGATCGAGGTCTCCGCCGGGGGCATGTCCATGGGGACGACGACCATCGACCTGGTGGTGTACGCCAACAACCCGGACGACCTCGACCGGGCCGCCCGGATGGTCACCGAGGCGGTCAAGGACGTCAAGGGCGTGCGGCAGGTGACGAACAACCTGTCCGACAAGCAGGACACCGTCACCATCGCTGTGGACCGCGGGGCCGCCGCCGCCGCCCAGCTGACCGAGGCCATGGTGCTCGGTGCGGTCTACCAGGCGATGACACCGCAGGAGATCGGGGAGCTCGACACCACCGACGGCCGGATCAAGGTCCGCACCGCGGCGGGTGCGGGACCTGCCACCGTCGAAGAGCTGCGCCAGCTGCCGCTCGGTCCGCTCACACTGGCCGATATCGCCGATATCTCGATCACGCAGAACCCGGTCGCGGTCACCCGGTCCGACGGTCACCGCACGGCCACCGTCCAGATCACCCCGGAGAGCCAGGACATCGGCGCGCTGGCCGGGGCGATCCAGAACCGGGTGGACGGCATGGTGCTGCCCGGGGCGACCGTCGAGATGGGCGGTGTCGTCACGATGATGAACGATGCTTTCTCCGATATGGGCCTGGCGATGCTGGTCGCTGTCGCCATCGTGTTCATCGTCATGGTCGCGACGTTCGGCTCGCTGCTGCAGCCGTTCATCCTGCTGATCTCCATCCCGTTCGCCGCCACCGGCGCGGTGCTGGCGCTGCGCCTCACCGGGCAGGCGCTGGGCGTGCCCGCGCTCATCGGGCTGCTCATGCTGGTCGGGATCGTGGTGTCCAACGCCATCGTGCTCATCGACCTGATCAACCAGTACCGTCGGCGCGGCCGGGGCCTGGACGAGGCGATCACCGAGGGCGCCCGCAAACGTCTGCGGCCTATCGTCATGACCGCCCTGGCCACGATCTTCGCGCTGCTGCCCATGGCGCTGGGCATCACCGGGTCGGGCGGGTTCCTGTCCGGGCCGCTGGCCACCGTCGTCATCGGCGGCTTGTTGTCCTCGACGTTCCTGACCCTGGTCGTCGTCCCAGTCCTCTACCGCTACGAAGCCCGCTGGCACGACAAGCGCGAAGCCAAGCGCGAGGCCCGCCTGACCGCCCGCCGCGCCGAGCGCGCGCAGGCCCGGGCCGAACGCCTCGCCGAGGCGTAGCCCCCTCCAGGCTCCGCGCGGTCGTTCATTGATCACAAACTCAGCGTGACGTGGTCAGAGGTCTTCGGCGTCGGTGATGGTGTAGGCATAGCCCTGCTCGGCCAGGAAACGTTGGCGGTGGGCGGCGTAGTCGGCGTCGACCGTGTCGCGGGTGACCAGGGTGTAGAAGGTGGCGGTGCCGCCGTCGGCCTTGGGGCGCAGGATGCGGCCCAGACGCTGGGCCTCTTCCTGACGGGAGCCGAACGTACCCGAGACCTGGATGGCGACGGACGCCTCGGGTAGGTCGACGGAGAAGTTCGCGACCTTGGAGACGACGAGCACCGGGACGTCGCCGGCGCGGAAGGCCGCGTACAGGCGCTGGCGTTCGGGGACCGGGGTGGCGCCGGTGATGACCGGGGCGTCCAGGTGCTCGGCCAGGGTGTGCAGCTGGTCGAGGTACTGGCCGATGACCAGCGTCGGTGATCCGGTGTGCGCGGCGACCAGGCGTTCTACCACGCCGGTCTTGGCGGCGGCGGTGGCGGCCAGGCGGTAGCGGTCGTCCGGTTCGGCCGTGGCGTAGGCCATGCGGTCAGGCTCGGGCAGGGACAGGCGGACCTCGACGCAGGTGGCGGGGGCGATGTAGCCCTGGGCCTCGATGTCCTTCCAGGGGGCGTCGTAGCGTTTGGGGCCGATGAGGGAGAAGACCTCGTCCTCGTGGCCGTCCTCGCGCACCAGGGTGGCGGTCAGGCCCAGACGGCGCCGGGCCTGGAGGTCGGCGGTCATGCGGAACACCGGGGCGGGCAGCAGGTGCACCTCGTCGTAGATGATCAGGCCCCAGTCCTTGGCGTCGAACAGCTCGAGGTGGGGGTAGACGCCCTGGCGCTTGACCGTGAGCACCTGGTAGGTCGCTATGGTCACCGGGCGGATCTGCTTGCGCTGGCCGGAGTACTCGCCGATCTCGTCGGCGGTCAGGGAGGTGCGGGCCAGCAGCTCATCGCGCCACTGGCGGGCCGCCACGGTGTTGGTCACCAAGATCAGCGTCGTCGTCGACGACCGGGCCATCGCCCCGGCCCCGACCAGCGTCTTGCCCGCCCCGCACGGCAGCACCACGACCCCTGAGCCGCCGTGGAAGAACGACTCCACCGCGTGTTCCTGGTACGGACGCAGCGCCCAGCCGTCGCCATGACGCAACGCGATCGGGTGGGCCTCGCCGTCGACGTACCCGGCCAGGTCCTCGGCCGGCCAGCCCAGCTTGACCAGGGCCTGCTTCAGGTGGCCGCGCTGGGACGGGTGCACCACGACCGTCGCGGCGTCGACCCGCTCACCCAGCATCCCGGCGGTGCGCTTGGACCGGGTGACCTCGGCCAGCACCGCGGCGTCCAGCGCCTGCAGCACCAGGCCGTGCGCCGGGTCGTCCAGCAGCTTCAGACGGCCGTACCGGGCCATGGTCTCGGCCACCTGCACCAGCAGGGCGTGCGGCACCGGGTAGCGCGAGTAGCGCAGCAGCCGGTCGACGACGCCCTCCGCGTCGTGCCCCGCCGCCCGGGCGTTCCACAGCCCCAGCGGTGTCAGGCGGTAGGTGTGGACGTGCTCGGGGGCCCGTTCCAGCTCGGCGAAGGGAGCGACGGCCCGGCGGCACTCGTCGGCCTGGGGGTGGGCGACCTCCAGCAGCAGCGTCGAGTCCGACTGCACGATCAACGGTCCGTCCGGCACGGGTCCCACGGTAGCGTCCGTCGTGCCTGTCGCCCGAGTGCTGGTCGGAGCCGGTCAGCCCCCTAAGATCCAGCTGGCGATGTCGTGGAGGACCGTGGTGTCCACGTGGCTGGGCGTCTTGTACTCGTCGACCGTGCCCGTCGTTGACGTCATGAACAGGTGGTTGAGCCCGGGGTAGAGCTTGAACGTGACGTCAGGCCGGTCGGCCAGCATCGTCTGGTAGGCACCGAAATCTGCCGTCGGGCTGACCTGGAAGTCTTTGTCGCCCTGCAGGATGAGCAGCGGTGTGGTCGAGCCTGCCAGGTAGTCGGCGGCCGGGTGCTGGTCCATCTCCGTGAAGTAGTAGCCGGAGGCACCGCCGATGACGACCTGCTTCGCGTCGTCGTCCGACATGGTGCGCAGCGCGTCGAGCTGAGCGACCAGCCCGTCGAGCTGGGCCTGCCCGAGCGCCTTCTGTTCCGGGGGCAGCGCGGCGACGGCGTCCGTGGTCTGGTCGACGATGATCTCGGACAGGCTGCGTGGTGAACCAGCCATGATGACGAGCCCGGCGAAGCTGCCGCCCTCCGCGTCGATGCGCGGTGCCAGCATGCCGCCCAGGCTGTGCCCGAGGAGGAAGACCCGGTCCGGGTCCATCCGCGGGTCGGCTCTCAGCCGGTCCGCTGCCGCGACGGCGTCCTGGATCGTCTCCTCCTCGACGGTGATGCTGGTGATGTCGGCGGCGATCTGCCGGGAGTACGTGTATGTCCGTTTGTCGAAGCGCAGCACCGCGATGCCCTGGGACGTCAGGTGCTCGGCGATGTCCTTGAACGGTTTGTTGCCGTACACCGTCTCGTCCCGGTCGCTGGGGCCCGAGCCCTGCACCAGCACAACCGACGGGTACGGCGGTCGCGCGCCGGCCGGGATCGTCAGGGTGCCGCCGAGCGCCCACGGGGTGTCCTCGTTGATCGTGACGGTCTCCTCCGTCGCGCCGGTGGGCGACGGGCTCGTCGAGGAACCGCCAGAGGTGCCGTCGTCGGTGCAGCCGGTGAGGCTGAGCAGCAGCGCGGCCGTCACGGTGAGCAGCGCGAGCGGGGTCCGCCTCATCGTTCTTGACCTCTCGAGAAATCCGTTTCTCTCAGGTCGCCCGGATACCGGTGAAGCCGAGAATCCGCGTCCCCAAGAGGTCGTCGATCCTACCGCCTGGGTGGAGCGCAGAGGGGGGACTCAGGGTTCGGCGGGGACCGGGGCGGCGGCGGCGATGCGGTGCACCGCGACCGTCAGCTCGACGGCGCGGGACGGGTCGACGGCGCGCAGCCGGCCGCCGTCCACGGCCACCGGGCGCAGCCGGTGACGGGTGGTGCGGCCGGTGTCGTCGACCAGGTCCACCCAGGTGTCGGTGCGCCGGTCGACGGCCTCCCGCAGGATCATGAGGGTGTCCAACGGGTCCAGGGGTGGGTCGTGGGTGGGCTCGGTGGTGAGCCCGCTCGCCTCTGGTCGGGCGTCGGGTGACGGGTCGGGCTGGGTGCGGTCGGCGCGCAGCCGGGCCACGGCGGTCCGCACGTCGGCGAGGGTCGGTTCGCGGGACGGCGCCGCCGGGCGGGGGTGGGCTCGGCGCGGGGCCCCGAGGGTCACGACCTGGCCGTCGGTGGTCTCCGTGCGCGCTGCCAGCCCGGCGGACGCCAGGTCTTCGGCCAGCTGGGTGGGCGGGACCTGGGCGACGACGACCGTCGGGGCGATCCGGGCCAGCCCGCACCCGGCCAGTGCCGGGTCGGCCACGACGCGGGTCAGCAGGGCTTCGTCCGGGCTGCGCAGGTAGGCGCCCGCCGGGCCCACGCGCAGCGCGTCGTGCCGCCGGGCCGCGTCGCGCACCAGGTACTCCAGCCCCTGGGGGACGGGACCGCGGGACACCGCGGCCAGCTCGGCCAGCACCTGGTCGGCGCTGGTGGACGCCACGGCCGCGGCCACCGACTCCGGGGTGAAGCGCACGGTCAGCGCCCCGCCGGACGACTCCTGGCGGGCCGCGCGGTGCAGCAGCCGGGCCAACCGGTCGGACGGCCGACCGGGGACGATGCCGGTGAGGTCGGCCTGCAACCACACCTCGTCCACCGGCGGCGGCAGGTCAGCAGCCAGGGCCGCCGCTGGATCGCCGTCCGCCAGCAGCGCCCGGCCCGCCGAGCTGATCGCCCCCGCGCCGGTCACGCCCAGCCGGGCGGCCTCGGCCAGCAGCGGCCCGACGACGTCCAGCGGCGGCACGGCCAGCGGGGCACACCAGGCCAGGACGTCGCGCACCTGGTCGGCGGTCAGCGCCCCGCTGTGCTCGACATCCTCGGTCTGGTCTTCGTCGTTCCCGAGGGGTGGGCTTCCAGGCGAGGGATGGGCTTGCAAGCCCATCCCTCG
>Ga0099364_10009505_pt1 | contig 13482 bp, 12 predicted proteins | sample TergutTh196P3_FD_73070 | JGI IMG/M metagenome (GOLD analysis project Ga0099364, IMG submission 73070) | Microcerotermes parvus P3 segment gut microbial communities from Pointe-Noire, Republic of the Congo - Th196 P3 | ecosystem: Host-associated > Arthropoda: Insects > Digestive system > Gut ...
GACCATTGATATTCACTTTCAATATGTAAGTTCCGGAAGTTAACCCTGCCAAAGAAACTTCGGTAGATACGGAATGTACCGGACACTCTTTTAAGAGTTGCCCGTTGAGGTTGTAGAGTTTGAAAACTCCGGTTTGCAAATCTTGCAAATTGGTAATCTCTAAAGTAATTTTTTCCGTTGTCGGATTCGGATAGATTTTCATCTCTACCTGCGCCACTTTCTCAACAAAGTATTCATCACTCGTAACTTGTAACTCGTAACCTGTAACTTGTAACTCGTAACTCCTGACTTCTAACGAATCCTCCGGCGGTGCAGGCGGGGCAAGCAGCATTTCAAGCACTTTGCGCACAATGCGGTTTCCGGCGGCATCGTACTCATACACGCGGGGAAGAGGGTTTTGTGCCATACAAAACAGAGGTATGGCAAGGACTAAGAAAAGGGTAAATGGTTTTTTCATAATAAATTATATTTAAGGGGGTTAATATTTAGTGATTGGTTACGGGCGTTGCGCGCAACGCCCGTACATTAGTAGTGATTAAAAGTTTGAGGAAAATAAAAAAGCGGACTTAGTATATCCGCTTATGAGGTCTACCACAACCTGAATGTCAAATAAGTAAGCCCGCAGGTTGCGAGCGTTTTTGATACTTATTCTTAACATTCTTATTGAAAGTGGTAGTTTCATAAGCAAGAATATAGCAAACGCTATGTTATTTTTTTGATATTTTTTAGGTCATTGGTAAAATTTTTGGTTTATAAAGTGGTTGCGAAAATAGAAAAAAAAGTAATAGATTATGACAAGGTATGAAAATTTTACAGGGTAAAATCATTAAAATTAAAAAATTCTCATTACGAGTATAAATAATAAAAAAGCCGAGGTTTTGCCTCGGCTTTACTTTATGAAACAACTACTCTTAATTTCTAATCTCTTTTCTTGTGGCGTAGTTAATTTTTAATGCGTTGTTGGTACGAAGTTCTACCTTTACCATATTGATGTAGCGCATTTGAACATCTTTATCGGCTCGGATAGAGAACGTTAATTTTTGTTTGTCTTCTTCGCTGCGTGATTCTTTTTCGGCAGCAATAAAGTCGCGAACATCGTTAACAAAATTTTCCTGTTTAATGGTTTGGTCATTCAATTGAACGGAAATTTTTCCCGGAGGGAGCGTATTTTCGTTTTTACTGATTGGTGTTCCAACAAAAACGGTGGCTACCAACGATTTTTTTTCCAACTTTTGTACTTCTGTTGCCAACGGAGGGGTAAATCTTACTTTTATATCTGATTCTCTCATATTAGTAATTACCATAAAGAAAAACAGGAACATAAAAATAATATCTGACATTGAACCGGTATTAATTTCCGGTACATCTTTTTTTCCTTCTTTTTTAAAACGTGCCATAATGATCTCCTTTCTAATTATTCTTGTCCAAAACTTGAGGGTGGTGCTTCCGAAATGTTCATAGGTACTGCTTTTTGAACAGATTTTTGCAGGGCAGTATCCAATTTATCATATACTCTTCCGAAATATTGAACGGATACTTTATCGCGGAGTTCGTTTACTGCGCGTTGCAATTCGTTTTGCACCTGAACATACATATCATACGACGTGCCTTGGTCGTTTTGAAGTGAGAGTACTCCTTTTGAAATAGGGTATTCGCCCATATTTTCAATGAGTTTTACCTCTTTTTCGGAGAGGCTTGAGACATTCAAGGGATTTTCCAAAAACTCCTTTGCGCGGTTGGTAAGTTGATTTAAAGGAATGATCTCTTCTTTCGCAATAATCATATCTTGAAAATTTAATTTCACTTGAAATACATTCCTTTGGTTTATTTCAACATCAACTATTTCCTTGGTCGGTGGCGGCAAACGTCTTGGAATCCCCTGTTCCGTGTTGATAGAAGAGGTCAACAGGAAGAATGTCAATAGCAAAAACGAAATATCTGCCATTGAGCCGGTGTTAATTCCTGGGGTTTTACGTGCCATATTACTTTGAATTTTTGAGTGAACTGTGAATTAAAGTAATAAGAATAGTAGCGATAGCCCCAAAGAAAGCACAATAGAAAGCAAACAGTCCCGCACCAATCCATTTCATTCCGGAAGGTTCTATTTTTTCTTTAATTGCCGCGGGGGTAAGTTCCGGTGATGCGATGAAATATCCGATAAAGAACAATACCAAAAGTGCTACAACTCCCAATAAAAGAGTGTAATTCGATTTGATATTCACAAATACATTCCACAGTAAGAAAACAATCATCATACCAAATGTTAAGATGAATAAGAAATAGGAGATATTCAAAGTAATATTAAATTGAACAGCACCTGATTTATAAGAACTGATACTTTTTTGGAGTTCGTTTAAGTCAAATTGTTTTTTAGTAACAGAAATGGCTGCATTTATATCACCTACTTGTTTCAATAAAGTTGTTTCTGCTTTAACTGCCTTAGCCACTAGAAGATACTCTTGATTGACTTGCGCATAATCATTTTGCAGTGATTTCAAGTAACTTTCAAAATTTGAATAATTTTTAACTTTATTAAAACCATTGATATAATAATCTTTATTGTTGGCAGTTGCGAACATTGATTGAGAATATTCAGGGAATTTTGCTTTAAAAACATCTAATGATTCCTGATCAACAACTTCGCCGAGATGATATAAAAATGTATAAAAAATATCTCTTTGAATTTTTTGTTTTTTTAAGTCGGCGTTTTTGGTGGTAAGGTCATCTTCATATTTTGTTATGAAGTTGGGGAGGGTTTCAACGGTTGCGTTCTCCAAATCGTTAAGCATTTGGGGGTTGTTTGCTCTTATTTCGATAGTATTATCGAATTTATCTTTGGCATCTTGGTTAAATCCAATGGCAAAGATAAGGCATAATAGAGCAGCCAATCCGGCGATCGCAAAAATGGAAATATTAATAATTTTTCTCATATTAATTTGATTATTGATGTGAGAAAACCGATTATTTATTCTTAATCATAATATCCATAAAGGAGATGGTTGCATCTTCCATATCTACAACAATAGTGTCGATTTTGGATAGAATATAGTTGTAGAAGAATTGAAGGATGATAGCGGTAATTAAACCGAAAACGGTGGTCAAAAGAGCCACTTTCATACCTCCTGCAACGATGGTTGGGGATATGTCGCCTGCTCTTTCAATATCGTCGAATGCAAACACCATACCAATAACAGTACCCATAAATCCTAACATAGGGGCTAATGCCAAGCAAAGTCCAATCCAACTGAGGTTGGTTTCCAATTTTCCCATTTGCACGCCGCCATAAGATACTACTGCTTTTTCAATAGAATCAAGTCCTTCGTCCGCACGGTCAAGTCCTTGATAGAAAACGCCTGCCAAAGGTCCTTTGGTGTCTCTACATACTTGTTTGGCTTTTTCAACTCCGCCTGATTTCAAGGCTTCGTCAATTTTGCTCAATAATTTTTTAGAATTAACAGAGGCTAAGTTTAGATAAAAAATTCTTTCAATAACGAATGCCAATCCAAAAATCATACACAAAAGAATCGGAGTCATCCAGATGGCTCCACCTTCGATGAATTTGTTTTTTAATACATAATGCAAACCTTGTTGAATTTGGTCATTGCCGTCATCCATAAGGGGGGCTTGCTCAACCGTAGCATCAGTTTGTTCAATTTGGGCGGGATCTTCCGCATTTTGGTCATTTTGTGCAAAAGAAATTTGCATCATACCGAAGGTTAATAAACCTGTAACGGCAAATAAAGCGATTAGTTTTTTCATAATAACTGTACTTTTTTTAATTAATGATTAATTGTTTTGATAATTTATAATTTACTTGTTTAATGTTATTTACATTCATTTTTTTGCGGAGAGAAAGGGATTCGAACCCTTGAAACGCTTTCGGCGTTTACACACTTTCCAGGCGTGCGCCTTCGACCACTCGGCCATCTCTCCTTCCTCTTTTTTTGAGCGCGTAAAAATATAAAAAAATGTTTTCAAACTACTGTAAAAAAATTAAGACAGAAATTTTAATTTTTGTTGCACCAAAAATTACCTTTCAATCCATCTCCAATTTTCAACCATAAATAGAAAATCATCTTTTAAATAATTGATAATGGGTGATAGAGAGTCGTTGTTTGGGGGAAAATCAAAAAAAAGTTCTCCCTTAACAAAATATTTAGAACTGTCGGTAAGCCAAAACTTAAACGGAGTGGCTACATATTTTCCTTCCAATTCATATAATCTGCCGAAAACCCGCGCATCAGGGTCGTTAACTGTTGAATACTGAATATCATCGGTCATCATTCTGTCCACATGAAACATTACCTGCTCCTCTTCATTCCACATCAACTGATGTAAATTATCTTTTACCGGCACCGCTATCATATTCATCGTTGCCGAAAGCGAAGAATAATGAATATCAATGGTATAGATATTATTTTCTTTTTTCTTAAAACTTAACGTTGCATTTTTTGAATAATCGAAAGAAAAAGGCATAACACTGTCCCATTTTTGATACGCCACTTCCGGAGTTGATAAACGGAAATACCCCTTAGGCTTGGGCACCGGAACTTCTGTCGTGCCAATACACGAGGTAAAGAGAAGCAGAAAAAGAGGTATGAGGTATGAGGTGAGAGGTGTGAGGTGAGAGGTGGGTGGTGTGAGGTGAGAGGTAAAAGGTTTGTGGTTTGTGGTTTTCATATTTGTAAGGTTTTTTGATTTTCTATTTCCGTAGGCTGAAGCCTACGGTTAATAAATTAATAAATTAACTCCTTTAACTCCTTTAATTCTTTAACTCCTTTTAATTCTTAATTCTTAATTCTTAATTGCTACAGGGTTGGCGTAAAGTTCTAAAAACATCTTTTCAAGAGTTTTATTATCTTCAATATCTTTTATATTTTCTAATTGTTTTTGAATATATAACAAAAAATTGTTAAGACTTTCGGTAGTATAGTGTTGCGCATATTTATTATCATTATTCAAAATATCGTATGCCATATAATTAGTATCCCATAATTGATAAGCAGAAATTGTTTGTTGGTCAATGAGTTGTGTAAAAGCATTGCAAAAATCTGTTTCATTTTCGGGTAAAGTTTGAATGAGTTCCATAGAAATAGTTGGCGTAATGCGTAAACAGAAATTTCCTTTATATTGCTGAATGCCGTGCATAATACTAAAGTAATCTTCTCCGGGTGCTTTTTTATAGTCGTGATACTTCTGTTTCAAATACAGTTCTCTCACTTTTAGATAGTCGCAAGGTTCGTACTGATATGAAATAGAAACCGGCGTAATATTTAATGAAGCAAAATGTTCAATTAAATTATGTCTGCCGCACAAAGAGAGCATTTTAACCAACCCCTGATCTGTTTTGTCGATTCCATCTTTGGTGCGCCCGTTTCTTTGGGCAATCCAAAAAGAAGATTTTTTTTCTATAATAAGATGTTTTAAATATTGAGATAAACGGATAGAATGTTGCAACAACTCTCTGTTTGTGCCTCCTCTGTCGGTTTTATACATTTTGCAAACTTTTCCCATATCAATAAGAAACGGATTCATCATCAAATTGCTTCCAAAAGAGATCTCCATAAGTTGTTGAATACTTTCATAGAGATACACTTGTAAAATAATGGCATCCATAGTAATATCTCTGTGATTGGAAATAAAACCATAAGATTTATCAGGACTTAAAAGTTCAGCACCCTCTAAAAAAATCTGGTTACAGGTAGAATTTATGGTAGCACGAGAAATATGGTGTGCAAATTTGATATGAAACTCCAAAATGCTTTTACAATCACGAAATTCTTGCGCTTTTTCTTCAAAATTTGATTTTGGGAAAAATTGTTCGATTAAAATTCTAAAAATCGGGTCTTTTGAAATTCTGTCAAACGCTTCAATCGCTTCTTCATCGTTATAGGGTCTAATGTCGTCAAAATTATCCATCTGTTTATTTTGTTATCTAACTTTTTTTCGTTTATCAATAATTTTAATGGGTTTTCTGCTTATTTCGGGCATACTTATTTTCTTAATCAGTTCGGTGGGGCACACTTCCACTTCCGGTGCCACTCGAATACGCGCTCTAAAACGGTCTTTCAAATCTTTAACTACATCTAATTCTGTTTCTTCCCGCAATCCTATTTTTACTAAAACATCATCCGTACCTGATTCATTATCGGTTACTTCCACAATATAGTTTTCAATGTATGATACATTGTCCAACACATCAAAAATGGCAGGAGGGTATAAGGTTGTGCCTTTGTACTTTATCATTTGGTTTAGTCTTCCAATAATGGGACTTATTCTCATGGTAGTGCGCCCACACTTACATGGTTCGGTGTGAAATCTTGCCAAATCGCCGGTTCTAAACCTTAGAAGGGGCATTCCTTCCACGCCCAGCGTAGTAATGGTAAGTTCACCTATTTCCCCTTGGGGTACTACCTTTCCGTTTTCGTCAATCAATTCGCAGATAATCAGTTCGGGGTGGTGGTGACCGCCGCAGCCATACGCGCACTCGCAAAAAGTAGTTGCCATTTCGGTTGAGGCGTAGGTAGAGTAAAGTTCCACATCCCATTTTTCTTTAATGCTCTGTCCCAACAAATTAAGAGAAAAATCGGGTTCTCTTAGGTTTTCTCCGATACACACAAATTTTTTGATACTTGAGTTTTGGTAGTCTATTCCGTTTTCTTCGGCATATTTAATAAGTTTGAGAATAAAAGAGGGAACCACCACTGCCACGTTGGGTTTCATTCGGCGTATGGTATCCCATTGCATCTCAACGATTCCGTTTCCCACTCTGATAATGCCGGCTCCTAATTTTCTGATACCCAGAAAGTATGCTAACCCCGCCATAAAACGTTTATCCATGGTGGTCATCAGTTGAAAAACATCTCCCTTTTTTGCTCCGGCACATTCAAAAGATATTTTTTCGTTATACGCCAACCGTAACAAATCGTTTTCGGTCATAGCAAAAGTAACGGGGTCGCTGAGTGTTCCGGAAGTCGTAATAAAATCTACAATTTTCCTTTTTGGCACGCACAAAAACTGATCATTATAGAGTTGAAGGTCTTTTTTTTCGGTAAAAGGGATTTGTTGCAAATCTTCTATCGATTTTATTTTATGAATATCAATATTGTTTTTCAAAAACATTCGCTTATAAAAAGAAGAATTATCTTGCAAATATTGTAAAGCAATTTTCAGTTTTTTTTCTTGCAGCGTATTAATTTCTTTGGTGTTTGAAAATTCTATTTTTGTTTTTCTCATAAATTGTTTTTTAGATTGGAAATTTCACTTTTTTGCATAGCGTTTATAATGTCAATTTTCAGATTTTCGTCGAAATCGCTTCCATCTACAATGCAGTTTACTATTCGCCGCAATAGTTCATCATCAATATTTGAGGCGGCAATGTGATACACAACTGCTTCCATTCGCTGCATAAATTGTGCTGCTGCCCAAAAGTGTCCGTTTTTGTGCAGAAAATAGGTGCCGAGTGTGAGTGCAATGCGTTTGTTGCCGTCGTTGAAAAAATGCCCCGAACAAAATCGAAATACTAAATATGATAGTTTTGAAACAAAATCGGGATAATACGCATCGTTTTGTATAAAATCCAATACGCTTTCAATACCGCCTTTGTCTCGAATGCCTGAAAATCCGCCGCCGCTTTTTTCTATCGTTTTTTGATAAACGACCAATGCTTCATCGTAAGTTATGTATTGTATTTCGCTCATTCTTCGGCTTGTTTTAATCGTTTCAGCACTTCTTGATTTGCTTCTAAAATAGTGTCAAAATCAATAGATTCGCTACCAATAAATCGCTCGTATTCTTCGGGTGTTACTGCTTTGAGGTATTCGGCAATATTTCCGTGATAGGCATCGCGAAAACTCAAATCGCGTGAAGCCATTTTAGTACGGACATCGTTCAAATGCGGCATTTGAAAAGGGTGTTCTGCAAATTTATCAATAATATTATAAACCTCCTGCATCGACAATAACTGTTCGCCTTTGGCTTTAAAACTTTTCCTTATTTCATATCCTACGCCGTTTTCAAAAGCGGCAATCATCAAAAGCACTTCCGAATACATTGTTTCGCGTGGTTTATCGCTGTCTTTCAATTTTAATATTTCGCGATATTCTTTTGCGTTTTCTTTGAAAACCGCTTTGTAAATATAATCGGTTATTTGGGCATATTTCATAGTTTGGTGTCCGTCAACGCATTTGTTGATAGCCGAAGTAAGCGATTTTCTGTAATTGATTTCGGCAAGAGCACTGGGCAAGTAATTTGCATCACGACGATTGATGTATTTTGTGCCACCGCCTGTGCGGTCGTGTATAGTGGCAATCACAATATCAAGTATCAAACTGCGCACCTGTTTTGCCTTTTCACTTTCGGAAAGCAGCATACCGATATTGAGAAATGAACGGAAATTAAATAAGCCGATTACGGTAGTTTTGGTCGCCTCATTTATAAGGAGACCAAATTGTAACTTAAATTCTTTCAGTGATTTACCCTTACTTAAAAAATATCCATTGAACTTTAATTCATCTGCATGATTTGTTAAATATCGTTCAATCGTAGAGATATCTACCTCATAAAAATCTGCTACCATTTGTTTAGTAAAACAATATTGACCCTCAAATTCCATTGCCTCTATATTCAATGCTTTTTGAATTGCTTCTACTGCAAAACGGTTATTTAATACATTTTGTCGTTCTATGGTTGAAATTGCTAATTGTTTATCCATAATTAAACATTTACTTACTTTATTTTTTTATACTCTTTCGACGTAAACCCCGCATATCTCTTAAAAAATCTACCGAAATGAGACGGAGTGCAAAAATACAAAATATCGCTAATATTCTTATGATAGGTATCTGCAATTTTTTCTTTTATTTGGTTGAAAATCTGAATATATTCCTGCATCTCTTTTTCCGAAAGGTCGAAAACGGGTTGTTTCAAAAAATGATTAAAAACCAATAAAATCTAAGTACCATTTGCAAATTAAAAAATTATAACTACGAAATCTCTTAACTCTTTGATATCCTTTTTCTTCCATTTTATCCTCCATCATAGAAGTGAACTCCGAATAGTGCATCCAATCATTTTTTTTCATCTTTTTTAACAGGTATTTCCAAGGGAAAAAATCGCGAATTTTATTCTTCATTTTTTGAATAGTAATATCCAAAGAGGTTACTTTCATCTCTTCCTCATTAAAATAAACATTCTGTTTTATAAAAAATTCATTGATAGCAACCTCATCATAAAGCCATTTGTTTTCTCTAAATTCGTAAGGTAATTGTCTAAAAAAATGAACAATAGTATCATCCCATAACAAAAAGTATGTTTCATATCCCCAAAAATCAAAAACTTTTGAAGAATGAAAAAGAAATTTTGAAAACTTTTCCTTTACACACCAATCTTCTATATAAGGATTATATTTTTTTGAGTACCGGTTTTTTGGAGGATAATTATAAATAGTTTTTGAAATTCTATTTTGAAGTTGTTTTGTTTCTTTTTTATTATTTTTTTTAAAGAAGAAATAATTGTTTATTAATATTTTAGGTAGTTTATCATTTTGTTTTTTGGTTTTCATTGATTTTAACACATAACTACCTGCAATATTATCTCCTACATGACCGGAAAGGAATACGCTATTTTCAGGAACAAGATTATCTTTTCTAATTTTTTTAACAGCAAAATACTCCTGCAAATAGGGCATTGCAAATCCATTTCCTACCGATTTCATATAACTTAAAAAATCTTCATCATCTAAAAATGTTTCTAATTCAATTTCATTATAATCAATAAAAAACCATTGATATCCTAATTGTTTTGCTACTTTCTCGCTGATTTCCGATTCTCTGCTTTTTCTACCATAAGTAAAACAGATTACATTTTCATAATTAAGATTTTTTAAGATGCAGGTTATAAGTCTGCTGTCAAAACCTCCGCTTAATGGAATAACTGCGGTTCGAGAATTAAGAAATTTTATCAGTCGTTTTCCTGCTTCATAAAGTTTAGTTATGAGTATTTTATTAAGATTTTGAAAACTATCATTCAAAAAAGAATCCGGTAAAAAGTAATAATTAAAAACTCTATAAAAAGTTCCGTCATTGTTCAAAAACAGTGTTTCTCCTCCTCTTGTTTTTAGAATATCTTTGTCTAATGTTTCATTATCAAGTACAAAACCAATAGAAAGAAACTCTTCTTTTGCGTCAATGTTTGGAGATATTCCGTTTTTCAATTTTAATAGAAAATTCCAATCATCGCTAATCATCCAATTATCATTTTGTTTTAAATAAAAAACCGGAAAATAATTGATAACATCCGAAACAATGGTTATTCCTTTATCTGTTAATTTAATCAAAGTATAGATTCCGTTCAATTTTGGATATTCAGTCTGCGTTTTTTCAATTTGTAGAAAAAAATCTATCGCTTCAAAACCTGCGTAAAAAACATTGTTATCATCCGAAAAATAACCGGTAAAATAATGGTTATCTCTACATTTCCATTGATAGGTTTGATTTCCAAAGAGATGAAGATTAATCATAATCAACTGTTTTATGTATCAAATACTTACCTTTATCTTTCATAAGGATAAAATACCCTATAATAATTGCAGAAGAAACAAAACTAACGATGGAAGTGATGACACACACACCATTTATTTCCCACACAGGTATAATAATTATGGACAATACTACTGTTAGAATTGCGCCTACTACCGACTTTAATACAAGTACTTTCATTTTTCCGATAGCGGCAAAATAGTGTCCGTAAACGGTTGAAAATGCTAAAAACAATATTCCCGGGCTCATCAACAAAACAATCTTTTTGCCTTCCAAAAATTCATTAGTAAATGCTAAAGTAAAAAGAGCATTCGGTATCAGTAAAATAATTATTATACAAACCAATGAAATAACAATACTGAAAACGGATGCGGTAATTACTCCTTTTCTTGCATTTTGTGTATTCCCTTCTTGAATAATTTTTGAATATTGCACCATCGAAATACTTTTGCTAAATATCCATATCGATTCCGCTATGGACATACCAACTACAAAAACTCCCAAAGAGGCTGCGCTCAAATAATAAAGAATAAAATAAGCACTTGCACGCATAGAAAGTAAATGAAAAAAATTACTTAATTCATTCTGAAAACCGTAGTTAAAACTTTGTTTTGTAATAGAAAAATCAATCTGTAATTTTAATTTACCTACTGTTTTTTTGGTTAGAAAAAATGCAATAGATATTACAACAATTAGAGAAAGTATATAAGCATAAAAATAATCCACATAGGTAGAATTTGTTGTTTTATATAATATAAACATAAAAACCAATACAAAAAACGGTTGCAATATGGTAAGCAAATTAAAGTATTTAATTTTTTGCATACCGATATACAGGGCATTATGAAAAGATAAAAATCCCGCCAAAATAGAGGTTATCAACAGTAAAATTAAAAAGTAACTATTTCCGATAATATAAAAGATGAACACGCAGATAGAAGCACTGATAAATGTCCAAATACAAGCCTGCGCATATAATTTTGAAGCACCCACTTTGCTTACATAATATGAAATGCTGCTATTATTAAAAATATTAGTAACAATAATAATGATTGCTAAATTTATAGTAAAAATTGCTTGAAATCCTTTTCCTTCTGCGCCCCAAAAATACATAATACAACTCGTAATGACAAGATTAATAAGCAAAATGGTTCCTTTGCTAAAAATTGTAAGAAAGGTATCGTTTCGCTCTTTTTTGTTAATCATTTTTTTCAATAAAGTGAATAAAAACCATTTCTATCATTTTCCAATTATAGGTGGATTGTGCCATTTCATACGCAAAGTTGCAACTTTTATTATAATATTCGGGATTATTAATATATTTTTCAATAATATTTACAATATGGTCAATCTTTTTTGGATTTACCAAATGAGCAAAATTAGGGATTATATTTTTTGGAAAAAATTTTCTAATTGCTTTTAAGTCAGAATATATTACAGGGCGACCGGCAGCCATATAATAAAATATTTTGATAGGTAAACTATGATTTTTGATACAATCAATTTTTCTTATATCTAAAAAGATGTCCGATTTTCCAATTTCTTTACAAAAATCAAAGAAAGGTAATTGATGAATATATTGAAATTCAATGTTTTCAACATCACAGATTGAATCATTTTCAAATTTTTGAGGAGAAATAATTTTTAATACAAATGTTGTATTAGGCATTTTTTTTGCACACTCTTGAGTAACTTTTAATACTTTGTCAAACCCATTGACATTTGTTAGATTTCCTGAATAAAAAAGTTCACATCTGTTTGAAATATCTTTCACAGGATATTTATTAATAAACTCATCATTAGCATAATAAGAAAGATAAATAAACTTTTTAAACGGAAATAAAATTCTAAAAAATATTCCTTTATAATATTCTCCGAAAATAAATTTATTTACCAAGCATCCTGCATAAAAAGATAAAAAAGAAAGAGTAAAAAATTTGATTGATTTATTTAAAAAATTTCCCTCTTTTAAATTCAAAGTTGAAGGATACCATTCTGTTACATCATAAATGAGAGTTGCTTTTGATTGGGTAGAAGAAATATGTTTTTTGGCAGCGATGACCGAAATGGGATTATCGCAAATAATTATTTCCGGATTAATATTGGAAAGAATAGTTATAATTTTTTGAATTACATTTTTTTTTGATAAACCTATATCATTAAAACAAAAAACATTACTTAAATTGCTACCTTCAACTTTAGAAGAAATGATAGATACCTCGTGCCCTCTTCTTTTCAAAGATTCTGCTTGCTGATACCAAACTCTTTCATCGTTTGGTAGATGAACGGTTAACACAAAAGTGATTTTCATTCGGCAAAAATAGAATTTTAATGATATTCAAAAAAACGTGTTATTTTGCCGTTGAAATTGTAAAAAAATCTAAATAATTAATACTTAACAATTTGAACCCAAACAGTATCATTACAGTATCTCTTCTTGTTGGGCTTTTACTCATAACTTTATCTTTCGTACAATACAGAAGAAAAGCACTGCTTATGTTGCGGGCACTGTTTTCTGCACGTTTTTTTCAACAACTTCTTCGGGAAGGAAAATTTTTAAATGAACGTATTAATCTATATACCATACTTTTATATGTATTCATGTTACCTTGCCTGTTTTGGATAATGTTTCACTTTTATCTCCCTCAACTATTAAGAAAATATGCTTTCCCTCCATTGATTTTATTTGGTGTAACGGTTTTGGTAATCATCGTTTTATTTGGTTTATCAAGACTTTTATTATCCTATTTTTCAATCCTTTTTAATTATCACGAGTATAAATATCTTTATTCTACTTGCAAATCATTATATCGTTTTTGCCATGCGCTGCTTTTAATGATAATGATTCCCATTATTTGGTATGCCGGTATCTCTGAATTGATTATCTTTGTTTATTTCCCTTTGTTTTTGATAATCTTTTTTGCATTTTTTGTAAGATTTTATA
>Ga0099364_10009506_pt1 | contig 13480 bp, 9 predicted proteins | sample TergutTh196P3_FD_73070 | JGI IMG/M metagenome (GOLD analysis project Ga0099364, IMG submission 73070) | Microcerotermes parvus P3 segment gut microbial communities from Pointe-Noire, Republic of the Congo - Th196 P3 | ecosystem: Host-associated > Arthropoda: Insects > Digestive system > Gut ...
ACAATGAAGTAGAAAAATTAGCAGAATACCCTTTATCAGGTAGAGATTGTAGTCATATTAGAGAAAATTATAGATACTCTAAAGTAAAGTCCCATTATATCTTTTATAAATACCAGAAAAACGAAAACATGATAGAAATAATTAGAGTATTACATCAAAATATGGATATCGAAAATAGGTTGAAAGAATGAAAATTTGATTAACGTAAAAATAAAATGTTCTACGTCTAACGGAGCGGTTTAGCGCAAGGGGTGGCGTAGCTCCGCAGAAAGTTTTGCGGGATTTTGGGAGGTTATTTTTTTAACGCAAAATCGCATATATATTATCTGTGTGATTTCTTTTTTTTAAGTATAAAATAGGCAAAAAAGTAATCCATCTGAAAAAAATATATTACCTTTGCCCCAAAATTTATAAAAAAATCTAACAAAAATTTGTATATGAAAAAACATTCAATTTATTGCTTTTTAATAGCAATAGTTTTATTAACAGTAAGTTGTAAAAACAAAAAAATCGACAACACAACTTTTCACTCTCCTTATCATCCGCGAATTGCGGCATTTACCTCTGGGTTGATACCTACTGATGGTAGTATTATCATTGAATTTGCGGATAGTGTAGCAAGTGCGGTTTTTGGACAGGAAGTCCAATCTAACGTGGTTTCAATTTCACCCAAAATTACAGGAAAATGGGTATGGTTAGACCATCGCACGCTTCGTTTCACCCCGTCAGCAAAGTTACCTCCCGACAAAAAGTGGAAAGTGAACATTCTTATGAAAAAACTGTTTCCTAACGAAAAAGAAGATTTTTTCTTTGAATTTGGAACATTACCGCAAAACTACAGAGTCATAACAGATGCACTGCAACTATTTGATAGTGAAAGTGCTGACGCATACAAACTGACAGGAAAAATTGTTACAGCAGACGGAGTCTCTGAAAAAGAGATTGAAGCAATGCTTAAAGCCTCGATAGGAAAGACATCTCACAATATAAAATGGACACATTCAGACGCAAAAACGCACTATTTTGAGATTTCGCCTATTAAGCGTTCTGAAAATGCAAGCGAACTTATTTTGGAATACAACGGTAAACCCATTGATGTTGATAGTAAAGGTAGCATTGAAGTGAAGATACCCGGAATAAATGATTTTATTGTTCAATCAGTTGAAATAATTCAATCGCCGAGACAACTTATTCGCGTGGTTTTCAGCGACATAATTAAAATTAAACAAGACCTTACGGGACTTATTGTTATTAAAGATATCGCTAATGTACAATATCAACTTAACGAAAATGTTGTGGAACTCTACCCTACTTCGCAACTATATGGCGATATTACACTTCATATTTTTCCGGGAATTGAAAATGTAAAAGGAAATAAATTTGATGAAATGTATATTCAAAATCTTCAATTTGCGAGTACAAATCCTGCCGTTGAAATTTTAGGGCAAGGAAATATTATTCCATTTTCCGAGGGTTTGATGTTGAATTTCAAAGCGGTAGCACTAAAAGAAGTCATTGTGAGGATAATTAAGATTTACGAGAGCAATGTTCCCTTCTTTTTGCAGGTAAACAGTTTGGATGGCACTTCACAGTTGAAACGTGCAGGTCGTTTAGTACATCAGTCGGTGCTTTCTCTTGAGCGCGATGCAACGTTAGATTTGAATCAATGGAACACATTTGCACTCGACCTCTCAAAGATGATACAGCCTGACCCTGGTGCTGTTTATAGAATAGAACTCGGTTTTTTAAAACGACAAGCTATTTTTCCATGTGCAGCATCAGACGAATATGATTTAAGTCTCGAAGAAGAATTAAAACGACTTGATGGAAATTTTTGGGATACACCCGATGATTACTATTCTGAATGGGATTGGGGTAATTATTATAATAACTACAATTGGTATGATAGAGAAGATCCGTGCACAAGTTCCTATTATACCCGCGACAAATGGGCAAGACGCAATCTTTTTGCCTCAGACTTGGGATTAATTGCAAAAGCAGGTAATGAAGGCAATTTTCATGTTTTTGTTTCTGATATTCGTTCTACACAACCAATTAATGACGTAACGGTCGAACTACTTAATTTTCAGACACAAACAATAGGAAAAGCAAAAACCAACAACGACGGAATGGCAACAATAGAAATTAAAGAGAAACCGTTCCTTGTTGTTGCTTCAAAAGGAAAACAGAAGGGCTATCTACGTGTAGATGACGGTTATATGTTATCTATAAGTCGTTTTGATGTATCTGGGCAAACCGTGCCAAAAGGTATGAAAGGTTATATTTATGGTGAAAGAGGCGTTTGGCGTCCGGGTGATTCAATTTTTATTTCATTTATTTTGGATGATAAAACGGGCAAACTTCCTGCAAATTATCCCGTATCGTTTGAATTGTTAAATCCTCGTGGTAATATGGTTAACCGACAAGTGCGAAATCATTCCTCAAACAGAATTTATTCATTTCGAACAGCAACAGACGAAGACGCAATTACAGGAATATGGTTGGCACGTGTTATTGTTGGCGATGCATTATTTGAGTCGCCTGTTCGCATTGAAACCGTAAAACCTAACAGGCTGCGCATTGAATTAGATTTTGGCAAAGATATTTTAAAAGGTGATAAAAACATCACAGGAAGGCTATTTTCAGAGTGGCTTCACGGTGCGGCAGCCGCTAATTTAGCAGCCGATATGGCGGTTACACTCCTTCCATCCAAAACGAATTTCAAAAACTATCAGGATTTTATTTTTGATGACGCAACACGAACAATATATCCATCTGAAGAACTTATTTTTTCAGATAAATTAGATACTCGGGGTCATGCAAATTTGAACTTTAAGCCAAGTTTGCATCAGCGTGCGCCGGGTATGCTTACAGCATCGTTCCGGACGAGAGTTTACGAAGAAAGTGGCTCTTTTAGCATCGACAGAACGACTGTTCCATACTCGCCATATTCGCGGTATGTTGGACTTAAAGCACCAAAAGGAGATAAGCGCGGAATTTTATTGACAGACGAAAACCATAAAATTGAAGTTGTTACTGTTACGGCAGACGGAGATGCAGTTTCGGTAAATAATTTAGTATATAAAGTATATAAAATCGACTGGCGTTGGTGGTGGGAAAAATCTGACGAAGATTTAGGCAGGTATGTAGGTTCTTATTCACAAAACGTTATTACATCGGGACATGTAAGTACACAGAACGGAAAAGCGACAATTCCGTTCCGTATAAATCAGCCCGAATGGGGTCGTTATCTAATTCATGTTTCGGACGAAGTAGGTGGACACGCATCCTCAACTGTTGTTTTGGTAGATTGGCCCGGATGGGCGCAAAAACCCGAAGGAATTGACGCGGATGCCGCAATTATGCTACAATTTACACCCGACAAAGAGAAGTACGAAGTAGGTCAAACGGCAAATATTACTTTTCCATCTGCCGAAGGGGGTCGTGCGTTGGTTAGTTTAGAAAACGGCTCAAGCATTGTTAAAACATGGTGGGTACAAACTAATAAAGGAACTACAAAATTTTCGTTCAAAATAACGGAAGATATGACTCCAAATGTTTATATTCATATCACTCTTTTACAGCCACATGGACAGAAAGACAACGATTTACCTATCAGAATGTACGGAATTATGCCGATTTTGGTTCACTCGTCTGCATCTGTGCTTACTCCTGAAATTAAAACCGATAAAGAGTGGCGACCTCAAAGCAAAACTACAATTACCGTTTCTGAGAAAAATAACCGTGAAATGAGTTATACTTTGGCAGTTGTTGATGATGGACTTCTTAATCTTACACGTTTCAAAACTCCAAATGCTTGGAATCATTTTAATGCACGTGAGGCTCTTGGCGTAAAATCGTGGGATTTATATAACCTAATACTTGGTGCTTATGGTGGCAGAATTGAGCGACTTTTTGCCATCGGTGGTGGTGATGAATTAAATGCAGGCGATGCCGACAAAGAAGGCAGAAGATTTGAGCCAATGGTCAGATTTCTGGGTCCTTTTGACCTGAAAAAAGGTAGTAATAAACATACTATCGATGTTCCTAATTATGTTGGTTCTGTGCGTGTTATGGTCGTGGCAACGGCAGGAACGGCAACTGGCGCAGCTGAACAAACTGTATTAGTAAAACAACCTTTGATGGTTCTGGGAACTTTGCCGAGAGTGCTTGGTCCGGGTGAAAAAGTACAACTCCCTGTTACGATATTTGCTTCTGGCGCAGCAGTTGGAGAGGTTAATGTTACGATAAATACAGACAAAAAGTTTTCAATGCCTGAAGGAAACAAAAAGTCTGTTCGTTTTGATAAAGAAGGTGAAAAAACTATTTTCTTTGAACTTAATGTTGCGGAAGTTATTGGACAAGGAAAGGTAGAAATAGTAGCACAATCGGGCAAAGAAAATGCCTCATACACTATAAATATACCAATTCGTAATCCAAATCCGCCAATTATGAAAGTCATTTCAGAAGTTGTTGAAGGAAACGGAAAAGTTACGCTTAATTACGAACTTCCCGGAGCCATTGGCACAAACTCTGCTATATTGGAAATTAGTACATTACCACCAATGGATTTTGGTCGCCGTTTGGATTTTCTGTTAAGTTATCCTCACGGATGTATCGAACAGATAGTTTCGGGCGGTTTTCCGCAAATATTTTTGCCTGAAATAGTTCAATTAGAGCCTGAAGCCGTTAGTAAATCACAACATAATGTTCAGAGTGTTATCAATCGTTTGCCTTCTTATCAAACAAATTCGGGTGGGTTTGCATATTGGTCAGGTGGAACAGCGCCTGATGAATGGGCATCAACTTATGCGGGTCATTTTATGTTAGAAGCCGAAAAAAGAGGGTTTTCAGTGCCTTCTCATCTAAAAAGTTCTTGGTTAACCTACCAAAAACGTGCGGTTTCAGACTGGCAACCCGATCGAACAAGACATAACCGAAGTAGTGATTTTATTCAAGCATACAGGCTTTTCACACTTGCCCTCGCGGGTGAAGCAAACGTTAGCGGAATGAATAGGCTTAGGCAGCAGTCAAATCTCTCAAATTCAGCACGATGGCGTTTGTCAGCAGCGTACTCTCTCGCAGGAATGAAAGAAGTTGCAAAAGAACTGACAGATGCAATCCCCGAAACTTCATCAGAATTTGGAATTGACTATTATTATACATACGGCTCACCCGAACGTGACTTAGCAATGGTTTTAGAAACGCTTGTCCTTCTCAATGAAAAAGAGAGAGCCGCACGAATGGCTATTAATCTTGCAAAGTTGATGAACTCAAATCAATGGATGAGTACGCAAACTACCGCATACTGTCTGTTGGCAATGAGCACCTATGCAAAAGGTCAAAATATAAATAAAGGTGAAACTAAAATCAGATATAAAATCAATGATGACAAAGCGATTAATCACGGCTTTTCAATGCCTTTGTTACGACAAGATATCTATTTAGAAGGAAAAACCAAAGGCTCAATAACGTTTGAAAACAATTCTGCAGGACAAGTTTTTGTCAACCTGATTATGAAAGGGCAGCCATTCCGAGATGTCAACATTACTCCTTTATCTTCTGAACTAAATATGGACATCCGATATCTTGACTTAGAAGGAAAAGAAATTGATATTTCAAATATTAAACAAGGAACTGATTTTAAGGCTATTGTCCGCGTACATAATCCGGGAGTTGTTTCAGTAGGTAATTTGGCGCTTACTCAGATTTTTCCGTCAGGGTGGGAAATCCGAAACACAAGATTTGAGCAGACGGGCAACCTCCACGAATTAGATATACCCGAATATAGAGATATTAGAGACGACAGAGTATTTTCCTATTTTAATCTAAATTCTGGACAAGCCAAACAATTTGTAACCATACTTCATGCCTCATTTGGCGGTAAATTTTATATGCCCGCCGTCAGTTGCGAAGCAATGTATGATTATTCGATTAGAGCAAATAGCGTTGGGAGATGGGTCGAGGTGAGGAGGTAAAAATAAATAAATGAGTGAATGAGTAAATGGGTGAATAAGTGTAGGGGCGCACCCTTGCGGTCGTCCACCTTGTAATAAAAAAATAAATAAATGAGTTAATGGGTGAATAAGTGTAGGGGCGCACCCTTGCGGTCGTCCACCTTGTAATAAAAAAATAAATAAATGGGTGAATGAGTAAATGAGTGAATGAGTGAATGGGTGAATGAGTAAATGGGTGAATAAGTGTAGGGGCGCACCCTTGCGGTCGTCCACCTTGTAATAAAAAAATAAATAAATGAGTAAATGAGTAAATGAGTGAAAGGGTGAATGGGTGAAAGGGTGAATGAGTATAAAATGCGACATTTCTTATTTTCCGTATCATTTTAACAGTATTTCTGTTTTAAAGAAAAGACAAGAGTTCTGAATCTTGTAAAAAATTGAGATGTCTTTAACTTTTCCACTGATTCACTCATTTTCTGATTTACTCATTCACTATAACTTGTTTTTGCTAAAAAAATTATTTCAAATGTTTGTTATTTTAAAGTTTTATATATCTTTGCATTTTTAATATGTAACGATTATATGTTAAAAACCTTACAAAGACAAATAGAATTAATGTTTGTAGTCTAAATTTTAACAAAGATATGCGTTCACTTTTTTTTGTTATTTTTATATTTTTCGGTTTGTGTATAATGCCTCTCAAGGCTGATTCAGGTGAAACGGAGGCGACAAAAGTTGTATATGTTTTGCCGATTTTCAGTAATATAAACAATACTTCTTGGATTTTTATGCAGCGTGCTTTTGAGGAAGCAACTTTACTTGATGCAGAAGTAATTATTTTACATCTAAATACTTACGGTGGTGAGGTAATTTTTGCCGATTCCATGCGGACAAGAGTTTTGAATAGCGATATACCTGTTCATGTTTTCATTGATAATAATGCCGCAAGTGCAGGGGCTTTAATTTCAATTGCTTGTAAAAATATTTATATGCGACCGGGTGCTAATATTGGAGCGGCGACGGTTGTAAATCAAACAGGCGAAGAAATGCCCGACAAATATCAATCTTATATGAGGTCAACAATACGTTCAACGGCAGAAGCGCACGGAAAAGATACTATTGTTGTCAAAGGAGATACAATTTTTAAGTGGAAAAGAGACCCCAAAATTGCAGAAGCAATGGTTGACGAAAGGGTTGTGATTCCCGGACTAATTGATTCCGCTCATGTCCTCACTTTTACTGCATTAGAAGCCATCGAACACGGCTTTTGTGAAGGACTTGCTAACAATATTTCTGAAGTTATCACTCACTTAGGAATCGAAAATCCCAAAATTGTTACCTTTAAATCTACCGCTTTTGACAGTATTAAAGGATTTTTGACAAGCCCAATTTTCAGAGGAATATTGATTTTACTTATTGTTGGTGGAATATATTTTGAATTACAAACACCCGGAGTAGGTTTTCCGCTCCTTGCCGCTACAATTGCGGCAGTCCTGTATTTTGCACCACTCTACATTGACGGAATAGCAGAAAATTGGGAAATTGCTCTCTTTTTAATTGGTATTGTACTGATAATTTTGGAAATATTCGTATTCCCAGGATTTGGAATAACGGGAGTTCTCGGAATTATTTTTGTAATTATCGGGCTAACATTAAGTCTGATAGAAAACGTTGCCTTTGATTTTAGCGGAGTAGACCCAAGTTCATTTTTATCTGCGATGTTGACCGTAATTTGTGGAATTGGCGGTGCAGCAGGAGTTACAATTTTGCTTAGTAGGCAAGTTTTGACACAAAAATCGGGTATTTTTTCAAAAGTTGCATTACATACAACACAGGAAATAGATGAAGGTTTTGTTGGTGTTGATGCCTCTTTGTCGCATCTTGTTGGACAACAGGCAGTTACTGCTACAATTTTACGACCCGCAGGTAAAATTGTTATAGATGACGAACTATACGACGCAAAAGCAGTCGAAAGTTTTATCGAAAAAGGTGAAAATGTGAAAGTTACAAGTTTTACATCTGGACAATTATATGTCCGAAAAAATTTTTAATTTTATGTTAAAGGAGGACTATTAATATAATGTGGAAGGATTTTTTCTCATTTTCACGCAAAGAGCAAAACGGAATAATTGTTTTGTTAATTATTGTAGTTCTTTTGATTGTGTTAAGAATAATTTTACCAAAACTTTTTTCTTCCTCCGGTGAAATTGTTTCAGAACTTGGAGAACAATATTTTATCATAACCCCCACACAAGAAGTCAAAGATTTTAAAGCGGTTGCACAAAAAAAAGAGATTCCAATTTTTGACCCAAACAAAGTAACCCCCGAGTTCTTGATATCAATTGGAATTAAAAAAAGAGTTGCCGATAATTGGTTTAATTATCTACAAAAGGGCGGATTTTTCAATTCACCCGAAGATGTTTCTAAAATTTATGGAATGGATAGTAATTTAATGGCTGCCCTTATTCCTTATATGATTGTAACTGAAAAACCTACACCTAAAAACATTTTTGAAAAACCCGAAATTATCGCAAAAATGTATGTTGATTCACTTTTATTGACAGAAAAACAACCGATACAACGATTTATTAGCAAAGCGAAAGATTTTATTATCGAAATAAATAGCGCCGACACAAGCGAATTAATGCTACTCAAAGGCATCGGACCAGTTTTGAGTAGACGGATAGTATATTACAGAAAACAATTAGGAGGTTTTGTTCTTCCAACTCAATTATTGGAAATAGAGGGAATTTTGCCTAAAGTGTTAGAAGACAATGCAGAAAATATCACAATAAATACTGATTTGATAATTCCGCTGAACGTTAATAAAGCATCAATCAGACAGTTACGCGACCATCCGTATCTTGATTTTTACAAAGCGAAAGCAATAGTAGATGAAAGGAAAAAAAATCTCCTCATAGAAATTGACGATGTATTTGATTTAGAGCCTTTTGCAGACATTGACAAAGAAATTATTAAATATTATTTGATAGTAAAATAAATAAATTTTTATAAAAATTTGCATAAATTAATAAAAAAAGCTGTACTTTTGCAGCCCAAAATAATTAAACACATTTATATGATTATTGTACCAATTAAAGAAGGTGATAATATTGAAAGAGCCTTAAAGAAGTTTAAACGCAAGTTTGAAAAAACCGGTGCTTTACGTGAATTAAGAACACGACAAGCTTTTACGAAACCTTCTATAATTAAAAGAGAACAAAAAAAGAAAGCTGTTTATATCCAGCAACTTAAACGCTTAGAAGAATAAGAAAACCTTTTTTAAGCTATTTCCTGAAAAAATAATTGAGTATTACTCTTATTTTTTCAGCTTTTGTTGTGTATTGTGCGAAAATCAATGCTCTCGGCTGCATCGCTGATACCAAGCATAGAAACTCCCTCACTTTTTATATGGCACCTTTCTCGCAAGGTTTGCAGCGAATAGTGCCGACCATAATATTTTGCCACCATTTGCATGCAAGCGGGACCGCAGTCCATTGCGTCGGGTTGCTTGGTGTTGGGGAAGGGTTTCATGAGGTATATTTATCTTGTTGGAAATTTATTATTTTTCAAATGCCTTCATAACCTATATTATTCATATTATTTATTTTAACGCAAAGACGCAGAGTTGAGAACGCTTTAGTAGTTTTCAGTTTTCAGTTATTTATAGTTTTCAGTTTTCAGTTATTTTTTGTGTTCCTTTGTGGTTAAAAGATATTTTCATTTCTTATAAATAATGCAGGGTAAATACGTCTTCGTGAACATACATAGTTTTTTCGTCAAATATATAATTTTTGGATTTTTACATATTGTCCAATTGTTTTAATGCGATTAGATTTTTATACATTTGCCTTGATGGTTTATTGTAGTCATTTAAAGTAACAAACGAAAATCCATTTCTTTCGTAAAAACGCAGAGTATTCACATTATTCAAGGCATCAACTGTAAGAAATTGACAGCCAGTTTTATTGCCCACAAGAAAGCCCATAATGATAAGATTAAGAATTTGAGTGCCATATCCGCAGCGTTGAAACTCAGAATCGACTGCAAAGCGACCAATTTTTGCAGCAGGAAACGTTGAAATACCTCTCATTCTGAGCAAATAGGAATAATCTTTATTTGCAATTGTATCCCAAAGTTCCATATCAAAATCTTTATCTGTTTGAGGGTCAATATGTAACAAGTCATTTTGCAAACTATAATAAGCAATTGTTTTGTTTTCATTTTCAAAAAGATAGGTAGTTGCAGACAAGTACTTGATGTGAATTTTGGAATCGTCAAAAAGGAAATCATTCAAATCTGCAACACCACAATCAAAAGGCTTAATTGTATGCGTGTCGGTTAATCTAACTTCCAATATTTCACCACTTTCTATATTCTTTATCAGATTGGATTGTACCATTGGTAACTGTAATGTATTCTTGATAAAATCTTTTCATTTCCTGAAACTCACGTTTTTGCCGCTCTATTTCTTCGGTAGGGGAGGACATAATTAAAGAGTTCTCTAAAGATTTTCTAAACCTTCGAGCATCTTCGCCCGTTATTATTGGCGTTTTTTCTATTGGTCGTGCCATAAACTTATAAAATTTTGTTTACTTTCAAAGCACAAAAATAATCGTTTATTTTATATTTGCCAAAAAAATCAAAAAATAATTTTTTTCATTGAATTGTGTTTTTTTATGTTTATTTAAAATTTAAGATTTTATTAACTGTTTTTTTCCCTATTTTTCTTTTGTTACATTATAGCTGTTCTATTATTTCTATTGCTTTTTCTAACAATTCATCTTTTCCTTCTTTTATTCCGTTAATTGTCGGTTCAACTATTATATCGGGGACAATGCCAATTCGTTGTGTTTGTGTACCATCTGGATAATAAACTCCAATACCTGAAATCCAAGTCATTAATCCTCCGGGTAATAGGATGGTTGATATATTTCCATCAGCGCCAGCGGTTTGACTTCCTATTATTGTTGTATTATCACCTGCTCTGAATGCCATTGCCGTGTATTCTGCCGAACTTTGTGTTAATTCATTTACTATCACTACTAATTTACCGTTATAAGTTTTATTTGTGTTATAAATTTTACCTCCTGTTCTAAAAACAAACTCACCCGGATTATTAACATTCCCGTTAGTAAATTTCACAAAATGAGTGGATTTTGATATAAAAAAAGAACCTAATTGAGACATCACATTTGCAGACGGATAATTACGAATATCAATAATAATACCTTTTGTGTTTTTAAATCCTTTTCTTATTGAATGAACGTCTTCATCCCTAATGTTTGCTAATGTTATATACCCTATATTACCATCCAAAAGTTTATAACATTTTTCGTTTTGATTTATTTTATAACGGTATAAATTTATTGTGTTTCGTGGATAAAGTGATAATGTTTTTTGTTTAGACTGTCCAGAAGAAATATATTGAATAGTTATTGAATCATCGGTAGATCTCAATAAATCAAAAGAAATATTCCGCAATTTTGCCGCTTCATTCGAGGCAGGATAATAATTTTTGATGCTGTCAACTATGTAATCTATTGTTTTTCCGTTGATATGGGTAATAATATCACCTATTTTCAAACAGGATACTTCTTTGAGCTCAGGGTTATAATAATCTGTTACAATTAATTTTTGTTCCACAAATTGAACCCGAAACGGTGCATAATTATTTCCTTTTAATCTATCTATTTTATCTCCGCCCGCCCATAAATTTGCGTGGGTATCATTTATTTCTCCAATAATTTGCAAAGTTGCCAATTCATATTCTAATTCATCTTTTGCCGAAATAAATATCGGGATATATTCTTTTAATACATCATCCCATTTTTTGTCAGTAACATATTTATAAGGGAAAAAATATTGTATCATATTCCAATACCTATAAAGTGCTAATAATCGAAATCCTGCATCGGGGTATGGCATATCAGTGTAGGGGTTTTCATTTATAAAAAGCGGATTTTTTATACGGAAAGCCAATTTGACGTAATAGTGTTTTCCTTTTAGCCTGTTAGAATAAATTTCTTGAATTTTCTTTTTTAAATCATCATTTAAATCACTATTTTCTAACCATAACAAGTTGGGTTTAATGTATGCGTCCGATGATGTCGTTTGGCAATTTGCACAAACAGGTATTTCACCATATTTGTTGATCCAATCGAGGAGTAGTTTGTCTCTTTCCGTATTGTTTTCTACTTTTAAATAGTGAGGAAGTATTCGAAATAATTCATAATCCCAATTGTAATTCCCTTTTCCGATTTTATGATGGTGGTATTTTAAAAAGCCCCATATCTTGCCCAATAAATCTAAGTCATTTATCATTTTTTCATTGACAGCAGTGAATTCAATAGCGGAATAGTTGTCAAATTCTCTGTCTTTTTCAGCAGGTTTTTTGCAACTATAATTAATTATCAAAAGTAAAACTGCAAAAATGAATTTTTTCATTTTTTCTTTCAAAAAATTTTAATTTTTGTTATTCTTGTTGCTCTTTATTTTTTAATTGTTTTGATAATTTGGAAATAAACCAACTCTGATAAACGATCATTAAAAGCAACGTCATTTCCATAATAGCCCTTGGAGATATTCCAATATAAATATTCAAAAATCGCAACGCTGCACAAATAATAATTAGTCCCATAAAAAAACCGAAAATAATTCTATACGCTTTCATATCACTTTATATTTTTAATTAATAACTTACTTACTTATCTTGTTGAAAAAATTTCTTTTTTTCATTCTTTAATTCCTTTCTTTTTTATTGTTTTTTTATATCTCAAACAAAGAACTCTCTATTTATGTGATTCCTGTCGGAATAATCGCTACTTTCGTTCTTTTTTTTGCTAAAAATTTTTTCTTTTTACGCTGTTTTTTCTTTTAGGTTTCAAAATTTTATTTTTTTGAGTTTGCGGGGCTCAAAAAATTAATTCAATGATTTGATTTTATCTATAAGACCCTTTGGGTTCAAAAAATCGTGACAAGAAAGTAAAAAATTTTTTAATTTTTTTCAAACACTTTTCGTAACTTTCTCTTTGCTCTTTTGATATGCGTATCAACTATATTTTTTGAGAGGTTTAATTTTTCTGTAATTTCCATATAACTTAACCCTTCGTCCCACAACAAAAATATTTCTCGGCATTGTGCGGGTAGGTCTTCAATTGCTTTTTAAATTTCGCGCTCGGTTTCCGTTTTTATCAAAATGTGTAATGGGTTATTTTCGTTTAATTTATAAAAATTACTTTCATTCTCTCTTTGTATGTGCTCGTTATGTTTTCGTATTACTTCTGTGTGTTTAATAAACTTTAAACATTGATTATGAATGCTTTGAAGTATATATGCTTTTAACGATGTTTCAATTTTAATAATGGTAATTTGGTCGCATTCCTAACGGAATGCATTTTTATGCTTTGAAATTATTTTCTACCAAGCGTCACATTCATTTTCGACAAGCTCAATGCATCGCCTAATGGAATGTGGAAAACTGAGGTTGATAAATATTTCATAAAAAGGTGACATTTTGATTT
>Ga0099364_10009507_pt1 | contig 13479 bp, 15 predicted proteins | sample TergutTh196P3_FD_73070 | JGI IMG/M metagenome (GOLD analysis project Ga0099364, IMG submission 73070) | Microcerotermes parvus P3 segment gut microbial communities from Pointe-Noire, Republic of the Congo - Th196 P3 | ecosystem: Host-associated > Arthropoda: Insects > Digestive system > Gut ...
TCGCGTACGGGCGCACACGCACCAGAGGGACACCGGGGACACTCCTGGACCACACCCGACCATGCACCCCAGGCGAACCAGACCACAAGTTTCCCCCCACCATGGTGGGCCTAGGCCGGGGAAGCTCGCACGAAACTTCGTCCCTCGGTGGCTAGGGGGTTCGGCGTGACCCCGGCCAGCGGCGAGAACCTGTCGGTGCGGGCCTGTGTCGACGGTGCGGTCCGGGTGCTCCGGGAGGCGGGTATCGCCTCGCCCCAGGTCGACGCGACCGCCCTGGCCGCCTGTGCGCTGGGCGTCGACCGGCTGCCGCCGACCTTGGTGCAGGGCCCGGCACCCGACGGGTTCGCCGCCCGCTATGCCGCCCTGGTGGACCGGCGGCGGCGGCGTGAACCGCTGCAGCACATCGTCGGGCGCACCGGGTTCCGGTACCTGGACCTGCAGGTCGAACCGGGGGTGTTCGTGCCTCGCCCGGAGACCGAGACGGTGGCCGGGCACGCGGTGACCGAGGCGGCGCGGGTCGCTGCCGCGGCCGGTGGGGTCCTGGTGGTGGACCTGTGCTGCGGGACGGGTGCGATCGCCCTGGCGGTGGCGACCGAGGTGCCCGGGGCACGGGTGGTCGCGGTCGACGTGGACGCGTCCGCCGTGGACCTGGCCCGGCGCAACGCGGCGGCGGTCGGGCCGGGATCGCCCCCCGCCGATTCGAGAGTTCTGTCGTCGATTCGAGAGTTAAACCCTCGAATCGACGACAGAACTCTCGAGCTGACGGTCGGCTCAGGTTCGCGGCTCACGGTGCAGCAAGGTGACGTGCGTGACCCGGACCTGCTGGCCGACCTGACCGGGACGGTGGACGTCGTGGTCGCCAACCCGCCGTACATCCCGCCCGACCAGGTGCCGGTCGACCCGGAGGTCCGCGACCACGACCCCGACCTGGCCCTGTACGGCGGCGGTGCCGACGGGCTGGACCTGCCCCGGGCCGTCCTCGCCGCCGCGGTGCGGCTGCTGACCCCCGGGGGTCTGCTCGTCATGGAGCACGCCGAGGTCCAGGCCCCCGCCGTGCGCGCCGCGGCCCAGGCCGCGGGCCTGGTCGCGGTGCGGACCGAACCTGACCTGACCGGTCGTCCCCGCGCTGTGGTAGCACGCGCGGTTGGGGCAGCGTCTGTGTGACAGACTCAGGACCCGTGGACGACGAGCAGATGCGCGACGTGACCGACCCCGGCACCCGGGCCGCCGCGCTCGGTGACGCGGCCGCTGCGGTGCGTCGGGGCGGGCTGGTGGTACTGCCCACCGACACGGTGTACGGGATCGGCGCCGACGCGTTCTCCCCGGCGGCGGTGGCCGCGCTGCTGGCCGCCAAGGGTCGGAGCCGGGCCCAGCCGCCCCCGGTGCTGATCAGCGACGCCCGGGCCGTCCTGGGCCTGGCCCGGGACCTGTCGGCGGCGGCGCAGGCGCTGACCGAGGCCTTCTGGCCCGGTCCGCTCACCCTGGTCGTCACCGCGCAGCCGGCGCTGACATGGGACCTGGGCGAGACCGGCGGCAGCGTCGCGCTGCGGGTGCCCGATCACGCGGTGGCCCGGGAGCTGCTGCAGCGCACCGGTCCGATGGCGGTGTCGAGCGCCAACCTGTCCGGGGCGCCCCCGGCGACCACCGCGCCCGAGGCCCGCGCCCAGCTGGGCGGCAGGGTCGAGCTGTACCTGGACGCCGGGGCGACCCCCGGCAGCGCGCCGTCCACCATCGTCGACGCGCGGACCTTGCGGGTGCTGCGGGTCGGCGTCGTCGACCTGGCAGCGCTGCGTGAGGTGGCCGACGTCCGGGTGTCCGACGAGGAGGCAGGTGGGTGAGGTACTACCTGTTCGTCATCGTCGTCGCAGCCACGGTGACGTACCTGCTCACCCCCGCGGTGCGGCTGCTGGCCGTGCGGGTGGGGGCGATCACCGCGGTGCGGGCCCGGGACGTGCACACCGTGCCGACGCCGCGGCTGGGCGGGGTGGCGATGTACGCCGGGATCGTCGCGGCGGTCCTGATGGTGTCCCACACGACCTTCCTGCAGGAGAGGGTGTTCGAGAGCAAGAGCCCGGAGATGGTGGGCATCCTCGGGGGGGCCGGGCTGGTCTGCGCGCTGGGGGTGCTGGACGACGTCTACGACCTGGACTGGCTGACCAAGCTGCTCGGGCAGATCCTGGCGGCGGGGTTCATGACCTCCCAGGGGGTGCTGCTCTACCAGCTGCCGGTCGCGGGCACCACCGTGGCGTCGACACAGACGCTCGCGGTGGTCACCGTGGTGGTGATGGTGGTCGGCATGAACGCGGTGAACTTCGTCGACGGTCTGGACGGGCTGGCCGCGGGGGTGCTGGCCATCGGCGGCGCCGCTTTCTTCGCCTACGTCTACCTGCTGGTCAAGGAAACCAACCCGACGTCCTACGCCGATATCGGCGCGCTGGTCATCGCCGCGCTGGTCGGGGTCTGCCTGGGCTTCCTGCCGCACAACCTGTCACCGGCCCGGATCTTCATGGGCGACTCCGGTGCGCTGATGCTCGGTTTCGTCTTCTCGGCCGCGGCCATCGTCGTCACCGGGAACCTCGACCCCGGGGCGGTCAACGAACGGATGTCCTTCCCGGCCGTCGTGCCGATCCTGCTGCCTGTCGCGGTCCTGCTGCTGCCGCTGCTGGACATGACGATGGCGGTGGTCCGCCGGGTCGGCCGGGGGCGCAGCCCGTTCCACGCGGACCGGCGTCACCTGCACCACCGGCTGCTGCAGCTGGGGCACACCGAGCGTCGGGCGGTGGCCATCATGTACGTGTGGACCGCCGTGTTCGCCTTCGGTGTCGCCGCTCTGGTCCTCTGGTCGACGACGCGGGTGCTGATCGGGCTCGGCGTCGGGGTCGTGGTCGCTACGCTTCTGACCATCGGCCCGCTGCGCGGGCGCGCCGCGACCGAGACGACGACCGTGACCACGGCTGGACCCACCACCGAACCCACGACGAAGACGGAGATCCCTCGATGACCGCCGCCAAGCCCTCGATCACTCCCGACGCCGCGCAGGACGCCTTCCGCCGGGCGCTGCGCTTCCTGCTGTGGCTGGTCGGGGGGCTGGCGGTGGTCGGCGGGGTGGCCGGGCTCCTCGTCGACGGGTGGACCGGGGTGGCGTCGGCGGCGGTCGGGGTGGTGCTGACGCTGTTCTTCTCCGGGACGACGGTGGTCTCGGTGCAGCGCACCGCCGGGAAGGACCCGGCCCAGATGGTCATGGTGATCATGGGCGCCTGGGTGGTGAAGATGCTGGTCGTGTTCGTGGTCCTGGCGGTGCTGTCCCGGATGGGCTGGGTGCAGCCGATGGTGCTCGGGCTGGTCCTGGCGGTCGGTGTGGTCGGCTCGGCGCTGCTGGACTACCGGGCGGTCGCGGGGGCCCGGATGCCCTATGTCGGCCAGTGGGACGAAAGTCACACCCCGCCTGGGTGACCGAAGGTCCCAACCTGCGCTAGGATCGCCAGCGTTGGGGCCGTCTGGTTACTGATACTCAGCGGCGATGACGTAGGACCTACACAACTGGAGTCTCCCCTGTTCCCGCTCGGTGCGCAGGCGCTCGTCGCCGACAGTCCCGCTACGGTGGCGGTTCGACGGCTACCGGTCCTGGCCCCGCAGCCTCCCACGACCCGACAGCGAGTGATCTGCCGATGAGCGACGCACCCACGACCGTCCAGGCACCAGCACCGGAGACCGCACCGACCAAGCCGCGCGGTGTCGGACGCGGCACCGTCATAGCCGTCGCGGCTGCCTTGGTCGCCGTCGCCGCCACGGCCTGGGTGTGGGTCGCGGTCCCGTACCACTCGGGCGGGCACGGGATGCCAGGGGTCAAGGACTTCTTCCCGCCTGCCGTCTGGAGCATCGGCGACCAGACCGTGATCGACCGGATCTTCATCGTCCGGTTCGTCGCCATCGCGACGCTGCTCAGCATCTTCGTCTACGCCTCACGGCGGCTGACGGTGGTGCCGGGTCGGCTCCAGGGCGTCCTGGAGTGGCTGCTGGACTTCGTCCGGAAGAACATCGTGGACGAGGTGCTGGGCGCCGAGCTCGGCAAGAAGTACTTCAACATCATCGCCACGATCTTCCTCACCGTCTTCGCGCTGAACATCACCGGGATCATCCCGTTCCTGAACATCGCCGGGTCGTCGCGGATCGGCCTGCCGCTGATGTTCGCGCTGTGGGTCTTCGTCCTCTACGTGGGCGCCTCGGTGAAGAAGTTCGGCGTCGGCGGCTTCCTCAAGGTGGCGACCATGCCGCCGGGTGTGCCGTGGCCGCTCTACGCGCTGCTGATCCCGGTGGAGTTCCTGCAGACCTTCCTGCTGCGCCCGGCCACCCTGACCATCCGGTTGCTGGCCAACATGATCGCCGGTCACCTGCTGCTGGCCCTGTGCTTCTTCGCCACCCACGAGTTCCTCTTCTACGCCACACAGAACTACCAGTACGCGATGTGGATCCTCACCTTCGCCGGTGGTGTGTTCTTCTTCGCGCTGGAGGCCTTCGTCGCCGCGCTGCAGGCCTACGTCTTCGCCATCCTGACAGCCATCTACCTGCAGATGGTCGTCGACCCCGAGCACTGACCCCGGGGCCCCGGTCCCGGGGCCTGACCCACATGCGCGCCGGACGGCGCGCCGAAGAAAGGAAGCAGGACCCGTGTTCGAAGGAAACATCCAGGGTAACCTCGCAGTCATCGGCTACGGCCTCGCTGCCATCGGTCCCGGCATCGGCCTTGGCATCCTGTTCGGCAAGACCATCGAGTCCATGGCGCGCCAGCCGGAGATGTCCGGCCAGCTGCGGGCGACCATGTTCATGGGTCTGGCCTTCATCGAGGTGTTCGGCCTGCTCGGTCTCGTGACGCCCTTCATCTTCGGTGTCTGATGAGTAGCACACTGCTGGCCGCGCTCGTCGCGGCCGAAGGAGCGGCTGAGGACGCCCAGCCCAACCCGTTGGTGCCGGAGATCTTCGACATCTTCTGGTCGCTGGTCATCGTCATCAGCGTCGGGGTCGTCTTCACCAAGATGGTGCTGCCGAAGTTCCAGGCCGTGTTCGACGAGCGGGCCTCCCTCATCGAGGGTGGTATCGCCAAGGCGGGCAAGGCCCAGGAAGAGGCCAACGCCGCGCTGGCTGAGTATTCCAAGCAGCTGGCCGACGCCCGGGGCGAAGCGGCCCGGATCAAGGAGGACGCCCGCACCGAGGCGGCGGCGATCGTCGCCGAGGCCCGGGCCCGGGCTCTCGACGAGGCGGCCCGGATCGCGGCGGCGGCGGAACGGTCGGTCGAGGCCGAGCGCCAGGCCGCGGCGGTAGCGCTGCGGACCGAGGTCGGCACCCTGGCCACCGAGCTGGCCGGCAAGATCGTCGGCGAGTCCCTGGCTGACGACAAGCGCCTGTCGCGGGTCGTCGACCGGTTCCTCGACGATCTCGAGGCGAGCGAGACTGCCGGTGCAGGGAAGGGGCAGGGGGCCTGATGCGCGGGACGTCGCGAGCGTCGCTCACCGCGCTCAGCCGAACCTGGGAGCCCGTGGTGAGCCGGGCGAAGAGCAAGGCGCTCGACCTGGGCACCGAGCTGTTCGCGGTGGTCGACGCTCTCGACGCTAACCCGTCGTTGCTGCGGGCCCTGTCCGACCCGGCGGCCACGGCCGCCGCGAAGGCCAAGCTCGCGGCTGACGTGCTCACGGGCGCGGACGCCAGGGTCGTGACCGTCGTCGGCGAGGCCGCGGGCCAGCGCTGGTCTGCTGACCGGGACCTGGCCGACGCGCTGGAGGTGCTCGGCCGTTCGGCCGTGCTCGGCTCGGCCGAGGCCAAGGACCAGCTCGACACCGTCGAGGACGAGCTGTTCCGGATCGGCCGGGCGCTGCACGGGCAGCGGGAGGTGCGCACTGCGCTGACCGACGCGGCCGCACCACCGCAGGGCCGAGCCCAGCTGGCCGAGGCGATCCTCGGCGGCAGGGCCACCCCGGCCACCGTGGCGCTGGCCCGCCGCGCGGCCCAGGCGCCGCGGGGCACCCGGTTCGTCCCGGCCCTGGGGCACCTGGCGGACCTCATCGCCGAACGGCGTGACCGCAAGGTCGCCACCGTCACCACCGCGGCACCGTTGACCGCTGCCCAGACCGCACGCCTGGCGGACATCCTGGGCCGGGTGCTGGGGCGCGAGGTGGCGCTCAACGTCAGTGTCGACCCCCGGGTGGTCGGGGGCCTGAAGGTGCAGTCCGGTTCTGACGTGGTCGACGCCACCGTGCTGGCCCGTCTGGCCGACGCGCGTCGACGACTGACCAGCTGATCCAACCAACTAACCTGCCCAGTACTGATTGGCCTGGCGGGCGACGAGGAGATAGAGACGAGCAATGGCTGAGCTGACGATCCGGCCGGAAGAGATCCGGGCCGCGCTGGACAGCTTCGTGAAGGCGTACGAGCCGAAGGGCCCGGCGGCCGAGGAGGTCGGCCGTGTCGCGCTGGCCGCCGACGGTATCGCCCACGTCGAGGGTCTGCCCGGCACGATGGCTAACGAGCTGCTGAGGTTCGAAGACGGCACCCTCGGGCTGGCCCTGAACCTCGACGTGCGAGACATCGGCGTCGTGGTGCTGGGCGAGTTCGCCGGGATCGAAGAGGGACAGGACGTCCGCCGCACCGGTGAGGTGCTCTCGGTGCCGGTCGGCGACGGGTACCTGGGCCGCACCGTGGACCCGCTGGGCAACCCGATCGACGGTCTGGGCGAGATCGCCACCGACGGTCGGCGGGCCCTGGAGCTGCAGGCCCCCGGCGTCATGCACCGCAAGTCGGTGCACGAGCCGCTGCAGACCGGTATCAAGGCCATCGACTCGATGATCCCGATCGGCCGGGGCCAGCGTCAGCTGATCATCGGTGACCGGCAGACCGGCAAGACGGCCCTCGCGGTCGACACGATCATCAACCAGAAGGCCAACTGGGACTCGGGTGACCCGAACCTCCAGGTTCGCTGCATCTACGTCGCGATCGGCCAGAAGGGCTCGACGATCGCCTCGGTGCGCGGCGCGCTGGAAGAGGCCGGTGCGCTGGAGTACACCACCATCGTCGCCGCCCCCGCGAGCGACCCGGCCGGCTTCAAGTACCTGGCGCCGTACACCGGTTCGGCCATCGGCCAGCACTGGATGTACCAGGGCAAGCACGTCCTCATCATCTTCGACGACCTGTCCAAGCAGGCCGAGGCCTACCGTGCGGTGTCGCTGCTGCTGCGCCGCCCGCCGGGCCGCGAGGCCTACCCGGGCGACGTGTTCTACCTGCACTCGCGGCTGCTGGAGCGCTGCGCCAAGCTGTCCGACGATCTGGGTGCCGGGTCGATGACCGGTCTGCCGATCATCGAGACCAAGGCCAACGACGTCTCGGCCTATATCCCGACCAACGTGATCTCGATCACCGACGGCCAGATCTTCTTGCAGTCCGACCTGTTCAACGCCGACCAGCGGCCCGCGGTGGACGTCGGTATCTCCGTCTCCCGGGTCGGCGGCGCCGCCCAGGTCAAGGCCATGAAGGCGGTCTCAGGGACGCTGAAGCTGGACCTGGCGCAGTACCGGTCGCTGGAGGCGTTCGCGATGTTCGCCTCCGACCTGGATGCCACTTCTCGCGCCCAGCTGACCCGTGGTGCCCGGCTCATGGAGCTGCTCAAGCAGGGCCAGTACTCGCCGTACCCGGTCGCCGACCAGGTGGTGTCGATCTGGGCCGGTACCAAGGGTCGGCTCGACGACGTGCCGGTGCAGGACGTCAAGCGGTTCGAGACCGAGCTGCTCGACCACCTGCGCCGCAACACCGACGTGCTGAGCCAGATCGCCGACTCCGGCAAGCTGGAGAGCCAGACCGAGGAGGCCCTGTCCGCCGCGGTCGACGACTTCCGCGAGGGCTTCATCACTTTCGACGGTCACGCGCTGCTGCACGGTGACGACGGCGAGGACGTCGAGATCGAGCAGGAGCAGATCGTCCGGCAGAAGAAGGGCTGACATGGCTGGGGCCCAACGCGTCTACCGCCAGCGCATCCGCTCTACGCGGTCGCTGAGCAAGATGTTCCGCGCCCAGGAGCTGATCGCGGCCTCGCGTATCGGCAAGGCGCGGGACCGGATGATGCACGCGACGCCGTACTCCCGGGCGATCACCCGCGCGGTCTCGGCGGTGGCGACGCACTCCAACGTCACCCACCACTACCTGACCGAACGCAGCGACACCAACCGGGTCGCGGTGCTGCTCATCGCGTCCGACCGCGGGATGGCGGGCGCCTACTCGGCGACCGTGATCCGGGAGACCGAGCGGCTCATCGGGCGGCTCGGCGACGCGGGCAAAGAGGTCGACCTGTACGTCTCCGGCCGTCGGGCCGTCGCCTACTACCAGTTCCGCCACCGCGCGCTGGCGGGACAGTGGCAGGGCGTGTCCGACGCGCCGACCGTCGAGGTCGCCAACGAGATCGCGGACCAGATGCTGGCCGCGTTCGACCCCCCGGCCCACGAGGGCGGAGTGGCCGAGGTGCACATCGTGTACACGCACTTCGTCAACATGGTGACGCAGCGCCCCCAGATCGTCCGGATGCTGCCGCTGGAGATCGTCGAAGGTGTCGCCGAGCACGACGACGACAGCCAGCCGCTGCCGCTGTACGAGTTCGAACCGTCGTCCGATGCGGTGCTCGACGAGCTGCTGCCGCGCTACGTCCGGTCCCGGATCTTCGCCTGCATGCTCCAGGCCGCTGCCTCCGAGCTGGCCTCCCGCCAGCGCGCGATGCACACCGCCACGGAGAACGCCGAAGACCTCATCCGCACCTACACCCGGCTGGCCAACCAGGCCCGGCAGGGTGAGATCACCCAGGAGATCTCCGAGATCGTCTCCGGTGCCGACGCTCTCGCGGCGTCATAAGGCCATGAGTACACATCAACCCACGGACCGGACCGCTAGGTCCGGAGGAACGAAGAGGATCAGATGACCGCCACCACCGTCGCCAAGGACACTGCGGCGAAGTCGGCGCCTGGCGTCGGCCGGGTCGCCCGGGTGATCGGGCCCGTCGTGGACATCGAGTTCCCGCCGGACCAGATCCCCGAGATGTACAACGCCCTCAAGGTCGATATCGACCTGTCCAGCCAGGGTGAGGGCGATAACTCCTACACCATGACCCTGGAGGTCGCCCAGCACCTGGGTGACTCCCTGGTCCGGGCGATCGCCCTGAAGCCGACCGACGGCCTGGTCCGCGGCGCGGTCGTCACCGACACCGGCGGTCCGATCTCGGTGCCGGTCGGCGATGTCACCAAGGGCCACGTGTTCAACGTCACCGGCGACTGCCTGAACCTCAAGGAGGGCGAGCGGCTGGAGGTCGACGAGCGGTGGTCGATCCACCGCAAGCCTCCGGCCTTCGACCAGCTCGAGTCCAAGACCGTCATGCTGGAGACCGGTATCAAGGTCATCGACCTGCTCACCCCGTACGTCCAGGGCGGCAAGATCGGCCTGTTCGGCGGCGCGGGCGTCGGCAAGACCGTCCTCATCCAGGAGATGATCTACCGGATCGCCCACAACTTCGGCGGCACCTCGGTGTTCGCCGGGGTGGGGGAGCGCACCCGTGAGGGCAACGACCTGATCGTCGAGATGGAAGAGGCTGGCGTCTTCGACCAGACGTCGCTGGTCTTCGGCCAGATGGACGAGCCGCCGGGCACCCGTCTGCGGGTGGCCCTGTCGGCGCTGACCATGGCCGAGTACTTCCGTGACGTGCAGAAGCAGGACGTGCTGCTGTTCATCGACAATATCTTCCGCTTCACCCAGGCCGGTTCCGAGGTCTCCACCCTGCTGGGCCGCATGCCCTCCGCGGTGGGCTACCAGCCGAACCTGGCCGACGAGATGGGTGTGCTCCAGGAGCGCATCACCTCTACCCGGGGTCACTCGATCACCTCGCTCCAGGCCATCTACGTCCCGGCTGACGACTACACCGACCCGGCCCCGGCGACGACCTTCGCCCACCTGGACGCCACCACCGAGCTGAGCCGTGAGATCGCCTCGCGCGGTCTGTACCCGGCGGTGGACCCGCTGGCCTCGACCAGCCGGATCCTCGACCCGCGGTACGTCGGTCAGGACCACTACGAGACGGCCACCCGGGTCAAGTCGATCCTGCAGCGCAACAAAGAGCTGCAGGACATCATCGCGATCCTCGGTGTCGACGAGCTGTCCGAAGAGGACAAGACCGTCGTCGCCCGGGCTCGCCGGATCCAGCAGTTCCTCTCCCAGAACACCTATATGGCGACGAAGTTCACCGGTGTCGAGGGTTCCACGGTCGAGGTGTCCGAGACCGTCGAGGCGTTCAAGAAGATCGCCGACGGCGAGTTCGACCACGTCGCCGAGCAGGCCTTCTTCAACATCGGCGGCCTGGAGGACCTGGAACGCAACTGGGCCCGGATCCAGAAGGAATACGGCGTCTGACGCCGGACTGCGAAGGATCGGAGGAACGGTGGCACTGGAAGTCGACATCGTCGACACCGAAGGGACCGTCTGGTCAGGACCGGCGGACCGGGTGATCGCCCCCGCGGGCGGCGGCGAGATGGGCATCCTGGCCGGGCACGTCCCGGTACTGTCGGTGCTCAAGCCCGGTGACGTGCGGGTGCTGGAACCGCAGAGCAAGGACTCGCTCCGGTGGCACGTCACCGGCGGCTTCTTCTCGGTGGACTCCGACCAGGTGACGATCGTCGTAGACGAAGCCACGCCGGCTCTGGCCGCGGCCCGCTGATATGGATACGCGCCTGGCGTTGCTGCTGATCGCAGCAGCGGCGCTGGGTGCGCTCGCGGCGCTGGCCGGGGTCTGGGTGCACCGGATGTCGCTGCTCGGCCACCGGCCGGGCACGTTCCGCTGCTGGGTGGGCCGTGGTTCCGACGGTCCGTGGCGCTCCGGCCTGGCCCAGTACGAGGCGGACCGGCTGTCCTGGTGGCCCCGCTTCTCCCTGGGCGGGCCGAAACGCTGGCCCCGGGAGAGCCTCGGGGTCGTCTCGCGCGCCGAGGCCGACCCGCTCGCCCCCGGCAGAGGGCCGATGCTGGTACTCACCTGCCAGACCGTCGAGCCCTGCCCCCGCCCCGACCTGTACCTGCTGCTCGACACCGCCGCAGCCGCCGGGGTGACCTCCTGGCTGGAGGCCCGCCCCGGTCGACCACACCAAGTCATCTGCCCCCCCGCCCCGCCCTACCCCACCCACCCCGCCCTACCCACCCTTCTGCCCCACCCGTCCCCCTGCCCGCCCAACCACACCTCCCCCAACCCAACAGCAAACCGATAAGGGTGTCCCGGTTCGAGGTATTCACGCCGATCAAGTGGTTCTATCCCCCTGATCGGCGTGAAAACCTCTAACTGGGATGGAACCAGGGAAGTCTGATGCAGATCGTCGTCGCGCAGTGCGCCGCCTGGTACACCGGTCGGCTTACCGCCCACCTACCGCGGGCTACGCGCTTGCTGCTGGTCAAGGCCGACGGGTCGGTGCTGCTGCACTCCGACGGCGGGTCGTACAAACCGCTGAACTGGATGAGCCCGCCGTGCCTGCGCACCGTCGGCGAACCGTCCGACGAGCAGCGGGCCCAGGGCGTCACCGCGGTCTGGACCGTCCAGCACCGCAAGTCCGACGACCGGCTCGTCATCGAGGTCTACGACGTGATGCACAGCTCCACCCACGACCTCGGCCAGGATCCCGGCCTGGTCAAGGACGGCGTCGAAGCCCACCTGCAGGCGCTGCTGGCCGAGCAGATCGACCTGCTCGGCCCCGGGCACACCCTGGTCCGCCGCGAGTACCCCACCGCCATCGGCCCGGTAGACCTCCTGGCCCGCGACCCGTCCGGCGGCACCGTCGCCATCGAGGTCAAACGTCGCGGCGATATCGACGGCGTCGAACAGCTGACCCGCTACCTCGACCTCCTAGGCCGCGACCCCCACCTGACCCCAGTCCGCGGCGTGTTCGCCGCCCAGGAGATCAAGCGCCAGGCCCGCGTCCTGGCCACCGACCGCAACATCGACTGCCTGCTTCTCGACTACGAGGCCATGCGCGGAGCAGACGACTCGTCCTCGCGGCTGTTCTAGCCTGCCCAGTTGCGCAGCCGGTCATCCGACCCCACTCGCCTCACCCACCCACCTCACCCACCCACCTCACCCACACGCCTCACCCACCCTCACCCACACACCCACCCTCACCTCCCACGGGCCGATAAATCAGTTTCAGTTCATGGGTCTGACGCCGTTCCACCGTTTTAAAACGGTGGAACGGCGTGAAACCCACGAACTGGGCTCAGCGCAGGGAAGGGCGGAGCTGGGGGACGTACTGGGGCAGGAAGCGGCGGACGCGGGTGACGATGCGCGCGGGGCTGCGCAGGTCTTCTGCCGTGACGCGGACGACCTGGTCTCCTGTCTCCATGATGGCGTCCTGGCGGCGTTTCTCGCGGAACCATTCGTCGCCGTCGTACTTGGTGCGGCCGTCGTACTCGATCAGCAGTTGCCACTGGGGGTAGCCGAGATCGGCCCAGTAGGTGCCGCGCCAGGTCGGCACTTCGACCTGGGTCTGCGGGACGGGCAGTCCGGCGACCAGGAGGTGGTAGCGCACCGCCGTCTCCGGTGCGGACTCGGCGCCCGGGTCAGCGGCGGCCAGCACCGCGGCGGCGGTGCGGGTTCCGTTGCGTCCGCGCAGTCCGTCGAGCAGATCGGCGATCTGGGTCCGGTCGGCTCCGGCGCGCAGCGCCGCATCGGCTATTACCAGGGCGTCCAGCGGTGGCAGCGCCCGGGCGCAGTCCACGGCGGTCAGCGCCAGACTGGTCACCGGCAGCCCGCCGACCTCGGCCTGATGCTGGTCGGGGACAGCGCTGATGTGCCGACGTACCGGCTGGGCCTGCCTCTGGGCCGAACGGCTGGCCTGACGCAGGTGGACGGCTGTGGCGTCACGCCACAACGGCAGTCCCCACAGCAGCGCCGCCGACTCGTGGCTGAACCAGTGCGGCAGCCGAAGCCGCTGGTGAACGGCGACGATCTCAGCCAATGCTCGTTCCTTGGGCCCGTCGACGGTGCCCGCAGCGATGTAGGAGCCCCGGACCAGCGGTTCCCACGTGCCCGCGCGCACCCGGGCCGCGACCAGCGCTGAGGTGTGGTCCCGGGCGAAGAGCACCTCGGGCAGGTGCGGGGGAGCGGGCGGTTGGGAGCCAGGTCGGATCGTCATGCCCCTACTTCACCCCACCGACGCCCCCGCCGAGGCACGCTCTGGTTCCTCCCCGTCGCGACCCTGGGCTGGGGACGGTTCGCGGGGAACGACCCCCGTCTCGCTCCTAAACCGATAAGGATGTGCCAATCCGTGGGTTCCACGCCGTTCCACTGTTTCAAAACGGTGGAACGGCGTGGAACCCACGAACTAGCACACCCTTATCGGTTCTATGATTCGAGGGGCGAGGGGCGAGGGGCGGGGGGCGAGGGGCGAGGGGCGAGGGGGGAGGGGGGAGGGGGGGGGGGGGGGG
>Ga0099364_10009508_pt1 | contig 13479 bp, 12 predicted proteins | sample TergutTh196P3_FD_73070 | JGI IMG/M metagenome (GOLD analysis project Ga0099364, IMG submission 73070) | Microcerotermes parvus P3 segment gut microbial communities from Pointe-Noire, Republic of the Congo - Th196 P3 | ecosystem: Host-associated > Arthropoda: Insects > Digestive system > Gut ...
CACATAACCAATCGTATCTTTGTATTTTATCTTAACATACCCCCCACTCTTATTGTTAATAACTTCAACTTTATCTTTAAATGGTATGCGCATTATAGGATCAACACGTTTGTATGTCCTAAAGGGATTTTCAGGATAAATGTTAGCGCCATTGAATTTAACGCCATCAAAGTATACTACAGTTCTATATATTTTTTCTTTTGAACAACATAGAACAAATAATAACAAACATAAAATTATCCTAAATATCTTAATCATATCAATTTTTTGCATAAATAATACTCCTCAAATATTTTTTCAAAAATTTTGCAAAATATATTTCTTTTCATGTAATTTCCAGCATACCCGAAAAGGAACTGCTTAGTCCAGAATGGACTGCGAAGTGGCTACGGCTAACTTGTCCCGCCCGCCGGTAAAAAAATTATCTTCTTCTATAATTCAAAGACGGGTAATTTGCCGCCCGAGAGATCGGTTGTTCAATCGGTCAAGAATTTTCCTCGTAATCCTTTAAAATATCCTCAAGTGATTTACCTCGCTTGCCATAGCTATTCCATCCTCAAGTTCTATAATTTTATTTATTTGCCTGCGTTTGCTTTTATCTGTCAAGTATTTAAAATATATTGCCCAACGTTCCTGAGAACGCTCATTATTGTCAGAACTATGATTTTTGTGATTATGGTGATTTTTGTGATGTTGCTCTGTGTGAACTGTACCCTGTGTGTGATGAAGTGTACCCCATAAAAATCATACAAATCATAAAAATCACAGTTCAGACATTTATAAGTTCGTACTCCCCACAGTGTATATAATATATACGCTACGAGTGGGCGGTTTTATAAAAATTTTTTTGAATTTTTTGTGTTTTTTTTTGGGGTCATATCAAAATGTCGGGGTGGTGTTGCAAATCAGGTATTGTGAGGTTTTTACGCAAAAACAGTGTTTTCTTTATCAAGATTATTGAAAAATTTTGTTGACAAGAAGCGTTCAATCAAATTAACAAAGGCTATATTTATGATAATCAGGAGAAAATGATGGCCAGAGAAAAAAAGACTGCCGTTTCTAAATCTAAGTTAAATAACATCCCTGCCGCTTTTCAGGCAAACGTAAAAAAAATAGGGACAGAGAACTGTGTTTATTACAAAAAGGACGGACAATACACGGGGCTGACCTGGAACCAAATGGACGACATGATAAGAAAGATAGGCTGCTTTCTTTTGGGTCGCGGTATCAAGAAAAAAGATAAAGTAGGCATTTTTTCAGAAAATCGCTACGAATGGTGGATTGCCGACATTGCCTCGCTTTCTATCGGAGCTGTTGACGTGCCTATCTATGCTACTGATTCGGCAGAGGAGGCGTTATATATTCTCAAAGATTCAGATACCAAGATATGCTTTGTAAGTACAGAGGATCACCTTAATCGTGTTTTGAGCGTAAAAAAGAAACTGCCTAAACTTGAGCTTATTATAACTTTTGATGAAATACCGGGCAAAAAACGGGGCGTGATGTCTTTCTCTCAGGCCCTTAAAGAAGGCGCCCTGTATAAAAAACCAGGCGACTTTGATAAGCGTCTGGCTGCAATAACGCAGGAAGATATCGCTACGCTGATTTACACATCCGGAACTACCGGTTTGCCCAAGGGCGTCATGCTGTCTCACGGAAATTTTGCACATAATGTAAATCAATCTATCGACCATTTTGTGCCTCGTTTAAATTCCAAAGACATTTTTCTGTCGATTCTGCCTCTTTCACATGCTTTTGAACGCACTACAGGGTATTATATACCGGTAGTATTCGGTATTTCGGTTGCCTTTGTCGAAAATATCACAACTACTTTGCTTGAAGACCTTGTAGCGGTTCGCCCGACCGTATTTGTGAGCGTACCGAGGATATTTGAAAAGATTCATGCAGCCGTTCTATCAAGGCTAGCCGACGCTTCAAGCTTCAAAAAAGCCCTTTTCGGTTGGACGATTAAGGTGGCTGCCCAAAATATGTCTTATAATTGTCTCGATAAGCCGCGCAGGGGATTGTTTGCCATAAAATATAATATTGCCGATAAGCTTGTTTTTTCCAAGTTAAAAAAGGCTGTAGGCTTTGAAAATATCAACTTTATTGTGTCAGGCGGAGGCGCTCTGAGCGTTTCTGACGCAGAGTTTTTCCTTGGCATGGACATTAAGATGTGCGAGGGGTACGGCCTGACAGAGACTTCGCCCGTAACGCACGCAAATAAACCTAATTTTATAAAAAAGGGCACTGTAGGCCAACCTTTAAAAGACACCTTGACTAAGATATCGGATGATGGAGAAATACTCATAAAGGGCCCGCAGGTTATGATGGGCTATTACAAAGATAAGTCAGGAACAAAAGAAACTTTCACAAAAGACGGATTTTTGAAAACAGGCGATAAGGGTGTCGTTGACGAAGAAGGTTTTCTCACCATTACCGGAAGAATAAAAGACATTATTATTACTGCCGGCGGCAAGAATATATCTCCTCAAAATATAGAAGGACGCCTTAAAGAATCGCTTTATATTGAGCATGTTGCCCTCATAGGCGATCGCCGCAAATATCTGTCTGCTTTAGTTGTTCCTAATTTTGAAGAACTCAAAAAATGGGCTAAAAAGAACGGCGTGGCCGCCTCTTCTGACAGCGAACTTATAAATGACGCTAAGGTAATCGCTTTCTTTGATGCGGATATAAAAAATCGCATGAAGGTTTTTGCCCGTGTTGAGCAAATAAGGCGGTTCACTCTTTTGGTAAACGAATGGAGTCAGCAGTCCGGGGAATTGACCCCCTCGCTTAAAGTAAAACGCCACGTCATAGAGGAAAAATACGCAGCTCAGATTGAGGAAATGTATAAGGAGTGATATTTTTTTATTGACAAATTCAATATTTGATCAGTTTTGGTCTCCTTAAAATTTTTTATAATTTATATGGAGAATCTAATGGCGAAAGTTATATCAAAAGAGGGCACGCTTCCGGTAATTTTTCAGGCGAGAGCCGAAACTTACGGGGAGCGTGTCTGTGTAAAGTACAGAAAAAACGGGGTCTATACCGATATTTCATGGAATGCCATGAATGATATGATCCAGCGCTTTTCGTTTTATTTGCTCAGTTTGGGCGTAAAGAAGGGTGATAAAATATCGCTCTTCTCTGAAAACCGCTATGAATGGTGGGTTGCAGACATGGCAATACTTTCGATAGGCGCGGTTACGGTTCCGGTTTATTCGACTAATTCACCTGAAGAAGCCGCTTATATTATAGGCGATTCAGAATCCGCGATATGTATAGTTTCTGATGAGGATATTCTTTCAAGAGTCCTCAAAGTAAAGAAAGATATCAAAAAATTCAAAGATATTATTATTTTTGATGAACCGTCTTCAAAAAAAAGAGGGATTGTTTCTTTTTCTGAGGCCCTTGCAAGCGGTGCTAAATTTAAAAACAAGGATCTGCTTAAAAGCAGAATCAAGGCCGTAAAACCGTCAGATGTTGCAACGATCATCTATACATCAGGCACGACGGGAAATCCCAAAGGCGTCATGCTTACTCAGGATAATTTCGTTTCGCAGATCGAGATTTTATTCGGCCAGGAATTTAGAGATCATGTTACGGATGAGTCTGTATTTCTCTCATTTCTGCCTCTTTCGCATGTGCTTGAACGGACGATAGGTTATTATGGTCCGATATATAGGGGGGCTACAGTTGCTTTTGCTCAAAGTACGCAAACGCTTCTTGACGACATGAAAGATATACGCCCTACGGTACTTATAAGCGTTCCGAGAATTTATGAGAAAGTTCGTGCCGGAGTCCTTTCGAAGGTCGCCGAGGGATCTCCGATTGCAAAAGGAATATTCAATCTGGCTGTTGGAACTATGAAAAAAAATCTTCCCTTTGTGTGTTACGGCAAACAAAGGAAGGGTTTGTTTGCCCGCCGTTATAAATTGTTCGACAAGCTTGTATTCTCAAAACTGAAGGAAAATGTCGGTTTAAGTAATTTGACTTTAGCCGTATCGGGCGGAGCGCCTCTTTCCATAACGGACGCCGAATTTTTTATCGGCATGGAAATACAGGTTGTTGAGGGGTACGGACTCACAGAGACCTCTCCGGTTACGCATGTAAACAGAGTGCATAATATCAAACCAGGTACCGTAGGGCAAATTGTGCCTGAAACGCAGATTAAACTTACGGATGAGGGCGAGATACTCGTAAAGGGGCGTCAACTTATGTCAGGCTACTATAAGAATCCTAAAGGAACAAAAGAAGCTATGACAAAGGACGGTTTTTTCAAAACCGGCGACATAGGCATTATTGACGAAACCGGCCATCTCATGATTACGGGCAGGGCAAAAGATATCATTATTACTGCAGGCGGCAAAAACATATCGCCGCAAAATATTGAAAACAGCCTCAAAAACTCAAGGTTTATTGAACATGCAGCGATAATAGGCGACCGGCGCAAATACTTGTCTGCTCTGATTGTACCCACTTTTGACGAACTTGAGAAATGGGCTGCCAAAAACGAAATATCATTCTCTTCGCGTAGTGAACTGATTGCCAATCCCAAGATCAATGCCTTGTTGGCCGAAGAGGTAACCCAAAACATGAAACATTATGCAAGAGTAGAGCAAATCCGTAACTTTAAGCTGCTTGATGCCGATTGGAGTCAGGAAACCGGCGAGCTTACGCCTTCGCTTAAAGTAAAAAGGAAAATTGTAGAAGCAAAATACTCTGCCGAGATCGAGAGTATGTACCCGCCTGACAACAGTTGACAATAACGGCCTGTAGAGCCAAGGCATGCCTTGGCTCTACAATCCCTACAGGCGTATTGCGTATTTTTATAAATTTTATGCAAAAAAGTATTTACAAAATAACGGCTTGTTATTGAATCGATACAAGTTATAAAGATGGAGTAAATTAAACCATTATGATTCATTTGGTAAGTTTGGTAAATCATGTCATAACCGGTTCGGGTGAAGAAGAATCCGTAGCCGATATAATTATGCACCATATCACAGATTATGTCCTGACTACAGGCTTTATAGGGAAAATAAACGAAACTATTCTAAGTGAAAAGCTTTTCGGTATTTTTGATATGAGAATTACTAAGTGGGTATTCATGCTATGGGTTACCTTCATAGCCTGTACTCTCGTCTTTATACCCCTCTCGATGAAGATTAAAAAAAATTTGCTTGGTTCTAAGTCGCGCTGGGTAAACCTCTGGGAAGCGCTCATATCTTTTATCTATAATGAAATTGTTGAACCCAATTTTCACGGTAAGGCTGCCAAAAAAGCCACGCCGTATTTTCTTACGTTGTTTTTCTTTATTTTATTTGCAAATTTTTTCGGACTTATTCCAGGTTCTGCTACCGCTACGTCTAATTTGGGCGTGACTTTTGCGCTTGCGCTGTGTACATTTATAGGTATTTTTTCCGTGGGTATTATAAAACAGGGACCGTTGTGGCTCATCAAGGGATTTGTGCCGGGCGGCATACCTATCTTACTTGCTCCTGTTATGTGGGTTCTTGAATTTGTTGGGATGCTTATCAAGCCTTTTTCGCTGATGATACGTCTTTTTGCCAATATGACGGCGGGGCATATCATTATCACTATATTGCTTTATTTTATTATAATGTTTCAGGCCCTTTGGGTAGGGGTTCCATCGATATTGGGCGCTTTGCTGATATACTTGGTGGAACTCCTTGTTTCGTTTATTCAGGCGTTCATTTTTACGATGCTTTCGGCAATGTTTATTGGCGAGGCGATGCGTTCTCACTGATTTCGTTTTATGCAAAAAAATGTTTTCAGGCATGAAACAAGCATGGAAACATTTGATATATAGTCTTTAACTAACTGAGGAGGATTCTCATAATGGAACTTTATTTAGGATTAGGATACCTTGGAGCCGGATTCGGCGCCGGCCTTGCCGTTATAGGAGGAGCTTGGGGAATAGGTAAATTAGCCGCCAGCGCTCTTGAAGGTATTGCGCGTCAGCCGGAAGCCGGGGGTGACATAAGGACAACTATGATTATAGCTGCTGCCCTTATTGAAGGTTTTACTCTTTTTGCCATTGTTGTAGCCCTGTTACTTGCTATCAAGGCGCCGCCGGTTGCTCAGGTAGACCAGCCTGCAACAGCTACGCAGCAAACACAGGTTCAGTAATCTCCGTCTCTTTATTAGGTATTTGTTATGGAGTTTATTAAAGAAGGTTTATTAAAAGTTGATCCGGGTCTGTTTTTATGGACGCTGATAACGTTTCTTACACTGGTGCTGATCCTTTGGAAAGCGGCTTGGAAGCCTATCGTTAACGCTTTGGACGCAAGGGCAGAAAAAGTGCGCAGCGCCATAGAGGATGCCGAAAAAGCGCAGCAGGAATCCGAAAAGGTTCTTGCCGAATATAAAACTCTTTTGGCAAATTCAAAAGAAGAATCGGCGAAAATTATTACCCGTGCCAGAGAAGAGGGCGAAAAAATCGAAAACACGATAATGGAAAAAGCGACAAAAGAGGCTCAGGAGCTTTTGGAAAGAACAAAAAGAGAGCTTGCCATTGCTAAAGATAACGCTCTTAATGAACTCAAAGATGATATTGTTCTTCTTTCAACTGAGATAGCTTCAAAAATTATTGAAAAGAATCTCAAGCCTGAGGATCAATCGTCCATTGTTATGGAAACATTAAATAGAATAGAGACAGTTCAATAAGGGGCTGTCTCTATTTTTTATTTTCGTTTTTTAAAATTTGAAGGATTGCTAAAGTGGTTGGAAACAATATAGCGCGGGTCTACGCGACGGCTTTATTTGATGCGGCTCGTGAAAAAGACATTCAGGAACAGCTTCAAGAAGAATTAGGATTTGTAGTTGAATTATTCTCTACGAATGAAGATTTTAGATCGTATATGACATCTCCAAGTTTTTCTAAAAACGTTAAGAAGAATTTTGTCGAAAAAGTTTTTTCCGGCAACTTGTCTGAATACATTGTCAACTTTCTTTTTGTCCTTATAGAGAATGACCGCCAGTCCGGGCTTCCGGGCATTAACACAGTGTTTGGCGATCTTTTGAATGAATTGAATGGCAGAATGAAGGTAGAAGTTGTCTCTGTGTCGAAACTTGATTCTGAAATTCTTGAAAATATAAAACATACTTTAAAAAATAAGTTTAATAAAGACATAATTATTGATGAAAAAACCGATGACGGTATTCTCGGCGGCGTTATAATCAGGGCGGGGGATCTCGTAATTGACGGTTCATTGTTTGAAAGTTTGAAAAAAATTAGATATAATTTGTTGAACAGCAAAGTCAGGAGTGAAGCTGCTTATGAAAATTAAAACCGAAGAAATAAAATCCATAATACGGAAAGAGATTTCAGAATATAAGACAAAACTTGAGGTCGGCGAATCCGGCACCGTTATTCAGGTCGGCGATGGTATTGCGCGCGTTCACGGCCTTTCGAATGCCATGTCTGCCGAGATGCTTGAGTTTGAAAGCGGCGCGCAGGGTATGGTTCTTAACCTTGAAGAGGACATCATAGGCGTTGCGATTTTGGGAGATTACCTTACGATTCAGGAGGGTGACAAGGTCAAGCGTCTGAATACAGTTCTTTCCGTACCATGCGGCGAGGCTTTTCTGGGACGTGTAGTTAATCCCCTTGGCGAGCCGTTAGACAACAAGGGCGCGATAAATGCCGAAAGCCGTCGTCCCCTTGAAGTGGTTGCTCCGGGTATAGCTTTCAGGCAGCCGGTGAAGGAACCTTTACAGACCGGAATCAAGGCTATTGACTCAATGACGCCCATAGGCCGCGGCCAGCGCGAGCTCATCATCGGTGACAGAAAAACAGGAAAGACGGCCATAGCTATAGACACTATCATAAACCAGAAAGGCAAGGGCGTCGTCTGCGTCTATGTCGCAGTAGGCCAGAAAGCCTCTACTGTTGCGGGCGTTGTACAAAAACTCGCCCGTGAAGGCGCCATGGATTACACAATAGTTGTTGCCGCTAACGCCTCTGATCCTGCGCCTTTGCAGTACATAGCCCCTTATGCCGGCACCTCAATGGCCGAATACTTTATGTACGAAAAAAAAGGACATACCCTTTGCGTTTATGATGACCTTTCAAAACAGGCCAACGCTTATCGCGAGCTTTCGCTTCTCTTGAGGCGTCCTCCCGGACGCGAGGCATATCCGGGCGATATTTTTTATTGCCACTCCCGGTTGCTTGAAAGGTCGGCTAAACTTTCCGATGAACTTGGCGGCGGAAGTTTGACGGCGCTTCCCATAATTGAGACTCTTGATGGAGAGGTTGCGGCTTATATTCCGACAAATGTTATATCAATTACCGATGGCCAGATATATCTCTTGCCTAACCTGTTTGCAGCGGGCGTAAGACCGGCTGTTGATGTCGGCATATCGGTATCCCGTGTAGGCGGAAGCGCACAGATAAAGGCGATGAAAAAATATGCCGGTTCGCTGAGACTTGATTTAGCTCAGTTCCGCGAACTTGAGGCTTTTGCTCAGATGGGAACAGAACTTGATGCGGCAACTCAACGTCAGATTGACCGTGGTCGGCGTCTTGTTGAGCTTCTGAAACAGATGCAGTATGTTCCTTTAGATGTTTCCGAACAGGTGGTCACTATATATGCCGGCACAGAGGGATTACTCGACAGGGTTCCGGTATCGGACATTATAGAGTTTGAAGAACTTTTGATCCAACATTTAAAGGCCAGCCATCCTGCCACCCTTAAAGGAATAGAAGATACCGGCGAACTTAAAGATCCTGACACTTTAAGAAATATCATAACGGATTTTGTAACACAATATGTTTGTAATTAATTAGAGGCGCTTGTGGCAACGAAAAGAGACATCAAAAACAGAATAAAGTCTGTAACCAGCACCAAAAAAATTACCAGCACAATGGAAATGGTTGCCGGCTCTAAAATGAAAAAAATGCAGCAGCGTCTTTCTATGTTAAAGCCTTATGAAGAAAAAGTTAATCAAATAATGGCAAACATAATTGCTCATGGCGGCGCTGCATTAGAAGACCCTCTCTTAAAAGAAGCAGACAACCCCAGAAAAGCATTGGTGTTTCACATCACAGGTAATCGGGGATTGTGCGGCAGTTACAATTCGCAGTCCATTGAGAAGACTCTTAAATTTAAGGCCGAATTGGAAAGCGCCGGAAGAGAAGTTCATCTGTATGCAGTAGGCAAAAAGGGAATAAACTATTATACTTTTTCCAGTATCGCAATGTGGAAAAACTTACCCAATTTAGAGGACAAATTTACCTTTGATGAAGCCGCTAAAATGGGTTTGGAACTTACGAAACTTTTTTTAGACGGCGCTTTTGACGAGGTATATGTCAGTTATACAAAAATTTTTTCTCCCAGTTCGCAAAAACCGGCCAATTTCAGGCTTTTGCCAATTAGTATAGAGTTGGATGAAGGAAATAAAACACTAAAAGAAGTTGATTACATTTTTGATCCTGGTAAGGGGCAAATATTTTCGTACCTGCTTCCCCTTTATCTTAAAGTAAAAATATTTTCGTGCTTCCTTGAGTCCGGTTTTTCCGAGCAGTTCGCGCGTCGTGTGGCAATGAAGAATGCCACGGACGCCTCAGAGGAGATGATTCGCAACCTGAGAATAACATATAACAGAGTACGCCAAGCCAAGATTACCAGTGAGATTGCGGAAATAGTCGGCGGCGCTGCGGCTCTTGAATGATAAAAAATTTGAATGATAAAAATTTGAGATTTGTGAAGGAGAATATAAATGAGCGATAATTATGGCAAAGTTGTACAGGTAATAGGCTCAACCCTTGACGCAGAATTTACCGAGGGTAAATTGCCGGATATTTACAATGCTCTTGTAATATAAACGGATGTTATGGGTGAAAAGATAAAACTCTTTACAGAGGTACAGCAGCATCTTGGCGGCAATCGTGTCAGAGCGGTTGCGCTTGCTTCAACCGATGGTATAAAAAGAGGGGTTCCAATACTTGATACCGGTGCGCCAATTGCTGTTCCTGTCGGTGAAGAAGTTCTTGGCAGGGTTTTTAACCTGCTTGGAGAGCCTATTGACGAAAAGGGCCCGGTTGAAGTGAAAGAAACGCGTTCAATACATCAAAAAGCCCCGAGTTTTGACAGACTTGAACCTCAGTCAGAAATATTCGAAACCGGTATAAAAGTTATTGATCTTCTTGCTCCATATATCAAGGGCGGAAAAACAGGTTTGTTTGGCGGCGCCGGAGTTGGCAAGACGGTTCTTATTCAGGAACTCATTAACAACGTAGCGCAGCAACACGGCGGTTATTCGGTATTTGCCGGCGTTGGAGAGCGCACCCGCGAGGGGAATGATCTCTGGCTTGAGATGCAGGAATCAGGGGTTATAAACAAGGCGTGTCTCGTGTTCGGCCAAATGAACGAGCCGCCGGGGGCGCGTTTGCGTGTTGCTCTGTCGGCCCTCACAATGGCAGAGTACTTCCGTGACCAGGCGGGACGCGATATGCTTTTATTTATAGATAACATATTCCGTTTTTCACAGGCCGGTTCAGAAGTATCAGCCCTGCTTGGCCGTATGCCTTCGGCTGTAGGCTACCAGCCTACATTGGCCAGTGAAATGGGACAGTTACAGGAACGTATTACTTCGACAACGAATGGCTCCGTTACTTCGGTACAGGCTGTTTATGTTCCTGCCGACGACCTTACAGATCCTGCGCCGGCAACGGCTTTCATCCACCTTGATGCGCAGACGGTTCTTTCCCGACCTATAGCTGAAAAGGGGATTTATCCGGCTGTTGACCCTCTTGAGTCTTCGTCGCGTCTTTTGTCGCCTGAATTAGTAGGCAAAGACCATTACGATGTTGCTACAGAAGTAAAACGTATTATCCAACGTTATAAAGATTTGCAGGATATTATAGCTATCCTTGGAATGGATGAGCTCGCCGAAGAAGATAAGATTCTTGTGCAAAGAGCGCGCAAAATCGAACGTTTCCTGTCACAGCCTTTCTTTGTTGCCGAACAATTTACCGGCTCGCCTGGGAAATTCGTAAAACTTGAAGATACGATAAGCAGTTTTAAGGCTCTTATTTCAGGCCAATATGATAGTTTGCCGGAACAAGCCTTCTATATGGTGGGCGATATTAAAGAGGCAGAGGAAAAGGCAAGAAAATTGCGAGGTGAGTGAGAATGGCCGGAAAAATAAATTGCACCGTGATAACCCCTGAAAAGACTTTTTATGATGGTGAAGTCGATTCCAGCGTGCTTCAAACCCATGACGGGGGACGTGCATTCTTGCATAATCACACTTCCTTTGTGGCAAAATTGGGAGTAGGCGAGATCAGGCTAAAAGTCAAAGGTGTGCCGGAATATCTGTTCGTTGAAGGCGGAGTAGCCGAGGTAAAAGACAATAAGGTTGTAATTCTCGCCGAAAGGGCATTTTTTATACAGGACTTTGATAAAACTCAAATTGAAAACGCCCTGAAAGAACTTGATTCAAGAAAAGCCGGGCTTGTGAAATTTTCTCCTGAAAGAGAAAATATAAACGCAGAACAATCTGTACTTAAAGCGAGACTTAAGACTGCGTTGAGGTGAGGCTGTCGAGGCTGAGTTGCAATCGAATGAACTCTTAAACGAAACTGCTGAAGATGTTTTAAATCTTGATGTTACGGATTTAACCGTCATTGATGAATCCACGCAGGAATCCGATCAAGCAATACGTTTCTCTTTTGAGCTTAACGAGTCTGAGGCATCGCCTGAAGGCATAGAAGAAGTAATCCCCGAAATAGAAGAAGACGACATTACGGAGGATTTGCAAGAAGAACAGGAAGAGTTTGAAACTGATTTGGAAGCAAAAGACATTCCTGATTCCGGCGAATTTGACGAATATGCCATGCTTTATCATCTCTGGAATGAGATGATAAAGGCGCCTGATTTAGACTCTCTTTTTGATATCATTCTCTTTGCCTTTATGAGCCATTTGCTTTGTACTTCAGCCTCGCTTATTGCCAAGACCGGACAGTCATGGACGGTGGCGCTTTCCAAGGGTATAGACGCATTGACAGAAGACTTACATTTTTACGAAGACCGTGGTTTTTTCCCGCTTCTTGAAAACAACAAAATACTCGACTTGGATTTATATAAAAATAATGCGGAGTATACCGATTATTATTTGGAACTGCTTTCTATAGACGGACGTTTCATGATACCGGTTATGCACAAGGGTAAACTTTTTGCGGTTATTCTTCTTGGAGACAGGGTAGATAACGTCGTTTATTCAAAAGAAGACAATTATTTTATTTTTTCAATTTGTGAAATTGCCGGTATTGTTATGAATATGCTTTCTGAAACGGAAAAAATGTCGGCCGAAATATCAGAGTTAAAAAATAATATTGATGTTACGAACAGCGTTGAAGCCATAGGCGAACAGCTTACCCGACAGGACTCTTTGGAGGGTATGAAAACAATAATCAGGGAAGTTTTTGAACAATATGGAATTGAGAGCTATGCCGTTTGGGGCAAAAGCCGCAAAGAAAAGTTTTTCTTAATAGCGGCAGATGAAAAATCAGAGGGTTCAGAAAATTTTCCGCCGCATATTGACGAAAAATCCAAATTCGTAACGCTGCTTGGTAAAAGCGGTACAGTTATTTCTTTGGATGACTTTAGATACAGGAATGAAGTCGGTGAAATTTTCGATGATGAATTGTTAAAGGGCTTTCGTATTTTCGACGTCCATCCATTTGTTGCAGGCGGCCAAAATATCGGTTTTATAACTATTTTCGGCCTTGCCGCAGGCCTGAAACCGGAAGAGGTTGCCGCTAAAATAAGAAGAATATCCCGTTTTATATTTAATTCAGCTTATCTTGTACAGTATGAAAACGCCAATTATAACAAGTACACAGATAACTTAGAATCAATATACAGAAGAATAAGCCGTGAAATAAACAATGCGGCGGGGCTTAGAATACCGCTTTCTCTTTTGCTTTTTTCCATAAAGAATTTCAGACGCTGTTATACCCTTTTGGGGGAAGAAGCGGCCAATTCTGTTCTTGAAGATATGGAAAAGACAATAACAGAACGTCTTGGAGACTATGATTTTTCGTTTCGTTACGGGTGGAGCAGTTTTCTTATAGCGCTTCCGGGAAAAGACAAAAAGACGGCTCTTCAACTTGGCGCCGCTATAAGAAACGCTGTAAAGCAGGACCCGGATATGTCTCTCTTAATGACATTTTTGGCCGTACAATTTCCCGATGATGGCGCTGATGTTTTTTCTCTTTTAGACATTCTTGAATAAATCCGGCTCATTACTCAAACTTTAGGGCGTCAATGGGCTTTAGCTTTGATGCCTTTTGAGCCGGCCAAAAGCCGAAAAATATTCCGACAAAAGCTGCAAAAGAAAAAGAGATTATTACGGACGTAAATGAAAATATGAACGGCCATCTTAAGTTTATTGTTATAATATAGTATATAAGCAATCCTATAAAAATGCCCGCAAGCCCGCCGC
>Ga0099364_10009509_pt1 | contig 13479 bp, 14 predicted proteins | sample TergutTh196P3_FD_73070 | JGI IMG/M metagenome (GOLD analysis project Ga0099364, IMG submission 73070) | Microcerotermes parvus P3 segment gut microbial communities from Pointe-Noire, Republic of the Congo - Th196 P3 | ecosystem: Host-associated > Arthropoda: Insects > Digestive system > Gut ...
TGGTCTTACCGGTGCGTGACAACTATGGGAATGGGTATGGGAAAGACCATACTGATTTCTTAACTTCGTTTTTGGATGCGGAAAATGCACCAAAATTCTGCTATGATATGATGAATATCGCAAATGATGATTCGATTTACCAAAAAATACGCTTACTGTGAGGTATTGCTACTCCAAAAAAATGATATTGGCCCAGTCGTTTTTTATTGTTTTTATACAAAAGCCGGATATAAAAAACGGAACGATTATTTTTCAAAATTGGAGCAAACGTTTTCCTTTAATCAATAATTCATGTTTTGATCTTCATTATAATTTACTGATATACAGCATGTAATATAACTCTGTCCCATTAGGGACATAATATAGGTTGAAACCGGATACCTGCCGCTCCCGCCACCTCCATCGCCAACGATAGTCAAACCTTGGTTTGTCTCCGTTTTCGGCAGCGCTCATTTACAGCAGATATTTCTGCAAATCCCTGAAAACAAAAGGTAATCGCTATTGTAGGAGGAAAAAGAATAATTTCTAATATATTATAAATCAACGTAATAGGTTTTTTAAGAAAAAAATAAATATCAAAATATTGTCCAAAATGTAAATCAAATAAATATTGTTCGTATCTTTGCATTCGTATTTCATAATAATAATAACATAAAAATGAACGAAGATGAGAACAATGACCAAAAAAACAATTGATGAACTGGCAACAACGATGCCAATCATCGGCAAGAACGAGCAGAAATGGTATTTAGGAGAAAGGAAATACTATAGAAGCAATGGAGAATTCATCAGGGATACGGATGATGGCTCTAAGATTGTCAGAGTTGTGTACTATATGCCAAACACTTCAAACGACGATGATGCTTTATTCTACGCGTCTAAACCTTGGGGAGAAGTTCCGATTGAGGACAAGAAAAATGTTGTAAACACATTAGGAAGAGAGCAAGGAGTAAGTAAAATTCTTCGGAAAACTTTTTATTGCTTTTGGCTATTTTTGTCGCTCAGTACGATAGCTCAGAAAAAAGAGGTTCGTTATAGAGATTTTTTTGGTTTTACGAATGATATTATATTGCATGATAGCATAGAATATATGTGTAGCGTATCTCCATTATCCCACTTTGAGAATTACAGAACCATTTTTGGTAATCTTATTAATGATACATCAGACCCAGCGTCTCCAATTGTTGCAGAAAAAAATTATATAGCTAAATGGCGAATTTTGAATGGTACGCTCTTCTTGTATGATATAGACATACTCGATGGAGCAGCAAATGTTTTGGATAAACATAAAATCTTGGAAAGTCTTACATCTGAATCCTTTGATAACAAAATGTACAATGCATTTTTCCCGGATATAGAAAAATTTCCAAAGGGACTTATGCCTGCGTTTTGGTTTTCAGGTTTTATATATATCAAACGTCAGCCATCTTCTAATGAATCTTACTGCGATTGCATGTATAAATGTGTAAATTATAGAGTATTGGGGTTTTACAGAGGTGGTTTAATATACGATAGAGAATCATATCAGATGGAAGTCTACATAGACAGTATGGATATACCACAGAAATATCAGGAGAGATTTTCTGGTAATCGTAAGTCTCCTTGTCCTACTCCTTTGAGAGATAGTTTATTAATAGGAGTAAATGAGCGATTTGATGATTATTTTTTTGGACACACAAACGATGAGATACAATGGAAAGATACGTTACGTATGCTCAGCGAATCGCCTTTATCCATTTTTGATAACTATGAAAATATTTATATGCCGTACAAAGATTGGCATCCTCCTTATAATTTTTATCCATACTTTTCAGACAAGAACTATAGTGCCAAGTGGATTATTCTCGACGATAAGTTGTATTTATATGATGCAGAAGTATTTGCATCTAATGAAGAAATGGGAGGTTTTACCGGTGATTCTTCCTTGAAGGTAATAGAAAAATTGATCGGGAAGAAATTTACAAAAATCAAGTCTTTTGACCAAAAAGTCATCTTTGCGTCATGGTATAGTGGAACGCTTTATTTTAAAAGAAAACAGGAAAAAAGAAAATATACCGAAAATGATTGTGAATACAGTTGTATACCCTTGACCAAAATAACCGTTGAAAAGGGCAAAATCACATCTATCGAGCCTACATTCTATATGATTCAAAAACGCTAAACCAAGAAAGAGATTAAAAATATTAACGATAAAAAATTATGAAATTATGAGAAAGATGACGAGAAAGAGTTTACGGGAATTGGCAGTTATAATGACTGTGATCCCGAAATCAATTATGGCAATGATGTTTATTATTAACACGATGCCTGTAAACGGTTCCCAAATAAGCGTACCGGAAGACACCTTATGTGCTTCCGGTGGAAAATGGCATCCAAAAATGTTCTATGTCGTATTGCCCGACTTAAGTTTGAGATTTATACTCCCTTACGAACCGGATCAGTCCGGTTTTTATAATTTGTTTTTTATATCTAAGGAATCCGGAGAAACTCTTTTATTGGACACTATTAAAGAAAAGCGACGCTATTTTTCTGCATTTTCATCAGGAAAATGTTATGATGTTGTGCTCCTGTACAATAACGGTAAATATATCAGACATAATGACTTGCTCTTTGAAAAAGAAGTCGAAGTCGAGGTCGACATGAGCAATCAGCATATTCAACCATCCGATTCTCTTTCAGAGCATTGGAAAACGATGAGGTCTTTTGATAATGTAATCAACGATCGAACATTAAAAAGAGATGATATTGCTGTGTCGGATTTTATCATAAAAGGTTATGTTATAAGTGATTTAGTTTTAGAACAATATCCATGGTTAGAAAGAAAGGCGTGGACTTTTGAACCTACTGTACAATTAATAGGAACTAATGTTAAAAGCAAAACATGTACTATTGATGGATATTTCATATTTGATATAGAAGAAGAGACTATACAAACACTTAAGGTTTTTGCTTCCGGACATTCATTTAATAAAGAAATTAACATAACCGCAAGTTGTGGACTTTTTCTTGTGATGAGGGGATTCGGGAAAGCAAGAAAAATTTCACAATAGACGTAGGTGCGTAATTCGGACTATACCCCGCCAGAAAATCCGATAAAATCCGATACTTTTTATCGTAATAAAACGCCAAAAAACATGTCATTATGTCAGACACCCGGCCTAAAACAAAAAAAATGTAGAATATTTTGCTGTTTGAAAAGGATGCTATATCTTTGCAGCGATATTTACCACAAAAAATTAAAATTTATGAGCACATTGATGAAAAAAAGTCCTAAGAGGCTAAACGTTATTAGTTTAGAATTGAATATTCTGCGTATATCAATTTTTATGATCCTTCTGCTGGTCTTACCGGTGCGTGACAACTATGGGAATGGGTATGGGAAAGACCGTACTGATTTCTTAACTTCGTTTTTGGATGCGGAAAATGCACCAAAATTCTGCTCTGATATGATGAATATCGCAAATGATGATTCGATTTCTGTAAGTGTCCGTGACACGATACAATTGATTTCTCCCAGTGAGTTAAGTTTTGAATTTCAACGGATAATACCTGAACTATCATGGGAAAACATTCTTAAAGCGATGAAATATGAGTACAAACCGGTTGACGATATTTTATTGAACGAAGAATTTGATTTTTGTAGACCCTACTCCATCGCATTGCATAATTCCATGCAATCAACGGATAAAGAATTTATTGTATGGATTGAGCATTATTTTACAAGCATTAACCCTGTCATCAAAGACACAAGTATTCCGCTCGATTCCGTAATACAAGCATATAACGACGATTATAAAAGATTAGATTGGTTTCTTATTGGCGGAATCAATAATTACTTAACGAGAATGTCATTTAATGTGAGAAATACGCATTATATCTCCATCATCAGAGATCATTTGATTGACATAGCGGGAAAATTCAAGGAGAAAGACCGGATGAACTTAACAATCGATGATTTAAAAAAGCATGTTGAATATATATAGTGTCTGGCAGAAAACGCCTATTTTTCGAAAAACAAGCGTGATTTTTGGGCTGAGTAGCGCAACTTTTTGAATCATTCTTATCAGGTTTAATACCCATCGTTAGGGCGTATACAAAATGATTCAATAAATAATAATATTTTAGTTAATGTGTTCGCTATACGACATACCTTTCCTTCTTATATTTTTATAAAATGTTCGATTTATATTGATTTATGCAGCTCTTCGGAGCTTTGCCGCCTCTCGGTCTTCTTTGAGGAGAATGCTCCCGATGCGCCGAAGGTTGTATGCAATCACTGCCAAACCAACATAGCGATGCATTCCTTCAATACCCTTATCCGGGCAGCGATTCAATCCGCGATGTTCCAATTCGTTAATATTTGATTCTACCGCACTGTGCTTGTGAAGGGCCTCTATGAAGGAAGGATCGCTTTCCTTTTGCAGTTGTATTACGCTACATTTTCCCTTTTTAGGAATATACGGCTTTATATCAAACTGTTCTATCAGTTCTACATCACTCTTGCTATAATAGCCCTTGTCGCTACTGCAAGCGGATAGCTTAAAATGTTGTCTGATTCGGTCTATGGTCGGTATTAACATTTGATTGTCCTGTAGATGGTCGGCAACCCACCAGTCTACTATAAAATGCCATTGATCGGAAGCAATATTGGTGCGTTTTCCCAATTCAACGGGCTTGTGTACCTTGCCTTTACATATCCACTCAACCCAAGGCTCGAAAATGGAAAAGATTTTTTCATCGTGCGGTATGGTTTCTCCCTTGAGAAGGCGGCGGTCAACAAGATCTATATGTTTGTCTAACATCTCAATGAAGTATTTCAAAGCTTGGTGCAGCAAATATTCGTCGAGTGCAATCGGATTGATGCATATAATTTTGTTTAGTACACAGGAAATTGTCCGTGCGATAATCAGGTATTCTTCTGCTACCTTTTTAACGTCTTCCAGCTGGTTTTTGTTCTTTTTCGCGTGCTTTTTAGACAACCGACGTGTGAGTGTCAACAACCTGTTTTTCAACTGCTTACGCCATGTTTTCGTTATATCTGCATCTATACCGTAATAAGAGGGTTTGCTTTTCATAAATTTTTCCAACAGATCAAGACACTTACGACCACTGTCCCACAACAAATTGTAATCGGTAGGATAATGTACGTTTGCTTCCGTGACAAAACTGTCAATTTTTATATGCAAGGCTTCCATCTCTTTTTTTTTAAGTACTTGATGACCGGCTTCAACAATCACCAGGTTAATAGAGCGCAAGGTGTCATCGTCCAACAATTGAACATTGTCAATAAGGGTTTGACGTTCAAACTCCCGACCCCGAACTATACCATCATGAACTCCAAGCATTTGACGGAGTAAAACGTCATAATTGGCCAGGTAGTACAAACGGTCATAATCCGTATTCAAACACAAACGAGCGCCTGCAAGCACAAAGATTGACCATAAATCCATTCCCGGACGACCTGTTTTCTTCTTTTTGCATATTATTGATTCTAAAAGGCTGTATATCTTTTCATTAAGCTCTTCGTTGGTGTAAATGTACTGCATGGCTCTCAGAAAAGCAGGGAACTCGTCTCTACTTTTGGCAGGTATTTCAATCTCGTGAATCGGGGTGCATCCCAGTGTTAATTGTGCTTCAAATCGTTTACGCATAGTCTGTAATTTTAATGGATAAATATTCTCAATTGTCGTTCGCGTTTATGGCTGCAAATTTACTAATAAATCCTCACTAAATCAAGGGTTTGGATGTTAAATAAACAAAAAAATGCAGGAGATAGTTATCGGACTGAATATCACATTTTCGAGGATGTATTGGACTTGTGTGCGGATTTCGGTGACACTCCCGAATCTCAGATTAATCATAACACCAACAGGGCTTATCCGACACTTTAAAAGACACCCCAACTTCGACGACTTCTCATTAATAGCAAATAATGAGTATGTTTTATGAAGACTGTTAGTATAATCCACAGTGTAGTCTCATGAATTGACTATAAAACCTACGTAAGACATTGATTATATATCATTTATGCGTTTTCTGCCAGACACTATATAAACCGTCCGAAAGGACATAAAACGTAAAAAATATGAATATGACAAATGGATTTAAAGTAATTGGAATTTCAATTAGGACAACAAATGCAAACAACCAGTCTCAACAGGATTTAGGAAAACTTTGGGGACGTTTTTTCTCTGAGCAAATCATTGAGAAAATTCCCAATAAGATTTCGAGCCACATTCTCACCATCTACACCGATTACGAGAGTGATTATACAGGTGCGTACACGACAGTAATAGGAATTCCTGTTTCGACACTTGACGAAGTTCCGAGCGGACTTATCGGACGTGAATTTGAGGCAGACAATTTTCAAAAATTTGTAGCAAAAGGTGAAATACCAAACGCAGTCATAAACACTTGGATTGACATTTGGCAACGTGACAGGGAGTTGAACAGAAAATACAGTTATGACTTTGAAGTTTACGGCGACAATTCCAACAATGGCGAAAATTCAGAAGTTGAAATTTTCATCGCGACAAACAATTGAAAATCTATCTAATATGAATATTTTAAAAAAGATTTTTGGAAAGAAAGAAGTCAAAAAAGAGTTTAGTCAGGAAGAGTTTGACAAAGACTATGAACTTAAAATGGCAGGATTAGAATTTGTCATGGGAAAATCTGCCGATTTGGTAGGTCATGCGATAATCCCATTTGATCTCGGAGGGGCTGTTGATATGTACTATTTTCCAAACGGAATAAAAGGAACAGGTTTTGCAACTATGGAATTATTACAACCTGACGGAACAGGACCTGTTCCCAATAAACTTGGAACATACGAGTTAGTTTCCTTTACAAAACTTGACTACGTTCAAGATAAGGAAGAAACAAATCCTTTTAATATAATTGAAAGGCGTGCTTGTGGCATATTGACAGGAATAGGCTCTTATTCATTTTCGGCAAAATTGGATCCATTAGAAACTTGTGAGATGCCAACAAAAGAAGGAGAGCCAAATATCTGTTTAATTTTCGATGAATTTAAGCCAGAAGGAAAAGAATTTACAGTTGGAAACAGAAAACACGGACTTTTATTGATAATCGAAGTTCATAGAGATGAAATGGAATTTGCAATGAATAATGGAACAGCGAAGTTGATAGAAAAACTCAAAGATGCAGGCTATTACCCATATTCTGATTTAGACAGAAAATCCGTTATAGAATGAACGAATCGATATCCGAGCGGTTTTACTCAAGCGGGCGCAGCCCGTGAGAAAATCGCAGAAAGATTTAACGATATGGCGACAACGCTAAGCAGGAAAGACACTCGCGAAGCCGTTAGAGCGGGGAAAAATGAAGTAGCGCCCGACACAATTAGAGATAAAAAAATGAAACATTTAAAAAAAATCTGTTTTGTATTATTGACAGCAGGTATTATCTGTAGCAGTTGCAATAAAATTGTCAGTGAAAATGGGCCTGATGAGGATAGGATTGTGGACGATCCTCTAAAGGAAAACGGGTCTGATGATGTTAGGATTGTAGACAATCCTCTAAAGGTAAATTCTTATGTGTATTTAACGCATGACAATAAACCAATGACCGTGTATTATGTGCTGCCGCCTGTTATCAACAGGGACACAAGGGTCTTGTTTACCATGCATGGCGTTAGTCGTAATGCAGAGGCTATGGCTCGCCAATTCCGCCCGGTGTCTGCCGTTGCAAATGTTGCGATAATAGCCCCTCTGTACGATAGAGAAACTTTTGGTGACGGCGGTTATGACCGGATTAATTTTGGATCGGCCTCAAATCCAAATCCTTACAATGAATGGGCGTTTCATTATTTGGATGGTCTTTTCCAGCAATTTACTGCAGAGCATGAGATAAGCGCCACAAAGTACATTCTTTATGGTTTTTCGGCAGGAGGGCAATTTACGCACCGTACCTGTATGTTAAGTACAAGCCAATATCTTGATTATGCCATTGCCGGAGGGTCAGGGTTTTATACTTTTTATGATGAAACAAGAAATTTCCCTGAAGGTATACGAAATCTTATGCAGTATGAAGATATACTTTTAGACAATCTCCGCAACAGAAAATTGTATATCGCAGTCGGCGGCGACGACAATGATCCGAACGACCCTGATATAAGTTCAACCCACGATCATCAGGGGATACACAGAGTGGAAAGAGCGCAGAATTTTTTTGAAGCAAGCCGTATTTACGCTGCTCAAAAAAGCATACCTTTTAATTGGGAACTGAAAATAACCGGGAGCGGCGGACATGAAGTTGCTCCAACAATACCTTATGTCGCAGAAGTTACTACCCGTACAACGAGACCGATGGTAATGCAGGCAGCATCAAATTTGTCAGGACAGGAACGGATATATGGCACATGGTATGCGGAGAGCAATTCAGCATACATCATAACAGGCAACACAGCAACTTATATCGGCAGCGGTAGCGCCAGCCGTTTTGTTATCAGCATTTCCGCTTTCGAGGCTGTTATAAATAACGATGCAGACAATGATTCTTATGTTCATCGAACCGCCTACCCCGGCGGTTACCGTATACGCGGCGTATATACTGAAACAGATCAAAGTACCACAAATGTTGGCGACAGTTTCAGCCGTATTTTTTACATCAGCGCAAATAACGTTTCAATTATGAGAACGACAGGCGATGTTTGGAATAAATACAGATAGAGATAGAAAGTTAAAATTATAGAAATATGAGATCAAACGTATTAAAATTCAAAGTACTATTGTTGTTTTTTGTGGCGGGCTTTTCTTCTTGCGATTTGGGAGAAAGTTTAATGTTCAAAGACCCTGAAAAAGTCAGGCTGTTAAAAATTCTCAAATATTCAAATTCTTCAGCATCTAAACTAACCGGTGAAACCGTGTACGCATACGACGAAGCGGGAAATATGGTAAAAGAATCGTTTTATGACTGTAATTCAACGCCTATTCTTGAGCGGTATAATGAATACGAATATTCGGGAGACAAAAAAACAAAGATGAAAATATTTGACGGAGTGGCGGGAAATCCTACTTTAGGGTCTTACTATGAATACAAATATAAGGAAAACCGGCTTGTAACCGAGGAATTATATTGTGGACGGGGGTGCTACGGTTCGTTTATCCATTCGATAAATTATGAATACGACAATAGGGGAAACTTGGTGAGAAAATACAGATACGAACCTGATTTGATTGAACGTTTTGGTGGAAGAGTGTATGCTGACGGAATAATAAATGACACGAAATATATTTACGACAGTCAAAACAGGCTGGTAACTGTATTGGCATCCGATTATGCCGGTGGAGTTGACGGGGTGGATTATTTTTTTGTTGAATACCCCAGCGAAAAATATGAATACGACAATGCCGGAAGGGTAGTCAAAGTGGAATATTATGATTATAACGGCTTTAATCAATATGTACAAAAGGTTTATAGCAGAACAGATATATTACCTGAAAAAGAGTTTTATTATGATAGCAATGGGAATCAAACCAGAAAATATCAGCACTATTACGACAGTTTTGGCAATCTCATCGAAACCGTAATAAACGATGAATGTTCAATGTTCAAACGAAAATATCATAAGAATTTACTGATAGAAGAAATCCATTATTGGGCGCATGAATATGGATATTGGGGAACAGGGCAAATGCCGGAGAGTGGAATGTCAAGGTATGAATATGAAGAATTATAACGAACAAAATGCCGGCCGACAAGCGGTTACCGAAAAGAAAGTGAAACCCGAAAACGAAGAAAATATCCTGATGCAGAAAATTAGCAAATTTGGACACATTCCGTTAAATTGGCAAGTCGTATCTTTGCACCCGTTAAGTATGTTAAACTATTAAAAATTAAAAGAAAATGGAACAGAAGATTTGTCAAAGTTGCGGAATGCCAATGGTTACGAAAGAAGAATTTGGAACCAATAGCGACGGAAGCGTAAACAGTGATTATTGCGTGTATTGCTTTAAGGACGGTAAGTTTACCGTCGAGGCTACCATGGACGAGATGATTGCCCGCTATGCAGAATTTCCCGATGCATTGAAAGATGAGAACGGAAACAGCATCACGAAAGAGCAATTTATCGCCAGCATGAAACTCTTTTTGCCGACACTGAAACGTTGGAAAAGCCAGTAGTATGAATGAAACAGCGGTAAAGATTTGTCAGAGTTGCAGTATGCCGATGACGGTAGCCGAGCATTTCGGCACAAACGGCAACGGTAGTCCAAGTACGGACTACTGTTGCTTTTGTTTTCAAAACGGGAATTTTACGCACAACCTAAACATGGAAGAAACCATAACCAATTCTGTTTCTTTTTATGGCTCTGAGAAAATCGATGGACGGACTTTGACAAAAGACGAACTTGCGCTTAAAATGCACACCCTGTTTCCGACGTTGAAACGTTGGAATACGCATGAAATAACTCATCAGGAATATTTCAAAGCCATTAACCGCGCCGTTGATTTTATCAATGAACACCTGCACGAGCCAATTAATCTATACGATTTGGCAACCATCGCCAATATTTCGGGGTTTCATTTCCATCGATTATTCAAAGCCTTGATGAGTGAAAGTCCGGGTGAATATATCCAACGGCTACGGTTAGAAAAAGCGGTGTTTAAACTGCAAACAACGAAGCAGACCGTTTTGGAAATAGCGGAACAAACAGGTTATCAGAGTTCACACGCCTTGTCAAAAGCATTAAAAAAACGGTTTGATATTTCACCTTCGGTTTTTCGCAAGCAATCTTCGTATTTGTCCATACCTGTTGAAACCCCTGTATTCATTCGTATTGAGCCTGAAATCAGAGAAATAAAGGCAAAGCAGGTTATCACGGTCAGGGTTGTTAATCCTTTTGTTAATCCTGACGCATTTATTCACGCATGGAAAAAACTTATCGCGTTTGCGGGCGTAAACGGCATTCCAGACAACGAACATGAATATTTTAAGTTGAGCCGTGATATTTCGACCATTACACAGCCCAACCGATATCGGTCATACGTCTGTATTACGGCAAATCCCGATATAAAACCCAAAGGCGAGTTCGGGAAGCAAACGATAAACGGCGGACTGTACGCTGTCTTTACCTACAAAGGTGCATACGCAAACCTTGAACGATTATATTGTTTCATCTATCGGAATTGGATACCGAACAGCAAATACGAATTTCGGGATATGGCATTTTTTGAAAAATTTCTAAACAGCCCCGATACGGTAAAAGAGGAAGATTTACTGACAGAGGTTTATATTCCAGTTACGCGATTAAAATGAATTTCGGTATAAACCGTTCTATGTGAGAATATAAAACAAATCGTTATGGACATTTTATCTCAATTATCATCTCAAAAAGGCGACAGGACGGAAGACTGTAATAAAATTGTTGCCGAAAAATGTATAACCAGCCCGCGATTACTCGCCGATATTGCTGTCGGATTGGAAGATAAAGACAAAAAACTGCAATCGGACTGTATTGAAGTTTTTACATTGGTTGCGGAAAAGAAGCCCGAATTGGCCGTACCGTATGCCGACAACATCGTTCCGCTGTTGTCGAGTAAGGAGTCCAAAACACGTTGGGAAGCAGCCCATACCTTATCCTTCATTGCAGAAAAAACACCTGATGATATTTTTCCCATTTTGCCCGTGCTGCAATCGTTAATAGAAAATGACCACAGTACGATTGTTCGGGATTATTCCATTGATACGATTGCAAATTATGCCAAAGTAAGCATTGAAACATCGGAAAAATCATACGAATTATTGAAATACGCTTTAGAGTTGTGGGGCGAGAAACATGCAAGGCAAGTTTTGAGAGGATTTAATTACGTGTTGGATAATTGTTCGGATAATAAAGCAGAGATAAATTTACTTGTACAGCCTTATTTATCAGCAAACAAGAAAATTGTTGCGACCGAAGCGAAGAAAATCATAAAACGAACGGAAAAATAAGAAAGAATGCCAGCGTACAACAAGCGGTTTGGCGAAATTGGGGTTAAAGTGATAACCCGAACTTCGGCGCGTCATTTAACCGTCGGTGACAACCCAAACGGCGTGCAGTCGAGCCCCAACTTCGCCAAGCCGCCGGGATGTTGTAGGCAATGCGGCGGTAGCATTGTGGATGAATACATAAATAGTTGAAATCTAATTCAATAAATATAATAGATGTGAAAAAAATAAATCCAATGTTAGTAATCATTCTGTTAGTAATAATGGCAGGATGTGGGGGAAAAGGAAAACAAGCAACGGATGACCTTATCATAGTTGATGTTACGAAAAGATATCCTAAAAAGGAACTGATTTTGCAGGATTTTATGGATGTTGAATATATCGCATTAGAAACAAATGATGAATTTCTTAATCAGGGTGTAGTGATGGCTATTGGCAAGGAAATCATAGCCGTAAAAAACAACGTCAGAGATGGGGATATATTTATCTATAACCGAAACGGTAAAGCCTTGAGAAAGATAAACCGTATGGGTCAAAGCGGTGAAGAATATACGAATATTAGCAGTATTACCTTGGATGAGGATAACGAAGAAATGTTTGTTGACGACGGAAGGAAAATATTGGTATATGATTTGTTCGGAAAGTTTAAAAGAAGTCTCATGCAGTCATATCGTAATATTTTCAATTTTGACAGGGAAAGTTTCATTTGCCATGATAGATCTTTTGATAATAATGTAGAGGATATTGACAAACCGCCGTTTGTGATTATTTCCAAACAGGACGGAAGCATTATGAAAGAGATTTATCCTGCTTATCAACAAAAAAGACCGGGAACAATTACAAGCAGGCGTAATGACTTGAATATGACTTTATACACATCCAATTTCCCATCAACCTCCATCATCCCCCGGGATGAGGGTTGGATACTTACGGTATATTCCACCGATACGGTATTTAACTATTTACCGGATCATAGCATGATTCCTTTTATGGTACGAACCCCGTCCATTCAATCCAATAATCCGGAAGCATTTATGTCACTAGGGATACTCACAGCGCATTATTGGTTTTTTCAAACCGAGAAAGCGGAACCTGAAATTGTAGGTACTAATCCTTATGATGCTGTTGCTCTATTTCCGAAAACTTATTTAATGTATGAAAGACAAGAGAAAACTATCTATGAATATACGGTATACAATGCTGATTATTCTAATCAAATAACTGTAAATATGTCTCAGAACAGCGTAAATGATGAAATCGCATTCCATCAAAAAATCGAAGCCTATCAGCTTGTTGATGCTAACAAGAAAGGAGAGTTGAAAGGCATATTGAAAGAAATTGCATCGGGATTGGATGCCGAAGATAATCCTGTGATTATGTTGGCGAAATATAAGAAATAAGCAAAAGAAGCACTGCCTACAATAATTAAGTTTTCGTTGCCGTGCGGAGCACGGACGATGAAAACGTTGTTGAACGAAACCTTCTTGCAAACAACTGCGGTTTGGATCTTTTTTACTATGGGGATC
>Ga0099364_10009510_pt1 | contig 13478 bp, 14 predicted proteins | sample TergutTh196P3_FD_73070 | JGI IMG/M metagenome (GOLD analysis project Ga0099364, IMG submission 73070) | Microcerotermes parvus P3 segment gut microbial communities from Pointe-Noire, Republic of the Congo - Th196 P3 | ecosystem: Host-associated > Arthropoda: Insects > Digestive system > Gut ...
CTCCACCTGCTCGATGGCATAACGTGTGGCGATTATCATACGAACCATTACCGGGTCGCAGGGATGCGTATAAAATAAAATCGCCGCCAAAGGCCGTTTTCAAGCCCTCGGCGGCGACTGCTCCGTACAGAAGCGACTTCTATTTGGCAGACCAATCCTCAAAACTTAACCCGTTAATGACCTCAAAATGCTTGATATTGTTGGTGATGAGCGTATACCCTCCAACCATACAATAAGCGGCAATGAGCAAATCCATGTCGTCTACTGTGCGCTTGGCGTGGTACAGGTCCGCATAAACACCGGCTCCGCGTTCCAATGATTTTACACTCACCTCACAGACCGGATACTGCTCTATAAGACGGTTGTACATCTTTTCCCTTTTCGGCGCAGATTTGCACAGGAAACCTCGTTTTATCTCGTAGTGGACAAGTGGGGGAATAGTAAACTCATCACCGCGCTCGACCGCAGCATCAAACTTCTGGCTGATGTGCGGGTCTTCGCGCAAGAGCAGGATAATCGCGTTGGTGTCTAAGGCGTACATCATGGCATCACCCCATCATCCGAAAGGTCAACGAGTTCGCGGCCAAACTTTACCCGCAGAAAATCCGGCATCTCTTCGCCGATGGCCTCTCTTCCCAAATCGTGAAACTCTTTCAAAAATGCGATGCGCTCCGCTTTTTCCTCATCGACGGTTATATCGTTGAAAACGAGAACCGCCGGAACCCGGCGCGAAAATCTAACTGCTTCCAGCGGGGTAAACCGCCCATTTTCCAAATAACCATTAACTGCTCGCATCGTTATTTTCTCCTTTCTCGCGCTCCATGCGCGCATCGACGGCTTGGACGATGTAATTATTAAGACTTTCACCCTTTGCATCGGCAGCAGTTCGTATTTTTTCTCTATGCCCTTTGCGAACACGGACTTTGATATCGTCATATGTCTTTGCATTATACTTTGCAACTGCTTTTATACTTGTCGCCATACTTAATCCTTTCTCAGCACATCAATAATAATGTACCCATTATACACCATCGTCTCCCCTTTGCATATCTTTTTCTTTTTTATGTCGGACATTACAGACACATCGCCCATAAAACCCTTGATTTTTCAGGCGTTTCACCTATTCAGCATTTGTCTAAACGGAGAAAAGTGGCGTATGACAAAGAACCAGAAAAATGGTGCAGTAAAGGGGGTAGTTCAAAATATCAACAAGCAGCAAACGCTTATGCAACAAGGGGTATAGCACTATTGGCATTATAATTAAGAACCTGACATTATCACAATCAATCACATGACAGTAAACTGATTGTTGTCAAGCAACCCCTTTTCTGGTACAATCACTATACGGGTTGAGCGTTTTATACGCTACCGGAGCCATTTTCACACCGTTTGATAGATATACGCAATGAAGCTATGGGGTGTGGCCTATGAAGAAAGTCAAAATTTATCTTGATGTTTGCTGTCTCAATCGGCCTTACGACGACCAGACTCAACAGCGCATACAACTTGAATCATCCGCAAAGCTAATAATCCAGTCTTTTATTGTAAACAGGAGCATTGAGTTAGCATGGTCTTATGTAATTGAATTTGAGAACGCAAAAAATCCTTTTCTGGAAATACGAAACACTATTCTTGCTTTCAAGCAGTATGCCTCTGAAATTATTCCTCCGACCCAGAGCATTGAAGATACTGCCGTGGAATTGCAAAGCAAAGGCTTTAAAACCTACGATTCCCTTCATGTTTCGTGCGCTCTTTATGCTGGCTGTGATTATTTTCTGACTGTAGACGACAGAGTTTTGAACAAGCAGTGTGATGGTATTAGCATTACTGATCCCGTAATCTTCATCAATCAATGGTTAAAGGGGGGAGAAACACCGTGACAGATACCGTATTAAAATCTGCCGCGATGGATATATTAGTCAAAAATCTTGGAGTTGTGAACGCCGAGCGTTTTGTTGCACTGATACTTAAAGAGCCATTCGATTATACCGAGTGGCGAAAAGCAAATTTGTCTGATGACATCCCGGTAGAAACACTTAACCGGCAAGCAATTGATTATTGGAATAATATGTATTCAGGATCGCAGTAAGGTCATTTCTCAGAAAACAATGCATCCAAGGAGTTGGCTGGTGAATAGCATCTGTTCAAGTTTTGTTCAAGAGAGCTACGCAAGCCTGCATACAATCATAAGAAGATACTGAAAGCATATCGGAAGAAACACAGTAATATCAACGGGTGTGGATAGATGAAAAAAGCCATAAAAAGAAAGAAGCCGCACTCCAAAACCGTAGGCCGAGGGTTCAAATCCTTCTGCCCCTGCCAAACCTCAAAAATCCGAACTCCCGAACCGATGTAGCGATCATCGGCGAGGCGTTCGGGTTTTTGGTTTGGTTGGGATTGGTCTGAAACTCGCGCTTGTGAGGATTTGGAAATTCTGGTATAATTTGTTTGCAATATTTGTGGAATATGGGCTCGATAACAGAGTCACAAGCCGCTGTAGTAGGCGTATATAGGCAACGATGCGACAATCATATTGTCTTGTGCGACTGAGTGTTTAGGATTGGGTGAAGTGCTGTGCAAGTGTTTTTATACTATTCCGATTTGATGATCATATTGCTTGTTTGCATATCATTTGCATTCTTAAACGTCGTGCATAGGCTTTTCCTGCCGAGCATATATAGTTCTGTTAGAGAATTTGTTTATGAAAACAATCTCATGAAGCTTATAAAGAGCTCTTCATTAAGATACCTCTACATAATTGCAATGACTTTGGTTTTGCGTTGGATTTTTTTGTTTGATGAACAATTAATCTTTTTAGGTATTTTTGTTACTTGTTTTCTGAATATCTGGCCGCCTACGGTGATGTATAGATTATTTGGCTTTTATAAATCTACTGAAAAACTAATATGCTTACTTGGATATGTTCTCCATTTGATATTTCCTACTCTAGTTTCATATGCAACTATCAGGATTATTTCACCAATGATTTTTGAAAATGCGGAGTTCTTTTTAGTTGATAATACTGGAATAGGGATAATCATTTCACTGGCTCTATTCACGTTTCCTATATCGCTTGAAGCGATTCTGGCTAAAGTTTTTTCCATAAAGATACCTTCAGATGTTGATTTGTATCGAGAAGAAGCACGAATACTAAATCAAAAAATCGATTTTGAAAACTACATTATACGGACATACAAATATGAAATTCTTTCTGCATGCAGGAAGAATAACGTCAGCACGGACTTATTAAAAACCATTATTTTGTTAGAACAAGCGCATAGGGGGATATGGTATATTATTCTATCAGAGAGGTTGCTATGTAGAATTTTTCCCAAAATAGCAATAAAAAAAGACATTACAATAGGGTTAACGCAGATTAAAATTTCCACTGCTCATGAAATTCTCGAAAAAAATCCGATTCGTTTTATGAATGATTTGCTTTCGGCCGAGTATAACATAGAAGTAGCTGGAAAGCTGTTAGGTAAAATTATTACTGATTATGGTGATGAAGATTTTTACGACGATATGAAATGCTATTGCGAGAGTGTTCACGAGTATATTGCAAACAAATATCTGTGTTCAAAGTACTCGTATCTAAACAGAAGTGTTTTACTGTACACTTCCATCTTGAAATCAAAATGCGAAAATGTATTTTTTGTTGAGCAATAAATTTAACCTTTTTGTGCGATTCATCTCGCCACCTATAGAAGCGGGAGACTTCTCGCACAAAAAGGTTAAATAAGTTTTCATTTGACTTCAAGTAAATCATATTTATAAATTATACGACAGGCTTGGTATTTGGGATATCAGGACCACCTAAAAAATCACATACTCATTTTCACCACATGGATACTCATCAGGCATTAGTCCTTCAACGTCTATCTTGATACAGACGGCTTCTATTTCAGTTTGGAAAATGATGTCTTTTATTTCGTCTACGCAGCCCTCCACGTCATTGCGTATCTCGCTGCCCCAAAACCTGACGACTGTCCACTCGCAGTTTTGAAGTCTCATTCCGGTTTCGTTATCACGGCAGATATTACGTTCGATTTTCTTTATCCAATACTCCCGGTTGCTTTTTATGCTTGACTTCTTCTTTTCCCAATCCTTGCCGTGCCAGAATTCCCCGTCACAGAAAACCGCGATCCGGTGCTTGGTGATGGCTATGTCAGGTGTTCCTGGCAGCTTTGCATAATTCTTCCTATAGCGGATACCAGCTCGCCACAAGGCTTTTCGCAGGGACACTTCGATTGAGGTGTCCTTGCTCTTAATTTGGCTCATTGTATGACGGCGTTTTTCGTCACAGGTTAGCATATTATTTCCCATTTGCTTGTCTCAACACATTGCGGCTGTGGTTCAGAACACTATGTCGCTTTCAAACCAATACTCGCACTATTTATATCCATGTATCCCCGCCTAAATAGTAGGCGTCGTGGTACTCAGACAATTCCTCTGCAACGTAGATTCCTGAGCTACGTTCGAGACACAAAGAAATTGCTTTTGCCATATAACTGGCAAGCCTGACAGGAACAGCGTTTCCTATCATCTTATACGCGTCAGTTACATTATCATAGCAAAACTTAAAACTGTCAGGAAACGTCTGTATCCTAGCGCACTCACGGACACTTAGCCGTCTATATAAGTGTTCAGAACCTTTTACGAATTCTCTTTTATTCTGTTCGATAAATTTCATTTTCGGGGCTTGAGGGTGGATGGGCGCGTGGCGTCCGCCTGCCTGAATAGTGAATGATTGCTCGTCCCAACTTCGCACTCTATTACGCGACATATAAATCGTTGAAAATCCGCCTATCATATACTCGTGGTTAGGAACAATACACTTATCGCCATTCGTTTTATTATTCGGCAACGCAGGAATCGCACTAGGCTCTAAATCGCCAATTGCCTGCAATAATGTTATTTTTTTCTCACGGCGTGGTGGAAAAATAAATGTGCATTTCAAATCCTTCCGAATCCCAACGTAGAACACACGTTTCCTGTCCTGTGGAACGCCGTAATCCGCTGCATTGAGCAAATCGATGTAAACGTGATACCCCGCGTTTTCAAACATTGCTATAATGCTCTTAACAGCCTCTTTGTGCCGATATGAAAGCATGCCAGATACATTCTCCGCAAGAAAGAACTTTGGTTTTTTGTCACGCAGAATCCTGACGAATTCATAGAACAGCCTACCCCTTGCATCGTCTATTCCGCGTAACGATCCTGCCTCGCTCCAGCTTTGGCACGGTGGACCACCGATGATGCCATCGCATTGTGGTATTTCACTAGATTCAATGTTACGGATGTCTCGCTTGTCAAGCGGCGTACTGTGGTTAGCCTCATACGTTTCCCATATTGATTTGTCGTATTCATTAGCCCATACAACATTGAATCCGATTCTATCAAAACCTGAATCCAACCCACCGGCGCCTGCAAATAAACTGATGACATTCATATCGCTTAACCTCTATATCCTAAATCCTCACCACGGTTCTACTTGGGCATGAATTGTACTTGGCAAAGAAATGAGATTAACATCAAACTTCAGTGATGGCTCTACGCGAGAGCTTGCATTATGTATCCGCAATGATATGCTCCAACCCTCGTCGCAAACAATTTCCATTGTGGTATCAGAGCTGTTTTTGAAATCTACGTTGTAAAAACGCTTCGGCAACCTTAGTCGGGCAACGTTTGTTATTGAGTGTTTCCCGCCCGATGGACGGTTAAGAGTTCCAGCGATATTGATAGCCTCAACCCGTGTTGTTTTTTCCCTATCGTTTGTTATTACCTTGTAAAAGTCATTTTTGCCAATTAGATACCTTATCAACATTTCCGGAATGATAGACGGATTGGACTGGTCAAGCCTCTGAAGTTCATCTATGAAAGCGCGTAGCACAGGAACGTAGAAACGCTCATTTTTGTGCGCCATATTAGACCACGATGCAGTGGCGCCGGAATCCTCGCGAATTGTATCCAACTCTTCAAAAATAGGTTTTATGGTAGCAAAGTATCTATCCGAGCATGGGATGCCAAACCATTTTGCTCCAAAGTCGATTGTTGCAGAAAGGCGGCTGTGCTTGACCGCATGATGATTATGCTTACAGGACAGACCGATTTCCCATTCGTTTTGCTTCCTGATACATAGCACATCGCGGACATCGCCAACTTGACCCTGCGAGTCAGGTTGTATGGATAAATACAGCGGAATGTTATTTGCCGGATATTCAAGCTGTGGTTCCAACCGTATTATAACCCGTGTTGCCGCGTTTGCGGCCATGACAAACTTTCCGCGCATTTTTTCTGTCGATTCCAAAAAATACCTGTTTGCAGTCTCAAATTGCGGTGTCGTTACTATCGACACATCTTGCGCTGGCGACAAAGATTCATGAATGGATCGCAAACAAGCATATTCAAATGCCTTTCCATTTTTTACGCTCATGACGCACCTCCATGCGCCGCTATTTTATCATAACGCACCTCTAAAGGCAATCATTTTTCCCTTGCATTAACGGGCATCGACGGATAATATGTTACGAGAAAATGATGTGAGTGGTAAATCGGCATTATTGGCGATTTCCGTTTTGGCAAGCAATGGATGGTGACTGCATTTTTGAGAAAATGCCATCACCATCAGACTTGTTGGTGGCTGAACTGCCCCCAAACCCCCGGCTAAAAAGGAGCGCGTTGCGCCCTTTTTGTTAAGCCGGCTTCGCCGTCTGCTGCGCTCGCCTGTCGGCGACCTATAATGATAGTTCATTTCCCATATTTTACCACATCCAGTACTTTGTTCAATCTGCGGAGGATTTCTTTTTGCTGGACCCATATTTCCTCCTGCCTCGCCTTGATGTCTTTGTGATCGTTGGCGTAGACACTACCAGTTTCGTTTGCTCTTTTAGCGATTTGATTGATGTTATTTGTAGCGTTAGACAAAAGCCGATTCATTTCGCGGACGCTGTCTAACTCAACATGGATCACGCGCCCGTCCACTGCCATTTTGAGTAAGTATGCCCTCAGACTTTTGATGCCGGTCTGCGCCTGTCGGCGACGTATCATGTCGCGTTCTTTTTCAGTTACACGGAAGGTCATAGCAATGTTTCGTTGCAGCTTTTGTTGCATATGTATATCCCCTTGTATGGTTATGGCGGCGGAAGGCAGGATTGCTCCCGCCCCTCGCCGACTGTGCTACCCGGCGAGCCTGAAATTTCCGTCAGGCTCCGCCTCCCCGACGGGTAGAACAACGATACCTCTATGCGCTTGCCAGTCGGCAAATTCGCATTTCCCTTCGTCACTCTCAAAGTAAGCGACCATCGCGGGATACAGGCATCGGGCCAACGCTTCAAGAGCGTCGTCCGGGATGGCGTTGGCATCATTGACGTTGGGATCAGTTTCTCTCAAAACGCTGACCTCCTATAAAGTATTTCACGGACGAGTTGTTAAGCTCCATCCGCATGATTATTTTAACAGACCATAGCAAACAAGTCAAGACAAATAATACCCTGAATATGCGTTGATAAAAACATGAAATAGGGGTTGACGACTCGTTTGTTGTATGTTAAGATTTCCGTAAGACAGTTTTTCGCGGAGGTAAAGTTATGGCGACAGTATCGGAGAGATTGCGAAAGTTGAGAGAAAGTCTGAACGTGTCGCAGGCGAAACTTGCGGAGATGATAGGCACTAACCAATCGTCCATTAACAGATATGAGCATGGGCAATCGGAAGCACCGTATAGGATTTTGCTGTGGTATGCTGACTATTTTGACGTGTCTCTTGATTACATATTCGGGCGCACAAATAAGCCGCAGGGGATTCCATACGACAACCAACCGACCGTACTCAAAAAGAAGATTACGAACAATGAGGATTTTCGCGAGTTCATCGAAGCCTGTTTTGATCCACGCTCGCCGATGAACGCAAAATTGAAAGAACTGATGTTCAAGATGGCGGAAGAAGGTGACGTGTAATGCGGGCTGTGATTTATGCGAGGTATTCGAGCGATGGTCAGCGCGAGGAGAGTATTGAGGGTCAACTCCGTGAGTGCAAGGAATTTGCCAATAAAAACGGAATGACAATAATCTCGGATTTCATAGACAGAGCTTACTCGGCTAAGACTGATGCGCGACCGCAATTCCAAAAACTGATTAAGGATAGCGCCAAGAGATTATTCGATGTTGTGATTGTCTGGAAACTTGATCGTTTTGCCCGGAATCGCTATGACAGCGCTCATTATAAGACCTTGCTCAAGAAGAATGGAGTCCGTGTAGTGTCGGCAACTGAAGCTATCGCCGCCGATTCGACCGGCATATTACTGGAGTCATTACTTGAAGGGTACGCGGAGTTTTTCAGCGTCGAACTTTCTGAAAAAGTAGTTCGCGGCATGACGGAAAACGCAATGAAAAACAAATATAACGGTGGTGTCATTCCGATGGGATATACGGTCAACAGTGAACAGCATTTCGAAATCGATCCAATGACTGCGCCGATAGTTATGGATGTCTTCAATAGTTATTCCGATGGCTCCACCGTCACGGAGATAGTAAACGCTTTGACCGCAAGGGGAATCCGTTCGGTGCGCGGCGGTCCAATTACTCATAACATTATAACCACAATCTTGAGGAATAGACGATACATCGGCGAATTCCGTTACCGCAATGTTGTGAACCCGGACGGAATCCCGCCAATAATTCCCAAAGACCTTTTCGATAGGGTGCAGGGGCTAATGGCGAAGAATAAAAAAGCTCCGGCGCGACATAAAGCCGAAGACGATTATCTGCTCACTTTGAAGCTGTTTTGCGGGCTATGCGGCGCGTATATGGTGGGCGAGAGCGGCACAAGCAAGACAGGCAAGGTTCATCGCTATTACAAGTGCGTGACGGCAAAAAAGCGGCGTGGCTGCAAGAAGAAGCCTGTCAGGAAGGATTGGATTGAGGATATAGTTGTCAGAGAAGCCATGCAGATGATTGAAAGCGACGCAATGCTGGACAAAATCGCGGACATGGTTTTGGATTTGCAGAAGCAGGAAAATGTGACTTTGCCCCTGCTACGAAAACAGCTTGCAGAGACGGAACGAGGCATTGAGAATATGCTAAACGCCATACAACAAGGTGTCTTAACATCATCCACGAAACAGCGCCTTGAAGAACTGGAAGAGGCAAAGAGCGACATCGAAGTCAAGATATTACAGGAGGAAATGCAAAAACCGCTTCTGACGAAAGAGCAAATCCTGTTCTGGCTTCACAAATTCCGAGGCATTGACATTACTAACAAAGAGCAGCGACAGCGGTTGATCGACACATTTGTAAACGCAGTTTATCTCTACGATGACAAGATTGTACTGACATTCAACTACAAAGACGGTAGCAAAACCTTGTCACTAAAGGATATAGAGAGTTCGGATTTGCTCAGGGACGGTCTGCCAGACGGAAAGCCTGTAATTGCAATGGTTACAGGCTTTTGGTTTGTGCGCCCGGCATGGGCGATGACTTGGCGGTGAAAGTCCGCTACAGGCTTGGCAGTAGGAACTGTTAGCTGAGGGCAAGGGTGTCCGCCGCGAGGCGGAATCTGAAGGAAGCCGGAGGCAAAGCCTCGACCCGACGAACAGGAATCACATCAGGCGCAAATGGGGCGGACGAGTTCGCAAACCAGAACGAAGTCCAATACTGCCCGAACCCCATAGCGTAAATGTGGCGGGTACATGAGGTGAAGGTCATCGCGCCTTACCCGGGGAGAACTCACAAGCGGGTGGAAACGGAGTATGAAACTCGTAGTAACAACGAATTGTGAGTAGTCAGCAGAAGCCATAGTACCGCGACGATTGCAAGCGTGGTGGGAAGGGCTGAACCTTAGGAGGTGGTAAGTCAATGAATGTCACTGGGCACGGAGATGAGGGCATACAACTTCAAATCGAAGGCTGGTCGCAAATAGTATCGGTGGAACTGAGAGGGTATGCGGGAGCGCCTGACCTTGGAAAGATGGCTGAAAACAACACCACCGACGCAGACGGACAGGTGGACAAGCTGATGGAGCGGATTTTGAGCCGAAACAACCTCAACATGGCTTTCAAAAGAGTTAAAGCCAATAAAGGGGCTGGTGGAGTGGACGGAATGCAGGTGGATGAACTTCTACCCTACCTGAAACAACACGGCGAAGAAATCACTCAGAAGCTGCGGGATGGGAAATTCAAGCCCAATCCAGTCCGGCGGGTAGAGATACCCAAGGAAGAAAAGGGGAGTGTCAGAAAATTAGGCATCCCCACGGTCGTAGACAGATGGGTGCAGCAAGCAGTCGCGCAAGAACTTGCGCCAATATTCGAGACCCAGTTCCATGAATGGAGCTACGGATTCCGCCCCAAGCGGAGCGCACATGACGCACTGAAACAATGCCAACGAAATGTTGACGACGGATATGTATACGCCGTCGATATGGACTTGGAGAAATTCTTCGACACTGTATGTCAAAGCAAACTATCACAGGTGTTATCCCGCACTATAGATGACGGGCGGGTAATCTCCCTAATCAGCAAGTACCAGAGAGCTGGCGTTGTTGAGGATGGAATGTTTGCGAGAACGGAAGTCGGGGTAGCTCAGGGAGGAAACCTCAGTCCGTTATTGAGTAATGTAATGCTCAACGAACTGGATTGGGAGCTTGACCGCCGTGGGCATAGGTTTGTGCGTTACGCTGACGACCTCATGATATTCTGCAAAAGCAGAAGAAGTGCGGAGCGAACCTTGGCTAACATTATCCCGTTTATTGAGAAGAAGCTATTCCTCAAAGTAAATCGGGACAAGACAGGGGTGGCGCACGTCAGCAAGGTGAAATTTCTGGGGTATGGCTTCTACCGTTACAAGGAGAAGTGCAGACTCAGAGTCCACCCGAAATCCGTAGCTAAGATGAAACAGAAGATACGTGTCCTCACAGCTAGGAGCAATGGGTGGTCAAATGAATATAGAGCCATGAAGATTACCCAATTCATGCGCGGATGGGTAAACTACTTCAAGCTGGCAGACATGAAACGTCTGCTCATGGAAACGGACGAATGGGTGCGGAGGAAAATCCGAGCAGTTTACTGGAAACAGTGGAAGCGAGTGAGAACCAGATATAAAATGATTGCTAAGTATGGACTTCCCGAGTGGAAAGTTCACGAGCTAGCAAACTGCCGAAAGGGTGTCTGGCGTGCGGCGCTTATGCTGAACAGCGTCTTGACCAACAAAGAAATAGTCAGCCTTGGCTTTATCACCATGACTGACTATTACCTGAAAGTCGCGTAAACTAGGGAACCGCCCAGTACCGAACGGTATGCTGTGGTGGTGTGGGAGGTCGGCTACTCAACTAATGGGTAGCCTCCTACCCGATTCTTAAGGATATTTGCTACAGTTGTGGTTAGGCTGGTGGTTGCGGGAAAACATAAATCGTGGTGATTCTGCCTCCTTCAACGTTGTTAGCCCAATCGACCATTATGGAGTAACACTTTCTGAATTGATCACAACTGCCACTATTACGTTGTTAGTTGTAGCAGTAACATAAGTTACGTTGACTGTAATTCCAGGTGTCATACCCATCGGACGCACGTCGTCACCGTATGTCTTTGTCTGTTTATGGAAGAATATTGGGTCATCAGCGTAGTATCTCATATCATCACTGGCGATCTTGAGGTAACCTGCATCTGCTGACGTCAGATCACCGGTTTTTTGCCCTTCGGCCAGTGCTATGCGGGTACCACCGCTCGCAATCGGTTCGAGCGATACAATATCACCTTCAAAAAATGCTGGTAACGCTTGTGTGTACTCTCCGATGGTACCGTCTGAGCGCAGTATTTCGTATTTAACGCCATCAGCCGAAGTGTGATCCGGAACGTTTATAATAATGCCGAACGTGGGAGACGGCGAGCCTTCGCTGAGGCGGTAGATGTGAGAGATGGCATTTGCTGTTTCGTTTCCGTTACTCCGAACAAAAAGTCCCTGTGTACCCATATTTGTTGCATTGGAAGATGCAGCTGCGATAGTGCCTGCAGCGAAATTGTACGTTTGCGCAGGAAAAGCTGAGAATCCCGTGTACGTTCTCAATGTACCATTTCTGAAATCGCTAAATATCGTGCCGCTTGTCGCAGTGTAGGTACCCGCTATGTCACCTCCAGTTACAACGATTGAAGCCTTGTTGGTCGAAGTAACGGTTAGTGTGCCCGTCCCATTCACGGGCTGGACAAGGCCGGCATCTCCAGTGTAGTCATCTACGATACTATCCGCAACATTTATCGTGTTGTAGTAAGATTGTGCATTTTGCATCCTTAGCGTGGTTAGGTTGACGATGTCGCTATCTGCTCCGCCAAGAGTGTAGGAGAACCACTTGCCGGATAGAACTGATTGCGTTAGCGAGGTTGCAGTAGCATTAAGGCTAGAACGCGGAATAGATTTTCTCGCTAAGGTTGCGTCGCCTTGATTACCGTCCCAGACATGGAAGTTGGCGGGAGCCGTCGCACTTATCGGCAGATTAAGAACCCTAGTCGTTCCGTCTGTAAACATAACGCGTACCCTTGAAGAGGAGGTATTTGAAAGATCCCCCGCAGTATGCTGCTCCGACATTACATACAGATAATTAAGCGTACCTGAGTTTACTCTTGGTAGGCCCCATCCAATTATGTTGTCAAAAGAGTCAAAGACTACCGTGATACTTCCAGAGAATAATGCGCTTGTGAAGCTGCGGTTATATCCGCTTGTCCCATTGCCCACCCCTGGCGCGGTTGTCGCGGCGGTAGTCAAATTCATCGCTGTCGCAGAAATCTCATGCTGATTCCCGCCTACCGTTATGGTCGGACGCGGAGTAGTCGTATAGCTTGAGACAGGTACAGTCTGTACATCGGCTTTTACAACTTGTATAGCTTGTGTCGGTATTGGAGTTGTGATATCACTATTTTTTAGAGTGACAAGGATAAAGTCGTCACGAACGAAATCTCCAGGATCGTCAACTACAACTGTTTGTGCCAAGCTAACATCAGTTGCATTGAATCTCGTGTAGGTCAGAACGCCGGTGTTATTGTTGACATTGGTAACACGTCCGAGGTGTTCATAGACAATAATGACCTTGTCTACCTGTCCATCAAACCCGCCAGTCTCCGATTTCCAGGAGTCTACCAAATAAAAACGCATACCAGATGTAAACTTCGGATGTAGTGGCATATCAATTGAGCCTCTGGACGCAAAATCTGAAGCTTCCCACCTGGCTGCAGAGCCTAAAGGTTCGGTGTGATTTACTGCGGTTTCGGAGTTGTTGAACCTTTGACCATTGACATAGAGCATTATTTCCTCATTCCACCAAGAATAGTTGCTCGCCATCCATCCCATAGTGTGTACGCCATGAACAGCGGTGAACTCTCCAAGTGTCACGTCGGCTTGATAGGCGACAGTGATGTCTCTGTTGCCTACATGCCATATACGTGTGGCAAAGCCGTAATCATCAACAGGCTCTCTCGAGTCGAGCCCAAATGTTTT
>Ga0099364_10009511_pt1 | contig 13477 bp, 12 predicted proteins | sample TergutTh196P3_FD_73070 | JGI IMG/M metagenome (GOLD analysis project Ga0099364, IMG submission 73070) | Microcerotermes parvus P3 segment gut microbial communities from Pointe-Noire, Republic of the Congo - Th196 P3 | ecosystem: Host-associated > Arthropoda: Insects > Digestive system > Gut ...
CATCGATGAAAAAAGAAAAAGGTAATATAAGGAAAAGTGTAACGATCTCGTAAAAAAGAAACAAGACCAATTCAATAAATGTAAAGCACTACCCAAAATATACTGCCGACGGGGACAAATGGGACGTTTTGCCTTGTGGAATCTTTGTGTCCCTTGTGCTCTTTGTGGTTAAAATAATAAAGGATCAACCACAAAGGGCACAAAGAACACAAGGAGCACAAAGAAGAATAACGTCCATTCTCACACCGTTTGCAGTATATTTGTATATGCTTCCTTACGGAATAACATGGGGGCAAATCAGATAAACTTTGGGCGTCGTCAACTCGGATAAAGTTTTATCGTTCAACAGTTTGTTCGGCGACTGTCCTTCCAAGAGAGTTTCCATAAAAGAAAGTTTCGCCTTGTACTGAACCACTTTGTACTCTCGCTCCCTCAAATTTACCATAGCGGCTGCCCGGTCAATCACATCGTCAATAAAACCTATCTTGTCTATCAATTTCCCGTCAAGAGCCTGATTGGATGTATAGACTTGTCCCGTCGCAAGTTTGTCCAAAGATTCCTTGTCCAAAGAATTTTTGCGTCCTTCAAGAACAATTTCTTTGAACCGGTCAAAATTTTCGTTGATCAACTTTTGCCATATTTCACGTTCTTCGTCCGTCATCGGCTTCATAACACTGCCCATCGTTTTGTGTTGTCCGCTGGTAATCGGATTTGCCTCAACGCCTGCCTTTTTCAGGAGTTCCGAGACATCAAAGAGCGAGGCGATGACGCCTATCGAGCCGGTAATCGTTGCCGGTTCAGCATAGATTTCGTCGCCGACCATCGAGATGTAATATCCGCCGCTTGTGGCGATGGATCCCATACTAACGACGACGGGAATTTTTCGTTCCGCCTTCATTTTTTTGAGCAGATGAAGGTAATAATCACTCCCCGCCATTGTTCCTCCGGGAGAATCGATGCGTAGTACCACCGCTTTGACTTTGGGGTCAGACTGCACTCGCCGAATTTGTTTCGCAATGAAGCTGTCCGCATTGCCGGTGATGAATCCTTCAACGCTCAATACGACAATTTTTTCTTCGGCACTGATATTTCCGCCGATAAATTTTTCGGTAACGGTTTTTTCTTGCATTTCTTTTGTTAGTTCTTCGAAGGCATCGTTAGCAATACCAAAGAGAAAAATCGAGCCGACGAGTGTACAAACACCGATGACACCAAGGATAAAGAGAATAACGAGTCCGACGATAGCGAACTGTCCGCAACCGGAAGTGCGTGGAGGCGGCTGTTGATCGTCTCGGGACGGCTGCCGGTGGGGCGGTGAAGTCCGATTTTCGGAAAAGGAATTGGAGCGTACCGAAGCATGATGCGGCACCGGTGAAGAGGGCGGTGAGGGAGGCGGAAGTTCAGAGGTATTGTCGGACATCGTTTTCATTCAACTGGATCGTCTGATCGTTAGGAAAGATTATATCCGTAATTATATGCAACGGCAAGGCATAACCTTAACCTCATTTTGGAAGAGGAAAAATGAGGCAGATGAGATTTGTGTCTCGCATGGCCCGATGTTGCTGAATTGCTTTGTTAGAAGATGAGGTTGAAAATGAGGACGGTATCAACACGACTGTGCGCTGTAGGGCTTCCGCCAGAAAGTAATATACTAATCAAACTGTCTTTCCGTCATTGCGCAGCTTTCCATTACGTCTTTTGTTGTTCGGGGCACTAAAAACCCCAACTAATTTTTTACACAACCCTAGTCCACGTTAAAAAACCGGAATAGAGAGCAACGAAATGACGGAATTGGGTGCAAAATTTCCCGGCGAAGCCTTGCTACTTTTCCAGCGTCTCGCGAACCCAGCGAAAGCGCGGGTCGGGCGTGCCGACTGCCACTTCGCCCATAAAATACTCTTTTAGCCAAATCGTTTTTCCTCTGAAATTTGAGCTTTCAGGGTCAGGAAAGGAATCCCCCTTTTGTAGAATAACCCGCTGTTCTGGAATTCCGCCGAAAGCGTAGTCTCCCGCGACCTGACAGGGAAACCAAAAACCCGGCGGAAAAGCACCGCGTGGAAGATTTCGCGCTCGCGTATCCTGTTTCAATTCCAAATAAAACTCCGCATAACAGTGTCCCGGCACACGGACGACCCTCGCCGGTATTCTGCCCGCCCGACACAGTGCTACAAATAAACATGTCATATCCTTACAGTCGGCTGACCACTGACCTTGCGGCTGTCTTATCACTGACAACGCCCCCTTTACATCGTTTCTCCAAGCGACATCGTTATATCGGACATTGTTCCGCACAAAGGAGTAGAGAGCTTCGACCTTATCCCAGTCGGTTTGGCGATCCTTCGTTATCTCATTGAACATTCTTCTAAAAGTGCTATTGTCCGACTCGATGTAAGGGGTCGGTTGAAGGTATTGTCCGACGTCTCTGGGAACTTGTCGTGGGATAATATATTGGCTGGGATTGTCCGGCGGGAGCAGTTCAAAGTTTTGCAATTCGATTTCGAGAACGATTTCTATCGGCTGCGTGAGCCGCATTGCCCCAAGTTGTACACGCATTTCTGTTCCCCCTGCCGGGTGCGGGACATGTTGAATTTGGTTCGCCAAAATGGCACCCATCCTGTCTTCGTTAACACTGATAATTCTTTGTTCCCGCCAATTCATCGGAAGGGGAACGCCGAATTGCATACTGTTCATTGTTGCCCCCGGCTCGATGACGATGCCCGTCCGCCAGATTTGATTTTTACTATTACCCAGCCGAGGACCGCCGAGGTGTCTCTCCCCATCCGTCTCGTTTTGAGTGAATCTGAACTGTGCCGACGCCGTTGCAGTCAGCGACAAAATTAGCAGAAAAGAAAGAAAAAGGCGTTTTGTCATAATATATTTCGTAGAAAGAAAACCTCGGTCAGTAACGGAGTCTAGTTTATTTTTATAGCATATTACATAAAAATTCCCAGGGATTCATTTCAGTAGACGTGTAGACGTGCCCGTTTTCGTTAACAAGACTTACGTCAACCAACATTGAAATCTCTCAAAGTCTTTTGTACAAGGCACTATTCCGGTTCTGGGTTGGTGAATTATCAGTGGCAAAAAGGTTTTCTTTATGTAACCTAAACCCTGTGCCAAAACTGTCCATTTTGTGAGCTTTTGCGCAATGTTACGGTTTTTCGGTAATTTGACGCCATGTTCACCCGCCAACCTGGAACAGGAATAGAGACAAAACTAAATCAGTGTCAATCTGTGTAATCTGTGAACAAATTCAACGCAACCTAACGATTGCGGTTCTGCTTCTGTCTGGTATAATCAAATTGAGTCATTTAAACTTACGAAACCTCTAATGTCCGTCGAAAAAATTACCGTCGCACAAGCACGAAAAGCAGAATCTATCGGAAAGACCGTCATGCTCCAAGGCTGGGTACGCACTCGACGAGACTCCAAAGCAGGTTTCAGTTTCGTCGAACTCAACGACGGTTCATCCTTCGGCAATGTACAAATCGTCGTCTCCAACGAATTGCCGAACTACGAATCGGACATCAAGCAAATCACTGCCGGTAGTTCGGTCGTCGTGCAGGGTATCGTCAAAGAGTCTCCCGGTCAAGGACAAACAACCGAAGTCGAAGCAAAGTCGGTCGAACTCATCGGCACCGCCGATCCCGCAACCTATCCGCTGCAAAAGAAGGGGCACACCCTTGAATTTTTGCGGTCGATTGCCCATCTTCGGGTACGCACCAACACTTTCGGTGCTGTTGCCAGAGTACGCAACCGGGTTAGTTTTTCGATACACCAATTTTTTCAGGAGAACGGCTTTTTTTACGTTCACACGCCGATCATTACGGCAAGCGATTGCGAAGGGGCGGGAAACATGTTCCGAGTCAGTTCACTCGATCCAAAGAATCTGCCGAAGGATGCTCAAGGTAACATCGATTACACCAAAGACTTTTTCGGCAAAGCGTCCTACCTGACGGTCAGCGGACAATTGAACGTCGAAACCTACTGTGCCGGTTTGAGCAGGGTTTATACTTTCGGTCCGACATTTCGGGCGGAGAATTCCAACACATCACGACATGCCGCCGAGTTTTGGATGGTCGAACCGGAGATCGCTTTCTGTCAACTCGAAGACAATATGGGCTGGGCGGAAAAGTTTTTGAAGCGGCTCATCGGTGATGTATTGCGGGACTGTGCCGAAGATATTGCGTTCTTCAACGAACACATCGACAAGACGTTATTGGAAACGCTGCAACACGTTATGAACAGTCCCTTTATGCGGCTGCCTTATACGGAAGCGGTGGAGATTTTGCAAAAGTCGGGCAAGAAGTTTGAGTTCAAAGTCGATTGGGGCACCGATTTGCAGAGTGAGCATGAACGCTTTTTGACGGAGGAGCATTTCAAGAGTCCGGTGATTTTGTACGATTATCCTCGGACGATCAAGCCGTTTTACATGCGGGTGAATGACGACGGCAAAACGGTTCGGGCGATGGATGTTCTCGTACCGAAAGTCGGTGAAATCATCGGCGGCAGCGAGCGGGAATATCGGCTTTCCTTGTTGGAAGAGCGGATGAATGAACAGCACTTGGACTTGGAGGCGTACCGTTGGTATGCCGACTTACGTCGTTACGGCACGGTACCTCACAGCGGTTTTGGCTTGGGATTGGAGCGGGCGTTGATGTTCATTACCGGCATTGCGAACATTCGGGACGTGTTGCCGTTCCCACGCGCACCGGGACAGTGCGAGTTTTAGCCTATTCACCACAGTTTTCGACAGAGCATAAAACGCCAGCGAAACCATAGCCGAGTCTTTTTCCAAGAGGATAACCGAACACGCTCGCCCTTCGTTATCAGCAAAGGATGCTTCGCAATTTTTCGGTACAGGGCATAGTAATAGTTCCACATCATCCCGAACGACCGGCGGCTGTTTCGATGGATCAAGTGATAAAGCGGTTGCGAATTCTCATAATAAACTTGGCAACGGTCTAGTTGATACGAAATCAATTTGTGAAACTTTTCTTCAAACTTTTCCATCTCTTTTATCATATTTTTGTGTTCGAAAATGTCGTATTCGTTTCCCTTTTTCGGCGGCTTCTTTTGCTCGTCCCAAGCTGCTCGGTCAAGAAGCGAACCGAACTGTTTATCCGTGAGTCCGAAGCGTTGCAATTCCGACTGCGGCAAGTAAATGCGTCCATTTTGGTAATCATCCAGCAAATCCCTGATGACGTTTGTCCACTGAAAAGCGATCCCGCACGCCTTGGCAGCTCTGACTACCGAATTCGAAAAGAGCGGTTTGGTCGTTCCCCAAATAGCAAGCGAGGCAAAACCGACGGAAGTGGCAACCTGATGACAATAGTCAGCACAGTCGTCGAAAGTTGCAAAAGGTTTCGGCTCCATATCTGCTTCGACGCCGTCAATGAGATGGAAAAGCGGTTCTCGGGGAATGTCGTAATTGTCCACTATCATTTTCAAGGCGGGCAAAAAGATCAGTCCGCCACAGCCGGGGAAATTTTGGGCAATTTTTTGGAACGTCTGCTCATCTTTGGGGTCAATTTGAGGGAGATTTTCGGAGCTGACTTTTCCCAGTACAGCTTCCAACGCGCCGACCCATTGATTAAGCTTTTGCTTTCGCCGACGGAGAGTGATGAGAACGGAGCTTCCTCCCATACTGTAATCGGGCAGGTCGACAAGGTCATCGGTGAATCGGGTATAGGCGTAGAGGATTTCCATTGCTTGCCGTTTAGCGGCGGGCAGCATCGCAAAGGCGGGTACAAAATTGGACTGTGCCAACGCCGTCAACTGCTGGCAAGCTTGTATGCTGCTGGAAAGAGAGAGATCGAGGGAACGTTCCATTTCTCTCTAATATAATCCAGTTATCAGTTTTTTCAAGCAGCCCGGCTGTCTAACGGATGTGTTAACGGACTGGAAAAGGTAAGAAGGTAAGCAACCGTTCCGCGGCACATTGCCGATGTCTGCCGTATCTGATACAATGATGTTGCTAGCTCCCTAATCTAATCACCATGACACGCCATTTAAGTTACGTCGCCCACGATTGGTGGGACTACACGACACTCGATCGGGAGATTTTAGATGATGCCGCCCGACTGACCGTCGATGACCTCCGACAACTCGGACGACCAGGCTTTACGGTGAATTTCTACGATACCGTCGAAGAATTCTACCTCGCTGAAGCACTGGAATACATCCATGCTTAGCGCAAAGCAGCACCGGACAATCCCTGCGGAATTTGCGGTCCGATAGGTCCAACAGAACAGCTGCCGCTCGTCGCCCGATTGGTCAACGCCCTCGAACTCGATTTGCGGCACGCCCATTTCTGGGGTATGGACGAATGGATGGTCGGCGACAAAGCCGCCGGTCTCGATTTTCCACTCGGTTTCGGCAAGGCTGTGATGAAATTGTGTTTCAATCGAATTCGACCGAAACTGCGCCCGCCGAAGGAGAATCTCCATTTTCCGACGGAGAATGTTGCGGAATACATCAAGAGCTGGGAAACTGCCCGATGTGTTGTGATGCGGGGCGGTCAAGGCGAAACGAAACATTGGGCGTTCAATGAACCTCCGCAGCGGAAAGGGGAGTACATTGGCGCTCCGACGCCGCCGGAGGTTTATCGTCAAATTGAAACACGGATTGTTGAGCTGCATCCGATGACGTTAATGCAAAACGCCCGAACCAGCGGCGGCGGTGTAGTGCAAAATGTTCCGCACCGCGCCGTAACGGTCGGTCCCGTCGAGACTTGGAAAGCGGAAACCGTGTCGATTTGGCAGACGGGACATCACGATAACCCCTTTGGTATCCGCTTGTCGTCGCTGATGATATCGAAGCGGATCGTCGATACTTCGGTACCGATGTCGCTGCTCGCCGACCATCCCGACGTCCGCTTCAACTATTTACTGCCTTGCATGGGTGCCTGTACCGTCGAAATGCACTGAGAAACGGCAAGAAACGGAACAGCGTTCGTAAGAACGTGGGGGAATACTATAATAGCCTTGTTCCATAACCTAGTCTTCCCGTGGCAAGCGGGAATCTAGACGAAACGCCAAAAAACCTCTTCTATACCAAACGCCATTGAGTTTTGCGCATTTTTTGCGCCGGACAATTCTTGTTTTTAAGAACAATTAACGTCAAAAGCAGCAAATCTCAATGGTGAACGGTATAGATTCCCGTTTTCACAGGAATGACGAGGTTACGGAACAAGTTTGTATGAAACCCGGCGAATCTTTGTTCTTTGTGAGTTATAGTTAGAAAATGGACGTTTTTTCTTTGCGTCATTTGCGTCATTTGCGGTAAAAAAAGTCTTAACCGCAAAGTGCGCAAGGAACGCAAAGTCCACATTCATGCCGTTTATGGTACAGAATAGGGGCAAGACACCATAACTCATTTAAGGACAAGTAGAAGGAATGAACTGAATAATCCCGTGAAGGCTCGATGTGCTCATATTAGGCGTAGGCGGCTTTGATGTTTGCTCGTAACAAGTTGGGGCAATCGATCTCACGTCAACAATTTTCTTGGGCAAACTTGGGCTGTATTTGGAGACGCTTGGATAGAAGAAAGGGACAAAATCGGTAAATTCGTTAAAATCCTTGACAAAATGCAAGGGGTTCATAGAAAGCTATTGTACTAAAACACAACGAAACCGTCAAAACAGAACAGCATCCGTAAGTATGCAGGGGTGTGTAAAAATAAAGTGGGTACGACGCAGCGAGCGGGGGGCTAACGCCTCGTTGTACTACACAAGTCGTCCGAACCTTACAAGTACGAGGTATCTGTCGTGGGAGAAAGCCGGGGTTCCTGCCCAAATTGCGGGAAAATTGACCAAACCCAAAAACATGTGTGGTATAACGAGGGGCTAATGCCCCTCGCTCGCTTGCACAATGTTGTAAATACCCACAAATTTTTTACACACCCATACAGCCCTATATTGTGTCTAACGAAAATGCAGCCGAAACAGGTCGAACGCCCGCTTGACGTACAAATCGTCAATAATACCGGGATGCCCCGCAAAGGGAAAATTCCGCATCCGCAATATAGACGTTTGCAGATTGGAATCCTTGGCATCGACCAACGCGACAAATGTTTCATCGCTCCGAAACCGCTCCGGTCTGCCTTCCGGATACGCACCGATCAGCAACAAATAATCGGCATCGAACATCTTGCGTCCTATTTCGATCATTCTGTCTGGAGCGATGGGCGTTCTCGGAGGAAGTACTACGCCGCCCAGAAAACATGTTGACGACTCTCTTGAACTGCCGAACGCCTCCGCCAGCAATCCGCGCGTGCCGGATTCGACCGCAGCAATCGTTTTATTCTGTGTTTTTACCAGCCGGCAAACGACATCCGGCAACGTGTCTTCGCCTTCGCCGAAAATAAGGTTGCCGAGCGTTTCGTAAATCTTTTTGGCGACAGGTTCGATCTGCGCATCGCACTCTGTTTCCGTTTCGGCTTCGGCTGTAATCCGTAACGTGATAGTTCCCTGCGTTGCAGTAATACCGACTCTGGGAATACGTCCTCGCTCCGTAACGCCGGAAAGTAGATTTTCGACTTGACTCTCTCCCATACCGAAGGAGTGAATCGAGCGGAACTTGATAAACCGCTTTTCGCCTCTCAATGTGTCCAACATCGTTGAAATGGTTTGGCGTCCCGAGTCGTTCCACATCTCGACCATCTCATGTGGTACGCCGGGATAAGCCAATAGACGGACAAAACCGAGTCGTCCTTCACGTTTTACGGTCAAGTCGATGCCGGGTGCGGTGCCGTTGGGATTGCGGATGGAAGCCGCTCCCTGTGGTTGAAACGCTTGTGAACGGAAACCGGCAGTCAACGTTGTTCCTCGTCGCCGAAAAACTTCTTCGATGTGCCGAAGCGATTCTGCATCTTCAACGAGGGGCACTCCGGCGGCGTTGGCGAACGCCTGTCGGGTTAAATCGTCAGCGGTCGGACCGAGTCCGCCGGTGTAAATGATGATATCGACCCTATCCATCGCAATTCGGAGTACATCGACCATTGCGGGGAGTTCGTCGCCGACGGCGGTATGATATTGAACGGCAATACCGAGGTCTTCGATTTGTCGGCTCAACCATTGTGAATTGGTATCGAGGATTTCACCGTTGATAATTTCGTCGCCGTTGGCGATTATTTCCGCTTGCATCGTTGATGTAATCGAGTTGGAGCACTTTCGGCATTTTAACAAAAAATCGGCGAATTTCAATAGACATGTTCAGAAAGTCGGAAACTTACGGGTTGGCGACATATCCGGAATTTCCTGAATTTTTTCTCCCATTTATTTGACTTTTCCGTTTTTAGAATTATGCTTACGTGCGGTTTGTTGTTTTTTTCGTGAAGCGAGAGCATGCCGAGATATTTTTTTCTCTCATTTTTGTTAATCCTTTTGTTCTTCGATTTGGTAACTGTACAGATTGCGCAGGCGGTGCCGAGTGCTCAACAGGACGTTTGGCGGGTCGATCTGCGTCCTGTTGCCGAGATAAAAGTCAGCGAACAGAGTCTGCTCAAACTGAAATACTACCGATGGATCAATAATCGATGGCAGATTTCCGATGCGGAAACCTTTTTCCAAACACAACAAGCCGAATATCCTCTGATTTTTTTGGCACTGGGTTACACCCTCACAAGCCAAGAAACCACCGCGGTCGGACACGCTATATTACGGAAGTTTGATACAACCAAACCGTGCCGCGTCGTCTACTGGGACTGGTATTCCGAAAAAGAGATACCCAAGATTCGCCGCGACATTCGCAATAAAATCGCTGTTGCCGAGAACGCAGCTGACTACTTGGCATATTTTCTCCGTGAATTGAAACCGCAGAGCAAGGCATGTCTTTTCGGTTTCAGTTTCGGTTGTCGTATCGTCTGTCAAGCAGCCGAAGTGTTGCGAGTGTGTGAGCAGCGACCGGAAGAATTGCGATTGAACATAGTCTTGTCGGGAGCAGCATCGGATCAAAATTGGTTTGCGTACGGACAGCGGCACGGCAATGTGCCAGCAATCGTCGAAAAAATTTTGGTAACGCACAATCCCGATGACATTTCACTACGATTTTATCCATTGATTTACCCTTTTCGACATAAACCGACAGCATTGGGGGTTAGCGGGGTGCCGATTCAAAGTGTTGCGCCGGAATACAGAGATCGGTTCGAAAATCTCAATGTTGAGCGTTATGTCGGCAGAAAACATGAAACGTTGGGGCACGTCGGTTGTGCAGCGTTCCGAAGCCGAATCAACAAGTATTTTTTCTTCGAGTAGCGTTCTTTAATGACTAACGGGGACCTCTAATAGTGTAAGAACTGTAAGACCAAAGAACAACGCACAACCTCCTGCCATCATCCTTATCATTTGCAACCATAATAATTTAAAAATCTGTAAGTACAAACGAAATCCAAGCCCCATATATGCTCCAACTACAATCCGATCAAAATAACTAGGATACCTAGCAACTCCAGCCAATCCAGTATTTGCCAAACGATCTGCCAATCCAGGATCATACGTTTTCGATAACAGAAACGCACCGACTACGGCTCCAATTGCCATTAAAATGATTTCTTTCGTCAATTTTTTCTGCAATTTTTTCTGTAACTTTTCCTGTAATTCTACCTGCTGGTCAGGATCAATCGCATTAGCTCCTATCCGTTCCCGTTCAAGTAGTTGCTGCGATACATACGACACTCTCTCCACCGGTATACCATTAACGTGCAGATCGCACCGAGATGTAAAAGCGGCGGTGATACGAGCTTCCACGTACTTTACTTCCTCTTCCACACCGCATACCAACGTTCCACGGAGGTTATCACTGAAAAAAATTACCTGCTTCCCTGTCAACCAGTACGCCATTAATATGCAGACTCTGCCCGTGGAACCACCGGCTTTCTACTCTGATTACATTGCCGCCGTATTCGTAAAACCATTGTTTTCCCATCGTGTATCCTCACTATAAGTACGTTTCCCGACCCTGTGCCGGAAACAAAAGCCGATTTCCATAAGCCGAGCGACGGCAACAAGAGTCCGCTCAAGACGGGAGCGGCACGCCTAATAAGAAACGGAAGTCATCCCACCTACGACAGTGGCGCATTGCTGACCAATTGGACAATGCTGAATCTGTCCGCAGAACAATACGCGACACTCCCTCTTCGGAGCATACGCAACTACATTGTTCATTACCAACCATTTTCTACCCGGTTTCCCGGTTCGTAGTGTAGAAAACTGTCGTCGCCGAAGCGATTCTTATTAGTTTGTTGTCGTACTCTAATTTACTCCGCTCGGTACGGAACCGGAGCGGGATTTCAAATGTTGAGAGAAGTATAGCAGAGTTTTGGGGAATTGCAATACCCGCCGGAGTACCGGCTAAATGATTACGTCATAGTGCTGTTCACAGAGCCCGTATCGGTAGATAGGGAATCGTTACACCGGTGCTACCGCACCGGGCTCTGTGAACGCAACCTTCCGGTTGCGGCTCTGAATGGTATTTTTAGAAGTTCCCTTTACTTTATGGGGTTGAACCTTCCCAACCGTCAGATTAGTGGAATGGGGATACGAACATAAAACGGTCTGTCATAGTTGTGGCGAGGCAAAGCACTACTTCGCTCGCTGGTAGAGGCACTCGTAGCCACCAACCCGGAATAGAAATTGAGCCAATCCTTTTTTACCACAAAGGCACAAAGAACACAAAGATTCACAGAGAAAAAAGAGCAATTATTGGCGTTTTACAGTATATGTATCATTCACCATTCACCCGGAGATTACGGCACGTGGTCATTATCATTGCCGCCTACATCTCCGGCTCTTTGCGTATGTTATTTTTGCTCAAACACTGAAAATTTCCGCTAGGTCTTCACTGGACGTGTTGACCACGTGAAACCGCCTTAACAGTCCCCGATACCGGGAGTCGTCGCACAAATCCTTGAATCTCGGCGAGGCGTAAATGTCCGTCGGATGGGTCGTTACAAAAATGATTTCCGATTGATGATGCGAAGGAATTTTTAACAGCGTCTCCCTCAAGCGGTCCTCTTTGCTGGGAGCGGCGAAGGTCAAACGCTGCAACACTTGATTTTGCACCGGAATACCCAAAGGCGCATAGACCGACTCCGCCGGGTCTTTATTCGTGGAGAAGAAGAGATTTCCTTCGCTGCGCCGTGCCAGATCGGAAACAAGCGTCGCCGCAAAACTGACCGCCAATTCAAAACTTTCCCGATGCGAATCTGTCCAATCGCCGTCGTGATAGAGATCGAGAATGACGGTGCAATCCTGATTTTGGTGCAATTCGTATTGCCGAACGACGGGTGTTTGATGCTTTGCGGAAGCCCGGCGATGGATTTCCTTTTGGGTATCGCCGTGCTGCCAGGGACGAACGCCCAAAAAATCGCCGATGTGCCGACTCGGTTGATAACGCAACCGTTGCAAACTTTCGTTTGCCTTCCGCCGCCGGGATTTCCATCGGCTCGATAGTTTCCCAATCTTCGGATAGACAAAAAATTCGTTTGTCTTTTTCTTTGATGTTTGGTCATATCGGCTCCGAAAAAAGCCGAAGGGAAACCGCGTTGTAATTTGGATTTGTTCAAAGCGGTATCGCCCTCTTTGCGGCAGACAACCGGCGTATGTTTGTTGCCGGGTTTGACCGTTGGGAACGTAGTTGAAATAGACGGCGGGTTCGTAGGGTTTTTCCGCCGGGGCAGATTCGTTTTCGCGGAGTCGGCGGATCCGGTCTACAACGACGAGTCCCCAGCAGGAGAGGGACAATCTTTTGGCAGGTCTCGAATTAGCAACTTCGATTCCGACGATGAAGGATTCGCCTGCGAAAATCTGTGCCGGTACGATTCGTTGAACGCCGATATTTTTTATGGTGCGTCTTCCCATGTGAAAGGCGAGCAGTGGAGGCGCGATCAAAAACGAGACAAAGAGCAAGGTGGTATTGACTTCACGTATCAATGAGCCGATGAATATGGCGCACACGATAAACAGGTAAAAGAGACCTTCCTGAGTAAGTGATGTTCTCATGCCGGAATTGTACCATAAACGGCGTAAAAATGGACATTTTTTTAGAGAATTGCGCCCTTATACCAGTCCGCTAACAAATTTTTTCGTATTTTTTTGTTCTAGTCATGGACTTTTGCAAAATGGCATTGGGCACTGTAAATATAGGTGTCAAACACACATGAATTTGCTACTAAAATACGGCAGAAATACCGCAAACAGTTACGAAAAAACAGGCAATACAAAACGGCAGGAATGAGGACTGTCTCCATACTTTTGTGCTTGATGCGTTCCGCAAGCGAAACGGCTAACATGTTACCATGTCAAGCATTTCTAAGTATCCTTAGAAAGGAGGTGATCCAGCCGCAGGTTCCCCTACGGCTACCTTGTTACGACTTAGTCCCAATCGCAGAGTTCATCTTCGGCACTTGGTTCCTAATGGTTACCACGGCGACTTCGGATGCCCCCCACTTTCGTGGCTTGACGGGCGGTGTGTACAAG
>Ga0099364_10009512_pt1 | contig 13476 bp, 13 predicted proteins | sample TergutTh196P3_FD_73070 | JGI IMG/M metagenome (GOLD analysis project Ga0099364, IMG submission 73070) | Microcerotermes parvus P3 segment gut microbial communities from Pointe-Noire, Republic of the Congo - Th196 P3 | ecosystem: Host-associated > Arthropoda: Insects > Digestive system > Gut ...
TTCAGTCTTCCATGTTTTTACTCAAAAAATTGAGAAAAAATCCCACTTCATAGGCAAATTTACAATGATTTTCGACTATATTTCCCATTTTGTCTGAAGAAATATGGTGTTTTAAGATTTTCTTCCCACTTAAGAGGTTTCAAAACAGGGGGACTGAATAGTTACAATCAATTTGTCGTTCTATTTGCCTATTTCCTTCCATTTGAACTGTTGCAAATTTTGCAACAGTTGCCGATTGAAGTAGTTCCCCCTCGTCAAAAATGTTCTTTACGTGTCGTGAAACAGTAGATTTGTCACGCTCGAAAAGAGCGGCCATCTGATCAAGGGTTAGCCATACCGTTTCTTCATGAAATCGCACCTCTACAGATATTTTTTCGTCATCTGTTTTGAAAATAATGATATTGTTATTACTCTTTGATTTATTCATTTATGAGCTGTTGACTCCATTTTGAAAGGGCAGCTAAGACCCTTATGTATGGCATATTTTACCATGTTAAAGGAAAAATTGCCATAACCCGGACTTGATAAAACCACACTAAGACCGTTATGATATAAAAGGGGGCACATGTGCTGGTTTATGGTATTTTCATGGAAACCATTGGGGCCTGCGCTGAATTTTACCGAAAAAGAGGAAAATGAATGAAGATCTTTTTCCCTGTCTTGTTTCTAATGCTTGTTCTGCCCCTTTATTCCCAGAGCCGGGCAATAGAGATTTTCCAAATTGGCAGAGACCTTGAAGGCCGGGGTTTGATACAGGAGGCGGAAAGTCACTATAACGAGGTAGTGCGGATCTGCAGGGATGAGATTTCCAGAAATCTCGCTACTAGGGATACATATACGGCTCTGACCTGGGCCCTTCAGCGTCAGGGGAACTTTGGGGAGGTGATTTCCTGGGGGGCCCAGGGCCTAAGGCTTTTTGCGAACGAATATCGCATCGTGCAGACCATGGGAGAGGCGTATTTTTATTTGAACGATTTTGATAATTCCTTACGGTTTATGCAGCGTTATGTAAATTCTGTTCCAACAGGTGACCGGGTTTCGGTGGCTTATTTCTTTAAGGGTGAGATTTACAGGCTCGAAAGGAAATTCTACCTTGCCGAAATGGCCTATTCCACGGCTATTAGACTACAACCCGCAATTGCCCTCTGGTGGTTCAGGATGGGACAGGTTCGGGAGTCATTTGGGGAGGGCCTCCTTGCAGCGGAAGCCTATGGGCAGGCCCTAAGACTAAATCCGAATTATCAACTCGCCGCCGATGGACTTGCCCGGGTAAGATCACAGTAAACTGAGCCTCAGTTGTAACTTTTTTCCCCTTCCGGTGTTGTAAGTATACATAAAAAAAGTTGCGGGATTTCCGCAAACGAGAGTAATCTTGTGAAGGCTGTAACCGGTTTTCCTCCTCCCGGTTACGGCTTTTTTTTGGCTTTTATGCCAAATACCTTAAATAAATCCTGCCTGCCTGCTTTTTCCAGGGCTTCCCGGACAAGGGGGCTATTCTCTTTTTTATTAAAGTGCAGTAAAGCTCGTTGAAGGCGTTTTTCCCGTTCTCCCGGAACATAAATACTTTTCCCGTTGCGGGGATCCAGGCCCGTTCGGTACATTACGGTGGAGAGGGTTCCAGGGCTGGGGTAAAAATCCTGCACCTGGTCAGGAACAAAACCGCCTTCCCTAAGAAAGAGGGCCAATTCTATCGCCTCCTCCAGGGAAGACCCCGGATGACCGGAAATAAAATAGGGGATAAGGTACTGTTTTAGCCCCAACTTCTTGTTCATCTTGAAAAACTTATCGCGGAATTCATTATAATCCCCGCATTTTCCCATGGCTTCAAGAACTTTTGCCGAACTATGCTCGGGCGCCACTTTTAACTGGCCCGAAACATGATGGGCACAGAGAATCTCAAGAAATTCATGGCCTTTCCCTTTGTCCAATTCAATATAATCGAAGCGAATGCCCGAGCGGATAAATACTTTTTTAATGCCTTTAATCAAGCGCAGGGCCGAGAGGGTTTTAAGATAGGGGCCGTGATCCGCCTTGAGTTTTGGGCAGGGCGAAGGGAAAAGACATTCCCTTTCCGGGCAAAAGCTCCCGTTTTTCTGCTTTTGACAAGGCGGGGCATGGAAATTGGCCGTGGGCCCTCCCACATCGTGGATATAGCCCTTGAACCCAGGCAGGTTTTTTATGATCTCCGCTTCCCGGACCAGGCTTTCCAGGCTTCTGCCCCGGACTGCCCGCCCCTGGTGAAAGGTCAAAGCGCAAAAAGAGCAGCCGCCGAAACAGCCCCGGCTTGAAACCAGGGAAAAGGCCACTTCCTTCAAGGCCGGAATCCCTTCATCGTAAACCGGATGGGAACGGCGGGCGAAGGGCAATTCGTAGACCCGATCCAATTCCTTTTGTTCCAATGGATAGGCCGGCGGATTCTGAATTAGCCAGCGGCCGCTGTCACTCCTCTCCGCCAGGGGCCTAGCGCTGGCGGGATCTGCGTTGCTTTTCTGGATCATGAAGTGTTCGGCGTAAGCGCGAAGGGAAGGGGGATCTTTTCCTTTTACCGCCTCATAATCCGGGAGTTCCAGGGCGCCGGAAGGGCGGATCTTGCCCCGCAGGCAAGTCCCCCGGACATCGTTTATTTCTTCGATTTTTTCCCCTGCCTCAAGCCTCCGCGCAATTTCCCGAATTGCGGTTTCCCCCATGCCGTAAACCAGAATATCCGCCTTGGAGTCCAGCAAGATCGAACGCCTAACCGTATCTGACCAGTAATCGTAATGGGCAAAACGCCGGAGGCTAGCCTCGATACCGCCGATGATGACGGGAACATTCTTCCAGCCTTCCCTGGCGGAAGCTTCCCGGATCATGCCTGCGTATTTTAGAAGGGCCCTGTCTGGCCGGCAGCCCGCCTTTCCCCCGGGGGAATAAGCGTCCTGGGAGCGTTTTTTCTTAGCCGCTGTATAGTGGGCAAGCATGGAATCAAGGTTGCCCGCCCCTGCAAGAAAGGCGAGCCGAGGCCGGCCCAGGGCGCTAAAGGAAGCGGAATCCTTCCAGTCAGGCTGAGGAATGATCCCCACCCTGAAACCCTCGGCTTCGAGAACCCTACAGATCAGGGCCGCAGCAAAGGACGGATGATCCACATAGGCGTCCCCGGAAACAAAGATAAAATCACATTCATCCCATCCCCTTTCGTTCATTTCTGCCCGAGAAAGGGGAAGAAACTTGAAATTAGGCAAAAATTATCTTATACCCCAATCACAGAATTAACTTCGGGGATTTCGTTTTTCAAGTAATTTTCAATGCCCATTTTAAGGGTTATATGAGCCCTGGGGCAGTTGCCGCAGGCGCCGGTAAGTTTCACTGAAACCACCCCTTCTTCGTCCACGGAAACAAATTCCACATCCCCGCCATCAGCCTGAAGGGAGGGGCGTACATTCTCTAAAGCATTCTTGATTTGTTCTTCCAGCATGGTAATCTCCTGTAGTTAATATACATGAAAACGGATCTTTCATCCAGTGATCCAAGGGTTTGAATGATAAATTCATGATATAATACTGTAAATTAGGGGCGTATGAATATGGCAAAACTGGAATTGATTATGGGCGACATCACGAAACTTGATGTGGATGTCATAGTGAATGCCGCCAATTCAAGCCTGATGGGCGGCGGCGGGGTTGACGGGGCTATCCATCGCGCTGCGGGCCCGCAGTTGCTGGAGGAATGCAGGAAAATCGCGGAGGAGCGCCGGGGCCTTCCCTGCCCTGCGGGGGATGCGGTAATGACCGCCGCTTACAGGCTTCCATGCAAGCGGCTTATCCACACCGTGGGACCGGTTTGGCATGGCGGAGGACAGAGCGAGGCTGAGACCCTAGCTTCGTGTTACCGGAACAGCCTTTTGCTTGCCGCCGGGGCCGGCCTTGCGAGTATTGCCTTTCCGAACATCAGCACCGGGGTTTACGGCTATCCCAAAGACAAAGCCGCTAATGTGGCCGTAGAAGCGGTGAAAAAAACCCTAAACGAAACGCCTGGTATCGAGCGGGTGGTGTTTGTTTGTTTTGACCAGGGGAATTTTGGGATTTATCAGAGGCTTTTGCTGCCTGGGGTTTAGGCGCTAAGTTAAAGGTCCACAGACTTACTTGTTACTGAGCGCTTCTATAATGAAATGGTGATAGTTTATAGCTAATAAAATGGGAGGCTTTTAATGAAATTTATTTCCAAAGTAATATTATTGGGAATTATTGGGTTTATTATTGCTTTATGTCTTAATATTTTTTCAATAAACAGAAAAATTAATGACATGGATAATAGGTTAGAGGTTATTCTTGAAGCCACGAGCAGACTTAATCCAAGTATTTTAGGCCTTATCGGAGGTACATTAAGAGGCGATCCATTGTCGGCAATGGGAGGTGAGGAAAGAGTGCATAGAGAAATATCCAATGTTTTATTTGATTGGTATGCTCCAATACAATTGTCCCCTGTCTTAGGTATGAGCAAAGATATCGGGTGGTTTGTTTTGCGAAATAATATTTCAAACAGTTTTTAGGACAGGATTTTTTTTAACTCAATTCTTTAGGATTTTGCTTGACAAAAACCCCTGACTTTTGTATATTATAGGTAATAAGCCTGCCGGGCCTCTGTCGGGTTTCCCGATATGCACACTTGGCGGGTCTTTTTTTGCAATGAACAAAATACCATATACGAAACCGCCTTTGACGGTACAGGAACATATAGAACTTCTCAAAACTCGCGGTTTGCAAATTCCTAATGAAGAAAGAGCAGCCCGTTATTTGCAGAACATTAGCTATTTCCATTTAAGCGGATATATGTATCCTTTCCTTGCTGATAAAAAGCAGCATCAATACAAGCCAAATTCCAGTTTTGATGATATTGTTAATCTTTATCGTTTTGATCGGGAATTACGGGTCTTGATTTTTTCTACTATTGAAAAAATTGAAATTGCCATCCGTGCCCAGATTACAAATAATTTTGCTGTCGATACAAAAAATCCATTTTGGTACACAGCTATAAATAATTTTTCTGTTTCCAAAGAACACAAGGATTTTCTAAATAATACATCTACTGCTATAAAACGATCCACAGATGTTTTTATAAAACATTTTACAGATACTTACAGTGATCCATATCCGCCTATTTGGATTGTTTCAGAAGTATTATCAATGGGGCAGCTATCAATTTTATATCATATAGCAAAACGCTCTGCGCCTCGTAAAGCCGTTGCAAAATATTTTGGTGTAAAAGAACCGATAATGGCTAACTGGCTTCATGCACTTGTTTATGTAAGAAACATTTGCGCCCATCATGCGCGTTTGTGGAATAAAGGCTTGCGTATTCCGGTTAAACTCCCTAAAGTTACAGATCACACATGGCTTTCTTCGCCTAACCTTTCAAATGATAAAATATATGTTGTCTTAGCTGTAATTGCATATTTTTTAGATACTATAACGCCAACTAACACATTCCGTGATAAACTTAAAGCTCTTCTTGCAAAATATCCCAATATCGATATAGCCGCAATGGGTTTTCCAAAAGACTGGTTAAACGATCCTTTCTGGGGATAGAAAATGTGAGAAACTCTCACCACTGGTGAGATAATTAATAGTCCTCACCAACGGCGAACGAAGTAAGCATTGACACTAATTTACGCAAAAGAAGATTTAATCAGTGAAAATCCAGAAGCAAAATAAAATAGCTATTGATAATGGCAATATCAAACAACACCCATCATAATCAGTGCAAATCAGCGTCAGTTGTGACCCCCGCTGTCAGTCGCCTGCTCGTAGCAAGTTTGGGAAATGAAATGAAAGGGAAGCGGCATTAACTCAATGACCGCTTCCCCGTTGGTTTACCTTACGGTAATCCAGCCGTTAGCTGCTACAATTCTTTGGCCGTCTCTGCCTGTCATCCAGTTAACAAATGCAGTGGCTTCGCGTGTAACATTGCTTCCTGTAAGAACAATAAACGGACGCGCAATTTTATACGTGCCGTTCTGTACATTCGCGGTAGTCGCTGCTACGTTGTTAACTTGGAGCGCTTTGATTGTGTTATCAACCGAACCTAATGATATATAACCAATAGCATCTGGATTCTGTGCAATACCTGCTTTGATAGCGCCTGTGCTTGTTGATTCATTTGCTCCGCGAACAAGGTTTCCCTGGAAGCCTGCGATTTCTTCAAAAGCTCCCCTTGTGCCTGAACCTTCTTCACGGCTGATAACGGCAATTCTTCCGCTCTTAGCTCCGCCTGAAACCTGGCTCCAGTCAGTGATTGCGCCTGTATAAATATCGCGAATCTGCTCAAGGCTAAGACTGCTAACAGGGTTAGCACTGTTTACAATAACAGCAATGCCGTCAATAGCAACAACAACTTCTCTAAGCCCCTGTCCCTTTTCTGCAGGAGTAAGGTCGCGGCTGGACATACCAATATGGTACAGAACGCCCGCATTCCTAACACCATCACCGGACCCTGTTCCGTTAATGTTAACCTGGATGTTTCTGTTGCGCGCTTTATAAGCTGTCGCAAACAACTCCATAAGAGGTGTAACTGAAGTAGAGCCGCCCACCTCAATTGTGTTGCTCCTTGCCTGCGCGAATACACCCGCCGCAGTGATAACCGCCATTAAAATCGCAATAACTTTAATCTTCATAAATTCACTCCTTGAATTTGATAGTTAAAGCGTATTTCCGCTGTATTAGCAAGATGTGAGGGGTTTGTTAGAATTTGGTTAAATGTTTGGACGCTCTACCCGCGATCCTTCATAGGCACATACGACTGCAGTTTGGTAACAGATTTGTACGCGGGACGGATAATCTTGCCATTATTTACAAGCTCTTCTATACGGTGGGCGCTCCAACCGGCGTTTCGCGCAACAGCAAATAGCGGCGTAAAGACTTCTCCGGGCAAGTCCAGCATACTGTAAACAAAGCCGGAATAAAAATCGATGTTGGCGCTTACGCCCTTGTAAATTTTTCTAACCTTGCCAATTACCTTCGGCGCAATAGTTTCCAGTTTTGAGTAAAGCTTGTACTCGTCAATGCGGCCTTTTTCTTTTGCAAGCCGTTCAACAAATTGTCGGAAAATAAGCGCACGCGGATCAGAAAGCGAATAAACTGCATGACCCATACCATAGATCAAACCGGATTTATCAAAAGCCTGTTTGCCTAACATTTTTTCAAGATATGCGTTAAGTTCATCGTCATCATTCCAGTCTTTAACATTTTCCATTATGTCGCTGACCATCTGTACTACCTTAATATTCGCGCCGCCGTGCCGCGGGCCTTTGAGCGAACCAAGAGAGGCGACAACCGCTGAATAAGTATCGGTATGGGAAGAAGTTACAACATGGTTTGTAAATGTCGAGTTATTGCCTCCGCCATGCTCAGCGTGAAGCACAAGCGCAATGTCTAAAATCTGCGCTTCAAGGTCAGTAAAACTGGAATCCGGGCGCAGCATATGCAAAATATTTTCTGAAATGGACAAACCCTTTTGCGGCGGATGAATTACCAAACTTTCATTTTTGTAATAATGCGCATAAGCCTGATAACCGTAAACCGCAAGCAAGGGGAACTGGGCTATCAATTTAATTGACTGGCGCAAAACATTTTCTACGGAAATGTCGTCAGGATTTTCATCAAAAGCATAGAGAGTCAGCACGCTCTTTGCAAGGGAGTTCATCATATCTTTGCTGGGCGCGTTCATAATTGTATCGCGGACAAAGTTCTCCGGCAAAGCGGTATAGTTGTCAAGCAAATCGCAAAATGCATTAGACTCTTGGTTATTAGGCAGATGCCCAAACAGCAGGAGAAAGCAAACATCCTCAAAACCAAAACGGTTTTCATCCAAAAAGCCCTGTACAATTTTTTCGACATTGATACCGCGATAGTAGAGCTTGCCTTCGCAAGGCACAAGGTCGCCATCTTCTATTACATAAGAAACAATCTCAGAAATCTCAGTTAAGCCCACCAGCACGCCTTTTCCGCTGATGTCCCTTAAGCCGCGTTTTACCTCGTATTTCAGGTAAAGTTCGTTATCGATCATACCCCGCTCAGTAAGGAGCTTTGAGTACTTGTCGATAAATTGGTTATTCTCTTTATTCATGACTATATTTTATAGAAAAATATCGATTTATGACACCCCAGCATATTGAAAATTGCCCTTATAAGGTATAGGCTAAGTACATATATGGAAAAAGAAACGCAAACTGGGGCATCTCTTGTAAAAAAAAGCTCAGCTCTGTCCCTCCTCACTCTGGTTTCCAGGGTTCTAGGGCTGTTGCGGGAAATGACAAAAGCAAGCTTCCTTGGCACCACTGCCCTGTCCGATGCTTTTTCCGTAGCGTTTTTGCTGCCAAATCTATTCCGCCGCCTTTTTGCCGAGGGCTCTATTGCCGTTGCTTTTATTCCCACCTACAAAGAACACCTTTTGGAAAACAACCGTGAAAAAACACGGGAGTTTTTATCATGTATTTTTACCTTTTTGACATTTTTTGTAACATTGATGGTCGTGGCAGGCATTTTGGCAGCTCCGTTTCTTGTCCGTCTTTTTGGCGTGCAGGAATATGATGAGACCGTTCTTTTAACCAAAGTTATGTTCCCCTTTCTTGGGTTTATATCTCTTGCCGCTCTTTTTCAGGGGGTGTTAAACAGCCTGCATATTTTTACACCATCCGGGCTTGCTCCAATATTGCTGAACATCGTTACTATCCTTAGTGCTTATTTTTTAAGTCGATACACCGCCAACCCTGCCCGTGCAATGTCAATTGGCGTTCTTGTTGGCGGTTTCCTTAGCATGGCAATTCAACTGCCGTTTGTTTTAAAACAAGGGCAGAGCTTTTTTATTACAGGTTTAAAACGAGCAATCAGCAATCCCGGTACAAAAAAAGTTCTTAGATTGATCAGCCCCACAATAATCGGGATGGCTGCGTATCAGATAAATGACCTTGTATCTACCGCATTAGGAGGGCGTGCTGGTGAAGGCGTTGTTTCCAGCCTTCAGTATTCATTGCGGTTGCAGGAATTAATTTTAGGCGTTTTTGCAGTTTCGATAGGGACAGTGCTTCTGCCAAATCTTGCAGAGTACGCTAAAACTTCACAGTGGGAGAGTTATAACAAACGACTGCTCTCATCAATGAACATAATTGCGCTTATCACAATACCCATAACTTTTTTTGGGCTTATGCAGGGACAGAGCTTGATTCGTCTTTTATTCCAAAGCCGCAGTTTTGATGAAGCTTCTGTCCAGCTTACCTTATCGGCGTTTATTTTCCATATGCCCGGTCTGTTTTTTATTGCTCTGAACCGCATACTTGCCCCTGCTTTTTACGCTCAAAGCGATACAAAATCACCAACTATAGCCGGGATTATTTCTATGGCTGTTAATATTATCCTAGCGGCAGTGCTAGTTGGTCCAATGCGCGGAGCAGGAATAGCTTTAGCTCTGTCCCTTGCCAGTGCTGTAAATACTATCTTGCTATTAGTGTTTCTTGGAAGAAACCCAAATGTTACTCTGTTTTCAAATTCTATTCTTGTATATGCAATAAAGACCATTATTATTTCAGGATTGGCAGTTGTTCCCATATATTTTTTATCACCAATTATTCAAGTATTTTTTGAAGGAAAAGGACGATTTATTTCTTATGGAATTCCATTGGGTATCAATTTAATTATCTTTTCATTTATTGGGATTGCATTACTTGCCGTAACCAAAGACAAGTATCTGTCTGCTCTGATAAACATGTTCAAAAAGAGGGGCAAGCAATGATTCCAGTTGTAGTCCTTGCCGGCCGCCCCAATGTTGGAAAATCCACTCTCTTTAACCGCCTTCTCCGCAAACGCAAGGCAATTACCGACCCTACACCCGGCGTTACCCGCGATCCAATCGAGGCTGACTGCTTTATAGATGAAAAACCACTGCGGCTTATCGATACAGGCGGTTATAAACTTACAGACTGCGATGAAATGGACAAATTAGTTGTTGCAAAAACTATGGAAACTATAAAAAGGGCAGATATAATTGTTCTTTTGCTTGATGCAAATGACATTACAAGCGAAGACGAAGAAATTATAGAACGACTGCGACCATATCGAGACAAACTTATTGTTGCAGTTAATAAAACCGAGGGAGGCAGAAAGCAAGCCGATGCATGGAATGTCCTGAGTTACGGTTTTGACAAAATCTTTATGATTTCTGCCGAACATGGAGACAATATCGGTGAGCTTCAACAGGAAATTATTAGACGGCTTGGAAATAAAACTTGGGAACAGATAGATGCTCGTGCGGCACAGCCCGGCGAAACTTTAATCCGCATAGCCCTTCTTGGAAAGCCCAACACAGGCAAGTCTACCTTGTCCAACCGCCTTACCGCAACTGATGCATCTATCGTAAGCTCTGTCCCCGGAACAACCAGAGATACCATAGAAGGTGAGTTCAGTTGGAAAGACGGCAAATCCGCTTACAACTTTACAATTCTGGACACAGCAGGCATTCGCCGTAAAACAAAGGTCACAGAAAATATCGAGTATTATTCTGTCAACCGCGCAATAAAAACAATCAATGATGCGGACATCGTAGTTTTAATGATAGATGCGGAGGAAGGGTTAACCGACCAAGACAAAAAAATCGCCGCTCTTGCTCATGACAAGGGCAGGGGCATAATTTTGGCGTTAAATAAATGGGATGCCATGCCAAAAGAAAAAAACACCTTTAATGCCGCGGCTGACAGGATTCGCTTTCTTTTTGGACAGATGGAATACGCTCCAATTATCCCGATAAGCGCAAAAAACGGAACCGGCATTGATAAACTGCTGAGCGCGGCGGTAAAAATGCATGAACAGTTAAACACTTTTATAACAACGGGGCAGTTAAATAATGCTTTAGAACGATGGATGACCGAATATCCGCCTCCATCAGGGCCGAGCACACGATTCAAAATAAAATACGCCGTACAAAAATCCGCAAACCCTGTCCACTTTATCCTATTCGCCTCCCGCACCAAGGCAGTCAACGATTCATATATTTCTTATTTACGCAACAAAATCCGCAAAGAATTGGGATTTTCGTTTATTCCTGTATTGATCGAGGTGAAGAGTTCTCCCGGCAAAGAAAGAAAAAACCAATATTGACACTTCCCCCATAAATAAGCCACAATTAAAACATGAACATTGCAAATAAACTTACATTTTTCCGAATAATACTCGCGCCAGTGTTTTTTGTCATTTATCAGCTGCCTAACTGGGTTCCCTCTTGGTTTAGCGGCGGGGCGGTGTGGACTGTTCCTGTTCTTTGGCTCATTTTTATTATATCTGAAATTACTGACCTTTTGGACGGAATGGCTGCCCGTAAACTCAACCTTACTACTGACCTTGGAAAATTGCTTGACCCCTTTGCTGATACCATTATGCAAATAACCTGCTTCCTCTGTTTTGTAATAGACGGCTATCTTCCTTCTATTTTATTTTTGATTGTTATATATAGGGAGTTTGCCGTCTTGCTTCTCCGCAATCTTATGCTTAAAAAAGGCGTAGCAATGGGCGCAAGCATGACCGGAAAAATAAAAACCGTGTTGTATATTGTAACCGCCGGGTTTGTGCTTACCGCAGAAAGTATTATTCGCATTGAAACAACCCATAATATTTTTTCTATTATGTATCGATGTTTTGTAATTGGGGCAAACAGTCTTTTTGGAATTGCCATAATTTTTTCAATAGTATCTTTTATTGAGTATTGTTCAGCTCTTAAAAAAGCAAAGAAAAATGACTGAAAGAAAATTCAGCGCTCCGGGAAGAACGGAGCTTGCAGGAAATCATACAGATCACAATAACGGAAAAGTAATAGCCGCCGCTATCCAACTGGAAATTGCCTCAACAGTTCAAAAGACTGATGACAACATAGCTGTCTTCCGTTCAACCGGATTTCCTGATGTAACGGTAAACTTATCTAATCTTGATATTGATCCAAAAGAAATAGGCACAACTGAAGCTTTAGTCAGGGGAATTGCCGCGGAATTTGTAAAAAGAGGGCGCGCAATAGGCGGGTTTGCAGCTAACGCGGCTTCCGCCGTTTTGCCCGGTTCGGGGCTATCGTCATCAGCCGCGTTGGAAGTGCTGTTATGCCGGATATTTGAATCCTTATACAATGACGGAACTTTGAATCCCGTAGAAATGGCGCAGATTGGACAAACAGCGGAAAACCTCTATTTTGGAAAACCATGCGGGCTTATGGATCAGCTTGCGTGTTCCGTTGGCGGCACAATAGCGATAGATTTTGCAGATCCAAAACAGCCGTTGATAAAAAAGCTTGATCTTAATCTTGCTAATGCAGGTTACACTCTTTGTGTAGTGAACACAGGCGGAAACCACGCGGACTTAACCGCCGACTATGCGGCAATTCCTCAAGAAATGAAGGGTACCGCTGAACTTTTTGGCAAATCAGTTTTACGAGAACTTGACAAACAGACCGTCATTGACAGTGCCGCCAAAGTGCGGGAAACTTTGGGGGATAGAGCTTTCCTGCGCGCACTGCATTTTTTTAATGAGAATGAAAGGGTTGATGCAATGATTATCGCTCTGGAAAAAAAAGATATACAAACATATTTGGAAAATGTAAATGAATCAGGGGACTCTTCTTGGCAGCTTTTGCAAAATGTTTTTTCACCGCATCAGCCGCAGGAACAGGGAATTGCCGCCGCGCTTGCGCTGACAAAAAACTTTTTTAAAAAACAGGGGTTACGCAATAGTGCGTGCCGCGTACACGGCGGGGGCTTTGCCGGCACTATTCAAGCATACCTTCCCTTTGACATGACGGACAAATATCGATCTTACATGGAATCTATTTTTGGCGTAAATGCTGTAACCTTGCTTCAAATCATTTAGCCAAGAGGGGGAATCGAACCCCCGACCTGTACATTACGAGTGTACTGCGCTGCCAACTGAGCCATCTTGGCGATGTATCGATCTAAATATAACAAATAAAATAAAAAAAAGAAACCCAACCACCTGACCACTCGTGAGTGGCCAGGATGGTCAGGCGCCTTTCCGAGAGACGTCTCTCCGCAAAATTATTGCAGAAGCGACAGAACTGCTTGACCTCTGTTGTTGGCTTGTGCCAGCATTGCTGTACCTGATTGTGTAAGGATCATGTTAGTTGTATATCTGACTGTCTCGTGCGCCATGTTTGTGTCACGGATGCGGGATTCGGAAGCTTGCATGTTTTCTGCTCCAATGTCGAGTCCGCGTACTGCGTGTTCAAGGCGATTCTGGTAGGCGCCAAGATCAGCTCGTTGCTTGTTGATGATCTTTAACGCTCTGTCAAGAGTTCCGATGGCACGGTTGGCACCGTCCGGGGAGGACAGTGTAATGAAAGTATCGTCACCGACATTGCGGATACCAAGACCCTTAGTTGTCATTGTGCCGATAAATACTTGCTCTCTCTGATCCATGTTAGCACCAATATGGAGCCACATGGACGCTGTAACCACAT
>Ga0099364_10009513_pt1 | contig 13475 bp, 6 predicted proteins | sample TergutTh196P3_FD_73070 | JGI IMG/M metagenome (GOLD analysis project Ga0099364, IMG submission 73070) | Microcerotermes parvus P3 segment gut microbial communities from Pointe-Noire, Republic of the Congo - Th196 P3 | ecosystem: Host-associated > Arthropoda: Insects > Digestive system > Gut ...
GACTATGAGAAGAAGCAAAACGACAACAGCAACAGCAATAATAACGATGGTTGTTGAGATAGGCATAATATCACTCCTTTTAGTTTAGTCATACGTTCATATTTTTAAATCCATCGGCAATTTTTTATCAGCGTGCGCCTCCAAAACCGCCGCCGAAACCACCGCCGATTCCTCCAAAACCACCGCCGCCGCCGATTATTCCGCCGCCTCCGCTTCCGCCGCTTCCCGGAGTGGAAGCCGTGTAAGCACCACTCATGCCGAGATAGAAGAACGGATAATAATGCAAGCGGCCAAGTCTGCTTTGATCCATTTGGGCTGTGGGCATTGACAGGTTCATGTTTTTAAGAGCCGTTTCCGCCACACCAAGCGCCATTGCATAAACAATGAAATGGTCCCAAATAATAATCGATGCCGGTGGATACTGTTTGATCAAAGAATAATCCGTCAGATATTTGGAAAAATTCATCCATTTTAAATAAAAAAGATGACCCTCAGGCGTCCAGCGTCCCATTGATTTTTTGAAAGCAACCGGATAAAGAATTAAAACAACCGCAAGTATCCCGCTGAGGATACAAAGAACTTCCACGATGCCTGTTGCCGGATATAAATGAACCGGCACAACAATATTTGAAACGAAGAACATCAAAAATGAAAAAATCAATAATCCGATTCCGGTATTTGTCATGTGCTTGTTTCCAGTGTTATCGAAATAAGATGAAAATTTTGATTTTTGAATTATGGCATTGTTCCATCCGGTAATGAAATTGTAGAACCGGTCGTTTTTACCAAGCTTCTTTAGAAAATCCTTCCAAACAATTTCGTTGTTGACAGCATGTCTTTTTAAGAACAAGTAAACACTTTGCTCAAAGTCTTCCAATTCTAAGTCCGGTTCTTTTTCAAACCTCAAAACGATGTCTTTTGAGGGTTTTTTCTTATAGGATATTTCTATTTCTCGAAGAGAGAGGTATTTGCGGTCAACCAAACTCATGAGGGTTGAAGTAAAAGCATGCATATTCGGTTTGCCATGCCCTGCAACAATTGTATTGACAATTGCCGGCTTTGTATCTGTCGGCAAATCGCGTTCGTATAATGCATGATAATTGACCTGCGGCTCTCGTCCATACTTAAAGTAAATCGCAACAGGAAGAGCTAAGCCGAGGAAAATGATTAAAGACTGCAGCAGCATGAAAAAGTAAGGGTAAAGGTTTTTTCTTTCGTAAGCTTTTTCTTCATTGAGTATTTTATTCAAACCATTTTCGGGAATGATTTTCACATATTCAGGATTTGGATTCTCCATGCGCGGATAAATAATGCGGATATCAATCCAGGAAGCAGGGGGTACATTTTCAGCAGAAACATTTGTTTGAATGGTTGTTGTCCCTGCTTTGCTTCCGGAAAAGATGTTTGGAACATCGACGGCTGCATTTTGTTTGGGATGGGAAAAGATAAGATAATAATCCGTTTCTGTTATTTTTTGAGAAGGAACGTCGTGAATCGTAACGGCTGCATCATATTTTTGGATCGTCCGATCCCACAGCGAACTTTTTAAAATAAAATTAAATTCCGTCACATCATTGTAGACATTGACGCCGCCGTAATATTCGCAAGAGACGACAAATACAACCGATTGCGGATTAGGGCTTGGAAGCCTGCAAGCCGCTTCATATCCGCCGGAGCTGTGAGAAACGGAATATGTCGTATCGTACCCTTCCAGATAGCCGGTAATGTTTCTAAGAGATGCATTTTGTTCATAGGGCAATACAAAAAATACTTCCCGATATTCATCGCCGGGTGATGTGTGAAATGTATAATGCATTTTGTGAGTAACATATGCTATGCCGTTTTCATCAACAACAACATCGGTCTCAAGAGAATCTACAGAATAAGATCTTGCCGATGCGCTTTGCATTAATAACAATAAGATTGCAGCAACGATAAACAAAAGCGCTGCCCTTTTTAAATTTTTTTGAGTTTTTGAAAGCATAAAATCAGTATGCAATCGTTTTGAAAATATAAAAAGGTTGCAAATCAAAAAAAAATGCCTATGTTTATCCAAAAGGATAACAAAGTATATTAATTTAGAACGGGATGATTGATATATGAATCATTTAAAGCAAATCCTTCAGGAAAACGAGAATAAGCTTCATGAAAATACACAGGTTTTTTCTGCCGTTTCGTGTCTGACGCGCCAAAAAATGCTTCAGCTTTTGGCTGAAGAAGACATGCATATGTCGTCATTGGCGCGAAAACTTGGAATATCGGCACCGGTGACCTCAAAACACATCAAAATATTGGAAGATGCCGGATTGATCCAACGAAAAATTTACGGAAAAACGCATGTTTTTTCTTTGAAAAACAAAAACCTCAGCGATGTTTTTAATTCGTTTGCGCCGACTAAAAAATTGGAAGTCAAAAAAGGCACAACACTTATGGATGCCTTTAAGAGTGTCGCTGTTGTTGAAGTTAAAAATATCGACGGCAAAAACTTCGTCGTCGCCGCGGACGGCGAAGATGGATACTATATTTACGAAGTGAACGGCAAACTTGTCGATAAAAAAGCAGAAAATTTCTTGCTGGAAGAAGACGCCGTCATCGAGTGGAAACGACTTGAACCGGTCACAAAAAAGAAATTGATCATTTCCATTAAAAAGGAAAAAGAAAAATAAACAAAACGAAAATGCCTTATTTTTATTCCTTCGCAGCCCTTTCATTATTTAAAAAATGAAGAAAAGGAATCAGAAAAAGAAAAAAAAGGAAAAAGATATTCATCTTCTTCGCATTTCTCTTTTTAATCATTTCTTGAACATTTTCAAATATATAAGCAAAGCGACGCCGCCAAGGGCGGATAAAACCAACGCAGCATACACTATTGCCGTCAAGCTTATTCTTGAAGAAACTGAACCGCTGCTTTTGGGATCATTCGCAGAATCTCTTTGATCCTGTTTGGGTTCCGATTCCGGCAGGGGGTCCAATGAGAAGTTCGTTCGGGGATCCTCCTCCGGCGGTTGGGGGGGCTGCTCAATCGGGAACGAAACAATTGCTGCATTGCCTGTGCCTGAGCCCGGAGTCCGAATCACAACAGCATCCATTGTAAAGTCGTGTGCGACATCCTTGATCATCAAAAAAGCCATTGGGAATGTGTCAGCGGAAGTGTATCCTGAGTGCGTAACTCCCGTAACAGTGATTGTTTCACTTGGGTTTGCAGTGATCGTATAAATGCCGCCTGAGACAGTTGCCGTACCGGATGTTGCGCCGATCGTGTAAGCGACAACGGCGCCGTTGAGATCATTTGTTCCGTCGGTGAAGGTGCCGGATAAAGCGAATGTGGTTATTCCGTCCGGCGCCAGAGTGAAGTCTTGCACTTTGCTGCTGTCAAGATAAAACGGAATCGAGAAGGCTTCAGAAACGAGGTAGCCGTTTGCCGTCATGCCTGTGATAATGACTTGCGAACCGGAGAAGGCAGAAATCGTATAACCGGCAGATGTAGACAGGACAGTATCAGGCGTACCATCAATGGTGTATGAAATTGTTGCATCGGTGATAGGGATTGTTCCATGAAGAACAGTACCGGAAACATCAAACGTTGTTGATCCGTCGGGCGTCAGAGTGAAGTCTTGCACTTTGCTGCTGTCAAGATAGAACGGAATCGAGAAGGTTTCAGACACGAGGTAGCCGGTTGCTGACACATCGGTGATGCTGACTTGTGAACCGGAGAGGGCGGAAATCGTATAACCGGCAGATGTAGACTGGGTAGTGCCGGGCGTACCATCGATGGTGTATGAAATTGTGGCGCCGACAACGGGGTTTGTTCCATGAAGAACAGTACCGGAAACCGCGAATTGTGTTGATCCGTCAGGGGTCAGAGTGAAGTCCTGCACTTTGCTGCTGTTAAGATAGAACGAAAGCGGGAAAGTTTCAGATACGGTGTAGCCGGTTGCCGTCATGCCGGTGATGTTGACTTGTGAACCGGAGAGGGCAGGAATCGTATATCCGGCAGATGTCGACAGGACAGTGCCGGGCGTATCATCAATTGTGTATGAAATTGTGGCGCCGACGACGGGGTTTGTTCCATGAAGAACAGTGCCGGAAACAGCGAACAGTGTTGATCCGTCAGGCGCCAGAGCGAAGTTTTGAGTCTTGCTGCTGTCAAGATAAAACGAAATCGGGAAAGTTTCAGAAACGGTATAGCCGTTTAATGTCACGTCGGTGATACGGACTTGTGAACCCGAAAAGGCAGAAATCGTATAACCGGTAGATGTAGAAAGGACAGTACCGGGCGTACCATCAATGGTGTATGAAATTGTTGCGCCGGGGACAGGGATTGTTCCATGAAGAACAGTACCGGAAACGGTAAATTGTGTTGATCCGTCGGGCGTTAGGGCGAAATTTTGAGCCTTGCTGCTGTCAAGATAAAATGAAATCGGGAAAGTTTCAGAAACGGTATAGCCGTTTAATGCCACGCCGGTGATACGGACTTGTGAACCCGAAAGGGCAGAAATCGTATAGCCTGTCGGTGTGGACAGGACGGTACCGGATGCACCGTCGATGGTGTATGAAATTGTGGCGCCGACAACGGGGGTTGTTCCATGAAGAACAGTACCGGAAACAGCGAACTGTGTTGCTCCGTCAGGCGTCAGGGCGAAGTTTTGAGCCTTGCTGCTGTCAAGATAAAATGAAATCGGGAAAGTGCTTGCAATAATGTAACCGGCTGCCGTCACGTCGGTGATACTGACTTGAGCACCGGAAGGTGCAGTGAATGAATATCCGGAGGCTGTTGAGACGGCTGTCGCGGGAGTGCCGCCATTAACCGTGTATGTGATTACTGCGCCGACAACGGGGTTGGCTCCGTCAAGAACGGTACCGGAAACAGTAAACGGTGTTGTTCCGTCAGGCGTCAGGGCAAAATTATGAGTCTTGCTACCGTCAAGATAAAACGGAATCGAGAAAGTGCCCGCAACATTGTAGCCGAGAGCTGTCACACCGGTGATGCTGATTTGAGAACCGGAAGGTGCAGAGAACGAATATCCTGAGGGTGTTGAAATGGCTGTCGCGGGAGTGCCGCCATTAACCGTGTATGTGATTGCTGCACCGACAACGGGGTTGCCTCCGTCAAGAACAGTACCGGAAACAGTAAACAGTGTTGATCCGTCAGGCGTCAGGGCGAAATTGTGAACCTTGTTCTCGTTAAGATATAACGGCACCGGAAAAGTGCCTGCAGCATTGTAGCCGTCTGCTGTCACACCGGTGATGCTGATTTGAGAACCGGAAGGTGCAGTGAATGAATATCCGGAGGCTGTTGAGACGGCTGTAGCGGAAGCGCCGCTGTTAATCGTGTATGTGATTGCTGCGCCGACAACGGGGTTGGCTCCGTCAAGAACAGTACCGGAAACAGTAAACGGTGTTGTGCCATCAGGTGTTAGGATGAAGTTGTGAGCCTTGTTGCCGTCAAGATAAAACGAGATAGGGAGAGGACTTGCAATATTATAGCCGCTTATTGTCACGCCGGTGATGGTAATTTGAGCACCGGAAGGTGCAGAGAACGAATATCCTGAGGCTGTTGAGGTGGCCTGCGTTGATGAACCGCCGTTGACCGTATATGAAATTGCAGCACCGACAACGGGAGTTGTCCCATGAAGAACAGTGCCGGAAACAGTAAACTGTGTTGATCCGTCAGGATTCATGGTGAAATGATAAACATAATTTTGAATCGCCGGAAAATCCGCAGGATCCGGGAATTCAATCGGGAATGTACCGGCAGGCACATTTGGCACAAACCCTGCATAAACAACATTCGTTATGCGAACTTGAGTACCGGGAGCCACCGAAATCACATACTCTCCGTTTGAATTTGTCATTGTGCTCTGCGTTGCCCCGCCGTTTAATGTATATTCAACTTTGGCATTTTCCAAAAGAGAGCCGCCTCCAACATTGAGCGTCACGGTTCCTGAAACATCATATGTCGCCAACGGATCATAAACCATCACGAAATTTCGAACATTGTCGCTTGTAATAGACAGCACCGGAACCGGTGTCGCTGTGCTGAGCTGATAGCCGGCTAAAGCAACACCTGTAATATTAACAATGCTTCCTGAAGCGGCCTGAATACTATATTCGCCGTTGGTATCCGTTGGTTGCGTTAGAGAAGCACCATTATTCACCGTGTATGTGATTGTTGCACCGGTAAGCGCCGTTGTTGTTCCGCTCAATGTCACGTTTCCTGAAACCGTGAAAGAAGGATTTCCAAGTTTAACCGGCAAAACCGCATTCGAATTTACGCCGGGAATAATCGGGCTGTTATCACCACCCCCGTCCTGTAGCACAGGACCCAAGGGAGCACCACTTGAATTATTGAACGCAAAAATATTATAGTTCTGTGGGGCCGTTGTAAAAGCAAAATTCACATAGCTGCCATGGAGAAGCAGAGTATCCAAAAGCGTTGTTATGTCGCCGGCAGCATAGACATTCAATTTCGTCGTGACCGAACTTGAGGGCGGTGCATCAAACTTTGCATTGATATAATAACCGCTGCCTTGATTGTTTCCGGAGGCATGGATGGCAGGCAAATTTCCGGCAGAGACTGCCTTCACATCTGCCGTGCTGTCAATGGTGATAGCAGCTGCATTTCCCGACACCCCGGATCCACCTGTACTGGGATCATGGTCCCCACCGCCGATACCGGCACCCTTGGAGCTGGTTGCGGACACATTTGCATTTCCTGTGATGGTAATGGTACCGCCGGGACCTCCAACACCGTTACCAGAGCGGGCATCGGTAGTGCCACCGCCCCCGATACCTGAACCGCCGTTATTACCGCCTGTCGCAATCACTGTTGCATCGTCATTGATCCGAATCGTGCCGCCGTGACCACCGTTGACACCTGATATACTAGCACTACCGCCATTACCACCGCCGCCGATACCAGCACCATCAATGTTGCCCGTTGCAGTTACTATGGAGTTGCCGCCAATGGTGATGGAACCGCCGAAACCCCCGTGTTGCATGTGATTACCGCCGCCGCCACCGATACCCGCAGCGTTGACACCACCTGTTGTGACTACAGTACCGCCAAAGATTGAAATACTGCCGCTGTCGACATATATAGTACCGCCGCCGATACCTGCATTTTGTGGGCCAGGGTTCGATATTGTCAGCGACCCGAGTGCGCTGCCGGGCGTTGTATTACTGTCAATTGTAAGATATCTATCCGGAGATACCACCCGTATGCCTGCATTAATATTGTTTGTGCCTTCCAAAAGCAAAGTCAGATCTGAACGGTTATTCAATGTAATGTTTCCGCTGATTGCGATATTGTCAATCGTGACCGTGACAATCACATCATCATCAATCACAATATGTGTGACGAGGGAATTACTGCTTTGCCAGAGACGGTATGGATCGCCGGAGGAGGCAGCATCCAAAATAGTCAATGTCCCCGAATCGTATTCATAAAAAGATAAATTAGCTGCATCTGTCAATGAACCGTCATTATCAGAAAGATCGATATCAACGGCATAAGCGAACCCGCATATAGACAAAAGCGTGAAAATTGCCAATGCAAAGAGAACTGTTTTTTTAATGATTTTCAAATTCATAAAACGCACCACAGAATTTTATATTTTTAATTTTTAAACATTTGAAATTAGATATATTGAATGATTTGAATTGTTATAAGTATTAAAAAGGGAACGGGAAAGATAATTGTAAGAGGACGGACTTGAAAAACGTCTGAATAAATGTCTTGTGCCGCCGGAAGTATCAAAAAGCGGAGGGGCGGCAAGGAAGGGAAGACGGCTGCAAAAAAAGAGGATTGGGAGAAGGTTTCCGCGAGGAGAAATATTTTTTAATAATTGATAGATATTGGCATATATAAATTTGAAAATGTTGCCTTTGCTCACGTTTTGATGCAGTTTTGCGGGATTTATTCCTTCTTTTACCATAACTATTTTTCACTGCAATTTTTGGAAAATGTAAGAGGCCGCTTGAAAAATGCAATTGTAATGAAATAGGATTTATTTCTATAAAGCTTAATTTGCATTACGATTGCCGCCATTTTGAAAAAGGGTCGGGGAGCCTCCGATATATGAGCGATATTATTGTGATAATCATTGATTACTTGGGGATTACGCATATTTATACATTTTTAATAGAATAATAATCTAATAGAAAAATTAATTTCTTAGAAGTAAATACGATTAACCGTATAAATAGATGTTTAGATTCAGATTATTCTTGATGAAAGGACGAGAGGTTGTGTGCCCAAAATAAAGCCGCAAAGTGAAAAAATATGCGATTCAGATAAAATTTCGGCATAGCCGCCGGCGGAAATGAAAGAAATCAAAAAAAATATTCAATAATATTTAATTTTCATCTTCGGATTCATCGTCATGAACTCTTTTTCTGAAAAAAATGCTGATCAAAATCGCCGTAACAAAAATAAGACAAAACGCAGCAATCACATAAATCGGCTGTGAAATTAAATCCACGTCAAGCAGCCTGCTGTTGTTGCCGATGGTGTCCTTTGGGGTGTTTTTATCATCAGGAGGAAGTTGATTCACTTCGATCGTCCAAAACGCTTCCTCTGAAAAGTTTGAAAAATCAGGATCACGGTATTGGTAAATATCCGAAAAGCCGAGAATTGCATCGGAATTGTTGATAAAAATTTTATCAAGCGTCATGGTCATGATCAAATGACTTCCGGCAGTGGAGTTTCGATAACAATGAATCGTATCGCCTTCTTTTAAAACGGCATCTCCGACATAGCGGGGAGCGGAAGAAATATTATTTTGATACTCGACCCAAGCTTCGGTTGATCCGACGCCTCTGAGAAATATTTCATATCCTTCTTCAAGGCGGTATATTTCATTGTTTTGAACCAAAATGTATCTGTTTGAAATAAGAACGTCTAAAGAAGGTTCTTCAAGCTCCGAAGAAGCGGGAGCGGGCCCCGCCGGAAAAGAAAAGATTGCAAAAACAGGAGACAGCGATGAAATAAATAAAAAGCTGCAGACCATCAAAATCAAAATTGTCCGGCGTTTCTTTGAATCACCTGTGTATTTTTTGGCAAATGATTTGATATAACACACCTCCTCCCGGAATCAAATGATCTGAACGAATGAAACAATTTTATGAAGTGCTCAAAAAGCACTTTGGAAGTGCTTGAAAAAACACTTTTGAAAGTGCTTGAAAAAACACTTTGGAAGCACGCCCCAAAATGGGGGAATTATTTTTTGGAATACAAGCAGCGACCTGCAATAATTTCTTCAACGGCGCCGTCGTTTCGCTTCAGCAAGAGGGCGCCTGTTTTGGAAATTCCGACAACAACGCCGCTGACGATACGATTGGGCATTGTCACGGTGACGTCTTTGCCGATGGTGTCTGACAAGGAAACAATTTCATTGATAATATCGCTAAACGGCTGAGTACTGAAACGGATGTAATCCTGCTCCATCTCATACAGAAGCTTTTGAAGAAATTCGACACGGTCGAATGTTTTGCCGGTTTCGTCACGCAGCGTTGTCGAATTTTCACGAAGATCTTCGGGAATATCTTTTAAACTCATGTTCACGTTGATACCAATACCGATAACAACAAACTCAACGGCATCAACTTCCGCTTCAACTTCCGTTAAAATGCCGGAAACTTTCTTGCCGTTAATCAGAACATCGTTTGGCCACTTGATTTTTGCATCAATTCCGTACATTCGGATGGTTTTAACAACACTGAGACCAAATGTTAAGGTTAAGCGAGATGTTTTTTCAAGCGAAATGCGCGGTTTTAGAATCGTGGAAAACCAAATACCGCCTTTGGGAGACGCCCATCTGCGACCCAGTCGACCACGACCGCCGGTTTGCTGTTCAACAACAACAATTGTTCCCTCTTCTGCCGCAAGTGCATCTTTTTTAGCAATATCGTTGGATGAATTGGCTTCTTCGTAATAAACAATATTTTTGCCAAACAAAGTCGTCTTCAGTCCCGATAAAATCTCATCCGGATAAAGCAATTTGGGAACTGATTTTAAAACATATCCTTTTTTGGGGGCGGATAAAATTTCATAATTATCGTCCCTCAGGCTTTTGATGTATTTGCAAACCATTGTTCTTGAAATACCCAACTCTCTCCCAAGGTCTTCGCCGGAAATTGCCTTCCCGTCAGCTGCCTTGAGTGCATTGATAATTTCCGACCTTTTGCTTTTCATTTCAGAATCCTTCTAAGAATACTATATGAATTTATTTTATATGACATTGTTGATGATTTGAAAAATGAAATGAAATGGATATCTCATTTCTTTGCAGGGCGTTTGCCGGCGTCCAATTCCGCCATGTTTGAAATATAGCTGCCCACCGCTGCCGTAATGGCTGCAATGACAACTTCCTCATTGTCCAAAGCAGACGCAAGTGTCGCGCCTTTTGGAGAATCGCGCTGAAGAATGTTTCGAACCGCATCAATAATGTTGTTGTCGTCAATGAATTTCGTAGACAGATTGCCTTTGACAAATTCCTCGCATTCCATAACAGCTTTGTGAAATGAAATGTTTGTTGCCACGCCGATAACGACATATTCGTAAAGCGCACGCTTCATGCGTTCGATGGCTTCGTCGCGTGTTTGGCCGTAAGCGCACAGCTTGGAAATCATGGAATCATAGTATGGAGAAATCGTATACCCTGTATGGACGCCGCTGTCAACACGAATGCCGGGACCTCCGGAGGAGCGGTATCTTCTGATTTTTCCGGGCGATGGGAAAAAATCGTTGAGAGGGTCTTCGGCATTGATGCGGCATTCAATGGCATGTCCTCGAATACTGACGTCTTCTTGTTTAATGTCCAGCGGTTCTCCGTTTGCAACGCGGATTTGCCGTTTGACCAAATCAATTCCCGTAATCAGCTCTGTAATGCCGTGCTCGACTTGAAGGCGCGTATTCACTTCCAAGAAATAGTATTTCCCGTCTGAGTAAATGAATTCAACGGTGCCTGCGTTTTCATAGCCGACCGCTTTTGCCGCGCGAACCGCCGCTTCACCCATTTCTTTTCGAAGCTCCGGCGTCATAATGGGCGACGGCGCTTCTTCGATCAATTTTTGATGGCGCCGCTGAATGGAACATTCGCGGTCCCCCACATAAATCACATTGCCGTATTTGTCAGCCAAGATTTGAATTTCGATATGCCTTGGAGCTAAAATGTACTTTTCAATGAAAACCGAAGAATCGCCAAACGCCGAGCCTGCGAGTCTCATGGTTGTCTCAAGCGCTTCTTTAAATTCACTTTCGTTGTTGACAACACGCATGCCAATGCCGCCGCCGCCTGCGGAAGCTTTGATCAAAACAGGATAACCAACTTCTTTTGCAACCGCAATGGCTTCATCAACATCGCTGACAGCATCTTCCGTTCCCGGAACAGTCGGGATATTCGCCTTTTTAGCAATTTTGCGAGATTCGATTTTGCTGCCCAGTTTTTCAATGACCGGCGAAGATGGGCCGATAAAAACAATCCCTTCTTCAGCACACCGATTTGCGAATTTAGAATTTTCAGACAAGAACCCGTAGCCCGGATGAATCGCATCGCATCCCGTTTGTTTTGCGACTTCGATGATTTTTTCAATGTTTAAGTAGCTTTGAGAAGAAGGCGCCGGTCCGATCGGGGCTGCTTCATCCGCATACATTGCAAAAAGGGCCTTGTTGTCCGCCTCGGAATAAACAGCAACCGTTTTAATATCCATTTCCCGGCAGGCTCTCATGACACGAATAGCAATCTCACCGCGGTTTGCGACAAGGATTTTTTGAAACATTCGTTTTCCTCCGATTATTCAATAATCATTAAAACGTCGCCTTTTGTAACCGCATCGCCTTCTGCAACAATGATTTCTTGAACGACACCGGCGTGCGGCGCATTAACAGCATTTTCCATTTTCATGGCTTCGATAACACAAATGACGTCTCCGGCATTGACTTTTGAACCAATCTTGGCTTTCACAGAAAGAATCATGCCTTGCATGGAACTGGTCACAGCGCCGGGCGTGTCAGCTACGGGTTTTTTGCCGGCATCAGATGAATCGCCTTTCTGGACAACAAAACTGCCGCCTTTGGGCTCGATTTTGACATTAAAGGAATTTCCGTCAACATCAACGCGATATTCGGTTGGAATGCCCGAATAATCGGGAGCTTTTGAAGGCGGCACTTGGCAAGCACATGGAATTTCTTCTTCAACACCTTCGCCTTTTAAGAATTTGGGCGCAATGGCCGGATACATAATGTAAGTCAAAATGTCTTCTTCGGATTTGGCAATACCGAGTCCTTCTGCTTCTTTTTTCAACTTTTCATATTCCGGTTTCATCAAATCAGCAGGCCTTTCTGTAATCGGGCGTTCATCCTCAATAATTTTTGAAATCATTTCTTCTGAAATGGGAACCGGCGTTTTGCCGTAGTAACCGCGAACATAATCTTTGACTTCTTTTGGAATGACTTTGTAGCGCTCGCCCATGATGACGTTTAAAACAGCCTGTGTTCCGACAATCTGGCTTGTGGGTGTGACAAGCGGCGGATAGCCAAGTTCTTCGCGAACAAGGGGCATTTCGACAAGAACGTCCTCATATTTGTCTAAAGCATTTTGCTCTTTTAATTGAGAAACGAGGTTAGACAACATACCCCCCGGAATCTGGTACAGCAAAATATTGGTGTCAATGGTTTCTGAAATCGGATCACAGAGCGTGTTATATTTTTCCTTTATTTTTCTGAAAAAGGGTGTAATTTCCATAAAAGCATCTAACGGGATACCGGTATCATGTTTTGTTCCCTGAAGTGCTGCAACAACGGCTTCTGTCGGCGGCTGGGAAGTGCCCCATCCGAAAGGAGAAATCGCCGTATCAATGATATCGGCACCGGCTTCCGCCGCAGCATAATACATAATCGGAGCCATACCGGAAGTACAGTGCGAGTGCACACAAATCGGAAGAGAAACTTCTTTTTTCATGCCGCTGACAATCTGAAAAACCGCTGCAGGAGATAAAAGCCCTGCCATGTCTTTGATACAAATAGAGTCGCATTCCATTTCTTCCAATTTTTTGGCCAGATTAATGAACGTCTCAGGCGTATGAACCGGACTGATAGTATAGCAAACCGTACCTTGAACGTGTCCGCCGGCTTTTTTAGCGGCTTTGACGGAGGATTCGATGTTTCGAATATCGTTAAGAGCATCAAAAATACGGAAGATGTCGATACCGTTTTCATAAGATTTCGCCACGAATTTTTCAACGACATCGTCAGAGTAATGGCGGTAACCAACAAGGTTTTGTCCGCGAAGAAGCATTTGAGCCGGTGTTTTTTTCATTCGGGATTTAATATCGCGAAGACGCTGCCACGGGTCTTCATTCAAATAACGAATACAAGAATCAAATGTCGCCCCGCCCCACATTTCAAGAGAGTAGTATCCGACATTATCCAGCTGCTCAACGATATCCAACATATCGCGTGTTCTCATGCGTGT
>Ga0099364_10009514_pt1 | contig 13474 bp, 6 predicted proteins | sample TergutTh196P3_FD_73070 | JGI IMG/M metagenome (GOLD analysis project Ga0099364, IMG submission 73070) | Microcerotermes parvus P3 segment gut microbial communities from Pointe-Noire, Republic of the Congo - Th196 P3 | ecosystem: Host-associated > Arthropoda: Insects > Digestive system > Gut ...
AAATGCCGCCATCATAACACCCAAAACCGCCTCAAAACAAAGTGATAAAAACTTTTTTATATTAACTTTGAAATCATCGGACATACAGCGTAAAATGAAGTATAAAATCAAAAATACAACCTGTCCGACAAAAAAGAAATAGTTTGTAACCGCACATAATGCCACTGATATTGCAAAAACATATTTGCGGTTATTTACTATACATTCTTCCATTCCTATCAAAACCAACGGAAATATGGCGGCGACATCAATGAAATGATTGAAAAATATATTGTAAATATTAAATGAAACAAACGCATATAAAAGTGCGCCGATTACCGCATAATTCAAGTTTTTAACAAACCTTTTGATATATGCATAAGCCAGTACCGCCGCAGTAGAAAATTTGATAATAAATAACGGTGTCATCAAATATGGCAGCCAACTGTTAGGAAACGGCAAGGTGAGCCAAAAAAAAGGACTTCCTATAACATAAAAACTATAAGAGCCGATAAACGGCGTTCCTAAATCAGTATTCCAGTTCCAGAACACATCGCCGTTGCGTACAGCGTCATGGCATAATTGCCAAAACGGAATTTGCTGCACATTATAATCACCGTAAAAAAGGTAAATCCCTTTATTAATAATGACAAAAGGAGCAAAAATAACAATAGTCGTTATCGCAGCGATTAACAACACTTTTAAATAATTAATATCTTTTATGGTAAATTTTAATATTTTATACTGTCGCACTGACATTTTCTTAATCTCCGTTTTTTATTTTACCTTTAAATTTTTGCTTTGTGCAACTTTTGAATTTGAAAATCTTCCTGTGCCTTTTGCAATGAGGGTAAATTTGTAAGTACGCCCTTTTTTCAATAAATTTCTCGGTACATTAAAGCGTGTGGTATTTCTGCGGATTTGTGCTGTTCTTATAACTTTGTTTCCTTGCAAGATTCTTAATGTGTAGCCGTTGTTGTTTGCCGCATTACGCCATGTTGCGCGTTTTGTTGTTAATTTTAAGCTTTTTGGGGTCGCTAATTGCTGTCTGTTTGTTGTTGTTGTGAATGTGTTGCTTGCAGGAGACGCGTTGTGTGTTGCGGTTTCTCTTATTCTTATTTGGAAGTTATATCTTGTGTTGGGGGTCAATCCTCTGAAAATCGGAGAAGTTTGCCATTTGCCGTTTCCTCTGCGGTATTGTGCGTTTGTTACTGATTGTAAAGTCACGCTGTTATGCGTTTTTGAACGCAATCTTGGAGCGGACGGTTTCGCACGGTTTAATTTACCGGCAGGATTGGTTATAACCGATAAAGGCGAACTTGCAAGAGAAAAATTGTGAGTTTCTGTTTCTTTCATTCTTGCAGTAAAATTGTATTCCGTATCAGGCGATAACCCTGTGAATGTAGGGCTATCTTGCCATGCGCCATTTCCTCTGCGGTATTGAGCTCCTGCTATAATATTCAAAACCACTTGTGTTGAAGTTCTTGATGATAATGTCGGAGCGGCGGGCGGATTTTGTTCTTGTTTGCTTAGTGTTTCCGCATGAGTTTTTGTTGTTAATACTGCACTTGCGGGTGATGCGTTATGTGTGGTTGTTTCTTTCATTCTTGCGATGAAATTATATTCTGTGTCCGGAATTAATCCTGTAAATATAGGTATATCTTGCCATGTTTCGCCGTTGTCTATGCTGTATTCTGCTCCATTAATAGGATTTAACATTATGTCTGTTGTGTTTTTGAAAATAAATATGGGTACGGACGGTGCGGATTGGGGCAATTTATTCGTAATAACTGTTAACGGTAAACTTGCAAGAGAAAAATCGTGGGTTTCTGTTTCTTTCATTCTTGCGATAAAACTATATTCTGTGTCGGGGGTTAAATTTTCGAATGTAGTAGAGTCTTGCCATGTTTCGCCGTTGTTTATGCTGTATTCTGCTCCGTCAATAGCATTAAGCACGATTTGCGTTGTGGTTTTAGACGACAATGTGGGTGCGGACGGTGCAGATTGGGGCAATTTATTCGTAGTGACCGTTAACGGTAAACTTACAAGTGATGCATCGTGGGTTTCTGTTTCTTTCATTCTTGCGACAAAATTATATTCTGTATCTGGTGTTAAATTTTCGAATGTAGTCGATTCTTGCCATGTTTCGCCGTTGTCTTTGCTATACTCCGCTCCGTCAATAGTATTAAGCACTATTTGTGTTGCGGTTTTAGATGACAATGTAGGCACAGACGGTGCGGATTGGGGTAATTTACTTGTAGTAACTGTTAACGGTAAACTTGCAAGTGATGCATCGTGGGTTTCTGTTTCTTTCATTCTTGCTACAAAATTGTATTCTGTATCTGGTGTTAATTCTGAAAAAATAGTAGAATCTTGCCATGTTTCGCCGTCGTCTTTGCTGTATTCTGCTCCTTCAATAGAATTAAGCGCTACTTGCGTTGTAGTTTTAAAATCCAATGTTGGTGTGGTTGGGGCATCTTGCGGAAGTTTCCCTTTATCTACCAGTTCAATATCTAATTGTAAATCAAACCAAAGTCTGGTAGAAGCAGTAGCGTTTGCCCAAACAGCACAAGTTATAATATTTTCCCCTGCATTAAGCGCATCTGTCAAAGCAGTCAAACTCGCCGCATGATTAAGAGCTACTGCTCCGTCGGAATTCCCTTTATATCCGCTGTCTTTAGAAGTATAATCTTCTATGGTGAAGTCCCTGCTATAAGGATTGGCGGGTGTGGCTCTGTATTGATTCCATATGGGAACTGTTGAATTTATATAACTTCCTATTTGAGGAAAACCGCTGCCTGCACCGAATCTATATACTTCTTGACCGTTCACGAAAATTATTAATAAATTGGTAATTCTGTGTGTACCAAAAACTTCGATAATATCGTCTTTTTCAAAATTTTCAGGCAAGTTAAATGTCTTTTTAAAGTATGAAACAGCGTGATTCGGCGTGCCTCTTTGATTCGCGCCTGCTCCTGTGGGAATTATGGTTGCAAGACTTAAAGGAGGATTGTCCTCGGGTGCACCAGGAGTTCCTCCGGGGTTGCCGTATCCGATAGTAGTCGGCGCTTTTGTCCAGCCGCTTAGTTTACTCATGTCAAATGCGTCGTCAAAAATTTCAGTGCTTGTTCTGCTAAAGTAATACCATTCGTCGCCGAAATCCGAAACAAGGGATTTTTTCACTTCTTCATCTACCGTAACATTTATAGTAACAGAAAGTGAAATAGAGTTGGGATTTTCAACAAGTTCGGGTAAAGTAATAATACCGTCTACATTGAAATTCTGCTCGGTTTTTAAAATCGGGTCATAATTTGAATCTGCAACATTCCATATAACAGAAGCATCTTCGACAAATCCGCGTCCTGTAGTGATTTTTACAACAGAGGGGAGTTTTAATCCGGCTACTGTTTTTACAGTTCCGTTTACCAATCCTGTTATCGGAGCGGGGGTAATTATTGCCGTTAAACTGTCGGGAGTAGGGATTCCGTCGCCTTCTCCTTCGAAACCGAATGGCTGGGTATATGCAATTCCTGTACTGCTTTTCAATTGAGCGCGAACATAACTGCCGATTAATTTTTTATTTAAAGTCAAATTAAGTGTGTTGCCTGTAGCGATTTTTATACCGTCGGCAATCCATTCAACAGAGTCATAATCTTCACCCTCAATTGTGATAGTAGCATCTTGATTTTGATTATCTCCTTGTACAACTTCAATATTTGTAATAGAGGGAGTGGATTGGTTAAGCATATAAACAGTAGTTGAAGACCCTTCGTTAGGCATAACAGAAATACCGTTTTGTAGTGTGGAATTGATGTTTTCACGGCGGTCAACTCTTGCTACAGCATAAAAAGCCCCTGTTTCCATCGCTTTTCTTACCTCAGTTTGCGATAAGGATGGCATAAGCATAGTATTCCATGAATAACCCGTTTGATTATGAGCGTGGTTGTCGTCGTTGGAAAATCCCCATACATTGCGGCCTTTGGGCATTGTTTCTTTTAGTATATTATCCCACAAAATCCTGTCAAAACGAGATTCATGGTCAAGTTTACTCATGATTTCCATGCCTACACATGATGAATAACTATCGAAAAGACTTACATATTTGTTAATAGTTGAAGTGCGGTTAGATGCGGCCGCACCGGTAAGTCCGTCGTTGGGAGCAAAATTGCCGGAACGTGAAACAGCGCCTGTATATCTGCCGGGGTGGTTGATATGGCTGATTCCGCCCGAATCCTCGGCTTTTTGTAAAATATTTTCCATCGTGTCTCCGACTATATACGGAGGACCTGTAATATCTTTCACAACATCAAAATCAGCCCAATATGTATTAACATCATGGTTAGTGTTATATCCGCCGTCTTGAGACGGTTCATTAGTGTTTTCAAGTCCAATCATACCGCCCGATTTTGTGCGGCTGCCGCTATACGCCGAATTAGATGGGAATGTTCCTGTATATGTGCCTGTTTCGATGGCTGTCATTTCAGATGAAGACAATCCGCCGTTTACATTACTCAAACTTGGTGTGCGGAAGTTATGGTCAGTAATAGCCACTATGTCGTAATCTTTCCTGTAAAGGTCTTTGGCTACATTCGCCGCCGAGCCGTTGGGAGATGTTTCCCAATTGTCAGAATTGTTAGTATGATTATGCAAACTTGCTTTATATTGCTTATATGTACTCCAATCGACGTCTTTATAGGGATTTTTTATTACAGAACTTTCCTGTTTGTATTTGACGTTTTCATCGCCGACCGCAGAAATTTTGTCTGTTTTAGTATTATCGTATGCACTAACACTGCCTAAATTCGGGATAACATTGGCGAAAAAACTGAAGAAGATGCTTACTGTTAAAATCATTGACAATAAGCGGTTTTGATTTAATAAATTCATTTTTTTATTCATAGTTAGTGTCTCCTTTCATAGACAAACTGAAAATTAAATAATAAATAATAAAGCAAAAATAATTAATGTTTTAAATGTTTTATTAAAATTTCAAGGTCAAGCAATCATTAATTAACATTATATAATAAAAAGAAGTAAATTGCAATGATATTTTTATTATAATTGATAGTTATTTTATCCTTTTTTAATGGGGTTGTTAAAAATTTAAATTTCACTTCTAAAAACGGACTTGCTCGAATAAAATTATATTAATGTCTTAATAACCTCAACAAGGTACTATATTTTAAACCCTGCACGTTTTTGACAGGATATACAAACAATAAAAAATTCTATAATATTTTTTATTTTTGCTTTGTTATTTATTATTTCCAGCTTGTCTGGGAAAGGAGCGTTTAGATTGATAAATGAAAAAAAAGATATAAAACGTCCGCATAATATAATTATAGAAAACCGACAAAAACTAAATGTTTCGGGAATAACCGAAATAGGAAGTTTTGACGAGCAAATAGTTATATTATCAACAGATTACGGAAACATTACCATTCGCGGTAATAACTTGAATATAAACACACTTTCTGTGGACACAGGGGAACTGTCTATGGAAGGTGAAATAGACGATGTAGTATATTCGTACTCATCAAATAAAGGCGGTAATTTATTTTCACGCTTGTTTAAATAATATTTGTTTTACTTTTTATTTTTCATTTTCAATGAAAAATATTAGTAAAACAGTAACAAATTTTATGAAAGGGTAAAATATGGAATATGTGATAGAGAATCAGACAATGACATTTTTAATGTCAGTCGTTTTAGGAGCGGCATTGTCTGCTTTTTATGATGTTTTCAGAATTTTAAGGATTGCTTTTAGAACTCCTAAATGGGTTGTAGTTATTCAAGATATAATCTATTTTATTATTTGTGCGGTTATAACATTTATGTTTTTGCTTAACAATAATTACGGAATGGTTAGAGCTTTTGTTATCATCGGTGAAATTTTAGGGTGGATTATTTACTATTTAACTCTCGGGAATTTGGTAATTCGGCTTTCAAAAGTGATTATAAATTTTATAAAATTCGCATTAAAATTGTTATTTAACATTTTTATCCAACCTTTTTATAAGATTTATTGCTTTTTTCGACAAAAATTTACCCTGTTTTTTGTGCATTTTAATAAAAAATTAAAAAAACAAGAATAAATTAAAAATTCGCTTGCTTATTTACAATGGTATGTAGTATAATGAATAAGGAGTTTTATATTCCACTGCCGACGGCGGCGGAATATAGCAGAAAAGGTAGTTAAAAATGACAATGACGTCAAAAAATAAGAAAAACAATTTAATAAAAAGCATTCGTAGAATTATTTTTATACTTCTTCTTGTTTATGTTGCCATAAATATTGTGTTCTATGTTGTTTCGGGGCAATTGCAATTAAATGCTGACATGAAAAAATATGATGATTTGCAAGAACGTATCGCCGCCGAAGTCATGGAACGTGACGATTTACAACGGCTTAAAGATGAAGGATTAAGTGATGAATATATTAAAAAAATCGCACGTGAATTAGGATACACAGATCCCAACGTGCGTGTTTACGCAGATGCAGACTAATATGAATAAAGTTATTCATATAGGGGATTTTTGCTTTTGTTAGGTTTTATGTGAAATTGGAAGTTATGTGAACGCAAAAATACAGGATATAGGATATAGGATTTAGGAGATATAACCAATTATTTTTTTAGGAGGATAATGTAAATTTTATGCAACTTGAAGTTGGAAGTATTGTTCAGGGAACGGTAACCGGTATAACAAAATTCGGAGCTTTCGTGGATATTGGCGAAGGCTTGACTGGTATGGTACATATTTCAGAAGTATCACAAGTTTTTGTTAAAGAAATATCTGAGGTTTTATCCGAAGGCGATAAGGTTTCGGTAAAAATTTTAAAGCTCGGTGAGGACGGTAAAGTCAGCCTTTCTATAAAGGCGGCTATGCCAAAACCAACTTCATCAAAAGAGCCTTATGTCAAACAATCAAATTACAAATCTTACAACGACAAAGGGAGACAGTCAAAATTTCAAAACCGCAATAATGCAAAAAGCGATGAATTAAGTTTTGAAGATATGATGAGCAAATTTAAAAAAAGCTCCGATGAAAAAATGTCAGATTTAAAACGCTCAGGAAGCATACAAGATAACCGCAAGAGAAGTAAGTAGGGTAGGGTAGGTGTTTTTTTGAATATATGGCATGATATTGACGTTCAAAGAATTACTCCGGAGGAATTTGTTGCAATAACAGAAATATCAAGCGGAAGTAAAAATAAATATGAATTGGACAAGGAAACAGGTCTTTTAAGACTTGACAGAGTTTTGCACGCGTCTATGCATTTTCCTGCAAATTACGGTTTTATCCCCCGTACATATGCAGATGATGATGATCCATTAGACGTTTTAATTTTATGCTCTGAAAGTATTGTTCCCATGACATTAGTTGACTGTTATCCTGTCGGAGTCATGAAAATGATAGATTCGGGGCAAATTGACGAAAAAATAATTGCAATTTGCAAAACCGACCCATATTATAACAATTTTTATGATATATCAGACTTCCCAGAACACGCATTAAACGAAATTATACATTTTTATGCGTTCTATAAATTATTAGAACACAAAGAAACAATGGTAAGAGAATTTTTGGGCAGAGAAGAAGCAATTAAAACAATAAGCCAATGTATAAAAAATTATAAAACAAGGTTCAGTGGTCAGTGACCATTTAAGTTAAATAAAAAATTACAAATAAAAAATAATAAATATTTTCATAATTTGTTATTTTTGATTTTTGATTTATTATTTTTGATTTATTATTTGTAATTTATTATTTCCAGCTCGTCTGGGGAAGGATGGATTTTATTATGGTAAAATCAAAATGGCAAAGAATCATGTCATCATTGCTTTCTGTCACAATATTTTTAACAATGATATTATCGTCTATGCCTGTCTTAGGCATAACGATGTCACAATTGAGCGAACGCGACGACGGTATCGTCGCACAATGGACATTAGGCCCTGCAGGGTATGACGATGGAGTCGCACATAATGACTCTCGAGCAATAAAATTACCCAACGGAAACAGAATAACAAGAGAAACCAATCATTCTGCATGGGGAATGTTTACAGCTTTACCCGTAGGTTCATATTTTTTCAAATTTGCCGCAAAAGTTAAACACGGCACAGCAAATACACGTCCTAATGACAGAGTATTTTCCATTGATTTACCCGGAACAGGATTGAGTGATAGCCGTGCGGCTCGTCCGAGCGCTCTTTTAAGAGATTTCCCCGATAATGAATGGGTTACTGTGACTGTTCCGTTTGTTATAGGGAATTCTTTGGCGAAAAGAAATATTGAATATGCAATATGGGGTGCAGACCGCGGAGTAATAGGGGAGGGCGGCGAAGCGATAATCGGACGCGATATTGTTGTATCAACAAATAACAAACCACTGCATTATAAATCTCATGCAAAAACAGATTCACCTCAAGGAGTTATTGCGGCCATTCCTATGGCAGGCGGAATAACTAACGATATTATTTCACAAATTCAAGCGACAGGTATAATGAACGATGATCGTTCAAAAACTTTCCCAACCGGGGGGGGGGGTAGCTATAGTTTTAATGCAAAACTACCCCAAGGGCAATATTACATAAAAATGACGACAAAAACATCTGTAATTAGAGAAGGTGTTTTAGAAACACAAGAAATTGCGAGTTTTACAAGCAGTGCAGGGTTAAATGCGAAATTACCGATGATTGTTGATTATAATGTGGACGAATGGAAAAATGTAATAATTCCGTTTACCGTAAGTTCTGCGAACAGCAATCAAAATGTTACATATTCACTTACAGATATAAGTAACGGTGTTACAGATTTTACTGTCAGTGAATATTTGATAATCAGCGATAATGACATTCCATTGCCCGAACCGCAGCAAAATTGGCAGGACAGATATATCCCCGCTTTTCATCTTGCAGAAGGTATAAGTGTTCAACAACAGAATTTTGGCGGAAGAAGACCCGCTTTTGATGCTGTGAAAGGTTATCTCGAATTACCTCGGACAATATTATCAGCGGATAGATTTGTTTGGGATATAAACATGGGTTTAAGCAATAAACAATTTGCAAATTATGGTAATTTACATAAAGGCAAAGCATATGTAAAAGTCGAGGCAAAAGTACCTACATTGGCGACAAGTCAACAACAAAACAACAAACTTTTCCAATTAGAAATGCGTGCAGGAAACACCGTTGTTTCCGAAATGAGCGTTAATTACGGTGAATTTGAAAAAGAAGATACATACCAAACTATCGTAAGAGAATTTAACGTGACCGATGAACATTTTGGCGGAAATAGAAGTTGGAATGCGATGTTTGACGGACGGTTTTATCCGGATGTGTCCGATTTGCATATTAAAAGCATTACAATAAGCGCAACTCCCGATGTAAAAAATAGTTCTGTTGAAAATGAATTTGAATATGAAATAGGACTTAAAAAGTATAATATTAACTGGCCGAAAGGACAACCCATGCCTTCTTTCGGAACACCTGCCGATACATTAGACCTTGTTAGATACAGAGATTCCGGCTTGCATTATAGAATAGCAATGGCATCAATGCAGGGGCTTGTCAACAGAATCCAGCCGCGTTTAATATCACAAGAAGATTGGCAGGATTCGGACGGCAACGGATACAGAAATGAAGAACTTGACTATTTGCCCGCAACATTGGGGCTAAAGTATGTTTTCATGCCGGGGAATACTCCGCAACTAAGAGTTCTTAATGCCATAAATAAATATAAAGAAGAAATAGACGGCTTTGTTTTATATCCAACATCATTAACCAGTGCTACTAATGTGGCAACTACACTTGCGGGTATTTATAATTCCTTGCCTGTAACAGAAGATTTGTTAAATATATTAAGAGCAGAACCGTACAATATGGACGAAACACGGTGGCCTGTAAATTATTCAATCCCGACAAATGCTTGGGGTACCGGCTCCGGGTCAGGTGCGGCAGGAACAGAAAGAGCGAATGCGGCAAATTGGCTTTTCGAAAATTTCAGTCCTCGCCGTAACGGTTACCAACCGGGCGAACCTGCGTTTTATGACCGCAGTATAACAATGATAGCTCCCACTGAACATATTGGAATCAGGGATTTAGCTGTCGCGATAAATTCTCCTTGTTTATGGCTTAACCGACCTATAACTTCAAATCGCCCCGGTGCAGATAATGTTCAATCGACCGCTTCAAAAAGATTTTATGAACAAATGAGACTTCATCATAACGGCGGTTTGGATGCTGTAGGATTGGGATTTTGGGAAAATGAAGAAGGCGGAGTAAAACTCGCCACAGAATATGGAGTTAATACCCCTGTTTCCGATAATTTCCATAATTTCACTGTTTATTCGGGGATGTCAAGAGAAATAGACCCACCGACAGTTCCGAAAAAACCGGACCTCGTTGCGGGACAAAATTATGTTTCTGTAGCCGTCAGTGACGGTGATAATATCGCTTATGTTCAAGGAGCTATGCGTTATAATAACCGTTATCCCGACACCAGAGGAGCGGGAATGTGGCCAATTAACTGGACAAATTCACCTGCATTGCTTGATGCCGCGCCGCAATTATTGCAATACTATTATGATTCAACTAATGATAATATAATGCATATAACAGGGCCTTCGGGTTATGGATATACCCGTGCGGAAGGTTGGGAAAGCGGCCCGAGAACAGGTACTATTTTAGGTGCTCCTTCTCCTGCGAAAACATGGAGAGTAGACTTACCGGATGGACGTACAGGCGTTGAATGGGTAGAAGGATATGCTGAACTTACAAGCAGATATTTTGAAATTTCCGGAATAAATTACCCTACCATATGGGGTAATGTTGTGGGAAGTTCTACTGAAGTTATGCCGCGGTCAGCATTCGACAAATTTACCGATTTCAATTTCGCCCCCGGTATTAACGGAGTATATTATCTAAATAGAATGTCCGGAAGCACACCTACCGGAAAATATCTAACCAGTGCGAAAAGCCATACATCGGGGCAACTTTTTGCAACAGGCGGAAACGGTGCTAACGCTAACGGAAATTTACGCAATTATCTTAGTGATTTTGTACAAGGCGGCGGACAATATAATGGTGTCCTCAATGATTTAAACACTGTTGCTAACAATACATCGGGTTCGAATGTCAGTTTCCAAGCTTTCCAAGTTGTAAACTGGAATCATGAACCGTTAATTAGAATTAACAACCTCCAAGACGAAATTAAAAGAGGCGATAACGGAGATAGAATACACTTTTTGCGTGCAGACCATCATTTCATGCTGTTGAATGAATACCAAGGAAATCCCATTAACAACGCGCTTCAAATGGAAACTTTTGCATCGGGTTATGATAAAAGCTTTCAACCGAGCAAAGTTGTTGACGGCTCTTTCGGCAGAAAACACGGTTGGGCAACTTCAACAAAAGATGCAAACGGTAAACAATGGATAGCAGTAGATTTCGGCAAACGTCAACCTATAACCCGTTATGTCGTGAAAAACGCAGAATTGGCGGGCTATCATGCCGACCAAAATGCGAAAGCATGGCAATTACAGGTAAGTAATGACGCAGAAGAATGGACGACAATTCACACCGTGACAAATAACGAGAAAGCGACATATTACGGCGGCGACCATACAACAAATCTTTCAAATGATGAAAGATACCGTTATGCTCGTTTGTTGATTGACGACCCCGGTTGCAGTGAAGGTGTCGCAAGAATCCAGGATATTGAAATTTACGGTGTTAATAACTGGAATAGAACAAACTTAAATTACACAACATATAAAAATGAATTAGAAGATGCAATAAACAAAGTTCCTGCAAGCGGAGATGATTATACTACAAATAGTTGGAATAATGTCACCGCCGCAAAAACACAAGCAGAAACAATAAACAGCGGAGCAAACACTTCAAACATTAACACACAGGCAGAAATTGACACAGCGGCAAAAACATTAGAAACAGCTATATCAAATCTTATTCGCACAAGCGGCGATCATAATGATATTAATGTTACATTCACCGACGGAAACGGTAATATAATTGAAGTTAAAACCACATCATACGGCGGTTCGGTAACTCCGCCGCAAGACCCCGAAAAAACAGGTTTTGACTTTGCAGGATGGAGCGTAACAAACTTTACAAACATACAAAACCACATGGAAGTGAACGCAACATGGACAGTAAAAATCATAAACAATGTACAATTTATTGATTATGACGGTACTGTGCTGGATACGCGTCAAAATGTAGAATACGGTTCAACTCTTACTCCGCCGACCGCTCCTTTAAGAATAGGATATTATAATCGAGGCTGGGATTCTTCACTGTCATATGTAGTATCAGACAGATTTAATGTTGTACAAGAACTTATAACTTACAACATAACTTATAACAATCTCGGTGCAGGCGTTACAAACAGCAATCCTACTTCATATACTTACGGTCAAGATGCGGTACTCCAAGACCCGTCACCTCGCACTACCTGGGATTTCGACGGTTGGTATACTTCCAACACAGGGACTTCTTCAACAAGCGGAGGCAACAAAATAGAAAACCTTAACGACCTCATGAGCATAATAAGCAATACCGCAAATTTAGCGGACGGGTCAAGAAACCCTCTCACAATAACAATTACCGCACGTTGGACCGGTAAAGTTTATGATATAAATTATGAAAACTTAAACGGCGGTGTTAACCCTAATCCCGAAACTTACACATTCGGTGCAGTTATGCCGTTAGAGCCCGCAACCCGTGATGATTATGAATTTTTGGGATGGTATAATGCAGAAACCAACGGAAGCATAGTCACACAAATTTCTGCAACTACTTCCGGTGAGCTTACACTTTACGCTTATTGGAAACTAATGCAAGATAAAGACGGTTTAGCGGCGGCAATCGCTGATGCGAAAAGCAAAAATGCCGCAGATTATTCAGAAACAAGTTGGGGAGCATTGCAAGAAGCATTAACTGAAGCGGAAACTGTAAACGACAATGAAACCGCGAAACAATCAGAAATTGATACAGCAGTAACCACACTTACAACCGCAATTTCCGCACTCACAAACGACAGAGAAGCACTGCAAGAGGCAATAGACGATGCAGAAAGCAAAATAATAACAGATTATTCAGCGGCAAGTTCGCTCGCAATGCAAACGGCGTTATTAATGGCAATAGAACAAGACACCGAAACCGCAAAACAATCAGACATTGACACAGCGACAGCCGCACTTATAACTCAAATAAACGCTCTAACAATCGACAGAACAGCATTGCAAGCGGCAATCGCCGCTGCGGAAAGCAAAACAGAAACAGACTATACAGCGGCAAGTTGGGGAGTTATGCAAACCGCGTTAACCGCGGCAAAAGCACAAGACACCGAAACTGCGAAACAATCCGAAATTAACACAGCATTATTAGCACTTTCAACCGCAATAGACGCTCTCACCAACGACAGAACAGCACTAAAAGCGGCAATCGCCGATGCGGAAAGCAAAACAGAA
>Ga0099364_10009515_pt1 | contig 13473 bp, 14 predicted proteins | sample TergutTh196P3_FD_73070 | JGI IMG/M metagenome (GOLD analysis project Ga0099364, IMG submission 73070) | Microcerotermes parvus P3 segment gut microbial communities from Pointe-Noire, Republic of the Congo - Th196 P3 | ecosystem: Host-associated > Arthropoda: Insects > Digestive system > Gut ...
TATAGGGTTTTTGGCCATTCCAAGCGGTTATGTAGATAAAGAAGGTGTGGGCGATATGAATGCAAATGATCTGCTTTTCGGTTTGGTTGCGATTCCGCTTTTCGGGTCGTTGTTGCTGCCCGCGCTGGGTAAAATAGACGAGCGGTTGCGGAACATCGTGGCTATGGCTTTGATGCTCTGCTCCCTTGCCCTATCCTGCGCTCTTCTTCCCATTGTGGCGGGCGATCAAAGCGTGGTGTTCTCCCTTGGCGGGGTCAATTTGTTTTACGCGGACAAGCTGGCTGTTTTCATGGCGCTTGTTTCGCAGTCAGTCGGTTGCATCATAATTTTGTATTCATTCGGTTACATCAAGAATTACGAACACCGCAATGAATACTATTTTATGGTGGTGCTCTTCCTTGCGGCCATGATGGGGCTGGTTTTTTCATCCAACCTGTTGTGGATCTACTTTTTCTGGGAGATCACGGCGATTGTCTGCTGGCGCCTGATCGGTTTTTTCAGGGAGAAGGAATACGTCATACGCGCCGACAAGGCTTTTTTTGTCACTGTGTTTGGCGCGCTCATGATGCTTTGCGGATTTTTGATGGTTTACAGCCAGACTGGAACGTTCGACCTGCGTGAGATAAGGGAATGGTGCACGGCAAACGGCAGCATCTCAGATCTGGCGGTGTTGTTCATTCTGTTTGGCATTCTTTCCAAGTCGGCCACGCTTCCTTTGCATACCTGGCTTGCCGACGCCGGTGTTGCTCCTTCACCTGTGACCGCTTTGCTTCACGCGGCTGTTCTGGTCAAGATAGGCGTTTATGTTTTTGCCCGTCTTCTTGTCGCGACTTTTGTGATAAACGAGATATGGCATGAAATCGTTCCGTGGATAGCGGCCGCCAGCGCTCTTGTTTCCGCCTGCGCCGCGCTGGTCGAGAACGACATCAAGCGAATCGTCGCTTATTCCACCGTCAGCCAGCTTGCCTTTATCTTCCTTGGCTTGTCCACCGGCGCGATGATAGGCGTTGTCGGCGGGCTGCTTTATATTCTTATGCACGGCATAGCCAAGGCTGGTTTATTCCTTTGCGCCGGCGTTGTCGAGCATGAAACCCACAACAAGGACATCCGCAAGATGGGCGGTCTTATAAAGACCATGCCTGTTACCGCGATATCCTTTGCTCTTTGCGCTTTTTCCGTTATGGGCATACCTCCCTTTGGCGGTTTTTTCAGCAAGTATATGGTTATCGTCGGAACAATTGATGTTGGTCAGGTAGCGGTTGGCCTGACGTTTGTCGTCGGCGCGTTTCTTACCCTTGCGTATTTGCTTCGCGCGTTTTCGCTTGTGTTTTTGGGCGAAAGCCGCGCTGTTGACGGTCATGGCCTGCCCCATGAAGGCACGCCTGTCATGGTGTTTAGCGTAGCTCTTCTTGCGGCTTTGTCGCTTCTTAGCGGGATTATTATTCATCCATCGTTTCAGTTTGCTCATAACGCGGTTCAACAGATGTTGAGCCGTTAATTTTTCGCAGGATAAAAAATGATGAATACGGAAAGTTTGATGCTGTCAGTCATAATTGTTCCGATACTTGCCGCGGTAGCCACCTTTGTCGTAGCCAGGAAAAGCAATGTTTTTGCCGGCTACATCGCGGTAGCCGCAAGTTTTGCCAACCTTTTCCTTGCGTACAGCCTTTATGGAGTTGAGTCTTCCTTCTCCATGCCTTGGGCCGGCTGGTTTTTTGAGATAAGCCTCAAAAGCTACCAGTTCAGCACTTTCATTTTGATTTCCACGGCTGTTTTTGGAGCTTTGCTCTCTGTCTACAACACGGTTTTTCTCAAGGAGAAAGCAGGCGGCTGGCTGTTCCACGCATACTTTCTTTTGACGATTGGTTTTGTCAACGGCGCTGTTTTGGCCAACAACCTGCTGCTCATGCTGTTTTTCTGGGAAGGTCTTTTGGTCATTATGTTCGGCATGATCTACCTTGGCGGTCGAGAGGCTTACAAGACCGCGTCCAAGATGGTCATGATCGCCGGGGTTGCCGATATTTGCATGATGTTTGGCATCGGTTTGGCGATTTTTCTTACCCAGACGGCCACCATTTCCAGCATGAAGGTTTCCATGACAGGGCTTGGCGGTCTTGCGTTTGTGCTTCTTGTAATCGGCGCTGTGGCCAAGGCCGGCTCCATGCCGTTTCATAGCTGGATTCCCGATGCCGCCTCCAACGCCCCGATGCCTTTTTTGCCGCTTATTCCCGCCGCCCTTGAGAAGCTGCTTGGCATATATTTTCTGGCCCGTATCACACTGGACATCTTCGAGCTCAACATGGCGTCATGGGGTTCCACGCTTTTGATGGTTGTGGGTGTTTGCACCATTATTCTTGCGGTGTCGATGGCGCTTATTCAAAAAGAGTACAAGCGCCTTCTTTCGTACCACGCCATCAGCCAGGTCGGATACATGATTTTGGGCATCGGCACCTGCACCCCCGCCGGCGTGGTCGGCGGCCTGTTCCATATGATCAACCACACTATTTATAAGTGCTGCCTGTTTTTGACCAGCGGCGCTGTCGAGCACCAGGCCGGCACCACCGAGCTAAAATCAATCGGCGGTCTTGGGCGCAAGATGCCTATTACCTTTGTTATTTTCATTATCGCCGCGGCGTCTATCTCCGGCGTTCCCCCGTTTAACGGGTTTTTCTCCAAGGAGCTGGTTTATGCGGGCGCCATGGAGCGCGGAGAGATCTTTTGGATTTTGGCTGTTATCGGCTCTGTTTTGACCGCCGCGTCCTTCCTTAAACTTGGCCATGCCGCGTACGTTGATAAACGAGGCGATACAAGCAATGTAAAGGAAGCGCCAATCGGAATGCTTTTGCCCGGAATCATCCTTGCGGGTCTTTGCGTGTTTTTCGGGGTGGGCTTTTCCGTACCGCTGCGTGAGTTTATCCAGCCGATTCTTGGTGCGCAGCTTGGCGAGAATGATTTTTCGCACTTTCACTTTGACTTCATCCTTGTCGGCGGCACCGTTGTCGCCCTTACGCTTGCGGTCATCAACCACTTTATCGGCGTAAAAAGATCCGGCAGCGGCCTTGGCGCTTCCGACCACATTCGCTATGCTCCTGTGTTGCGTCCCACTTACGGTTTTGCGGAAAAATGTCTTGATCCTTACGACATCGTCAAGTTTTTTGGCGGCATTGTCGCGTATGTCGGCTGGTTTGTTGATCGCGCCATTGATTTCTTCTACGACAGGGTGGTCACCTGCGTGGCCCTTTGGATTAACGGCGCCCTTCGCCTGTTGCATAACGGAAACCATGTAACCTATCTTGCCTGGTCTTTGGCCGGTCTTTTGTTCGTAATCATCGCCTGCATGTCGGGTCGTCTGTAGTGGAGGAGTTCTGACGTGATAACCCTTTTTATAGCTGTTCCACTTTTGGCAGTTTTGGTTTTGAATCTTTTGCCCAGGAAACTGGCCGATGATCTGAGTTTCTGGTGCGGCATGGCGCTGGCCGCTATTTGCGGTATCTACGTTCTTGCTTATTCGCGCAGCCTTGTTTCCGAATGTGACCCTGTCAACCAGGTTCTAAACTGGAAGGTAGCTGTTGGCGACCTTTCCTCCGTGATGCTTGTCTCCATCGCGCTGGTTGTTTTTTCGGCTTTCTGGGTCGGTCGCTACCTGCTCGAAGACACAAACCGCCAGTTTATCTTCAACAACCTGCTTTTGCTGTGCATGGTGGGAATGAACGGCGTCGTTTTCTCGCAGGATCTTTTCACTTTGTACATTTTCCTGGAAATCGTGGCCGCGTCGTCTTTCATTCTTATCGCGCTTGAAAGGACAAAGGAAGGGCTGGAAGGAGCGTTCAAATATATCCTTTTGTCCTTTGTCGCCACTGTGTTGATATTGTCCTCCATAGCCCTTTTGTTTATCGTCTGCGGCAGCCTTGATTACGAAGTGGTTCAATCCTGCCTTGCTTCCGCGGATGGGGGAACCGGTCAGTTCGCGCTGTTTGCCGTTTGTCTTTTCGCGGCCGGTCTGTTTATCAAGGGCGGTATGGTTCCCTTCCACGGCTGGCTGCCCGATGCGTACTCCTCCGCGCCGACGCCTGTTTCTGTCCTTCTTGGCGGCATAGTCACCAAGGCTGCGGGCGTTTTCACCCTGATTCAGCTTGCTTGCAATGTTTTCATTCTCGAGAGTCTCTCTCCCGTTTTACTGGTCATCGGCACGATATCAATAGCGGTTGGCGCTTTTGCCGCCATTGGTCAGAAAAACTTCAAGCGTATGCTTGGTTATTCGAGCATAAGCCAGATAGGCTATATCGTTATTGGCCTTGGCTCGGCCCACATTATCGGCATAGCCGGCGCGATATTCCATCTTTTCAACCACTCGGTATTTAAGACGCTTCTTTTTGTCAACGCCGCCGCTGTAGAAAAGCAAACCGGAGAGTCTGATATTGATAACCTTGGCGGCCTCTCCAGCAAGATGCCTGTCACCAGCTTTTCCTCTGTGCTTGGCTTTCTTTCAACCGCCGGAATTCCTCCGCTGTCAGGTTTCTGGAGCAAGCTTCTGATAGTTGTTGGTGTTTGGAAGGGCGGGACGCCTGTGGTTGCCGTAATGGCCATTCTTTTAAGCCTTGTCACGGTGGCCTATTTCCTTTCGTTCCAACGTCGTGTGTTTTTCGGCAAACTCGCTGCCGGGCTTGAACATGTCCGCGAAGCCGATTTCCGCGCTCTTGTCCCGACGATTCTGCTTGCCGTGATTACGCTTGTTCTTGGGTTGATTACATATCCATGGCTTTTCGATACTTTCCTCGTTCCCCTGGAGAGCTTGTTATGATTTTTCCTTACGACCTGGTTTTTTTTGCCACACTTGTATGCATGACGCTTTGCGCCCTCTGGGCGGTCATGGCCACAGACATTCTCAAAGCCGCGATAGGGCTTGCGCTTACAAGCGTTTTTCTCTCCATCGCCATGTTCTTTCTGGAGTCTCCGCTTGCGGCTGTGTTTGAGCTTTCTGTGTGCGCCGGACTCATCACCGTTGTTTTCATAAGCGTTATCAGCATGATCAAGCCCGAAGGCCACGACCGTATGGAAGATCTGGCCTTCCGCAAGAGCCGCCGCATAAAGAAATATCAGCCGCTTCCTCTTATTCTGGCTTTTGCCTGCATCCTGCTGTGGATGTACCAGATTGAGCTTCCCGAACTTCCCGGGGCCGATGCTTTCCCCCTCAAAGTTTCCGAGGTGATGTGGGGCGAACGCAGGGTTGATATTTTGGGCCAGGCGATCATCATACTGGTTGGAGTTTTCGGCGTGGTTGTATTGTTTAAGGAATATATGAAACAGAAAGAGTGCGAAAAATAATGGAAAGCCTACCGCTGTTTTGGACAATGGCGTCTTTTGCGATCCTTTTGTTTGTCATCGGGGTGTATTCGCTTCTGGTCACGCGCAACCTGTTGCGTGTGCTGATAGGAGTGGAGGTGCTTGCCAAAGGAGTGACGCTTCTTCTGGTTGGCGCCGGATATCTCGTTGACCGTACCAACGTTATTCAGCCAATCATCATCACCATGATTGTGGTAGAAGCCGTAATAATCGCTGTGGCCGCCGGAATAGTCATAGCCGCGTACCGCCAGGTCGGGTCAGTTAACGCCCGTGAAATGCAAAATCTCAGAGGGTAGAAAGGGAGGCAAAGACGTTGACCGATTACCTGCTTTTATTGCCGCCCATAGCGTTTGTGATCGTTTTTATTTTTGCCTGGGTGCAATATCTCAGTTTGAAGGTTTTATCAGCTGGTGAAGTATGGCCGCAGGAAAAAGGCACTACAGAGTCATACGCCTGCGGACACCATGTTTCCGATTCCCGCCGGAACCCCAATTACAGCCAGTTTTTCCCTTTTGCGTTTTTTTTCACGATTATGCATGTGGTCGCGCTGGTTGTTGCGACGTATCCCCGAGGCGAAATCGCGGCGGTATGGCTTGGCGTGGGATATCTGACCACAGCGTCTGTAAGTCTTTTCATCCTGTTTAAGAGGTAACAAACATAATGAGTATTGTGAACAAGATAGTAACTTGGTCTCGTGTCAAGTCACCGTGGATTCTTCATTTCAACACCGGCGCGTGCAATGCATGCGATATCGAGGTTGTAGCCTCCATAACGCCCAGATTTGACGTTGAGCGTTTCGGCGTTGTTTTAAAAGGCACGCCCCGTCACGCGGATGTTCTTGTTTGCTCCGGTCCTCTGACTCGCCAGATAGAATCCCACCTTGTGCGGATTTACCAGCAGATGGCGCAGCCTAAGTTCGTGGTTGCCGTTGGCACCTGCGCCTGCTCCGGCGGCGTTTTCAATGGATGCTATAATATAAAGGGTGGCATAGACCAGGCGATACCGGTATCCGCCTATATTCCTGGCTGCCCTGTGCGGCCTGAGGCGATTATCGACGGAGTTGTAAAGCTCCTTGGCAGTTTGCAGAATCCGGCGGCCGCGCCTGAATTGCCGATAGTGATAGATCCATCGGCTGAGGGAGACACGCTTCATGGCTAACGAACAGGCAATCCAGCAGGAATTGCAGGAAAAGTTTCCGTATTTTGACGGCAAGATCACCCTTGAACGTGATCGCCGTATTTGGGCCGAAATAGATTCCGGGAACTTTTTTGAGGCGTTTGACCACATCGTAAAGAAAATGAACTTTACCATGCTGTGTATCATCACGGGGCTTGATTCCGGCGATAACCTGGAATTTGTCTACCACCTGTCGCGCTATGACGGCACAATGCTTAACCTTAAGACCTTTGTTCCCAAATCCAATCCTGTGCATCAGACTGTGACTCGTGACTATTTCCCCGGCGCCGAACTTTACGAGCGCGAACTTGTTGATTGCCTTGGAGCGCGTATTGAAGGGCTTCCTGAAGGCAATCGCTACCCGCTGCCTGACAACTGGCCCCAAGGACAGTATCCGTTACGCAAGGACTGGACTTTGGACATGCTTGACAGTCAGCCGGAAGAAAAGTGAGGTGTAGCAAGATGGAAGCAAACAATGCTATAAAAATCCCCATTGGGCCGCAGCATCCGTGTTTGAAAGAACCGGCGTGCTTTACGGTGTCTCTTAATGGCGAGAAACTGGTAGATATAGACCTGCGGCTTGGATACAACCATCGCGGCCTTGAAAAAGCCGCTGAGAGCAAGACCTATATCCAGAATATCTATCTCATAGAGCGGGTTTGCGGCATCTGCTCGCATTCTCACCCTACCTGCTATGTCATGTGCGTTGAAGATGTCGCTGGTCTTGTCGTACCCCCCCGCGGGCGGTACCTTCGCTCGCTTATAGGCGAATTGGAAAGGGTGCACAGCCACCTGCTCTGGCTTGGAGTTGCGGCTTACGAGATAGGATTCGAAACCCTGTTGATGTATTCCTGGCGCGACCGCGAAGTTGTTATGGATATTCTGGCGATGCTTACCGGCAACCGCGTCAACTATGCCGCCAACGTGATAGGCGGCGCAAGCCGGGATATAAGCGAAGAGCAAAAGCAGGATGTTTTAAAAGCCGTTGATATCCTTGAAGAGCGCACGAAATATTACATAGAAGTGGCGCAGGAAGAATCCACGCTTATTGCCCGTTTGTCCAATGTCGGCCATATCTCCCTTGAAGACGTCAAACTCATGGGCACAGTCGGTCCCGCCGCGCGCGCCTCAGGTCTTGATTACGACGTTCGTCGCGACGATCCATACGCCGCCTATGACGAGATACCGTTTAATGTGATCACCGATACCCATTGCGACGTTTACGGTCGCGCGCTTGTGCGGGTTGGCGAGTTGATGGAATCTTACAAGATGATCCGGCACATCATAAAGAATCTTCCCGATGGCCCGATATCAATCAAATCCCCCCGCAAAATACCCGCCGGGGAAGCGGTAAGGCGCTACGAAGCCCCTCGCGGCGAAGATGTGCACTATGTTCGCGGCAATGGTACCGACAAACCCGAGCGCGTTCGTGTTCGCGCCCCAACGATGGTTAACCTTCTTTCTGTGCCCAAAATGCTTGAAGGTGATAATCTTGCGGATGTGTCGATAACGATTGCGGCTATCGACCCCTGCTTTTCCTGCACCGACAGGGCAATCCGCGTTTCTGACATCGACGGGGGCAACTCCAAGATCATGACGTGGGATGAAACCCGTCGTTTCGGCATAGAATGGCACCGCAAAAACGGCATTGATTTTACGGATTTGAATAAACGGCTTGCCGGCCGGATGAGGTAAGAAATGGCGGCATCTTTAATCGCAATGATTGTGTTCCCGGGATTTATATTCCTGGGAGTTATGGGAATGATTTTTGAGTACGTAGACAGAATTCTTTGCGCCCGTCTGCAAAACCGCAAAGGGCCTCCCTGGTTCCAGCCCTTTGCGGATTTTATCAAAATGGGCTCGAAAGAAGACATCATTCCGCGTGAAGCTGATTCTGTAATGTTCAAGCTTGCCCCTGTCATTGCCGCTACCGCTGTTGTGGTTTCGGCAATTTATATTCCGATGTGGGGCGGCGGGGCGCTTAATTACTTTGACGTCGACGCGGTGGTGGTCCTCTATCTGTTGACGATACCTACCGTTTGCTTTGTGCTTGCCGGCTGGTACTCCACCTCTCTTTATTCCACAGTCGGCGCGGTGCGCACGCTTACACAGCTTTTTGCCTACGAGGTGCCGCTTTTTCTGGTAGTGCTTGCCCCCGGCATACTTGCCGGTACGTGGTCTTTAAGCGGCATGGCTCACTTTTACAGCCAAAACCCGCTTCTTTGCATAACCAATATCATCGGCTTTGGTGTTGCGATAGTGGCGTTGCAGGGCAAACTGGAAAGAGTGCCGTTTGATATTCCCGAGGCCAAAACCGAAATAGTCGGCGGGACATTTACCGAATACAGCGGTCGTTTGCTTGCTTTTTTAAAGCTTACGCACAGCATGAAAACAGTAGTAGGCTCTGCGCTTGTCGCGGCGATATTCATTCCATTTGGTATTGAAATCGGCGGCTTGTTGGGTGGCGTTATATTTATTGGCAAGATTTTGTTTGTGGTGTTTATCCTTGCGGTATTCAGATCCGCAATGGCGCGTATCCGTATTGAGCAGATGGTTGAATTTTGCTGGAAATACGTTGCCCCGGCCGCTGTTTTGCAGCTTCTTATCAGCATGGTTTTGGGCGCGTTTATCGGCGGTGGAGCATAAACGATGAAGATACCTGGCAAAATGGTTTCCGAGATGTTGAGAAATGTTGGGAAGCCCCCTGCAACCAGCGAGTATCCTTTTGTCAAGATAGAGGTACCAGAGGGTTTTCGCGGGAAGATAGTTTTTATTTCTGAGAACTGCATAGGTTGCAACATCTGCGTCAAGGATTGCCCGTCAGACGCGATAGGCATAACAAAGCCTGGCGAAGAGAAGATATTTAGCGCTTATTTTGATTTGGACAAGTGCATATATTGCGCTCAGTGCGTGATGTCTTGCCCTAAGAAAGCTCTATATGCTTCTGGTGATTTTGAGCTTGCGGCGTTAACGCGCGATAACTTCCGTGTCGTGTACCCGGCCAAACCTAAACCTGTGAAGGTGGATGTTGACAAACCCGCTGAAGGAAACACTACGGCAAATCCTGAGTAATCCGAACTCAAAATAAACCCGGCTTACGGCAAGAACATGTCTTGCCGTAAGCCTTTTCTTTTTTCTTAAGGTATGTCAACTTGGCCAAGCAACATCAGCCCGTCTTCGCTGAAGTTGCCTCGTCGAAATTGGCAATGATCTGACGTCCAAATCGAATCTCATCTCTGGTACAATTTGTATCGGTTCGCACCTCAGAATTTAGTCTGGAAACTTGATTCTATGAGGGTTTTACGCCGAGCCGATACTTTTTATGAAATAGAAGGGCTAATTAACCGGCAAAGGAAAACCGTCCGCATGGTCAGCCTCATGCCGTCATGAGCTACACTCCCACGTCATCCAGGGACATACGTCCTGTCCTTGATGCCCGGATCACAGATGCGGGAGTTGTAACTGTGCGCGTGAGCGGCAACTGGCGCGTACATCTGCCTCCGCCGGATTTCGCCCAAGCCATCGGCTTGCTTGAACTGTCTAAAGCCAAAAGTCTGGAGCTCACATCTGACGAACTACACCACTGGGACACCAGCCTGGCGGTGGTGCTCACGAGTTTAACCAGGCGCGCCACAAGCCGCAATCTGCATGTGCGGCGCGACGACAGCCTGCCCCAAGGCATATGCAAATTGATTGATCTGGCTATGGCCGTGCCTGCGCGAACCACTGCTCGAACACGCTCCACGCCTGGCCTGCTGGAATGGATCGGCGGTGTCGCCTGCAGCCTGCCGGACAAATCTCTTGATCTGGTCAGCTTTATTGGCGAAATCGCCCTGAGCTTAGGCCGTTTGTTCCGCGGCAAGGCGTTTTGTGACGCCAAGGAGGTTTGGACCTGCGTTAAGGAGGCCGGCTTTGACGCGCTTCCCATTGTTGCGCTAATCAGCCTGCTGGTAGGGCTGATCTTGGCTTTTGTCGGCGTAGTGCAGTTGCATCTGTTCGGGGCGGAAATTTATGTGGCCAGTCTTGTGGCTATCGGCATGACCCGCATTATGGGCGCGATCATGACCGGCATTGTGGTGGCCGGTCGCACCGGCGCATCCTACGCGGCCATCATCGGTTCCATGCAAGTCAACGAAGAAGTGGACGCTTTTGCCAGCCTGGGTGTTCCGGCCGCTGACTATCTTGTCCTGCCCAGAATTATCGCCCTGACCACCATGTTGCCGTTACTGGTGCTCTACGCCGATTTCATGGGCATTCTCGGCGGTTTTATTGTGGGATCTTTGATTCTGGGCATCGACCCTCTTGAGTATCTTACCTATACTCGAGCATCACTCAGATACACGCATTTATTCGTGGGCGTGGCGCATGGTTTTGCTTTCGGGCTGGTTGTGGCCGTGGCCGGATGCTACCATGGTCTGCGCTGCGAGCGGAGCGCCGCTGGCGTAGGCGCGGCCACCACAGGCGCCGTGGTCAACTCCATTGTCTTTATCATCCTGGTTACGGCTGTGCTGACAGTGTTGTTCAACGTGGTGGGCATATGAGCGCCGCTGATGTTTGTGACAAGTCCGCCGCAAACAAAGGAACGCCTGTCATTGAGGCGCGCGGCCTGAACATCGGCTACGGTTCTTTTGCCGTACAGCGAGATTTGACATTTGCCGTCAACCGCCAGGATGTGTTCATCATAATGGGGCCAAGCGGCTGCGGCAAAAGCACGCTGTTGCGCGTATTGGTCGGTCTGCTGCCCCCGAGCGCCGGTCAGGTGTTTTACGGCGACATGGATTTTTGGAACAGCTCCGAGGAAGAGCGCTTTCGCCGCCTGGAGCGTGTGGGCCTGCTGTTCCAGAGCGGGGCCTTGTGGAGTTCCATGACCCTGGCCGAAAACGTTGCCATGCCGTTGGGGCGCTACACCAAACTGACGCCGCCGGAAATACGGGACCAGGTCGCGTTCAAACTTTCACTTGTTGGCCTATCCGGTTTTGAAGATTATTACCCATACGAAATCAGCGGCGGCATGCGTAAGCGAGCTGGTTTAGCCAGAGCTTTGGCCCTGGACCCGGAAATAGTGTTCTTCGACGAACCATCGGCCGGCCTGGACCCGATCAGCGCCGCCTTGCTGGATGAGCTGATCCTTCAACTCAAGGAAAGCCTGGGCATGACCGTGATTGTAGTTACTCATGAACTGGAAAGTATTTTTGCTATCGGCAACGCCGGCATTTACCTGGATAACGTGACCAGGACTATTCTGGCGCAGGGCGATCCCAGGCTCTTGCGTCAGGATCCTTCTCATCCCGAAGTAATGCGTTTTCTCAACCGAGGGAAAACTCCTGAGTCAAGGAAGGACGGCACACCACCATGAGCGAAAAAGCCAATAAAATCCGAATCGGCGCATTTGTGCTCGGCGCGCTGGCGCTTTTGTTGATTGCCGTGACAGTTATCAGCTCCGGCCGGTTATTTTCCACCCCTGTGCGTTTTGTGATGTTTTTTGACTCCTCGCTCAAGGGTTTGTCGGTCGGTTCTCCGGTCTTGTTCCGCGGCATACCCTGGGGCCGCGTAACCGACATCCGCATGACCGGCAATGCGGCCGCTTTGGAATTTCTTTTCCCGGTCTATGTGGAGCTTGACGCCTCCATTCTTAAAGACCTCGGGCAAATCTCCTCTGCCAATGTGGATACGTGGGACAGGGATATAATGATGCAACAGCGTTTCCGTGCCCGCCTGAACTACCAAAGCTTGCTGACCGGGCAATTGCTGATCGAACTGGATTGTTTTCCGGACGCGCATCAGCGCGAATCGTTCATGCCCATAGCCGTACATGACTCTTTGCTGGTGATCCCCACTATCCCTTCCAGATTCGATGCGGTGTGGCAGCGCCTTTCGGAGATTCCCGTTGACAAGCTTGTTCAAAATCTTACTGATGTTCTTGTAAAAGTAGACGATATTCTGGAAACTCGAGCGGCTCAGGATCTGACCGGGAATATTAACTCCACTATGCTCGAAATGCGATCCGCCGTGAGCGCCATGGGCGCCGCCATGGAATCATTAAACCATCTGATCGTAACGGTGGACAAACAGGCGCCGGAGACGCTGGAGCGCATTAACGTCTTGCTCGGGCAGCTTGAGCGCAACCTGGAAAACATGAGTGGCGTTGTTGGGCCCAATACGGTCACCGTGCTTGAATTCAATAACGCTATTCGAGAAATCAGCGAAACAGCCAAAACGATACGTGATTTGGCCAATACGCTTGAACGAAATCCCGAATCCTTGTTTATGGGTAAAGGAGAATAGCAAAAATGAGATTTTCCGCCGCCTCTTGGATTGTCTGCCTCATGTTTGGGCTGCTTTCTCTGTATCAGGCAGGCTGCGGCATTTTCCAGCGTAGTCCGGAAACGCGCTATTACGTTATGACCCTGCCTTCGGACAGCGGCCAGGTCGCTTATACGCGCGCGATTACCGGCCCGCGTATAGGCGTAGGGCCGATCAGCCTTCCTGCCTACCTGTCTCGCCAGCAAATTTTCATCCGACAAGGCAACTCGACGGATGTCAGGCTGGCTGACTACGACCGCTGGGGCGAGAACATGTCCGATGGCATCGCCAGGCTGCTGGTTGAAGCTATGTCTGCCCAACTCGCAAACGATGGCGGCATGGTTCAGCCGCTACGCGCGGCCGGCCTCGCGGATTGGCGCGTCGGAGTTAATATCAACCGCTTTGACGGCGCCCCAGGCGCCGAGGTTGTGCTGGACGCGAATTGGGGTCTGTATGCCATACACGGTGACATTTTGCGGGAAGGACACTTTTTGAGTACCGCCCCGGCCGGAGCGGGCATTGACGGCTTGGTGCGCGCGCACGGCGAACTCCTGGCCCAATTAAGCGCCGTACTGGTTGAGGCGGTTCGCGCCGTGCCGCTTAAAAATCCGGCAAAATAAAGTGAAGCTGGGAAAGCCCCTCGCTAATGCT
>Ga0099364_10009516_pt1 | contig 13471 bp, 9 predicted proteins | sample TergutTh196P3_FD_73070 | JGI IMG/M metagenome (GOLD analysis project Ga0099364, IMG submission 73070) | Microcerotermes parvus P3 segment gut microbial communities from Pointe-Noire, Republic of the Congo - Th196 P3 | ecosystem: Host-associated > Arthropoda: Insects > Digestive system > Gut ...
ACGAATGATGATATACCTTACATCTGTTTTAGCTCATCAGTCTTGTATACTCCTCTTTATCATGATATGTTTTTGATATGTTAATAACGGATATTGTAAAACTTTGTGAGCAAAAGTCTTTACGGTGGACACGTCATATGCTTGAACGATTATTTCAAAGAGGAATAAGTATAGACGATGTTGTAAGTGCATTGACTAGCGGTGAAATAATTGAACAATATCCATCTGATTATCCTTTTCCCAGTTGTTTAGTATTAGGTCATACCAATAAAGGAGCTGCTTTGCATATTGTCTGTGGGTCAAATGGGATAGAACTGTGGTTAATTACAGCGTATTTTCCAAACCCCAGTGAATGGACAGATGATTATAGAGAAAGGAAAAAAATATGAATTGTTTTATGTGCAAAGGAACAGTACAAGATGCTCTTTCAAGTTTTACAACTGATATATCCGGCTGTGTTATTGTTGTTAAGCAAGTACCATCTCGTGTATGTAGCCAGTGCGGAGAAGTATCTTACAGTGACGAGGTTGCACGGCAACTTGAGCAGATTGTAAAGTATATCTTAGCTTCAGCAAAAACCGAGGTTGCTGTAGTTAGTTATAATAAAATAGCTGCATAGTTTATTTACTTAATCAACGAATTATACAAATGAATGCGAATTATCACGAATGAGGATATACCTTTCATCTGTTTTGGCTAAAACGTTTTAGCTAAATGTACATTTAATCAGTCCCTTCGGGCTATCTCTTCGAGCCTTCGGTCAGTCTCTCCGAGTTTTCAATCCCTTCGAGCTTTCAGTCAAACAAACCTGGGGGGGAGGTATCGGAAACTTTGGCGGGGGGAGGGTTATCGATGGGGGTGGTTTTTGTTTTCCATTTTTGGAGGAGGTTAAGGGCATCAAGGGGGGTGATATTGTCTATATCAATTTTGGATAGTTCATTGATAACTGTTAAAGCGGGTTTGCTGATGGGAGGCGGGTGATTTGGATTTGCTTTGGGAATAACTGGTATCTCTTTACCAGATATTTCTGAAAGTGAAGCCATGATCTCGGCTGCCCTCATCAGCACTGATTCTCCAAGCCCTGCCAGGGAAGCTACATGAAGACCGTAGGATTCTGCTGCGGGGCCTTCCTTTAGTTTTCTGAGAAAGATGATCTCCCCTTCCCTTTCTGCAACTGCCATGGAATGGTTTGCCAGACCTGGGTGCACTATTCGGGAGAGTTCGTGGTAGTGAGTGGCAAAGAGGGTGCGGCATTTTATCCTGTTTAAAAGTTCCTCACAGACTGCCCATGCTATTGCAAGACCGTCCCGGGTTCCTGTCCCCCTTCCTACTTCGTCCATAATCACAAAACTGTTTTCTGTTGCGGTATTGAGTATATAGGCTGTTTCGTTCATCTCTACTAGGAAGGTGGACTCCCCCCTTGCAAGGTTATCCTGCGCCCCTGCCCTTCAGAAAATTTTATCGACCAGACCGATATTGGCCTCCCCTGCGGGGACGAAGCTCCCTGCCTGTGCCATCAGGGTTATCAAGGCTGCCTGTCTTAAATATGTGGACTTCCCTGCCATATTTGGTCCTGTGATTAAATTAAAATAAACTCCATCTTTATTTTTTTCCGGAGCGGAACCGGAGATTGAATCAGGGCTTTTTTCCAGGTCCAGATCATTGGGGATAAATTCTCCCCGCCTTAGATGAGCCTCCACCACAGGGTGTCTGCCCTCGATAATCCGGGTGCTTTTGGAATTGTCAATTATAGGCCGCGTCCAGCCGTGAATGCTGGCTGCACGCGCCAGGGAGGATGCGGCGTCAAGCTCCGCTATGCGTTTTGCTGCCATGCTTAGTTCATTCAGCACAGATTTTACCCTGTCCCGGATTTCCAGAAAGAGGTTCTTTTCCAGTTCGATTATTTTATCAGAAGCTCCGTTTATTTCCGATTCCAGATTTATCAGCCTGTCGGTGGTAAAACGTTCTCCCCCGGCAATTCCCTGCCGCCTTATGAAATGTGAAGGCACCCTGGGAAGGTTTATATTATTGACTTCAAAATAATAACCTATCAACCTGTTATACCGGATCTTTAATGCCTGTATACCTGTGTTTAGTTTTTCTTCTTCCAGGTAAGCTTCCAGAACTTTTCTGCCTGAATCCCTGAACTCCTTTAATTTGTCAAGCTCAGGAGAATACTTTTCCTTTATCAAATTCTCCTCGGTCAAAAGGATCGATGGATCTTCTGCAATGGAAGCTTCCAGGAGTGATAAAATTTCTTCCAGTTTATTTTTCTCCCCATCATCCAGAAGGAGCGCATCGGCAGATTCCCAGTTAATTTTATTGTTTAAATCGTCATTTGTTTTTTCTTCCATCTCTTTAAATAAAAACAAAGCATTTTTCACCGCACTGAGATCTTTTCCATGCGCCTTATCCATAGCCAGCCTGGAAGAGAGCCTTTCAAGATCAGGGGTCTTAACCAAATATTCCCTTAGTATACTGAGTTTTTCCTGATTTCTATAAAAGTACTCAACCATGTCCAGACGGGAGTTGATTTTATCCCTGTCACGTAGGGGATTTAAAATTCTCTTTTTCAATAGCCTCCTTCCCATGGCAGTTCTGGTTTCATCCATTACTTCCAAAAGGCTGAAGCGGCTCTCCCCGTCCATTAAATTTTTTACCAGTTCCAGATTGCGCTGGGTGGATTCATCCAGGCTCACAAATTCACTGTCCCCGTAAACCTTAATGGAACGTATATGCGGAAGGAGGCTTTTTGCAGTGTCATCGAGGTAATCCAGAAGGGCCCCGGCGGATACAATTTCGGGAGAGCTTTCGGTGAGCCCGAAGGACTTAATTCCGGTAAACTGCCTTTCCAGCCTCTCCCTTGCCCTGTCAAAATCAAAGAGCCAGTCCGCCCAGCGGTTAATAATAAGGCTGCTTCTCTCATCAAGGGCGGCAGCTATTGCCGGGTAATCCAGTAAAATTGATTCCTGAATGATGAGTTCCTTTGCATCCAGCCTTTCAAGTTCCTGCCGGAGGCTTACGGATGAATTCTCTTCCGGAAAGGAAGTGGAAAAAAAATCACCTATGGATAAATCGGTATAGGAAAATGAAAAATACTTTCCGTTAACTGCAAGACAGGCAAGGTAATTGGAACTCCCCCTGTCCAGGTAATCTTCCTCTATGGTAGTGCCGGGAGTGATTATTTCCACCACCTGCCTTTCCATTAGGCCGGGTTTTTTCGCCGCTTTCTTTGCCGCTGACTTGCCTGGCGCCGCTGACTTGCCTGGCGCCGCCAACTTGTTTGGCGCAACCTGCTCACAGATGGCGATTTTTTTTCCTGCTTTTAAAAGCCGTGCAATATAGGAACGGGAGGCATGGTAGGGAATGCCGCACATGGGGTAACCCTGCCTTTGGGTGAGGGTAAGGTTTAACAGTGCGGAAACGTTCTGGGCGTCTTCGAAAAACATTTCATAAAAATCGCCCAGTCTGAAAAAAAGAATCTCCCCCTGATGATCCCGCTTTATTTTGCGGTACTGATCCATCATGGGGGTCATTTGAGTCATCGAACTACAGCCCCGGCAGATCTACCTGCCAGCCCTGTTTTGAAGGCTTCGTATAAGCCTGTCTGTGATATCTACTGTGGGACTATACCATAAAATCCCGGCAGTATTTGTCAAACTCAATACAGCACTGAATCCTTCGCTTTCTGCAATGAAACGTATCTCGTCGTATATCTGCTCATAAAATGATGATGACTGAGAAAGGTTTGTTAACTGGGCTTCCAGGTATGCAGTCTGCGTTTGATGGTATTCCCTTAAAAATTCGGTTCTTCTATTGATCTCGGTTTCCAGTCTAAGGGCCTGCTCGTTATTTCCCTGGGCACGGGCATCAGCCATATTAACCCTTAAACCCTGTATTTCAAAAGTCTGTCTGTCAATCTCTGCCTGAACCCTGGTACTGCGCTCTTCCCATTCCCGGACAGCTCTGGATTCCCAAAAAAACGCAAGGTAAACCCTGTTCATATCTACTACGGCAAAGCGTGTAAGAATTTGTCCCTGGGCAATCCCTGTAAAAGTAATTATTAACAGTAAAGTAAAGAAAAACTTCTTCATATTAGCCTCCTAAAACACTCTAATATGATATTGCAAATGATATAAAAAAGTCGAATCCGCCTATGGGTCCTGGAAGGTGCTGAACAACACCGGAATCTGTAATCCTGAAACGCCTTGCCAAATTAAACCTGAGCGGGAACTGGGGAATCGTAAAACGCAGTCCTCCGCCGTAACTGAAACGAAGGAAGAAGAATCCCATATCATCAGGTACGGAGAAACCTGTAAAAAATTGTTCAGGGGTTCTCCTTACACCGGAAGCTTCAAAAAAGAAGTCCCAGGACAATAAACCCTGCACCAGGGGAACTCTGATTTCTACCCAGTTTTCCCATAAAGCCCTGCCGCGGTTCTGGATTTCTTCGGTAATGCCCCAGCCCCGCCCGACAAACATTCCGTCCAGGCCAAGCTCATTTTGCGGTTCAATAAAATTCCTGGCGTTTCCTCCCGGCTGGGGGAATATGAAAGAAATGCCGGTATGTACGCCAAATACTGCCTTAAAATTCCAGCCGTCAGATACAGGCAAATCAAAGAGGGTGTAGAACCACTGCAGCCTTGTATCTGTTCTTATATAGTACTCATGCTCTTCAGGCAGTATCCCGTAGATTCCTGCCCTCTGATTTGCATAAAAGCCGCTTGAAGGATCCCAGAATATATCCCGCCTGTCCAATGAAAAACTTGTCCAGATTGATGTGGAAGGCCGCCAGACATTATTGCCGGCTCTGAGTACGGGGTTAAAGGGGCGGTATAGGGTATTGTCAAAGGAGTTTAATATCATACCTATACGGAACCCCCCGCCCAGTCCGACATTCCCCAGGGATGTAACCCATCTGTAACCGGAACTGATACCCAGCGAAAGACTCCACTGGCTGTAAAGCATGGTGAACTCATCCGGGGGCATTCTCCCTGCGTCCAAAAATTCCTGGAAGGAAGAAAAACCATCAGGGAAAGCGTGGGGTTCATCCCCGTTAAAGAAGGGGGCGGTATTGTTAATCCAGGCTCTGCGGCTGTTATGCTGCATGGCAAGTTCATAACTCATGGAAAGGGGGAGCCCCAAAAACCAGTTATGCGTAAAATTAAGGCTTAAGCTCTGGGTGTAGGTGGACAAATTTAAATCTATGCCTATGGCGTTTCCGCCGCCCCTGAAGTTTCTGTCGTTCCACCTTGCCATCAGTGAAACCGGGAAAGTATCGGGCTCTGATGTGCCTGAGAAGGTAAAACCAAACTGGATATCTGTTGTGGGCATTTCCTCCACTGTAATAACCAGATCCATAAGTGAATCTGCACTGCCTGGCGGAGTTTCGGGTGTTATCATTGAGAAATACTGCAAATTATATAAATTTCTCAGGCCGTTTAAGACCCTGGTCTGTGAAAAAATATCACCGGGTTCCAGCGGGATCTCCCTCAGTATTACTTCATCCCTGGTTCTTTCATTGCCCCGGATTATTATATTTTCTATATGTGCCCTGCCCCTTTCTGTTATCATTACATTGTAGGTGAGAATACCGGCAGTGGTGTCCCTTGCCGGAATGGGGTCTATGCGGTTAAATATATAGCCGCCCTCGAAGTAAAGGTTGACTATGCGCATCAGATCTGCCTGAAGCCTTCTGTCATTAACCCTTTCGCCCACTCTGGATTGAACCTGTGCGGAGAGTGTTTCAGTTGAAAAAATATGGTTGCCCTCGAAGGTAATTCCGCCAAAGGTATATGGTATGCCCTCATGTATCATGAAGGTAATGGTCATTAAGTTATTGCCTCTTTCGTCCCTTCGTATTTCCCTGGCTTCATCGGCAATGTACATGTCAATATATCCCCTGTCGTGGTAGTACTGCACAAGTGCCTGCCTGTCTAAAATAAGGCTGCTCTCCTGAAAGGCACCGTCTGCTATTATGCCTCTGGTTCTGGATGTGAGCTGGTTACGCAGGGTACGGGAGGTAAAGACAGAATTCCCCTCAAAGACAAAGGCATCTATAACTACCCGCTCCCCCTCTTCTATATGGAAGTTTACGATGATTGTGGAATTGGGACCGCTTTGAATTTCCGAGCGTACCCGGATGTCGGGGTATCCCCTTTCCAGGTATCTATTGGAAATTGAGATTTCATCTATCCTGAGCCTTGCCGGTGTGGAAACATCATTTACCCTGGTAATGATTAAGTCCAATAGATCATTACGCCGGATATTATTGTTCCCCACAAAGTTAATTCTGGAAATAATGGGTCTTTCTACTACACTAAAGCTCAGTACAACTTCACTTCCTTCCGGATCAGCTCTCAGGGTGGTCGGGATTATCTCATTAAAAAACTCAAGGGCGTAAAGCCTGCCAAGGAGTTCCCAGAAAAGTTCGTCGGTAAAATCCCTGCCTATATATGGATTTGTTATACCTTCCAGGTCGGCAGGTCTTACGTTGCCAAGACCCTCGAAGACAATTCTTCTTATGGGTCTTCCCAGATACCAGTCATCCTCTTCCTGGGAAAATGCAGGGAAAAGCATTAAAAGAGACAGCACTATCAATAAAGCAAAACGCATTAATACTCCTTGAGTCTTATACTATGTCAAAAATAACAAAAAATTAAAAGACAGCAAAACTAAAATGTCCTTCGCCAAATTAGCGAAAATGAAATATCTTCTATAAACCAGGACTCCGGGTGAAGGGGAATCAGGCTGAACCTTATATCAAAAAGCGGGTTTCGCATTTCTATCCCAATTTCAGGTTCAAACCTTATCCCGCCAAAGCCGGTTCTGCTTTCATCATACCTGAAAGACAGAAGCGCTTCACCAAATAATCCCGGTCCGAAGTACCTACCTAAGAAAACAGTGGTATTGTCAAAATAGTTACCGATTCTGTAGGGACTATTTATTAAGGCAGGATCGGAAGTCTGGGTTCCTGTGGCCTGCCAGACAAAGTTCTGAAAGAGCTGAGTCCTTATTGAAAGCATATCCAATCCCAGGAAGTTCCTTATTTCCCTTTGAATGCGGCTTACGAGGTAAAACTGAGCCAGCCCGTCGAGGATTGCCCCTGTAGCAAGGTTCCTCTGAAGCCCCTCAGAGCTGTCAGGAGCAACATGTCCCAATATCGAATAGATCTCGATTTGGGAAAGGGGCGGCTGAGATTCAAACCTGGGTGTAAATGACATTAAAGGTGAATTATCAATGATCAGGGAGATAATAACCGGCCCCTCCTCAGTTTGATCCCGAATTTCTGCCCTTGCCGATATTCTGGGATTAAAGCCCGTTTCATTTTCCCTGAAAAACAATGTACCTTCCCTTACATAGAAATTCCTCTCCAGGTAAAAAAGTTCACCGCTCCTCAGATTTATATCTCCTGTCAATGAATAACGGCCGGAAAAACTGTCATTCATTATATGTATACCGGTTCCCATGTCAGCATTTGCCTGTAAAACAGGGAAGTCCAGGCTAGGCCAGAAAAAATCCACCCTTCTCCCTGCACGGATTGTAATATTGGTAACAACATTATAATCATCTGGTCCGGGATCTATGGTCCTGTATATATTTTCTTCAAAGCTAAGACGAATATCTGTATTATGGGCTGTAAGATCTCCAGTAATACTAACAAGGAGTTCTTCAACACCTATTGAAAGGAAACCTGATACAAGCCCCTCCGCCATTATACCGCTGATATTGAATGCACTGGGAATTGGATTTTGCGGAGGGACTAAAATGTCTACCTGGAGGGTGCCGGGAAACCATTGCTCAAACCTGAACCAGCCCTGAGCCCTTCCGGCACCGTTTCCTACTACAGCATCTATCGGGCCAAAACCAAATTCAGTCCCATTAAAGGTAAAAACTACAGGTACAGGTCTGATGGGTTCAGGAATGAAATCAGGCACCAGGACATGAACCCCGGTTCCCCTCATACTCCCATAAAACTCCGGATCCTCCAGAGTACCGCCCACCCTTATGGAGCCTGTTACTATTCCTTCCGGGAACTGTACGGGGAAATCGTCAGAAGGAATAAACTCCCATAAAGTAGACATATCTACATAGAGATCACTTCCCTGAGCATCAATATTGCCGTTTATTAAAGTCCCTGAAACTGAACCCCTCACAGGGGAAGGTGCAGAAAGTGCAAGTGAGTAACTCCCTCCCTCTTCTTCCGGTGTGTACCTGAAACGGAGTAAATTTCTGGGGCCTCCGTTAACTGCCATGGCAAGACCAGTATCTTCATTACGCAGAGAAAAATCAAAGGAGAAGGGTTCCTCTGCGATCATGTTTCCATAATTTGCATCTGAGACATTAAGAGCTCCATCCATGTGCATGAAATTATCAAGTATGCTTAACCAGGTACCGGTTGAATTAAACTGGGCAGCTCCCTGTGCCTTAAGGTTAACAGGGATGCCGGAAAAAGAACCGGAAAGATTTATGTCGGAGTTAATGAGCCCGTTACGGCGGTCCAGAACCAGATGGGGAATGGACGCTTCAAGACCGGTAAAATTTACAGTCAGGCCGGACAGGTTTAGGTAATTGCTGTTAAGTTCTGCTTCCAGAGCTGCCTGAATTAGATCTCCTCCCTGGTTTAATACAAATGAGGATATGGAAATATCAGCATTAAAATCAGAAATGGATTCCCAGTAAAGTCTTACATTACTGCTTAATACTGCATTATAAGCGGAAAAACGCCCCAATTGCATTCCGTCACCCATAAAAAATAATTCCAGAACATTGTATCCGGTGCCGGGATCAAAATAAGTTCCTGTTACATTATAGTATTCATTCCGGTTAACACCCTGCATATAGAAACCCAGACTGTATCCGGAGTAAACAAAATCCCTGCTCAAGTTCAAATTCCCGGTCAGCTCCCCCAAACCGTCATTGAAGAAAATATTGTTTAATGTAATACCCCTTTCATCTGCCCTGCCGGAAAAGTTTAAGTAAGCCTGATTTGATGCCGGAGTAGAAAGACGTGATGCTTCAAAGTTATATAACTCCGCTTCCCAGTAATTTAAAGAAGCAAAGAAAAAGGAGATATTAAAACCCAGACTGGCAGTCTGCCCTCCAAGGGGAACGGGTATGGATAAACCCTGAATATTTCCGTATAGGGTACTGTCTTCTGTAATACTGAAAATTGCCTGGAAATCATAGGAACCAAGTATGCTCATCTGTCTTTGATCCAGAATAACCCCGTTTAAATGATAGGTTAACTCGTTATAGTATGCAGACAGGGAAAAAGAAATATCATTTATGTCTCTTATATCAATGGAACTGCTTATATCAATAAAACCCGGTTCTGCAGCAGCAAGGTTCCATGAAACCCTTCCTTCAGTTAAAGCCAGATAATTATTTGTACCAAAGAATGAAGCGTCAACGGAGGCTATATTCCCAATGGCAGCATAAAACGAGGGGATATTATACATGATTTGATAAAAATCACTGTCAATAAATATCTCTGTGCTTAAAAAAACATCTTGTGATTCAGTGAGCAGTGTAAACGAAGAATAAATAAAGATCTCCGAGAGAGGTTCCATAAAGCTGACCAGATCATGGAGATAAAGTGAGTCTACGGTTATATGGATTTGAATATCGTTTCCATTGTCCCCATTACTCCCATAATCCATAATTCCATATACAGAAATAAAAGTATCATTTATATTTTCATCGTCTGAAATTTTATTTGCAAAAAAATTAAAACCCAGGGAATTGTCGCCGGGAGCCAAAGAAAAATTCAGATCATTGATGTATACTTCACCTCCGCCTGCAAAACCTGATAATAATATTTCGTTTTCTCTGGTACTGATATCCAGATTTCCATACAAACCGCCTGCACTATATGAACTGTCATGCAGATGAATGGATGAAAAATTCAAAGTACCGTAAGGGGCAATGAGGGGATCTGTAAATCTTACACCCCCGGAAAAAAACAGATCCCCGTAAGGAGAATTAATAAAAAGCGAATCTACCGTTAGATCTTCCCTGTCACCATTCGCCCTTAGTTCAAGTGAAACAGCTTCAGTAAAGCCAGAGGGGATTCCTGTCCCGAAAAAATCTGCATAGTAGTATAAATCAGAACCGGTAAAATCAAGTTCTGCACTGCCGTAAATTCTTATGTCCAGCATGGGGTTAAGGTAAGCCCATGATCCGGTAAAAACCAATAGATCAGGCGGATAGAAATACTCACCTAAAAATCGCAGGCTTAAATCACCTGTAATCAAATCATAGAACATTGTTATGGCATAGGGAGATGTATCCTGGGTTTTCCTGATCTCTATTTTGTTATCTGCATAGAAAAAACCCAGAGTTAAGGGTCTGAACATGAAAAAATCACCTGATAAATGGGGAATGTTTAAAAAAATGCTTCCTTCGTTAATATTCTCATAGTAAACTCCGTTCAGGTTACCGCTCATACTTGCTGTAAAGGGCGGTAACATTTCCTGAAGCCCTGCAGTGCCCAGATTTGCCTCAGCCGATGCTTCCCAGCTGCTTTGAAAATTAATACGCTCATTTCTGAGAGATGCTTCAAACCTGAACCCGCTGATTAGAATATTGCCTGCACTGCCCTTAAAATCCCATTCCCCGTTTAAAATCCTTAAAGTAAAATTATCAGGCAGGAAAGAAAAAAATGAGGGAGCACCTTCCTGGCCGTTAGAGTTAAAACTATCGATAGAAAGGTTTCCAACGGAAAATCTTTCCATGGAAAATTTTTCCACTAGGTCCCTATCTCTTTCCAGATCCAGGTTTAAGACAGGCCTGTCTATCCTTACGGTATGAAAAACACCGGGAAAATTACCCCTCAAGAGTTCGAGAAAAGAGTAAGAAAGCCTTAACCTGGATATGGAAAGGACAGCACTGTCATCATCCCTTAAAAAAACAATATCTCTGATGTCCAAAACACCAAAAATTGAGGGACCCATAGAACCATAAAGGATTCTTCGCCCAATAAAATCTTCTGTCAGCCTTATAATATGATCCCTGGTATTTTCCATCCTGTTAAGCAGCATTTGATGAAGAGGGCGTAAGGACAGGGCAGTTCCTGTTACCAGAGCTATAAAAAGAAATATCCTAAGACAAATTCCAGGAAGAGGAAGCTTAATTGATAGATTCAGCTTTTTATTGTACATTAATTTAATGGAAATCCTAAGTAATTTTGTCGTATTGGAAGGACTCGATGGCTCAGGTACTACAACACAGCTTAACACACTTGAAGCATTTTTTCAAATTTATAAAACATTTGAGCCCACTGATGGTATTATCGGCAAAATTATCCGCCGTACCCTTCGCAGGGAAATAGAAATAAATGCAGAAACTTTGGCTTTTTTATTTGCAGCGGACAGAAATGAGCATTTATATGCTCCCGGCGGGATTGCAGAACGCTGTAAAAGGGGTGAATTGGTAGTTTCTGACAGATATATTCCCTCATCCTATGTTTATCAGGGTCTTAGCTGCGGCCGTGAACTCCCTATGCAGTTAAATAAAAACTTCCCCTGGCCGGAATTATTGATTTTTTTTGATGTAGATGCAGAAACTGCAGAGAAACGCCTGGCCGGAAGATCAGGGCGGGAGATCTTTGAATACCTGGATTTCCAAAAAAGAGCGAGGGATCTATACCTGGAAGTTATAAATGAGCTGTCCGGATCCGGAATAAATATTGAAGTAATTGATGCCAGTCTTTCAGAGGAGGAGGTAGCCTTGAAAGTGAGAGCTCTGATACAAAAACTGCCGATAATGAAGAACAAATAGTAAATAGCAAAGAATAAAGAATAAAGAATAAATAATAAATTATGGAAGCAGGAGTTAGGAGTGAGGAAGGTACTGGCAGTTTTTGTATTATACGCATTAATTCCGCTTTTTGATGCAGATGCCTATTATGTAACATTTAAAGAACAGTATTACCGGCTCTTCCACATGCAATTAAATGCCGACCCTGACAATCACATTGAAAATATATACTGGCTGGAAAGAGCCCTGGAAGCTCCATTCTGCAATCCCCTATACGCTCTGGCACATATAGAAAATGAAGTACAATGGGAAAAGTACCGTTACCTTTTTATGATGCATTTGAATATAAAAATGGCTGAACAGCATATGTATTTAGGGAATATGTACAATAAGAGATATGCCTATTTTTACAATGCTCCGTTTCGTGAAATAATTCTGGACTCTCTGGAAGTGGCAGAAACCTGTTTCCAGGCAGCACTTTACTACTGGAATGAGGCCCTGCAATGGGCAGAACTGTTAAAAGACAGGAGATTCCGTTTCATTAATTTACAAAGGGTGCAGAACTGGGAAGATACCTTCTTTAGAATAGATAACGGGACTTATAATTACGGAAGGACCATAAACAGGGAATTAACCATGCTTCAAAATGTAAGGGAGCAGTTCCTTGCCATGACAGACGATACTTATTGATTGACGATTGAGCGAATGAGGAAAAAAAGGGTAGGATACCCTTTTTTTTTATGAACCTCTGTGATAACCTCTATGTACATAGATTCCTGAAAAAATTGGAGTGTGTTTCGGCCGCCCATTGAATTTTAGGGTGAATATTTTCACGAAAATTTAATCCGCCAATGGGCGGAAAGCCTTTTTTTGCCTAAAAACCTTAAAAAAACCATATTTTTACTACTCTTTTTACTTTCTGCGTTGCCGGTTTTTACCCAGGCAGATACATCCGGTACAGTTTATGTAATTCGTGAGATAGAATTTAGTGTAGATGGTATAACCAGAGACTTCGTATTAATGCAGCATGGGGAATTCAGCCTGGGGGAAAGAATAAATGGAAGTGTCAGCTTCTATAGATACCTGGCTTTAAAAACTCAGCTTCTAAATAACCAGAGGGTTCTGGATTTTAATTATACACGCATAGAGTACACAATCGGTGAAGCAGAGGCAGATGGTGCTCTGCCTGTAAGCCTTCTGGTTTTTGTCAGGGATTCAAGCAATTTCATTATTATGCCTGAACCCAGGTATTCTTCCAACGATGGCTTTACGATTACCCTGAAGCTCAGAAACTATAATTTCCTGGGAACCATGACGCCGCTTAGATTTGATCTAGGTTACAGGTTATATGAAGGTGAAAATATTTACCGCCTTTCCTTTGATATCAATATGCCTTTTCAGGCAGGAGGACTGGACTGGAATTTACTTTTTGACAATACTTTAACTTACCAGAGTGGCGACCCTCTTAATTATACTACACGTGCAGGTATTTCACTGCACCTTCCTTGGCGTACAAGCACTTTTTCTTTTGGAGCAAATCAGTTTTTATTTATTAATTCCTCACCGGGAAATGAAAGCATACAGTTTTACGGAGTAAATCCAGGCCCCTATGATCCTTACACTGCAACTGAATTATTTGCTTCGTATCATCTGCCTCTGGGCATGGAGGTTGGGGAATTTGGCGCTCTCGCATACACCCTTAATGCATCCT
>Ga0099364_10009517_pt1 | contig 13470 bp, 14 predicted proteins | sample TergutTh196P3_FD_73070 | JGI IMG/M metagenome (GOLD analysis project Ga0099364, IMG submission 73070) | Microcerotermes parvus P3 segment gut microbial communities from Pointe-Noire, Republic of the Congo - Th196 P3 | ecosystem: Host-associated > Arthropoda: Insects > Digestive system > Gut ...
AATCCTGAAGTACTGAATCCATCGGATTGATCCTGGATTGCTTCGCAAGCTCGCAATGACGAATCTTGTTTCACGTCATTGCGAGGAACGAAGCAATCCAGATGCACATCAGGTTTCTGGATTGCTTCGCAGGCTCGCAATGACGAGCGATATATATCGTCATTTACGCCTGTTTGATGCTTTCATCGGGGTCTCGCAATGACGACTATGCGTAAAACGACAATTTGAAGTGCGTCCACCGTTAGGGCCATAGATTGCGGTAGCTGGGCGCGCTTCGCTGATCGTATTTCAGGTCTTTGAGCATGGAAGCGCTGGCGGCTATGGTGAACGAATACGATTTGTAATTACCGATTGGTATCAGGCTGATAGTCATCTGAAAACAGTGCATTTGTCGTGAAATATTACATGTCATTTGGGCTATTTTCTTTTGGTCGAAATCATAAGAGCTGCTGAAGGTCAAGCGCCAGTTTTTCGTCGGTTGAATGTTTCCGCTGAAACTGAAGGTCGGGGTTATTTTATATTCATATTCTTTTTTCTGGGTATTAAACTTAGTGTTGTCGTAACCCACGTTCAGATTAAAGTTCATAGACAAACTCCAGGGAATGGACGAATTGTAATAACCGTCAACATCATATTCACCCACCGTTTCTTTCTTTTTACTAAGTCGGCTGCCACTGTTGTCTCTTGATAATGGCTCCTCTGTTTGGAAGGGGTCGTCGGTCTCATACGGGTCGTCCGGATTCATCATATCATCGTCATCGAAGGTATTGGTTTTAGTTTTTTTCCGACTTTTCTCGTCATCACCTCTACCGAAAAGTTTTTTAAATGTTTCATTATTAAGCGTGTAAGAAAAACTTGTGCCGGTGCTTTGGAGGCGTCCGATACCTTTGCCTTCCTTTATGCGGAGTTTGTTCACTCTGAACGCATTGACGGATGTTACATTCCCGGAAGTCCTCTCAGTATAATCATACGTATAAACGTCAAAAACTGCATTCAGATTCAGGGTCTGTTTCATTATTTTCAGGCGCAAATTAGTGTTAAGGTTGTTCCATTTGATCGTATCGACAGCCATATTATAACTGGTACTGAACGCAAGATTGTCAATGAGGCTGATTTTTCTAAGACCCGATTCTTCCCGGACATCCGGGATTTTGGCTTCGATATTATTGGCCACGCTTAAATTGATGCTTCCGCTTTTTCCTATTCCCGGCGCATACTCATAAGGGGTATAATGACCGCTTGCTGTTTCATACTCTCCAAATCCATTGATGTAAGTCGTTGTGTAATAGCGGTGATACCCGTATTTTGGGTCTCCGAAGTCAGGATTATAGCTAAACGAGACCGAGGGTTCCATCCGGTGTCGTATCGTATTGACATATTTCTGGAACATCTTAATGGGCGTGAATATACCATAAATAGTCGTTTGAGCCGATATGGAGGCGGAATAGTTGTATACACGGTAAAACCCATAAGTCGTATCGATGGGTACTAATCTCCTTTGTTTTTGGTCATATTGCTGATCCACTTTGGTCGTTAGCCAGCGTTCGGAATAGTTCACGCTGGGTGAGACATTAATATAATTAAAAAGCGAATAAGTGGCGCTAATTGGAATCTGATGCTGCATACCGTTTTTCCAGTCTTTTATCAAGTTTGATTTGAAGATTTTGTCTTCATGTGTATTGATGCTGTTCTGGAGGCTTCCGTTATAACTCATGGATATTTTTTCGTACCACCGGTCTTTGCCAATCGCATTTTTACGTTTTAGGGGATATATACGGCTCATGGTAAGGGTCATATTGGGAAGTGTCACCGAAATGGACGAATCCTGCGAACGCTGGTTGATGGTCATCGTTGCGGAAAGTGACCATGGACTGTTAGGAAACCGCTGTGAGAGGCTCACACTCGACCCTTTATTGTTTTGAGAAGAAGCGGGGGAATACAGCGAGTTCAGGTTGTTCCGGTCATAGTTTCCTAACGAAAAATCCACCCGGGCTGAAAATGTACGGAAAGGATTGGCTTTAGGGTCTTGCGTGTGCGACCATGCCAATTTGAAATCGGTCGATTCGGAATAATCCAAATCCTTGTCGCCCCGAATGGTTTTCAGATAGGACACGTTTACGTTCCCGTTATATTTATACCGTTTCCGGTAGGACGAAGCGCCATTCAACCCCCATGACCCTTTTGTGAATATTTCGCCGGTCAGTCGAAGGTCAAAATAGTCGCTCACGGCAAAATAATAACCTCCGTCGCGCAGGAAAAAACCCCTGTCTAACTCATCGCCATACGAGGGCATGATGATACCGGAAGAGTAAGTGCTGGTAAAAGGGAAGAAAGCGAAGGGTAAAGCTAAAGGCAAAGGGACGTCTTCGATGACTAAAAAAACCGGGCCGGTTGTGATGTCCTTTCCCGTTCTCACTTTTCCTTTCGTCAGATGGATGTAAAAATGCGGTTCGGGATCATCGCATGTCGTGTATTTTCCTTTCTGCATAAACATCGTATTGTCGTCCATCTTTTTAGCCTGGTCGGAGAGAACGAATCCTTCGCCCTCTCTGGTAACCACATTGATGGCGTAGGCATGTTGGGTTTTGAAATTGTAGTTCATGTGGCGGGCTTCCATATCGCGGTCGCCTTCTGTGAGTTTTGGAAACCCATACTCATCGCCGAGCGAATCGACGCCAAAGGTAGCATATAACAGACTGCTGTCTATACTCATCCGTATGACTTCGGATTCCAATTTCATGTTCTGGTATTGCACGTCGCCTTTTCCGTAGAGGTAGGCAATGTTGCCGGCCGTCCAGATGACGGAATCTTCAGCCTCATATTTGACAACGGCTTCAAGCATGCCTTTTTTCTTAGGAACAGTGTCTGTGATCATACTTGCTTCCGAAAGTCGCTCATTGATATCGGCTAACAGGGCACTGTCGGCAGGGGTCTGCAGGCTGTCGGTCGGCATAAGAGCTGTTCTCGCTTCGTCGGGATGTGAGATGCTGTCCGTTTTTTCGGATGCCATATCAGCAGGTTGCGCTTCGGCTTCGTGGTCGTGGTCATGGTCATGGTCGGTATGGGTATGTGACGCCTTATCCGGTCTCATTTTTGTAGATGATTCCGGTTGATGCTCGGCGTTGCCTGCCGGTTGTTGTACGACTTTACATCCAACGCCGATAAAGAGCAGTATCAATATCAATATACGTTTCAAAAACATTCTTTTTGCTGACGTTTTGGCTGCAAAAATAGAATAAATAAACGAGTTTACAGCTAAATATTATTCTAAAAAGAGTTTACACCAGTGATTAAAACGAAAAATTGTGTCTTCTCCATATTTTTTTAGCTCTTCCCGAATGGTGTCTACCCCCATTTTTGTATCACATTTTGATTTGCTGAAGAACTTGTCGGCGAAACAGATGATCTGTTCCTCTATGGCGACCGGCATAAAATCCCTGCGCGGCAAGGGCAAGTTCTGCTCTTCAATCATTCGGAGCGAAATACCCGTTCCCGTGTGCCTTTCGCACACTAATGCGTGACGGGGATACCCTTCTGCCCGAAGCATCTCGGCGCCAATATATCCATGACAAATATAATCAAACGTCCCGTAGCAATCGATCTTCGTCGCATTACAGCAGATAATCCCAATATCGTGCAGCAGAGCCGCCTCTTCAATAAACGAAATATCCGCCTCCATTTCCGGATGCCCCTTAGCAATGTCCACAGCCATATCAGCCACCTGCCTGCTATGCTCTACCAATATCCTATAAACCCGCGACCGGGAATCGTAATACTTTTCTATAATCCTGAATGGGTACATTAGTTTTCAGTTTTCAGTTTCCAGTTTTTATTCGTGTTCATTTTTTCCGTTCCGAATTGAAAATCGCTTTCCGAAGGGAAGCAAAAAGAGGAACGTGCCCAGCTTTCACTTTTTTATTCGTGTTCATTTGTGTAATTCGTGGCCCCGTCTCCCAAATATCAACGTCCCCACCCTCACAACCGTACTCCCCTCCTCAATCGCAATCCGATAATCATCACTCATCCCCATCGATAACTCCGTAAATTGGGAGATATCCGTGTCCGGCATGGCCCTGATTTCCTCAAAAAGTTTTTTTAGCGCCCTAAATTCACACCTTACCTGCTCATGATTATCCGTAAACGTCGCCATCCCCATCAACCCGCATACCCTGACATGCTTTAATGCCTTGAATACCCCCTCCGCGAACAGCCCCCTACATTCGTCCGGCATAAATCCATGTTTACTCTCTTCTTCAGCAATATGAACCTCTAACAGGATGCTTATGTTCCGTTTGCATTTTTCAGCCTGCCGGTCGATTTCGTACAGAAGTTTGAGGGAATCCACGCTTTCGATCATCGATATAAAGGGTGCAATGTATTTCACCTTATTCGTCTGAAGCGTCCCTATGCAATGCCATTCGATATCAGAGGGCAATACCGGCTGTTTAGCCACCAATTCCTGCACGCGATTTTCTCCAAAAATGTGTTGCCCCGCATCGTAAGCCTCTTTAATAGCCTCGACAGACTGAAACTTGGATACGGCAACTAACCGGACATGCTCCGGCAGCGATGTCAGTATTTCGGATAGATTATGAATGATAGACATTTGTATGCAGGCAGTGTTTTATTCATTTTCATCGTGAGTTTTTACCGTTTTGGCTTCGACTACAAACGGGAATACATCTATCAGAGTAGTCTCTGTTACCGAAGCGACGACATAGTCGGCCATGCTTCCTTTCATCCCTTTATCAATGGCGGCGATGGCTTCGTGGATCGTTGAAGCCTGCACCAATATCTGAACCGGCGTTTTTTTCTCTATGCCACTTTTTTCATCTAATGTTATGATATTGATTTTAGAGCGGTAGAAACGGTCGCTTTTTTCGTTGAAAAACGTCTCTGCATAGCGCGCGCGCCTGATATCTACTACCGTAAATTCGCCGCTTATAAAGGGCTGCATTTCACCAATAATCCGAACCTCTGCCTCTGTAAACGACATCGCGTCTACTAAATACGATTCCGAAACCCTTTTCGGTATCCCATCTTCTCCTATTTTCTCGTAAGAAATCTTACATTCAAACCAATTGTGCATCGTTTTTTCTTTTTTTTAATTTGAAATAATCGTGCAAAAATACAATAAAAATATGAAATCAAACATCGTATCAGATAATTTTTTTACCCAAAATGTATATTTATTCAAAAATTACGCTTACCTTTGCCTCGTTTTTTGAATATTTATTCACTATGAACGATAAAAAGCAACGCTTGGAAGCGATTGAAAGCATCATACGAACGGAAGTTATTCGTAGTCAGGACGAACTGTTGAAGTCGCTGATAAACAACGGATTTGAAGTAACTCAAGCGACGCTTTCGCGCGACCTCCGACGCTTGCAAATCGTCAAGACGCCGGATGCGCAAGGGCGTTATATTTATGCACTTCCGGATATGACTGTGCCTGAACCGCGATTGCCAACAGCTCTGTTAAGTCATTCGACAGTCGATTTTTCAGGGAATCTGGCTGTTGTCAAAACGCGTTCCGGATACGCGATGGGTTTAGCCTCCGATATTGACAAACATGAGCCGGAGGAGATTCTTGGCACGATAGCCGGCGACGATACGATTCTTGTCATCCCCCGCGAGGGATACTCGCGCGAGCAGGTACGGGAAGCGTTGGTTCGTTTTTTAAGAGAATAGCAGAAAGTATTAATACATAAGAGATTAGATAATGGGAAAAGAAAATTATATCAATGTAAATGAGTTCGACGTCATGGTTGCCGACGAAAGCCATGAGGTCTTTATAGATACGATTCTTGAAACGATAGAGGCGGCGGCCAGAGTGCGCGGCACAGGGATTGCCAAACGATCGCACGAATATGTCGCGCAAAAAATGCGGGAAGGGAAAGTAGTGATTGCCTTGGCGGGCGATGAATTTGCCGGATTCAGCTATATCGAATCGTGGGGCAATAAGCATTATGTCGCTACTTCGGGTCTAATCGTAGTCGAAAAATTTCGCCATCTGGGTTTGGCAAAACGTATCAAACATGCAGCTTTTCAATTAGCGCGCCTGCGCTGGCCGAAAGCCAAACTTTTCGGACTGACTTCCGGCAGCGCCGTGATGAAAATGAATACCGAATTAGGCTATTTCCCGGTGACATTTGCCGACCTGACAGACGATGAAGCCTTCTGGCGCGGATGTAAGGGTTGTGTTAATTATGACGTATTAGAGCGTACCCAGCGACGTTATTGTATATGTACGGCCATGCTTTTCGACCCAACCGACGAGCGTTGTCTATTGATAGAAAAACTAAGTACCGCCCCAACAAAAAGTATTTAATATCCACCCCACATTGTGTCCCTTGTGTCCCCCCCCCTTTGTGTCCTTTGTGGTAAAAAAAAGATAAAAAAAATGGAATCAAAAAAGAAAAAAGTAGTAGTAGCCTTCAGCGGTGGTTTAGACACATCCTTTACCATCATGTACCTGACCAAAGAAAAAGGCTACGAAGTGTACGCCGCCTGTGTCAATACCGGCGGATTCAGTCAGGAACAACTGAAAGCAAACGAAGAAAACGCCTATCAATTAGGCGCAAAAGAGTACGTAACAATTGACGTGACCCAGGAATATTACGAGAAGAGCATTAAGTATATGGTCTTCGGCAACGTATTACGCAACGGCACGTATCCCATCTCAGTCTCGTCAGAACGTATCTTTCAAGGCATGGCAGTAGCCCGTTATGCAAAGGAGATTGGCGCCGAAGCCATCGCCCATGGCTCTACCGGTGCAGGCAACGACCAGGTGCGTTTCGACATGACGTTTTTAGTGATGGCGCCTGACGTTGAAATCATCACGCTGACACGCGACATGAACCTGACACGTCAGTTTGAGGTCGATTATCTGAATGAACATGGCTTTCTTTCAGATTTCAAAAAAATGAAATATTCGTATAACGTAGGCCTGTGGGGCACGTCTATTTGCGGCGGTGAAATCCTGGATTCGGCGTTAGGATTGCCTGAAAGCGCATATCTGAAACAGGTGGTGAAGGAGGGCAGCGAACGCTTACGCATCGGATTTGAAAAAGGCGAGATCGTTTCCGTCAACGATATCGCCTACGACGACAAGATAAAAGCGATTCAGGCCGTAGAAGAAATTGGCGCAGCCTATGGCATAGGCCGGGATATGCACATCGGCGATACGATTATCGGTATCAAGGGGCGGGTAGGATTTGAAGCCGCCGCTCCTATGCTGATTATCGGCGCCCATCGATTCCTCGAAAAATATACGTTGAGCAAATGGCAGCAGTATTGGAAAGACCAGATAGCCAACTGGTACGGGATGTTCCTGCATGAAAGTCAGTACTTAGAGCCGGTGATGCGCGATATGGAAGCGATGCTGACCGAAAGTCAACGCCATGTAAATGGAACGGTGATTCTCGAAATTCGTCCACAATCGTTCTCTACCGTAGGCGTCGAATCGAATGATGATCTGGTAAAGACGAATTTCGGCGAGTATGGCGAAACCCAGAAAGGCTGGACTGCCGACGATGCGAAAGGATTTATCAAGGTAACTTCTACGCCGTTACGGGTGTTTTATGGGAAACATAGTGAGTAGGGAGTAGTGAGTAGGGAGTAGTGAGTAGTGAGTAGTTATTGTTCATTGTTCATTGTTCATTATTAATTGTTCATTGTTCATTGTTAATTGTTCATTGTTAATTGTTCATTCTCAAGGTTAAAGTTGGTATTATAGGTGGGGCAGGATATACGGCTGGGGAGTTGATACGGGTGCTTATTTATCATCCGGAGGTGGAGATTGTGTTTGTACATAGTTTTAGTAATACGGGGAATAAATTGACGGATGTACATGCGGGGCTTTATGGGGAGACGGGGATGAGGTTTACAGGCGAGCTGCCATTGGACGAAATTGATCTGCTGTTTTTTTGTACGGCTCACGGGGATACCAAGCAATTCATTGAAGCGCATGAGATACCGGAATGGCTGAAAATCATAGATTTGAGTCAGGATTATCGACTTATAGGGGCGGGAAATGACTTTGTATACGGTTTGCCGGAGCTTAACAGGAACGCTATCTGCCGGTCGAAGTATGTGGCTAATCCGGGATGCTTTGCTACGGGGATACAGTTGGCCTTGTTGCCTTTAGCCAAACATCAGATGCTGCATAATGCCATTCATGTCCATGCTATCACCGGCTCTACCGGCGCGGGCGTCAAACCGTCGGCTACGTCTCATTTCAGTTGGCGAAATAATAATGTCTCTATCTATAAGCCTTTTACGCATCAGCATCTGGCTGAAATACGCCAAAGTCTGAATCAGTTGCAACCCGCTTTTAAGGCTTCTATTGATCTTATCCCCGTGCGCGGCGATTTTACGCGCGGCATCTTTACGACCGCCTATATGGATTGCCAAACGGAAATAGACGAAATAAAACGCATCTATAACGACTATTACGACGACCATTCGTTCACCTTTGTGGTAGCAGAAAACCCCGATTTGAAACAGGTAGTCAATACAAACAAATGCTTGCTTCACCTCCAAAAAATAGAGGATAAACTCCTGATAGTCTCCGTTATAGATAACCTGCTCAAAGGCGCCAGCGGACAGGCAGTTCATAATATGAACCTCATGTTCAATTTAGAGGAAACCGCAGGGCTTAAATTAAAATGCGGAGCCTTTTAATCAATTACGAACTTTATTCAATTACGAATTACGAATTACGAAAAGAAATCAATTACGAATTACGAATACTTTAACAACTAAACTCTACTCACTACCCACTACTCACTACTCACTAAAATTTAAATTTTCATCTAAAAATGAACTTATTCAACGTTTACCCACTTTTTGATATAGAGATCGTCAAAGGTCTCGGTTGCCACGTGTGGGACAAGGAAGGCAACCAATATTTGGATTTGTACGGTGGACATGCCGTGATTTCCGTCGGACACAGTCACCCTGATTATGTGAGAGCTATCACTGAGCAGGTGCAGAAATTGGGATTCTATTCCAATTCGGTGATAAACAGCCTGCAACAGACGTTTGCCGACAAATTAGGCAAAGCCTGCGGATACGACGATTATGCGCTTTTCCTTGTGAATAGCGGCGCTGAAGCCAACGAAAACGCGATGAAATTAGCCTCTTTCCATAACGGGAAAAAGCGAATCATATCTTTTCATCATTCATTTCATGGCCGTACATCGGCTGCCGTGCGCGTGACCGATAATCCGAAAATCATTGCGCCAATCAACGATTCATTGCCCGTGACCTACGTACAGATGAATAATGCCATTGAAGTTGAGGCAGAACTGAAAAAAGGCGACGTCTCGTCAGTTATTATCGAAGGCATCCAGGGAATAGGAGGGATTCAGATGCCGGACGATGCGTTCATCCGCGAATTGCGTGCCTTATGTACCCGTTATGAAGTCGTCCTCATTTTCGACGAGATACAGTCGGGCTACGGTCGTAGCGGAAAATTCTTTGCACATCAATATGCCGATATACGTCCGGATATCATTACGGTAGCCAAAGGTATTGCAAACGGGTTCCCAATGAGCGGTATGCTTATCAGCCCGATGTTCACACCCGTTTACGGGATGCTTGGCACCACATTCGGCGGTAATCATTTAGCCTGCGCTGCCGCCATCGCCGTCTTAGACATCATGGAAAAAGAGCGCTTGGTAGAGAACGCCAAGCAAACAGGCGATTTTCTGATCAGCGAGTTGAAAGCCTTGTCATACGACGGCATCAAAGAAGTGCGCGGTAGCGGATTGATGATAGGTATTGAATTTCACGAATCCATCAAAGAAGCCCGTTCAAAATTATTGCACGACGAAAAGGTCTTCACCGGCGTTGCCGGTACGAATATCATCCGTCTGCTCCCTCCCTTATGCCTCTCGCAAGCGGAAGCTGAAACATTCCTCTATAAATTAAAGAAAACATTACCCTGTACTAATTAAAATAAATAAAAATGGAAAGAAAAATTGTATTTTTAGACATTGACGGCGTATTACAGCCGGGACATTCGCAAAATAGATTTGATCACATCCATCATGATGAGGAGAAAAGTGATATGCCCGATTTATACCGGTCTTTGGAAAATAAGTTCCAAATTGACTACAGTAAGTATAATCAATACGATGTGGCGGCTGTCTTTTTCGATTGGGATAAAGAATCTGTGAACCTTTTAAAGTTGACGTTAAGTCTGACGGGAGCTAAGATTGTGCTTTCGAGTGATTGGCGAAGGGGAGGATTCGAAAGAATGAAAGATTTCTTTACGATTTACGGATTGGAAAAGTATTATCTTGATGATACTAAATTTAGAAAAGACATTGCCCAGGATTTTATCGACCAGGCAAAAGCGAAACATAAAGAAGAAAAAGGTGAAAAAGCTTACCTTGACGAAAGATCCATAGAAATTTTGGAGTGGCTGAGCCGAAACCCCGACGTCAAAAAATGGGTAGCCATAGATGATATGTCTTTGAGCGGTTTAGACAGACATTTTGTATTAACAGGCTACGGCCACCGTTTCGGATGGGAGGACGCAGAAAAGAGCATTAGAATCCTTTCTCGAAAAAAATAATTGCTATGAAGAAATTATGGTTTTTTGCGATGCTCCTGTTTTCGTTTTTTGCGTGCAAAAATGGGAACATCATCCGTCTGTTTTTAGGTCTGCGGTCATTTGTCGAATAATCTCCAAAAGAGGCTGGATATCAACCTTAATAACAGAAAAAATGATGTCAGAATCCAAAGAGAAATATTGATGGGCAATAACGTCACGTAAACCCATTAGCTGTTTCCATGGTACGGTAGAATATAGTTTCAGAAGTTCTCCTCCTGTACGACGGTCAAGCCCCTTTATTTCTTCTCCAATGGCAATGAGTTTCATACACAAGGCGTTGAGTAAAATCATCCCCGTAGGTGATGTGGTAAAATCGTCAACAGAAGTAATATCGCGGCTCCATTCTTCAACTTCGCATAACGAGTTTTCAACGTTTTTTAGCGTTTTTAACGCCAGCAACTTATCATACATACGCTACCTCCTTATTGATGCTATTGCGTAAATAGGGATTAAGTCCGCCGTGCTCTCTTATCACATCGACAGGAGCGCCAAGATATTCCGAAAGCGCTTGTGGTAGTCCTGTCAGGGACTTCAATCCGAGCGCTGGACCTTCATAGTATATGTCTACATCGCTTGTTTCAGTCTGTTCACCACGAGCCACCGACCCAAAGATGCCGATACGTTTAATACCATATTCTTCACCATGTTCGGCTACAAACTTCCGAAGAATTGATAAGTATTGTTCTTTTGTGTGCATACTTGCTTTATTAAATTTTACCCTGCAAAATTACAAATAATATCCTAAATCACAAACAAAAGAGATTCTTTTGAAGGTTATATTTTCAATTGAATTTTTATTCGTCCTAATATCCATGTCACGCATACGCAAAGAAATGCAAAGCAAGCGCATTTCACTAATCCGATGGCGCCTGTTTTCATCCATACGGGAAGCGACCAGTTTACAAAGCCCCAGAATATGCTGTATAGTATATATGGAACAATATAACACGTGAGTGTTGCCGTGCCGGCAGGTTTTATGATGTTGAACCAATTTTGGATGCCCGCCTTGACTGCCCCTCCAAGCAATCCATAGATACCAATGGCAATGGCAGTTGAATAAAGTACCCATGGAAGCGTCGCCTTGTTTTTAGAAATAATCCAAAACTCGTTGGATATGCGGGCTGCTATCAACAACACGGCAACCGTCGAAAGGATAAAAATAATTTTTTGCCGAAGCCTCACGCTTGCATATTTGGTTACTACTAACGAGAATAAGACGCCACCCATCGTTAGAGCGTGGTGAGCGCCGTTTCCGATCTGCAGGAGGCCTAACAGGTCGTTGATAAAATTAGCTTTTCCTGGAATCCAGCCGCTGTTTTTCACCATACACAACATTATAAACCCGAGCCATGCCATGAATATCCAAAAAACCCTGTCGCGGACAAAGAAATATATCAAAGCGCAGGTTAAATACGTCCATCCGATTAATCCCAAAATACCCCACCAACGCGCTTGAAAAAAACCGCCTTTCGCATCCCGGAAAATAAAGGATAGATAAACGAGTAAAAGAACTCCCAGAATTTTCAGGGCGGTATAAAGATAACGGATTGGCTTTTCTGTCTTCGGATAGATATTCCATACCATAAAAAAGGCGATAACCATAAGCGTTTTGAAAACATAACCAGGCATCCCAACTTCGGGAGAAATACCTGATTCGGTGTTGACTATGAAAACACCCATAGTCAGTAGCGCGAAGGTACGCGATAAAATATGCCCTATCGTACTGCGCTCTGAAAATCCTTTGCTATATCTCCGCTCAATGGCAAATGGGATTGACAGCCCGACGACAAAGAGAAAAACCGGAAAAACAACGTCCGACATCCCCAGGGAATCTACATCCGCTTTAGCATGTAACATCCATTGGGGTACGCCCTTGACCGACCAAAAGTCGTTCACAAAGACCATCATAAGCATCGTCAATGCCCTCAAAATATCAATAATCACATTCCGCTGCGTAAAATCAGCTTTCGATAAAGAATCAGTTGCCGCCATATATTTATTTTTTATTTCATGATTATATTTTTCCTTTTTCCCTCTCAATCAAGATTGCGATGGATTATCTCTTTTGAAGCCAACCCATATAATCGGTATATAATTTTTCAGCATCCGGATGACCTGCGAAGGCTTGACTTTCAGGGCGATTCATCATTCCGAGGTATTGATAAATTAAAACATGCTCAACATACGGGGAGATATCCTCCAATTGGGTCAGAATCCGTTCAAAAGAAGCCGGTATCAAGGCGCTACGGTAGACGTCGCCTTCAAATTCAAAAATTTCCAAATCAGCCCATAAACGCGCTTTCCCGGCTTTGACGTGCATCTTATACAGCGCTTCATAATATTGGGCGGCTGTTCCGGCTTGGGTTTTCCTTACGCCAACCTCATCCTGGTAGGCCATGATGTCAATGTCTAACCGTTCTAATTGGCGGATAAAATTATCGTCGTAACGGATGGTTTTGGTGCCGTAGGGCGCAATCATCGTGAGCGCCTTAGGAGTCAGGGATTTGGCTTTTTTAGTACAGCGGTTCACGTATTGGATGGTCATTTCGTCTATTGTCCGGTTGAAGCCCGATTCATGCGGGTAATACCATCCGTAGAAACTTTTGTGATGCGCATATTTTTCGGCCACTTCTTCCATTCCTTTCTCACGCAGACGCCATATTGATTCGTCATTCATCGCTTTTTCGACTTGCGTCCAGTCAGACCAGTAGTCGTTGCTGACAAAAAACTTGATACCACATTCATCAGCGGCTTCCAATACGGCTTCTAAGGGGGCTTCGCACGGATAATCATGTCTGGTTTTCAGCTCGGACGGATAATAGGGTTTGCCTTCATAAGCCCCTGCC
>Ga0099364_10009518_pt1 | contig 13466 bp, 10 predicted proteins | sample TergutTh196P3_FD_73070 | JGI IMG/M metagenome (GOLD analysis project Ga0099364, IMG submission 73070) | Microcerotermes parvus P3 segment gut microbial communities from Pointe-Noire, Republic of the Congo - Th196 P3 | ecosystem: Host-associated > Arthropoda: Insects > Digestive system > Gut ...
AAGAAGAGGTCACTGCCCCGATAGAAAAGCCCAATTTCAGGGCGGAAGTCTTGTTGTGCGAAGATAATAGCATGAATCAGGAGGTCATCCGCAAGCATTTGGAGAAGGTGGGTATCAACACCGTCGTGGCCTTTGATGGTGAGGAAGGGTTTAATTTGGTGGCTGCCCGGCATGAAAAAGGCGAAAAACCCTTCGACTTAATCTTTATGGATGTGCATATGCCAAACATGGACGGCTTGGAGGCGGCCGCGAAAATATCGGCCTTGGGTGTGAGCAGTCCGATAGTGGCGCTGACGGCCAGCGTGATGACGGAAAAAATAGATTTATATAAGGCAAACGGCATGATCGGACTCCTTAGCAAGCCGTTCAGTTCGCAAGATTTGTATAAATGTCTGCTGGATCATCTGCTGCCGATACCCGGAAAATGAAATATCAAAAGAGATGAAATTTATTATTCAACGCGTCAGTCATGCTGATGTGGCAATAAAATCAGAAAACGGGCTTTATGGGGAGCCGGTCGGGCAAATCGGGGCCGGTTTTTTGGTGCTGGTGGGGGTAGGCAGCAACGATACCGAGGCCGTGGCCGCAAAAATGGTCAAAAAAATGCTGGGGCTGCGGATTTTTGCCGACGCGGAAGGGAAGAGTAATCTGGACATCAAGAGCGTGGGCGGCGAATTGTTGATTATTTCGCAGTTTACGCTCTATGCCGATTGCAAAAAAGGACATCGGCCTTCGTTTATTGAGGCCGCCAATGCAGATTTGGCAAATCAGCTCTATCAATTTGTCATCGCGGCATGTAAAAAAGAAATAGAGATAGTGGAGGCCGGGGTGTTTGGGGCTTCCATGCGGATTAGCATGGTGGGAGAGGGGCCGTTTACGGTGGTGCTGGATTCGGAAGAGTTGTTTCGGTTTTAGGGGGTGCTTATGCAGTTGATGGTCCTTGTGTTAATAGTCTTTGTCATTTTGGTGTCCATCAGCACCCTTATCCGTCAGCGCCGTCGCCGCAAAAAAGATTTGGATAGTTCCACCGCGCAGCTAACATATCAACGCCGGCTCAGGCGAAACGATACCACAAAGAAAAGCGACTCGGCAAGCGGTTTGCCGCCTGGTATAAGGCATGGCAATCCGCGGGATTATCGGGAGAAGTGAATTATGAATGCATTTGTCTATTCGCAAAAGAGTAGTTTAACGAATAGATGCCGCAAGAAACTGCGGCAACTAATTCGTTAAACTACGGGGGATACTGTCTGAAAACCTCGGGCTCGTCATTGCGAGACCCGCCAGGGTCGAAGCAATCCAGTAACAAAAGCAGGCGAATCCCTTGCTCTGGATTGCTTCGGCCTGTAAAACGGCCTCGCAATGACGTGTTCCCTACTTGAACATTAACGTCAGTATCTTCTTGCCTGTGATGACGAACTCCAGCCAGCCATCGGCATCCAGGCTCAGTTCACGCTCGGGCAGTTCTTCCAGCGTCACCTGTGTCACCGATTGCCAAGGCAGTGTTCCGCCCTCCGGCAGGCGGTAGTTTGCGGCCTGGCGCTCCAGTGGTGACAGGGTAGCCGCGGGTGGCCGGAAGCCGCCATTTATGCGGATGGCGTTTTCCACCGTATCGTCCGAAGGGTTAAAGAGGCGGATGACGAAGGCATCTTTGTCCTCGCTCTGCTTGACGGCGCTGACATGGAGGTTTTCCTGCCGCAACTCAATGAAGGATTTTTCCAGCGGACCCTTGCCGTCCTTGTTCGGCGACAACTGGGCGGCGCTTAAGCTAAGGTTAAACTGCTCGGCCTCCTGCCAAAGCCCGGCCGCCTCCCAGTCACCCTCGTGGGGCATGAAGGCATAGCGGAAGCTGTGGTGGCCCAGGCACTGTGAGCCCTTGTCCTGTTTGCTGTAGTCTTGCATCTCCTGGGTAACGCAAATCCGCAGGGGAAAGCAGCGCAGCAAGGTCAGGTAGAGGGTGTTTGCGGCATCGTCGTCGGCCTCGTAGGCTTTCAGGCCGGTATTTAAGAGGGCAAAGCCCTGTTCGCCATCGCTTAGATCGACGAAGGAATTCATCGGGGCCTCCGTCATCGGTATCTCATCGTAGAGGCTATAGTCATACTTTAACACGGGCCGGCGCACCACGTCAAACTGGCCTTGGGCGGCGACGTGGGAGGCCTTTACATAGGAAGGGAAGGCGACCTGCAAATAATGGTCCTCGGCGGTATTTTCCAGCTGGGTGATGATTTCCACGTACTTCTGACCACGGCGCAAGGTGACGATGTTGGCAATTTTCAGGCAGACGCGGCCTTCGCTGCGGGTCTTTTCGTCGGCAGAGCGGCTGGCGGGCAGGCAAAAATCTATCTCCACCCGGAAACTGCATGCCAGTTCGCCGTCGCTAAGCAGTGTCACCCGCGCCCTTTCATTGAGGGTGCTAAAGACCAGGTCCCGCTCCGGGGCTACGTGTTCCCAGGGATTGCCAATTTCGCCGCTATCCTTGAAGTAGCCGATCTCTTTGTAGGTCCGGCCCGTCGCCTTGTAGGTGACGTCCAGTGTGCCATTGGCATTGACGACGACCCGCAGATGCTCATTTTCCATCGTCTGGGCCGCAATCAGCATACTGACGGGGTTTTTGGCCCGGACATTGTACAGAGGCGTGAGTTTGTAAGTCTTATAGCCCAAGGCCGGCAGTTTTGTAAGCTCCAGCAATAAATGATAACGGTGGCCGGGCATGACATTGGCAGTGTCGTTGGGATTTTGGATGATGTGGTAGCTGGCGCGGTCCACGGACAGCAGTTGATGGGCAACGACATTGCCCTGCGCGTCGCTTATCTCGACGGCATCGGCTGCCCATTCCATCGGGACATCGATCTTGGCCTCAAAGATGTCATCACGGGCAAAGGGGGCCGGGTTATAGACGACGAGGGCCATTTCGTTTTCCTTCCATGTGGGCATGGCAATGTCGCCGACGACATCCATCATCGCCCGCTCCATCACACAGGCGGCGATTTCCCGCGACTGACGGGACCTAAACAGCATGTCATCATGGACGATGTCTCGGCTACAAGCCCCGATCGAGTCGTGGCCGTGGTTTTGCAAAAGATAATCATATGAAAGGGCAATCAGTTCGGCGGGATAGGGGGCCCCCAGCCAGGCGGCAAAGACCGCCAGCGGCTCGGCGAAGCCGGTGATCAGGTGCTCGCTGATGAAGTTGTCCTGTTTGATGTGGGTGCGGGCCGAGAGTATCCAGCCGTAGAGGCAGCTGACACTGCCCTTGGTGAAGGGGTAGCGCATTTCACCTTTCAGGACGGGTGAATCGGGCAAAAAGGCGGCTTTTATGCCTTCTTCCATCTCACGGAGGCTACTGTGGAAAACATCGGCCTCCGACAGGGCGGCATCGGCATCTTTTATCATGCGGATTTCGCGGATGTCGGGGCAGGATGAGTCATGGCCAGCCGACCAGAAGCGGTGGGGGGTCGTCCAGTCGCCGTCCTGTTCAGCTAGCGCCTGGCGGGCGCGTTCGGGCACGTTTTCGCTGTAATACTTGAACTCCGGCCGTGCATATTGATAATCCAGGGCAGCTTTTTCCGTGTCGATGAACTTAAAGAGCGAACCGCCGTCCGACCATGACATGGTCCGGTTGGCGACGTCTGTTTGGTCAAAGTAGGCGGGGCGTTGGATGACATACCAGATATTGAAACGCGGCCGCACAGAAAGGCGCGAGGCGAAGATGCGCGTGCCGTCGGGGGATTCCCAATAGTATTCCGAGCGCGGCATGATGTAGGTGTTGACGCCGCGGTAGAAGGAGGCAAAGTTTATGCCGAAGCCGGCGTATATCTGCGGCATCTGCGAGATCTGGCCCCAGCCAAAGGGCGAGTAGCCAGTCTTTGAGACCGCCCCGAACTCGCGGGCGATTTTATGGCCCAAAAGGAGGTTGCGGATCAGGGACTCGCCGGAAAGGGTGAATTCGTCCGGCAGACAGTACCAGGGGCCGATGGCCAGGCGGCCACTTTGTACGTGTGCCTTTATTATCCCGGCCTTTTCCGGTCTGACTTCCAGATAGTCTTTGATGGGCAGGGTCTGGGAGTCGAGATGGAAGTGTTTGAACTCTGGCTCTTTTTCCAGGATGTCCAGCAGCATGTCCATCATGTGGACGAGCATATGCCGGGTTCTTTGGGCGGAAAAACGCCACTCCCTGTCCCAATGGGTGTTGGAGATGAAGTGGCACTGGATTTTTGTTTGCTCAGACATGGTTTACCTCTTGTGTTTATTGGTACGGAGCCGCTTGTGGGGGCTGCGGGGGTCTTGGTACGGAGCCGCAATAACCACCGTTGGCCTACGCTCGCACTTGCGCGAAGCGCAAGATTTGCTCGGCTCCGGCACTATAGGTTTTGCGGCTCCTGTTTCAAGGTTTTTTGTATGTTTCCCTTAATAATGTCCATAATAGCGGGTAGGGTTTCGCAGTAATAGTCGCACATTGCCAAGGTGCCACTGTCTTTTATGTTGCCGCCGCCGATGCCGGCGGTGGGGTAGCCGGCGATGCGGATGGAGCAGACCCCGGCGCCGGAGTCCTCGATGCCGAGGACAGAGTTTCGGTCAGTGAAGGGGATGCCCAGGCCGCTGACGGCACATTCGGCGTAGAGCCAGGGGTGGGGTTTCGGGGCCAGTTCACCCAAAGTGCCAGCCTGTCCCTTTCGCAGCGGGTAACCCGCCGTGATGATGGCATCGTAGAATTCCACCGGGGCGCCCATGTTTAGCGTCCGGAAGGCGGAGAGGATTTCCGGCCAGGCCTTCTCATAGAGGCCGGAGGTGACGAGGCCGATTTTTATGTCCATGCTCTTTAGTTCCAGCAAAAAATCTTTCAGTCCCGGGGTCGGGCTAAAGGCATCTGTTCTGCCCCGCCCTTCCATTATTTCTTTCATTTCCCGGTGGGTGTGTTCAAAGTAGTATTGCCGGGCAGCAACCAATGTCGCGCTGGGGCAGTATTTTTCTATGCAATAATTCAAATGTTCGGAAACGCTGTGGCCGGAGACAAAGGGGATGTCGGCGGCTTCGAAGCTAAAGGACTTATTGCCTAAGAGGCTGGCCGTCGTCAGCTCGATAATCCAGATCCAAAACTCCTCCGAGCGGACGCTGGTGCCATCCAGGTCCATCATCACGGCATTGACCGGGTAGGTCAATTTGGTGGGATGGAGGGGGTAGTAGGCCGGGAAGGCGAGGGCGGATTTCACACAGGCGAGGGAATTGTCATCGGCGCCGGAGGCGCCGGCAAACGATACAAATTCGACCTTGCCGTCACCGGTCGTGGCGATGCTGTTTACGCCGTTTATGCCGGTTTTATAGCGGCCGTCGCTGCTTTGGTCGAGTGGGCGCAGGCCGTTGTCGGGGGTGATGGGGCCTAGGTGTGTGATGTGTGCTGTTGGGTTCATGTGTTGCTTTCCATTCATCGAAGATGTCTTGTGAGATTGCGGCCGCTTCCGCAAAGCGGAAGAATGGGCCGCAATGACGTATTTGGGCCGCAATGACTTAAGCCGCCCTCATAGTAATTGCGCCGAAAAATACTGGTTTTATTTTCCAGCGCAATACTAAGGTTAGGGGAGGTGCATTGCTAGTGTCAGGGGATTCCGCAGAAAACGCGAAGCGTTTTACAAACATTGCGGAATGACGGAACCCCCTGATCACTGTTTACTGTTCACTTACTTATTAGCCAGGAAAGCATCAATCTGGTCTTGGTATTCAGCAGTGACGGCTTCAAGACCCATGTTGAGTAATTGCTGCCTGAGAGCCAGCACGGCAGCTTCGGGGTCAGCGACCATGCCGGTGTTAATCATCCGGTCATGCTCACGCCAGGTCGAATCAACCATCGAAAGCTCATTTTCCACTGCCGACAGGTCGGGGAAGAAACCAATCAGGAGCGAGTTTACATTACTCTCAAGATTGTCAGCAAACTCAGCCTCGCGGTTCCAGAATCCGGCCGGATAGGTAGCGGTGGGGCGCATAAATTGCGGTTTCCAGAAGGCCCATTGTCCGCCCCATTCCATGTAGTTTGAGTTGGAGCCGGAGAAACCTTCGGGGTATTCCGCCTCGCCGTTCGGGCCCAGGACGTAGGTCAGGCCCTCGATGCCGAAGTGGAGGATGTCATAGAATTCCTGGTTGGTCTCGACCATTTCGAGGAACATCAGCGCACGCTCGGGATTGGCAGCGTTGCGGTTGATGGCGGCAAGGTTGGCCAGTGGTGTCCGGTTGGGGAAGACATTGTCGGGGTATAGGAGGCTGGAATACCTATTCGTCTCGGGCGGACCCAAAATATTGTCCCTGGTGGAGACGGCATTGACCCACTCGTGCCAGGAGATATGGCTGATGACATCGCCGATGGCCAGCATGGCATTGCCGTCGCGCTCGGTCTCGAGGATGTCGCTCCATACAACGCCGTCATTCTGCCATTTATGCGCCCAATAGGCATGTTCCATGTAGGCATCGGTCATGGCGTAGTGCGTGACCTGCGGCGTAGTGGCGCGGGTTTCGACCATGAAGCGGTTGGGCAGTTCGGTCAGTTCGTGCTTGACATACATCATCCGCTCGACACCGGAGAAGTCAAAGGCGGTCTTTTCAGGGAAGCCATCGCGCATGTCCAGGAAGAAAGTGTCCATTTCCTCGACCGTCTTGATCTGGTCCAGGTGGGTGTAGAGGTCGTTGCCGAGCTGGTCGGCATAGGTCTTGGTCCACTGGAGAATCGGTCGTTGGTTCATCCGCATTGTCCAGGGCAGGGCAAAGACTTGTCCATTGACCGATACCGAACCAAGGACGCCGGACTCCTGGTAGACGGCATTGAGGGTCGGGGCATAGGTGGGTAGCAGCGGGGCGACATCGAGATAGGCGTTGTTACTGACCATGACCGAATAAGCCAGCCAGTCGCCGTCGAAGTTTAAGTCCCAGTTGTCACCGGAGGCCGCCATAGCAATCAGCCGATCCTGGAAGTCACTACCCGCGAGGAAGATAACCTCATAATCGACGTTCAGCTCATCACGGAAGGTATCGGCCAGATGGGCAAAGACGGTGTCTGTCTCCTGGCGTTTGTCGCCAAAGAGGATGATACGCAGGGTGACGGGCTCGAGGTCGCTACCGCCGGCTGCGGGCGCGTCGGTAGTCGTGCCCGAATCGTCGGTGGTGGTCGTGGTGTCGGTCGTGGTGGTGGTCGTGGTGTCTGTTCCGCCACCCGTGGTGTCGGTCGTGCCGCTGTCGCTGCCACCGCAGGCCATGAGCAGCGTGGCCGTCATCATGCAGGCCAAGATTGTGGCAATCAGTTTCTTGATACGTGTGTTCATTTTTTTCCTCCTTTGAAATGCATATATAATTAGTTGCGTACCGCAATAACGGTCTTTTTAAGCGGTCAGCCCTTGACGGAGCCGACCATGATCCCTTTGACAAAAAAGCGCTGGACAAAGGGGTATACGAGGATGATGGGGCCGATGGTGATGACGACCATCGCCATCTGCACGGCGGGGGCAGGGATGGTGGCAAAGAGAACCAGCATCTCCGGTGACGGGGACATTGTCCGTAAAAACTGGATGTTGGCGGTAATCGAGCGCAGCAGCATCTGTAAGGGATGCAACTCCTGCCTGTTGATCAGCATCAGGGCGTGCCACCAGTCATTCCAATAGGCCAGGGTGGTGAAGAGGCCGACCGTCGCCAGGACGGGAGTACTGAGGCGCAGATATATCCGGAAAAAGATTGAAAAATCGTTGGCCCCGTCGATTTTCGCCGATTCATACAGGGAATCGGGAATGGAGTAAAAGTAATTGCGGATGAGGAATATGTTCCAGGAGCTGGCGACCATCGGCAGGATCAGGGCCCAAAGGCTGTCTTGAATCTTCAAGATGTTTACGCAGACGATGTACCAGGGGACCATGCCACCGCTGAAAATAATCGGCACCAAGATAAAGAGACTAAGGAAACGACGGCCGACCATATCGCGCCGCGAGAGGGAGAAAGCAATCATCGAATTGACCGTCAGGGCGAGCAAGGTGCCGCAGATGGTAACGATGAGTGAAATGCGGTAGCCATTGGCGATGCGGTCGAAGTTCGCGAACAGCATCTCGTAGGCCCCGAAGCTAATCTCGCTGGGGAAGAGGGTGTAGCCGTTGCGGATGATCGAGGTCTGGGTGGAGACAGAACCCATGATGACCATCAGGAAAGGGTAGAGGCAGACGAACGCAAACAGGCCGACCACGATGTAGATGATTACGTCGAAGATGGTCACGCGCTGGACGCCGGAACTTTCTTTCATGGGTGCCTCCTTTCATACAATGGCGCGCCGGGGTCGTCGCGCCCTACAAGTCTAAAATAATCCGTATCCTTCATCAAACTTATTCGCCAGCCAGTTGAAGGTGAGGACGAAAATCAACGAGACGACGGACTGGAAGAAGCCGGCGGCGCTGGAGATGCCAATGGAACCCGTGACCCGCAGGGCACGGTAGACGAAGGTGTCCAGCACGTCTGTCACGGGATAAAGGGCGGGAACGTCCGAGGTGACAAAGAAGAACAGGCCGAAGTCGGCGCGCATAATGCCACCGAGGGCCAGGAGGGTAAGGATGATGATGGTCGGCTTCAAGAGTGGCAAGGTAATATAGCGGATCCGCTGCCAGCGCGAAGCCCCGTCGATGTCGGCCGCCTCATAGTATTCCGGTGAAAAGCCGGTGATGGTAGCCAGATAGAGTATCGCTGAATAACCAGCCCCCTTCCACATATTGAAAAACAAGAGTAGGAACGGCCAATACTTAGGCTCCATATAGAAGCGTACCTTTTCCATGCCAAATGCCTCTAACATCCGGTTGATGACGCCATTCTCATAGTTAAGGAGACCGGAAGCAAAGAGACCAACGACGACCCATGAGATAAAGAAGGGCAAAAGTGTCAGCGACTGGGTGATTTTCTTGTAGGTTTTTGCGCGGATTTCGTTCAGCATGATCGAGATCATGATGGCAAAACAAGTGCCAACGACAATAAATAAGAGATTTAACAGTAAAGTGTTGCGGATGGCCCGCCAGGCGGCGGGATTGTTTACAACGATGACGAAATTATTAAAGAGCGGCGTGTTCCAGGGGCTGCCCCAAATCCCCTTGGAGAAGTCGAAACGCTTGAAGGCGATGACCAGGCCGCCCATTGGCATATAGGCAAAGACGAACAGGAGGGCGATGGCGGGGGCCGCCATGACCCAGAGCCGCCATTGCTTGGCAACTTTGTGTAGATTACGGACAAAGTCTTTTCTTTTAGAATTTGGCACGGCGGTGGCTGTGGCGGTGGCTACATCATTATTCACTCGTTGATTTCCTCCAACGTTTGGGACGTTTAGGCGCATATGACTCTTTGGTATATCTTTATGGCATATTTGAATTATACCAAAGATGTTTTTACCTTGTCAATACATTTTTTACATATTTTTTACTTTCTTTTCGTTTTTGTGTACAATCTGCCGAAAGGGGGGTGGGGGCGCCCGACCAAGAGAACTATTCGGGCATCTTTGATATGTATTTGACATATCAAATAAAGTGTACTATGATGGGTGATGTGATGGGGGCAGTGTCAAGTGGTTTATGAAAACCCATCTGCTTCTAACTGAACACTGACCACTGATCACTGACCACTGTTTAAGGAACACTCAACATGAAACGCAGCAGCGTCACCACCATATACCAGACAATAATAAACGACTTGCATGACCGGATAAAGGCCGGTGATTTTTCTTATGACATCCCTTTTTGTACCGAGAAAAGCATCTGCGAGGCATATAGTGTCAGCAGGATAACGGCCAAGACGGCCATCAACAATCTGGCCGAAATGGGGCTTTTATATCGTAAGCGCGGCATCGGCTCCTTTGTGGCCCAGCGCGAAAACGGCAATGGGCGGCCGGTGGTTCCGGGGAAGGGCGCCTATCGGACGGTAGCCCTGATGATGCCATTCCATATGTCGAAGGGCGGTTTTTTTAAGTCGGTCGAGGTGGCGACCGACGCCCTGGCGCGGCACGGCGTTTATTTTACCCTCAATATCTTCGAGGTCGGTTTTGAAAACGAACAGGCCATGCTCCAATCCCTTACCGGGCGTGACATCGACGGCATTGTCTATTACCCCTCGAGTGAATCCATGCCCACGGGCCTCCTCGACCAATTCTGCGAGCGGGGAAAGCCGATTTTGATCATCGACAAGCCCCATGAGTACCCGCAATATTCCGGTATCGTGAGCGACAACTACCGGGGCGGGGTGCTTATCACCGAACACTTGATTTCGTATGGTCATGCCCATATCTGCTATCTGTCGCGCTTTTCCGCCGAGGATGTCTACACTATCCGTGACCGCCACAGCGGATTGCGGGCGACATTATCCGCAAATGGCATCAAAGAAGAGCCGCTGTTTTCGCTGATTGAAGCCGCGCCTGACGGCTCGCTGGATTATCCGATGCTAAAGCACATCATCAACGAACTGTATCGCAAGGGCATCACGGCCCTCGTCTGTGAAAACGACGAGGTGGCCTTCCATGCCTATATGTGCTGCCAGAGCCTCTCGATCCGTATTCCCGAGGACATGAGTGTGACCGGCTTTGATAACATCAGTTGGGCGACGATGGGCAACACCCATATCACCACGATAGAGCAGGATTTTGTGCAGATAGGCGAGAGCATCGCCGACCTGCTTTTGCTGCCCGATTACCAGCCCAAACACCGGGTCATCCCCGTCCGCCTCATCCCCCGCCACTCGACCGGGCCGAGGTGAAACGGGTGAAACGGGGACGGTTCTTTTTTCACGTTTTTCGCTTGGAAGGTGAAATGGGGACGGTTCTTTTTTCACTTCCGTGTTGCGGACGAGGATAAGCAAATGTCGCAGGGTGAGCTTGATATGTTCATCAGATGAAAAAAAGATGAAAAAAGAACCGTCCCCGTTTCACCAATTTCATATAAGAAAGGACACACCATGAAATACGTCATCCGTCTGTTTAAAATGACCAAGCCTTGGTTCGGCTACATCGTTGCCTCGACCCTGGCCCTGTTCGCGGCCTCGGCAATCAACCTCTATACCCCCGAGGTAATCCGCCGCATCATCGCCATGATGGAGTCGGGGGCCTATGCCGATGAAATGAATGTCGTCGTGCATCTGGCCCTGCTCTTGCTGGGCCTCTTTGCCATCCGCGCCCTGTGCCAGTTTTTGACTGGCTACCTCTCGCATGTGGCCTCGTGGCGGCTGGTGGCGCGGATCCGCAGCGATTTATATAATCATTTCCAGCGCCTGTCGATGAACTATTACCATGACAAACAGACCGGCCAACTGATGTCCAGGGTCGTCAATGACACCGCCACCTTCGAGAGCATGATCGCCCACGCCATCCCCGACCTCGTCATCAATGTCGTCATGCTGGTCGGCGTCATGGCCATCCTCTTGACCATCAATCCCGTCCTGGCCGGCCTGGTCTGCATACCCATTCCCTTTTTATTATTGATGTCCATTATATTGAAGCGCATCCGGAAATACTTCCGGATCGGGCAGGAGAAGATCGCCGAACTCAACGGCATTTTACAGGATAATTTCTCCGGCATGAAGGAGATACAGATTTTCAACAAGCAGGTCCACGAGTACGAGCGGGTGGAGGTGAAGACCTCGGAACACTCAAGTGCCTTGATCCGGGCCCTGTTTTTTTCCGGCATCCTCAATCCGACCGTCGGCTTCATCACCTCGATCGGCACCATCATTGTCCTGATTGCCGGGCCGATGATAGCCCTGAGGGGTGGTTTGCAGATTGCCGACGTCGTGGCCTTTTTACTTTATTTGAATCTGTTCTATGCCCCGATATCGCAACTGACGCGGATAGTCGAGGATTTGCAAATGGCCCTGGCCGGAGCCGAGCGGGTTTTCGAGGTGCTGGACACCGAGCCGGACATCAAGGACAAAGACGGGGCCCGCGACGTGGCGCAACTGTCCGGGCAGGTGAGCTTCCGCAATGTGTCCTTTGGCTATAAGGACGACATGACGGTGCTGGACGATGTCAGCTTCGATGTCAGCCCCGGCGAGATGGTGGCGATCGTCGGGCCGACCGGGGTGGGCAAGACGACCATTTCCGCCCTGATTACCCGTTTTTACGACCCGGACAGCGGGCAGATTATGATGGACGGCATCGACATTGGCTCGATGACGCTAAAGAGCCTGCGCGACCAACTGAGCCTGGTTTTGCAAGATGTCTTTTTGTTTAATGGCACAATTGGTGAAAACATTGCCTATGGTAGCGAGAATGCCAAAAAGAGTGACATAAAAAAAGCGGCCGAGGTGGCCTGCATAAACGAATACATAGAATCCTTGCCGGAGGGCTACGACACGGTCATCGGCGAGCGCGGTGTCCGGCTTTCGGGCGGGCAGAAACAACGGATATCCATCGCCCGTTCCATCCTGCGAAATTCGCCGATACTGCTGTTGGACGAGGCGACCAGCGCCGTCGATACCGAGACGGAACTGGAGATCAAACGGGCCATAAACGCCATCGCCGGCACCCGTACCCTGATTGTCATCGCCCACCGCCTCTCGACCGTCCGCCAGGCCGACAAGATCATCGTCCTCGAGGACGGCCGCATCGTCGAGCAAGGCAATCACGAAGCGCTGATGACGCTGGATGGGGCTTATGCGAAATTGGTGGGGATCCAGGGGTAGGGGGTGCGTGAAAAAGTGAAAAAGGTGAAATGGGGACGGTTCTTTTTTCACTTTATTTTATACAAGCACTCCAATGTGCATAAAGCGCAACCGTCGTACCATAATTCCCCGAGCCATTCCCTTCACGTCTCAGTTGATCAGTATTGTAAAATTGCAAAGCCTTATCCTTATCCGAACTTGAAAACCAACCCAAAAACCAAACCCCATCACTGTTTGGACTATCTTTAGATGGTGTGCATCCTAGAAAATTATAGACATTACCATCCGTCACTGTATAAATTACGTTCCCATCAGCATCTATAAGTGTTTCACCATTGCCATCTTTTTGAGGGGTATTTATTTTTCCTGCACTAATATACACAATCACATATTCAGGATTTAGGTTTTGAGCATCATGTGGAGTATTGGGGCAATCACCTGAAAAAAATCCTACAGTAATTGTATTTGTTTGTGTTCCATATCTAGGATTTAAAGTGATTTCATCACCTTTACCAAAACCTGCATTACGTAAATCATCGATATTTTTGTATAGTATATCGGGCTCATTGCCCATAAACCAACCCTCAAAATCATAAAATGAATTTTCGTCAAATGGCGTTGGTAGTGTTTGGTTTTCCATTTCATTTATGTTTGTTGGTTCTGGCATGGTCATTCTTTTCATCGCCCACACAGCGATTTGCTCTTCACTTGTTATGTCAGTGCTATAATTTTCAATTCCTCCATCAGCGTAAAACCGCAAGCCATCATAATGAACAATAAGCTCCATATTCTCCTCCAATTCGTCTTGGTTAATTTCCTGTATT
>Ga0099364_10009519_pt1 | contig 13466 bp, 12 predicted proteins | sample TergutTh196P3_FD_73070 | JGI IMG/M metagenome (GOLD analysis project Ga0099364, IMG submission 73070) | Microcerotermes parvus P3 segment gut microbial communities from Pointe-Noire, Republic of the Congo - Th196 P3 | ecosystem: Host-associated > Arthropoda: Insects > Digestive system > Gut ...
TTCCTAAGGCTTTTGCCAAAAGACTTAAGCGATCGCTGCAAGCAACACTGCCTATGTTTTCCAAAAATTGGCATCAACCATTTATATTGATTGTGTATTATGCGTTTTGTTTCCAGCAAAAGCCAGGGCATTATCTGCCCTGGCTTTTGCGTTGTTGTTTTTTTGGTTTTGTTGTTTGTTTATAATCGCCCAGGAGCGGATTTTAACAAAGACTTCTGAGAGCCAGTATGTCGGATTCATGTGCAACAGGATAAACCCGCACATACGTTGCACATAGACTATGGATATCCTCCGAACTCCTGTCTGAACACCGAATTCGAGATAGTCGTTGGTCTTAAATACGCTCCCCAAGAAACCCTGCATGAAATCAATTATTTTTGGGTAATAACCTTTTCTCCCAGCACTGATTTGTCTTTCTGAATTTCCACCTCTAATTAACAAATTGACAGGTTCTCTAGATCCATGTTTTCACCGAGTTTTATCGTCACGCCCACATTCTCGTTGCGTTTTGCTGAAACAGTATCACATATGTATCAGAATTGCTTTGGGTAACTAGGACTATAGCTTGTGTTTCTTAGCTGAATATGATAGTATGTCCCCAGATGAAGACAATGTTGCGGAGGTAGTCCCATGTCGTTTACCTTTGAGAATAAAAGAATCAGTGCCGACATAATTACAGGAAGCCTTTTCCAGATTCCCCGTATGCAAGATTGGTATATAGGTGTGACTTTCCGCTATCACGCTACAGCGTGGAATGGTGCGGTTCCCATAGTATCAAAATATCAAGGAATAAACGTACCGCTAACTGAAGAAGATGTCTTGGCTTGGGTAAATTATTGTCACCAAGAGCTTGATTCCAGAAAAAACACTATATGGCAAAGGACTCAAAGCAGTTATTGGGAAAACAAAAAGGCTTTTGCAACCCAGGCTGTCTTTGATGCTCTAAATGGAGAAGACATTTTAACAAAATGGTTATGCAGGAGATGCGGTCCAGCACCAAAGAGCAACCCTCAATCAGGTGCGAGAATTAGAGATTTGCGAAAATGGGGGTACTCTATCGCAACTAAAGTGTTAAGTTGCGAAACTTGCGGGTGCAAGACCCATTTTGACCTTCTGGTCAGGCTACCCAGACAAGCTGCCGACAACGAAAAGCGAAGTTCATTAAATGAATCTCTAAAAAAAAGAATAAAGGAAGTATTGCCTTTGAAAGATGTCTGCTTTGACGAGCCACACCCTGATAGCCAATTGGTCATTGATCATAAATTTCCGTCGTCCAGATGGGTAGTGGGCGAAACAATTAATGCGGTAACAATGACCCAAGACGAAATACGTCATAAATTCCAACTCCTGACCCAACAGACAAACTCGCAGAAAGAGCGGTATTGCAAGCGTTGCGTTTCCCTTGGGATAAGAGGTGATTTCTTCGGAATCAAATGGTTTCATTCAGGTGATGAACAATGGCGGGGATCCTCAAAAGCCGACGAAAACGGATGTGTCGGTTGCTGTTGGTATGATCTTGAAGAGTGGAAAATGAAGTTTAACGAACACCTTGCTTCTCTCTAGCTATTATACTAGCGGTCGAAAATGAAACTCGTAGCAAAACAGATCAACTTGACAATACAAGTCATTCTACAAAAATAAGAGGTGCATAAATTGGTTAAGACAGTTGGCAGCGTATGTTCCGGTATTGAAGCGGCATCTGTTGCATGGATGCCACTGGAACTGTCTTTCGAATGGTTCTCAGAAATTGCGCCATTCCCAACAAAGATTTTGGCTCAAAGATACCCTACAATTGCAAATCATGGAGACATGAGCAATCTACCGGACCTGATACAAAATGGTGAAATCAGCACACCTGATTTGATATGCGGCGGAACCCCATGTCAAGCTTTCTCTCTTGCAGGGTGGAAAAACGGACTTAAAGACGAACGCGGAAACCTCACTTTGAAATTCTCTGAAATTATCGAAGCAAACGACGAAGCTAGACGTCAAAAGGAGCTACCACCTACTGTAGTGTTCTGGGAGAACGTTGAAGGTGTACTAAAAGACAGAACCAACGCTTTTGGGTGCTTTGTGTCAAAGCTTGCAGGTTTAGCAGAGCCTTTAAACGTAAAAAGCTGGCCAAATGCCGGGTTGCTAAGGGGTCCTAAAAGGAACGTTGCATGGCGTATACTCGATGCAAAGCATTTCGGACTCCCCCAGCAAAGGCGCAGGCTTTATCTGCTTGCTGGAGGGAAAGATTTCTATCCGGAGCACGTACTCTTTGAAAGACACGTGGGTATTGTATCAGAGTTTCCGAAATCGTCGTTGACCTTTGCAAAAGACGGTCACCAATTTGAAATATTCAGAGAATTCACTGACTGTCTATATTCAGCCTATGGGACAAAATGGAACGGAAACGCAGCTGCATATAACGGTTCTCTGTATGTTGTTCAGGACGGCCGCATACGACGATTTTCGCCGTTGGAATGCGAGCGCCTAATGGGGCTGCCAGACGATTACACTGAGATTCAGGGTGCAAAGAATACAAATCGCTACCAGGCGATTGGCAATTCATGGGCAGTTCCTGTTGTAAGGTGGATAGGACAGCGGCTGCTTGAATGCGAATTTGGTGACTTCATTCTTCCGAATGGACAATCATCAATCATCAATGCACACAGCTCCTCGGATTTTGAAATGTATTATGGTTTTAGCAACGGAATCGAACATCTCGGCGATAATCTGCTATTGAACTGCACAGCGCAGCCAGAAATCAGCATATACAAAACAATCCAGGAAATCGTTGAGTCAGATGCTCCAGAATCAATATATATATCCCCTGTCGGCTGCCATGGCATCATTCGAAGAAGCCGGGAACGGAAAATCGTGATGAACAAACGGCTCGATCATATATTGCTTGACATAGCTTCACAAATGCCTTTGGATGAAATCGAGAAAAAATCGCGAGTTCAAAGCCGCGGAAAATATAGCGCAGAAAACCAAATGAGCCTATTTGGCAAATAGAGCCGTTAATAAGCAGTAGCTCTCATTGAGCCCTTCCCCATACTCCCCATTACGACTTCGCAGGTTTTCTTGTGAAACGCTATGCCGTATTTGTAGATTTGCTCATATCCTTCTACTTTGAGGTTGTGAATATATACCTTTTCTTCTATTTGATCAAGAGCTTTTTGGGCTTCTACTTTCAGATTCTCAGGCTCTGTTTTAAGGTGCTTAAACTCAATCACCACGGCTGCGGTGTTTTTATTCACGGGCTTTATTAGGCAATCGGAGCGCCCCTTCCCCGATTCTTGGTTCGAATGAACTGTATATCTGCCGGATACCGCTACGAGCATTCCAAAAATGAACATATGGTAGCTGTTCTCGCTTTTGAAATCAAAACTACCGGGGTTGTTCAGCAGGTCTTTATTCAGAACACTTGAAACTCCCTCATTATCACCGACAAGCAAGCAGTTCACGAACTCTCGTAACGATTCCGAGATAGCTACCCGCTCTTCTTTGAGCCATTCTTCTGCGAATTTGGTAAAGGTATCGCTCACTTCCATGTTTACCAGTTCCGCTTGAAATATGCCCCCTTTGGCGCCATTGCACGGCTTTAAATACCCTGCGTGAAGTAGCAATGTCCAAAATGTGTTTGTGCTCGCGTATTTTATCGGATATGTCATATGATCCGCCAGGGACATTTCAATGGGCGCGCCAGTGAGAAGCCCTGCGAGATCGTCACGCAGTCTGTCGTCGCCTTGGATGAACATATCTTTGAAAATCTGCACCGAGCCGGTGTTCACCCAGTAGTTATCAAGTATCTGCGAATCAAGGTACATAGTAATGCTCCAGGGGTTGTACATATCCTGACCGCCAACTCTATAGCCATCGTACCAGCTCTTAATATCATTGTACTTACCGCTGATTTCATATAGTTCGCATGCATAGACGACTTCATCTTCTGTGAAGCCAAAACAGGGCGCAAAATCCGCATCCAACACACCGCATATTTTTGGGTTATTGAAGCTGCTGAAAAGTCCTTCTCTGGATATCCTCTGAACTCCTGTCAGAACACCGAATTCGAGATAGTCGTTGGTCTTAAATACGCTCCCCAGGAAACCTCGCATGAAATCAATCATTTTTGGATAATAACCTTTTCTCTCAGCGCTGTCAATTGGGGAGTCATACTCATCCACAAGGACAATAACTCGTTTTTTATGATAGGAATAGAGGCATGATGTCAGAAAATGCAATGCGGATTTTAAATCCTCTTCCGATGTGGCTTTATCAAAAAACGCGTAAAAGTCTTTCATTTGCCGCTCATTGAGTTTCCCGCTTTCGTAAAGGTAAAGGTTTTGTTGAAATATTTCCGAAATCAGATTCCTCAGTATGTTTATTGACTGCTCATATGTGGGTTCCTCTATGTTTTTTAACGTGAGCGAAATAACAGGGTATTTGTTCATATGCTTGTCGCATATGTCTTGGTGCTCAGTAATATCCATACCTTCGAACAATGCTTTGCTGTCGCGACTGATGTCGAAGAAGCTTCGCAGCATACTCATATTCAAGGTCTTCCCGAAACGTCTGGGTCTGGTAATTAGAGTTACTTCTCCTCTTTTCTCAAGCAGTTCTTTGATAAACAGAGTCTTGTCTATATAGAAATAATCACCCTCCCTTATTTTTTCGAACGAATCGGCTCCAACGAGTATTTGCTTTTTCATTGTTTCGCACCTCGTATTATAATAATTGCTTGGTGTTTTCCAATAAATTATATCATGCGATATGAGGAATATCCATATTTTTGTCGCTTTGCTCCTCGATAAGAGCAAGCACAAATACCACAAAGACATGACAATAAGCATATTGTACAAATCGTTTACATATTTATGCCAATATGTAAACGATTTTTCTGTGGCTTACCTGATGAAAAGGACAGGAGAGAATGCCTAGCCGTCCTATTCAGCCTGTGACAATATCGAGCCGTTGACCATCATTTAGAATCGAGGTTGCAAAATGAAGAGAATCATTATAATCATTGCGTTGTTAACAGTTTTACTGAGCATATTTTCTGGCTGCGAAAAGAACAATGCACCTGCCGAGACGAATTATGCTACTGCTATCGTTACTAACGAGGAGGTATACGATACTGGCGATGATGATAGCGAAACCAACGAGTACGATGAATTTTATGCTAGTATGTTTCGCCATGAAAACCAATATGTTTTTGATGTCGATGACCAGTTTAAGTACTATGAATTGTATGTGTTCATCCCATACGGTGTTTGGGAGGTTGTCGACAGTCGTCAAGCAAAACCTCACCATGCGCCTTATGAAAAAGAACCTTGGCCTCTGGAGCCACTCAGCAATAGCAGTCAGCTGGTGATTACCAGCGATGCTTTCACTTTAGATAGCTATGAGGGAGAACCCGATGTGTTTCGTTTCGAATACTTGGGGTTTAGAGCCATTAACATACATTATTTCAGGCGATTTCGACTACTAGAAGACACAGAAAAATGGTTAAAAGAAACCTTGCCATATTACACTTTTACAATAGGGTTTTATCCGGAAGACTTAAGCCACTACTACTACACATCAGGTGAATATGTGAAAGATTTCCCAGACCGAGAGATATACGTAGTGGACCACTACACAATTATGTATACGGACTTCTGGTACTTCTACATATTACGCAGAGTAGATCCAGCGCTAATTGAGTAGAGTATCATGTGCGATTTAATATGTCACAATAGAAACAGCAGCTCTGAACTAATTTCCAGTGCTGCTGTGTATTTGTGCTACTTGGTTGTCATAAATACTCTTACGTTCTCGATCTATGCTTTATTCAAGCCTTTCTCGTCACGCCCACATTCTCAATTGCGATACAGTGTCATCATCTGTTGCTTGTGCATTACCCAATGGTGCTTTGTTCGATAATGCTTCTCGGCATGCTTGCTTTGATAACAACACTGATTTGCTTTCCTTATCGATACCGATATAGCTTCTGTCCTCCAGTATCGCCGCAACTGCGCTTGTTCCGCTGCCTATGAAACAGTCTAGAACAGTGTCACCAGGCTCTGTCAACAAACATATCAACCTGCGGGGCAGCTCCAGCGGGAATTTCGATTCATGGTTGTCGTTCGACCTCACAGAAGGAATGTGCCAGACTGCACGCGACCCCCAACTATTCCATTCTTCTTTCGAGAGGCGGTCGCGATCTACTTTTGTGATACCCGGCTTCCAAAAGATATATATGTCTTCGAACTCGTCAATCGCACGGTACGATATCGAATGCCACCTGCTGTTTTCCCATGCTGGATCTTTTACCCAGATTCTTCTATCATACAGGTATAATGAGCTTTGATAGGCGGCGCATTCCAATATGTCGCCAACCAGCTTGACTCTGGTTTGCGGAGCGTACTTCCCGCCGCGGACATTGTTCCCATTCATTCTCCGGTCTATCGTCTGTTCGCTGCAGCCCATAAGTTCAGCTATTTGCTTCCTAGTATAACTAGGATGCTTCGACCATACTTCAAGTATTTCATCTTTTGTTATGGACACTTTGCGTCTGCTCACATTGTCAGCCATTATTCTTGGAATCGTTTCGTCTTGAAAACAGAGTATATCAGCGATATTGATCGCGAGGAAGCCGCCAGGTTTCAGTATATCAAAATGAAGCCTAATCACATCAGATAGCAGCTTAGTCCATTCATCGTAGGTCATTGTTTTTTCGTATTCTTTACCCACATGGTATGGCGGCGACCATACACTCAATGAAATGGAATTCGGACATATCCGAGGCAAGAACTCTCTCGCATCGCCATGGTAAATATCGTTCGTTTCTAGGTAGTTCATACTAACACCTTTCAACAAGCCAACGCACTGTGAGTTTTTCTATTCGCTCAATATCGTCAAGGGAGAGTTCGTTCGCATCGACAAACATAAAATTCAAAATCCTCGGTTTCTGTTGTCTATTTCAAAATCATTGTGCTGACGGAATTATTATACACTACTGTATTGCAAACCGCAATTTATAGTTACAATTTCATGAGCGTATTTTCGGGCGTTCGCCACGTTATTTTGAGCGAATTAGCTATCAATCACAGAATATGTGATTGGAAATAGGCTCCAGTTTGTTGATTGAGATGGTATCACTCCACTATGTAGTGCTGTTGTATAACAATCACTGATTATAATATTATGCAAATCGTTTACATATATATGCCAATATGTAAACGATTTTTCTGTGGATTACCTGACTTATCCCGATGATAAGCTCAAGCGGGAGCGCGAAACCATTCTTTTCAGCTTGGAGCAATACTGAGACATTGATTAACATTAGAATCGAGGATGCAAAATGACGAGAATAATCACAATCATTGCAATGTTAATAGTTTTACTGAGCATTTTTACTGGCTGCGAAACGAATCGCACACCTGCCGAGTCTAATGATGCTACTGCTATCGTTACTAACGAGGAGGTATACGATACAGGCAATGAAGATCACGAATCCAACGAGTACGATGAGTTTTATGCTAGTATGTTTCGCCGCGAAAACCAATACGTTTTCGATGTCGATGACCAGTTTAAATACTACGAATTGTATGTATTCATCCCCTATGGCGTCTGGGAGGTTATCGACAGCCGACAGGCTCAACCTTTTCATGCGCCTTACGAGATAGAGCCATGGCCTCTGGAGCCGCTCAGTAATGGCAGTCAGCTTGTGATTACCAGCGACACTTTTGCGATAGATGGCTATGATGGAACCCCCGATGTCCTGCATTTCGAATACTTAGGGTTTAGAGCAATTAACATATATTACTTCTCCCGTTTTCGTCTGCTAGAAAAAACAGAAGATTGGTTAAAAGAAACTCTGCCTTACTATACTTTTACAGTTGGGTTTTTTCAGGATGATTATAGTAAATACTACTACACCCCACGTGAATCTATGAAAGACTCTCCAGACCGAGAGATATACGTAGTAGACCACTACACCATCATGTATACAGACTTCTGGTACTTCTACACATTACGCAGAGTAGATCCAGCGCTAATTGAGGCAGGCAGCATTGATGATTAGAGTTCAGCAATTAGATATCATCATACATCTCAGCACAGAATCATCCTTCTGAATCTCCACCTCATATTAGCGATTCGACAAGCTCTCTCAATCCATGTTATCACCGAGCCTTACTCGCCACACCCACATTCTCATTGCGGTTTCCTAAATAAATAACACTTATGGTTCAGAAAACGGTTGTTTTATACCACGATCTTAAAAAATTGCTCAAACACGACATACCGAGGTTGTTATATGAAACGAATTGCTGAATATATTGCAATATTAACGATATTTATGTCTACTTTCTGGTTGCCAAACGGATACAGCAGACATGACAAATATCAACCCCCATCCCTCGGACGAGGCATCGGAGATTGTCATAGAGTCTATTTCACCACTAACAATAAAGCCGCCGATTACACTTAATACTATGCAGCCTAACAATCTATTTTTCCAAAAACTTGAGGAATTCAATTTTTGGGAGGAAACCTTGCTAGATACTTTCGAAAGCGAATCAATCAAATTTGACATGATTCGCCTTTCGTTCGACTTGCCATTTAATGAATCCTTGCGAAACGGCATATAGTCATAGAGGATCTAATCGGGAACGGCGTGTCGAGAGAAAAAACACTAGACACGTTCACTGCAACGGATTTTGTCTTGGTTTCCGAAACAGAAGCACTATTGAAAATCCGCTATAGCGATTCTCTCTACAATTATGTAGTGCTGAATGTATGCTTCTAGTGCTGCTGTATAACAATCACTAAATATTATATTATGCAAATCGTTTACATTTTTATGCCAATATGTAAACGATTTTTCTGTGACTTTCCTGACTTACCCTGATGAAAAACCCATGAAGGAGTGCGAAGACATCCATTTCAGCCTGTGACAATATCGAGCCGTTGACTAATATTTAGAATCGAGGTTACACTATGAAGAGAATCATCACAATCATTGCATTGTCAACAGTTTTTCTGAGCATTTTTTCTGGCTGCGAAACGAATCACGCGCCTGCCGAGTCGAATGATGCTACTGCTATCGTTACTAACGAGGAGGTTTACGATACCGGCGATGAAGATAGCGAAACCAACGAGTACGACGAGTTTTATGCTAGTATGTTTCGCCATGAAAACCAATATGTTTTCGATGTCGACGACCAAATAGAATACTACAAGTGTTACGTATTCATCCCCTATGGAGTCTGGGAGGTTGTCGACAGTCGACAGGCTCTGCCCCATCACGCACCCTATGAAAAAGAGCCTTGGCCTCTGGAGCCGCTCAGCAATGGCAGTCAGCTTGTGATTACCAGCGATGCTTTCACTTTGGACAGCTACGAGGGAGAACCCGATGTGTTTCATTTCGAATACTTGGGGTTTAGGGCCATCAACATACATTACTTCAGACGGTTTCGACTACTAGAGGACACAGAAAAATGGCTAAAAGAAACGCTGCCATATTACACTTTTACGATAGGGTTTTACCAGGAAGACGAAAGCCACTATTACTACACATCAAGCGAGTTCATGAAAAACTATCCAGACCGAGAAATATTCGTTGTGGACCACTACACTATAATGTACACTGACTTCTGGTACTTCTACACATTACGCAGGGTAGATCCAGCCTCCACATGAGGAATGACAAATGAAATAACACCCATAAAACATATACAGGCGTGTATGTGGACAAAGTCTTCCACATACACGCCTGCATATCAGTATTCAGCTCGTTTGTTCGCGTTAGCACAAGCGCAACCTATCCTGAATTTCTTTTTTCAAACAAATAATGTTGTGCAATATCATAAAGAGCAATAGACGCTGCGATTGAAACATTCAACGATGATATACGATTGCCAATCATTTCTATATGGCATGAACAATCTGCAATATCGAGGATACTGTCCTGAACACCAGTCTTTTCGTTTCCAATAACCAAGCAATTTTTTTCTTTGAGCGGCATTTCTTTTAGTGGAACGGACACATCAGTGATTTCAAGAGCTACAACGCTGTACCCATTTTCTTTTATGGACAGCAATGCTTCTGCATCATTGACAAAATGAACTGGAATGGACGAATTACGTGATACCTTGGCGATTTGCTTATTATTTACAGTATTGTTTCCTTGGTGGTAGTAGACTGTGTGGACACCAAATATATCAGCACTGCGCAAAATCAATCCCAAGTTTTCACTAGAAATATCGCAAATATACAAAATAAGATCAACACTCAGTTTTGGCATTTTATCTAGCGTTTCATAATGTCCTAGCTGTTTCACAAAACCACCTCGAATGAAATACATATCGCAACATTGTCACAAAATCAACAGCATATTCGAAAGCTCCCTGTTGAGCTTCGCCCTCATTGGCATGATACTTTCTTGACCATGGTTCATTCTATCTTACAAGCACAAGATTGTCAATGAGCGGACAAACAGTCATGGACATATGCAAAATGTCCGATATATTCAATGTGACAATCAAGCTAAACAGAGTCTCCGAATTACCGATATTGAAGCGGAGATGGCGGCTTTCATAGATAAACTATGTAAGAACTCGAGGCAAACACAATATGACCGACAAAGAGCAACGTGCGGCAGCAGAGAAGTTTGCAGCCGATTGGAAAGATAAAGGCTATGAAAAAGGGCAAAGCCAAGGATTCTGGCTATCTTTGCTGCGCGACGTGTACGGTGTCGCCCACCCCGACATTATGCTCCAGTTATTGCTAAAAGCCCACCGCGAACTCGACCGTGTAGTAATGGAACTATATGGATTTTCAGTGAAAGACATGGACGAAGCAGCATGTGTAGCCGCACTGATGGAGCGATACTTAGATATAGTGGGATAAACGCATTGTCAAAATCACAATATATTTACACCCAAAACTATTAACCACTTTTTGCTACATTCCTATATAACATAGGACTAAATCGGTCAATTCAGCACAATTTACATCTTGCAAATGCGAAATTGATATGTTAATATAACAGACGTGTGAGGCCATAACAAAGGGCCGCAGTGACCGTGAGGTGCTACGAACACCATCACGGCGAATGTAGGACACCGTAAAGAGCTCGCCTACATACACGGAAATACCGCCACTGCGACAAAATCAGTATACCTGTTTCAACAGATATATTCAATCTGATTTTTAACATATTGGCGTGGTTTCGTGTAAAAAAACGCTTAGAATATAGTTTTCGAGCGCGTAGGCATGGTGTAATTACCCCTGCGCGCTTTTTCTTATGGCCTTCCATGATAACGATTGAGCCCCAAAAAAACGAAGCCTAGGTGATTGATGCAGAAACATGGAGGGCAAATAGTGTATACTTTTATTAACATCTCATTAATACAGCAAATTGCTCGATTACATGGGATGTTTTTTGTTGCTCAGATATAGCTCAGCAGAGCATAAAAAGCATATGACTACACGTTTAGCATCAACGATTATGGCTGCGAAAACAGAAACGAGAGGAAAGACTATGAATCAGAGAACCGTGGAAAGCAAAAGCACACCAGCATCGCACAAAAGGAGAAAGCTGATAATTACATCGCTTATATCATTGGTTATTGCTTTCACCTTACTGTTAGGTTTGGCAATTACTGTTAGTGCCGTTGACGATTATCCACAAGAGTATAAAGACAAACCTATTAACGCTACATATGATGCATGGAGTTTTAAAAGCCGCCAATGTACGTCATTTGTTGCATGGTGCCTCAACAGTCGCAATGGCATTAAATTCACAAACAACTATGGTGGAAAAGAATGGGGGCATGCCAAGAATTGGGCAAAGGTTGCCCAAGGACTTGGTATCACAGTAAATACGACCCCTGCAGTCGGCGCTGTGGCTTGTTGGGAGGGCGGCGAATATGGTCATGTAGCTTGGGTTAGCAAGGTGGAAAACGGAAAGGTATATGTTGAGGAATACAATTACCAAACACAAGGAAAAGTAGGAGAATATCGCAGCGGGCCTTTGTCATCTGGACCTCATCCGTTAGACGATCGGCTTGGTCGAGCAAAATTCATACACTTTGGTATGAATGCAATTCCACTGCCTTCCGCTCCCTCATCTGCTACTCTATCACCAAACAATATTGGAATCGGTACAACCATAACAGGCAGCTGGTCGGCTGTTTCGGGTGCGAACAAATACAGCGTTGCTTTATTCCGCAACAACACCCAAATTTCTACAAATGAATTAACCGCCACAAGCAGGAGCTTTGTTGTCACTAGCGATGGGCAATATTTCATTCGTGTCTATGCCCATAACTCGACAGGAAGAAGCACCACATACAGAGACTCAGGCACAATAACTGTTCATCCCAATAGAACCGTCACATTTGTTGACTGGAACGGAAATACTATTGGAAACTCACAAAAAGTTGCTCACGGGGCTTCTGCAACAGCCCCATCTGCTCCGAGCCGCGAAGGCTATACTTGGCAAGGCTGGGATAAGTCATTTAATAATGTAACCTCCGATATTACGGTAACGGCAACATACAGCAAAAACCGCTACAACGTCCGTTTCATTGGCTATGAAGGTATTAGTACTCCCTTGAAAACAGAGCAAGTATACTATCTTGATGCAGCAACTCCTCCAAGCGTAACACCACCGCTTGGATACAGGTTTGTGGGCTGGGACAGCCAAGATTATTTGTCAGTAAAAAAGGCAGTGGACATTTATGCTGTATTTGAGTGGGCAAACCCAGATCTACCTAATATTATCACGATTAATTCTGCCATATGTAATTCTGATCAGACAGTATATACTGTAGTTTTTAGTATGCAGAATTTTCCAGCGGGTGCTACACAAGGACGCTTAATCGCAACACTGAAAACCGAAAGCGGGAAAATGGTCGCTGTGGAAACGAAACCTTATTTCCTCCACCAACATGCGAACACTACTGATACTATACACATACCATACAACGGTCTCGCTACAATAGCGGAGGTTTCTATTGTCGGTGTCACCGATGATTCTAACACTGGTGTGCCTTTGGCGCAAATTGCAAGAAAAAGCGTAGATATGGGACTACCATGGTCTGACTGGAGTACTAATTTGCCTCCACAGGATCCTGGGTTATTTACCGAAAGCCAAGTACAGTACAGATACAGAGACAGAGAAACGACAACAAGCACATCTTCTACTATGAGTGGTTGGACGCAGTTCGACTACAACACCACTGGGTGGAACGCCTGGTCAGCATGGAATAAAATTGAGATTAAAGAAACATACAATGGCAAGGGGCAGAAAACCCGCGAAGTCTGGTCCCAGTACATCCCTGCACAGTACAAAACTGTGTATCAGTACTACCACTACTGCAAGCCAGGAGGCTATATAGCAAATTACGCAATATCTGGCTATACTCATCATCAATGTACTTCAGATATAAGGCCCACAAACAGCAACTTTAAAGGACGAACTTCTA